>Ga0105045_10006268_pt1 | contig 10526 bp, 8 predicted proteins | sample MAT02_FD_78089 | JGI IMG/M metagenome (GOLD analysis project Ga0105045, IMG submission 78089) | Freshwater microbial communities from Lake Fryxell liftoff mats and glacier meltwater in Antarctica - MAT-02 (megahit assembly) | ecosystem: Environmental > Aquatic > Freshwater > Ice > Liftoff... | reverse complement strand
GACCATGATTCAATAGACGAAAAAATAAAGAAGTCTAACTGTTTACGTATTCTTGTGATTGAAGATGAATCAAAGTATTATGACGGAATTGTCAAGACTATTGGGAAGATTCTGGACGAGTTTTTATGTTTATGTAATATTAATCATGAGGCTAATGCTGAGGACGCTTTATTCAGAATTTCTGATAAGCAGGAGAAGTTTGACCTGATATTTTTGGATATCAATCTGGGTCAGAGTGGTAAAAGTGGCTATTCACTTCTTGCAAATATATCTAAAGAGAAAGCTTGTAACGGTTTAGTTGTTTTCACAGCTATTCAGAATGATCGTGATTATAAAGAAGCTACTCCTTACAAATTAAAACATAAACTTGCTGTAAATTTTCCTAATCAGCCTAACTTATCTCGGCGGCATCTTCTAATAGATAAGAGACCTAATTTAGATCTAGAAGCCTCTTTCCAAAGTTTGTATGAACATCTAACAAACGGGTGCAGCCCAGAATCTTATAGGAAGTTGATGAGGTTACAGCATAAGCAGTCTACTGTAGAAGAGGATGAAAATCTTAAAGCAAAAATTGCTAATGAGATAAAAGATCTAAAGAAAAAAATGGACCCGAGTCAGCCTGCTATTTTAGAACTTGCAGCAACAAAATCATTATTTATACCTCCATTTACTCTTGAAGTAACTAATGTAGATGAGTTACTTCAAGACAGTCTAGCTATACCTAGAGTTAAACTTTGGTCTGGTGATGGGGAAAATTCTTTTCTCATACCAGATACTCTTGACGGAAATAGAGGGGCTCTCTTTTACTTCGATTTAGGTGTATGTAAACAACATAGGAAAGGTATAGGTGAGGCAGGTCATATTCTTTCCTCTCCAGACCAAAAAAAATCTGTACGAGATATATTTGGTCCCAATTTTGAGAGGGCGACCAAGGAAATCTTTGAAAGAGAGAGTTCTCCTGAAGTTGCGTTAGATCGTGACACTATTAAATACCATTTATTTAAGTGTCAGTCTGGAGAGGGATATCATTTAATTGATACTGTCACATTAATTGGCTTTGAGAAGTTGATAGAACTTAGATTCCCATAACAAGGAAAATGATGCCTGAAATTAGCAACACAATTTCAACAATAGTTTGTTATCTGTGATTGATAGGCTGATGTAAAAAGATCTGCAAGAGGTCAATCAGTCCTATGGCTCAACTATTCTTCCTGCTTTTTAATCTCTATATTCAAATGCTGGCATTTACTATCAAAGCGATCGCTTGGCTTATTCGTAAACCAGGATGGTGGCTACTTTGCCATCCATTTCAATTGTCATGTGGAATTTTAGGTAGTTACCTTATTTTTTATAGTCCCTTGATGGTCAATGGCTTGGGAGTAACTATTATTGCGTTTATGCTTGGGGCAAGTATCGCCCAATTCCTAGACTCAACTTTATTAGCGGATGAGAGTCAGATTCGCTCCTTAGTCTTTCCTATGACAGGTTTCATTGCAGGGATTGCGGGATTTATTAATTTAGTTGATTTGCTATTGCTTACAGCAATTGTCTTTGCTCTTGTATTTGGCTGTAGCTACCAAGCTCGGAACCCTAACTAATTCAAAATTTAAATTTATTGTGAGGAATTATGTCTAATAAGCAATCTAATCAATCAATCTCCTCTCCAGCCACGACTGTTATCTCCGCAGCAATGATAGGGGGAGCATTGGCTGCAATATCTGCACCTCAATATCTAGCCCACGCTACGTTAGGTGGGACTGCTTTTGGAACTGTAACCGCAACTATTATGGGTGATCGCCGTCGCAAGGTGTCATGTGGACGCGTAGTTGTTGATTATCATGGTCGTCTCGAACAACTTGTAGATCCGTTGAAGAGTCTCAATATTTTGGTAAATGGCAGAAGCGGTTCAGGCAAAACTCAATTGATACAGAGCTTGATTGATAGTGTTCGCAACCGTTTAGATATTCGTCTTGTGATTCTTGATCGAGGTGGTGAGCTATTGCAATCGTTTTATAAACCAGATCAAGATTTACTATTTAATCCCAATGATTGTCGCTCTGTTAGTTGGGGACATCGGCAAGAGTTTCTCAGTCCACAGAGTGTTGCCACAGCTCTAGTAACCATGCCTGAAAAAGTAAATGATCCAATTTGGTATGAAGCGGCTCGGATTTTGATGGTTGAGATCTGGCGTACAACTCATACTAATCGAGAAGTATTGCAAGTGTTGCGATCGCCTTTAACTGAGATTCGCGATCGCATCGCTGGCACACAAGCATCTCAATTTTTTGAAGATCCCAAATTGGCAACTAGTGTGCTGTTTAGCCTCAATACTTGTTGTAGATTTTATGAGTCTTTAATTGATGGCGACAATAAGTTTAGCTTTTTTAATTACGGTGCAAGCGATCGCTCTAAGTGGTTATTTTTCCCATTGTTGTCGGGGCATGAAGAAACTTTTAAACCTCTTTACAGTATGGCATTTGACCTGATTATCCAAGGCATACTTAGCCGTGGCGATAACAATAAGATGAAGACGATCATTGTTATTGATGAGCTGGGGGCATTGCAAAAGCTCCCTAGTCTTGAGCGTTTGCTGTCTGAAGGACGTAAATCTGGTGGCAGTGCTTTAATTGGCACCCAATCTCTCTCCCAAATTATCAAGACCTACGGGCAAGAAGGAACAAATACCGTTTTGCAAAATACCTTTACTAAGTTTATTTTTTCTTGTCCTGCTTCAGACGATAGTGAAAAGATGGCTAAAATCATTGGCAATCAAGAGGTTTGGGAAAAATCATATTCTGCGAACTACTCAGTCATGGGTAGAGAGTCAGTAAATCAAACTTTGCAGCTTAAAGAGAAGTATGTAGTTTCGCCCAGTGAAATTCAATCATTACCGACCCTTCAAGGATATTGTGTAATTGCAGATAGAACGAAGGTTTACAAATTTGGTATTCAACCTCGTGACTATAGTAAATCTAATGCCGTATTTGTCCGACATCCACAAGCACAAATCGATCCTTGGCAAGTAGATATTGGTTTGTGATTTGAGCTAAAGCCTAAGAATAGGCAATCTGTTTTTAGGCTTTTTTATTTTTGCCTAAATTCTTTGGGATATTGCTGTTAACGATTTAATGGAGATCAAAAATGACTGACCCAATTCACTATTCTCGTGGGACCAAGCAACAGCCTCTTAATATCTATACTTGGGGCGATCAAGATAGTCTGCAAATGCAGAAATTTCGTGACCTTTTGACTGGGAATAAGTTGGCTCAATTCTCTGCTAAACAAGGTGAAACATTAGGACATTTCTATGCATCTGATATCTTAGGATACACTCTTGAGTTATCAGATGATGAAAAAGGAATTACGCAAGGTCATGATGGAGTGTACCTCGATCCTAAAACTAATGAAATTGTAGTTATTGAGTTCAAAGGACAAGAATCGGAAAAAAGCTTAAAACAGCAAGATCCTAAATGGTCTTTAGATGTTTGCGAAGACATTCTTTCGGGAAGATCACCGTATGGCAAAGCATCTGAGCAAGAAAAAGCGATTGCCAGAACAATTTTAAAAGCTTATGAACGCGGCGATCGCATTCGTTATGAAGTTGTGCGAACAAAAGTTGAGAATGGCAAGATACAAACACAACTAGAGGAGCAAACCTATCTAGAGATGCCGATGGACGGTAAGCAAATGGAAAGTCCTAAGATGGCATCAATTCGCAACCTAACTGAAAAAGTCTTGAGATATCGAGGATTGTCGAAAAGTGAAGGTGTCCGTGTCTATGAAGGCAATGACTATGTTATTAAAAAAGAGGGTAATACACTGACGATAGAAACAAAAGATGGGCGAGGCGTATTACTGAAGTTGGATGGTCGTAATTTGCAGATTGATCGCTTATCCAAAGATGATATGGCAAGATTTCAATCTGTTGAGAGAACTTTGACTATCCCAAAATTATCACAAGGGCAAGAGATTTCAGGTATGAATTTAGGCAAATTTTAAACTGATATAAATTTCCACAAGATAACAACAGAATCCCTCTATAGCATTGCTGTAACTTAATGTTAAACCAATTTTTGCTATAGAGGTATACCTGATGGAGAAGTTACTAAACGGCGCAAAATATTTGTTGATTGCGGATTACCGAAGCTTGTATGGTAACGCCTATGAGACTGATGAACTTAAGGATGATGCTAAAATCACCGCGGGTATGGTTTCAGGAGCTAATCTGACGGATTTCTGTCTGAGCCAAAGCACTCTTAACTTTGCTTGTGCAGGAATGGGTTGGATTGGAGTTTTTGTAGCATTGGTTGCTAATTTAGGCTTGATGTTTCTCAAAAATAAAGGAGGGGAGCTATCAACTCGGAGAAGAGAAGGGTCTCACTTGCTCAGAATGGGTGGCTTTTTTATGTTGGTGTCTTTAAGTGCAATATCTTCTATTGCGTCAGGTATTGGAGCTGAGCTAACCAATAATCAGAGTGGGTTGGTGCAAATCAAAACTGCACAAATTATCGAGAAAGAGGCAATTAATCTAAAGTCACGTAGCCGACCCATCAAAGCAGAGTATGAAACGAAGCAGCAAGTGTTAGATAGTAAAAAGATTGAATTGTCTAAAATGTCTGAAAATAATCCAAATCGTGATCGGACTATTCTAGAAATCTCAGGGACGTACTATCAAAGACATGGAGGTCCAAATAAGGGCCCGGCTGTTAACTGGGATACTTACTCAGACAAAGATTTACCTCTAGATCAATTGGTTCCGCGTCTTAAAAAGCGAATGGATCTTGAAGAACAGGCTATTAGTGGGGATTGGGAGAAGAAACTAGCCAAGCGTTCTGAAATTGGGAATGATCTACTCTTTGTCAAGCAAGAGTTGCCCAACCTTTATGCTCAGCATTTTAAAAATGATGAAGAGTTTAAATCTGGTACTGAAGCCATAGAAATTGCAGCCTTCAACTTTTTTAGCAATTTGTCTAAGGGCGATTTCTCAAAGATTGCGATGAGTCTGTTTTTTGCCAGTCTGAGTATTGCTACTAGCATTGGTGCTTGCACTTTGGTAATAGTTTTTGCCAACAATAAAGAGGCTCAAATGTCTTGGTCTGAAGCTGTTAGGGATGAGCGAGATCGCTTGCTATATCAAATGGAAAACCCTCCATCCCAAATTATTCCATCAAACGAAGAATGAGATTGCTCTCGTTCAGACGTTCCTAATCATGATTTAGCAACCTAAAAACATCCAACAAGGGGCTTAAGCCCCTTGTCTCCACAAAACATTGCAGATTGTTATGGTCAAAGAGAGGATTAATTATGACAAATTCTAATAGCAAGTCTGGTGACCCTAAGTTTTTCCAACGCGCCCCAGCAGGTGACTACGCAGATAATTATCAATTTAATAAATCAGCCCATGATGCTTTTAATAAAGAGCAACAAGAGAAGTTCTTAAAGGCAAATTCTAAAAAACAGAAGTCCGATTTCTCCGAACGTGCTCGAAAAGGCGACTACGTTGATAACCAACTTTTTGCCGAAGCCGCGCGCAATGCCTTTGATAAAGCTCAAGTTGTAGTTACACTACAGAGAGGCAGACAGCGCCTGCAATCTCTATCTTCTAGCTTCCTCAAAGCCACATCATCAGCATATCCTCACCTGATGCAACTCAGGAAATTAATGGCTGCTCGTAGGCTTTTACACAAGAGACAGAATCAAAACTCTTCACCAAATCAGGATCCCATCACTAGCCTATTTTTAGGTGTGACACCATTTGTCCTGTTTACTTCAGTAATTCTCTTACTGATATCACCAACAAATGGCATCGTCTCTATTCGCTTAGTCTTATCCTCTATTGTTCATGCTTTAGTGATTTGCACTAGTGTTCTAGTTTTGGCTGCGATCCGTAATGAAAAACACCCACAGAAAGAAACTGCCTCTAATAAAATTTCAACATATCGTCTTTTGAGACAGTTATTTCGTGACCCTATTAGGTTCATCTCACTATTTCCAATTTGGAATGTTATTTCTGTCGGATTAGCTATCGTAATTACGTTTTTTTGCATTGTCAGCAGCCAAGAGAAGCTTAGTGTAGCTCTGTTAATTGGCTTTGTTACGTTGCTTTCTATACTAGCAATCTGCTTCGGCGGAAAGGATGGATTTTCAGGTATCCAGTACATTTACTTTCTGGTGCGTAGTGCTTGGTTAGGTCTAAGGATTACTGCGGAAACCTTCCAAATCTGGCTACCCCGTCGTTTACATGGAGTCGAGACAACATTACAGGAGTACATCAATCTTGCTAATCAATACACTGCTGATGATCGGAATAAATTACCAATCGGACCATTCACTAAAGCCACGCAGAGAACACTTTTAGAGTGGTATGAGTATAATCCATTCGGTTCCAATGTTCCTGCTACGCCAGTAACACAAACTCCAAAAGAGAATGTGATTGATTCCTCCAATCAATCAACATCAAAGACTGATTTTAATGATTTAGATGAAAATCAAACTGAAAGCGAGGACTATTTCTCTAATCCCATAGATCGGCAAATTCGACAGGATGAGAGTGAAATTTGAATTCAGTTCAGCTTATTGCTATGCGGCGATAAAGTCCTATAGCAATTGGCTGAACTGAATTTGTATTGTTCAGCTATCTAATTCATATTAACCAAATTTTAAGGAGAACTATTATGTCAGCAATAGCTAGTGCAGCAGTATCTGGCGTTGTCGTAAAAAGTACGCTAAGCCTAGGAGTTACTGTAACAGGAATTTTGGGTAGTTTGGCACTTGCTGGTTTGAGTGCTGCTGCCCACGCTGCGGTCAAGGCGATTACTGCGTCGTCTAGCCCTCAAGGGAAAGTCCTTGCCAATTCTGAGTTGCGACTTCAACAACCTATGATCGCCTCTCAAACTCAAGTGCATATCGGTCAGTATGCTCTGTCGAGTGTTGAAGCTGCCCAAGTTCAGGCGATCGCTACTCTTAACAATACGGGCTATGCGATCGCTGATCAGCAGCAGGTAATGCAGAGTGTTCAGCAAATATTGACTGCTTCTAGCGTTCAGCAGGTGAATGTGGCTCAACAGCAATGTACACAGGTACTCGAAGCAAATAACCAGCAGGTTTTAGTTCAGTCCCTGACTATGGCTTGCCAAAATGCTTCTCTCAGCACTGGTTTCTCACAAATCACCACGCAAAATCGCCAGGGCAAGATTCGCATTATTGCTAAAAACTACACAGGACAAGCACTTGTAAGTGAGATTGATACTAACGATCAAGTGCAAATCTCCACAGAAACTGTCGGAATTTCGGACGGTTCTTGCACAGAAATTATCGCCAAATTTGAAAAGGCACTGGAGGAAGAAGGCGTGATTTGTCAAGGGATTCCTGACCGCAAGTTTACAGGTGGAATTTGTGAGTTAGCTGCAAGCCAAGATTTTGAGCGTAATGGCATTACGCAAAAATCGACTAGCTCTGCTAAGCCTTCATCTACAAAGGTGAAAGGTGAACTCCCACGTCGTCAGCAACAACAGAGCCAAAAGACTCGTCAATAATCAGTTGCTTTTAGGGCTGATTACTACTTTGCTGAATACTCCAAAGCCTAACCAGGCTTTGGAGTATTTGTCTAAATTTGGAACTTATTTTTATCAACAGGAGAACAAAATGTCTATTAGAGAAGTGATCCTTAATCCCTATACTCAAGAGGGGCGAACCGCCATTTGTTTGACTGGTCGATCGCTTGACGAATTGGCACTTGCTGAAGACGGCAAAATTAGACCAATTCGAGAGATTATACGGCGATTTGCTAGAGAACATCTCAACACGCTTGTAACTACCTTTAGCTTTGCCAGAGGTTGGGATTGGGGGCGGATCGATATTTCAAACTCATCCGATCAGAAGACTATTGAAGCTATTTTGAGGGAATGTAAGCTTCATGATTTACCTACAGATGAACATGAATTTGCAACCTTTATTCGTGGTATTACTTTGCTGTTAGTGCGTAGCTCTTCTGAAGGCGTGAAATGGGCGAATGGTAATCCCATGAAGTTTCTAGTATTAATAGAGTTTGCGGAACATAAGTTTCCTTGTTTACAAAATGGAACGCAAACCCGTGAGCAATTAATGGCGATCGAGTCGATTAATCTCATGTCACAGAACTTGGCAATGCGAAAAAGTGGCAATCTTCTGATGGTACATGGTCGCGAAGGCATGATTGATGAGCTATTAATCAGTGGCTTGTACCATGTGCGTTTACAGCAGACAACTAAACAAGAAATCGTTGAGGCTTTACCCGCTTTGCGGTTAGCTTATCCTGAAGCTAAATTTGAAGGTAGTTTAGATGATCACGCGATCGCTAATCTTGTGAATGGCACACCTTTGCGTATTCTGGAAGGGGAAATGCGCGCTTCACAGTACAGTTCAAAGAGAATTACAGTTAAAGAACTAACCGCAGCCAAAGAGCAAAGTATTATTGCTCTCTCCGAAGAAACGCTCTCGATCTTAAATACTGATCGCGTTAAGGGCGTTGCATTACAAGGTATCAATATTCAAGTTCCATTTCAAGCCGCTCAAAAGTTTGCTCAAGGATTAAAAGAAGCTAATTCATCCATGCCCGCAAACATCATATTTGTGGGTGCACCTGGTACAGCAAAAACTGACCTGTCCTTAAAAATTGGTAGCGAAGCTGATGCTCCAGCATTTGAAATGCATAGTCCTAAAGGTTCTTTGGTGGGAGAGACAGAGAGAAAGATGCGCTTGATGAAGCAAATTCTCAGTGGCTTTTCACCTCATATTATCTTTATTGATGAAATCACAGAGATGTTGCCTTTACAGCGCTCTGACTTTGATGGAGATTCGGGTGCATCCAAGTCTGTCACTGCTGGATTGCTTAGTATCCTTTCAGATGAAAGTAGAAGAGGAAATTCTCTATTGATCGGGACAACCAACTGTCCATGGCGGATTGGAGCAGCAATGCAAAGTCGTTTTGTGTTTATTCCTGTGCTACATCCTTTGGAAATGGATTTCCCTGCGATTTTAGTGGAGACTGCTGCTCGTGTTGCCAATGTTAACTTTGATATTAATGATCCCCTGATTAAAAGAGCAGCAAAAGTATTTTTTGCGAAAGGTGCTAATGCTCGCCATATCCGAGGTGCGATCGCTCAAACATCTTTGTTAATCACTCCACTAACTCCTCAGGCAATACTTTTTGCCGCCGAAGACTTCTGTGCATCTTCTGATCGCGCTTCGGCAATCTATGCCGATCTTTGTGCAATTCAAGTTTGTTCCTATCGCTCTTTCCTCCCTTGGTCAAACGATCCTGCTAACTATCCTTTCCCTGACCATCTAAAAATGATTGTTAATCCCTTAACTGGTGACATCAATCATCAAGCTCTTAAAGATGAAATTGAAAAGTACAAATCTGATGCAAATGTCTAACACAGCGATCGCAGCAATTCAAAACTATTTACAAGAAGCTCAATCTAATTCAGCGTTGCACCAGATTTCTTTATTGGGATCGGGTGCGATCGCTGAGTTGGAAGAGAAATTGGAAAATCATTATCAGATGAAATATGCTCTGCTAGTTTCTAATGCCACTATGGGTTTATGGGCGATCGCCATGGCTCTAGAGCTTGGGCACTCTGAGTTTGTGACCACACCCTATACCTACGGTGCTTCATTAGCGGGTTTTCTTCAACTCGGCTGTAAACCAATATTTGCTGATATAGATCATACTTTGACCCTAGATCCTGACTCTGTAAGGAAATTGATCACACCAAACACAAAGGCTATTTTAGGAGTTGATTTGTTTGGCATTCCTTGCGATGCTGTAACCATGAGAACGATCGCCGATCAGTATGGACTATTCTATATAGCTGATGCAGCACAGAGCTTCGGGGCATCTCGTAATGATTTACCTGCAAGCGCTCTAGCTAATGCTTTAGTTGTGTCCTTCACTTTTGGTAAGTCACTATTTGCAGGAGAGGGTGCGGCGATCTTGACCAATGATGAAAATCTCTATCACCAATTGCTTTGGTGGACACAACACCCAATGCGTCAGAAGATCGAATTAGGAATTGATCTGGGCAATGAATTTGCGATTAATGCAAGAATTCATCCTCTAGCGGCTGTATGGGCAAATGCAGTATTTACTGAGTCCTTAGATACTGTGGCAAAAAGGCAAGTTGAGTGTTTTGAGGTCATTGATACTCTCGATGAAATTGGATTAACCGAGCGAATCATGTTTCGTGAATGGGAAATCATGCCTAGCTTCTTTCGTCTAGCTGCGACATGGAAAAATAAATCTCAGGAAGATGCTTTACTTAAAACATTAGTTGATCGCGGATTCTCTAATATTTACTTAGAACCACCACCTGTAAAATTGCTCTACCAGCAGCCTGCTTTTTTAACCCAGTATGGTGATTTTGGAGTTTTGAATTCTTGCCCAAATGCTGAGCATTATACAGAGCGACAGGTCTGTTTACGAACTAAGAGTTCGTAAAAAAGGAAGGGTAGTACAAAGTACTACCCTTCCTTTTTTATGAATG
>Ga0105045_10006267_pt1 | contig 10526 bp, 10 predicted proteins | sample MAT02_FD_78089 | JGI IMG/M metagenome (GOLD analysis project Ga0105045, IMG submission 78089) | Freshwater microbial communities from Lake Fryxell liftoff mats and glacier meltwater in Antarctica - MAT-02 (megahit assembly) | ecosystem: Environmental > Aquatic > Freshwater > Ice > Liftoff... | reverse complement strand
TGGGGCTCATACCATGAATCATGTTAAGTTGACCCAAGTAGATAATGAAACAGCGTTTAACGAAGTTAAAAAAAGTAAGGATACAATAGAACAAGTCATAGGTAATAAAATCAATTCGTTCTCCTTTCCTCACGGGGATTTCAACAAAGACGTTATCGAAATAGTTGCTCAAACAGGTTTTAATAATGCCTTGACATGCATCAATGGGTATGCTAATGATGCCAAATCAGCATTTGCAATACCAAGAAAATACATAACCTATTTTGACAACCTAGAAAAATTCAAATCAAAATTTAATTGAAATGATAGACAATATCCCATACCCTATTTTTGAAAAAATCTCGATAGAGATTAACTCATATTGTAATAGAGCATGTTCTTTTTGTACTAGATCATTGGACAACCGAGAAAAAGTTCGTATGCCTGAAGAAATGGTTCATAAAGTGCTGTATGAACTAGCTGAAATCAATTACAAGGGGCTTATCTCATTTCATTTCTATAATGAGGTCTTTACTGACAAAAGGATTTTTTCGTTCTTCGAAAAATGTCAGGAATTGGGGTTAAACAATTATCTATTTACAAATGGAGATTACTTAACTAAGGATGTTATTGAAAGATTGAGTAAGTATAATATTAAGGAGTTTACCCTTTCAATTTATGACTGGAAAACTGATGAGGAATTTCAAGAGAAATGCGATGCCTTTAACAAAGAACTACAGTTAGAAGAATATTCTTGGGACTTTTACATAGTCAAAGGAGGTGAAAATTTCGGTAACAGAGCTGGTTATGTACAACACAAACAAGAAGAATTCTCTTTACCACTTAAAGCGGCATGTTCTCGAATTGAAAAAAAGCTTGAAGTCAGATATGACGGTTCAGTTGTAATGTGTTGCTTAGATTATTATGCCATTCACACAATTGGAAATATCAAAAATAAAAATATCATAGATATTTGGTATGGAGAAATAAGGCAAAAGCAGATAATGGATCTTAGACAAGGGCTACGAAAATGCTACAAATTATGTTCAAAATGTTCCGACTATGTTGTAGAAATTAAAAATTAGTAGTTCAAATGAAATTTTTAAAAAAAATATTAGAAGTATTTAAAAATATAATTTTCTTACCAAGAAACTTGGCTAATATTAGTAGGCAGTCGAACAATTTAGTAGTAATAGAAAATAAATTAGAAGATTTAAATCATAAGTTAAATGATTTGGACTTTGACTCAATTTTAAAAAAGTTAGATACGCTAGCACAAAATCAAACAAATACCAACAACAGTAAACAGAACCAGTCAAGCGAATATGAGATAAAGGAATTAGTTTCTAAAATACAAGAAGGGTTTGAAAATCAATTTTTGCAGTTTGAATCTCTACTCTCCATTTATAATTCTTTGCCAAATTTGAAGTTTTTACCTGCAACTAGAGGATGGGCAGGATCTCCAGATTTTCTTTTAAAGATTGTTGAGTTGATTCTAAAAGAAAAACCTCTTTTTGTTTTGGAAGCAAGTAGCGGTGTGTCATCCGTAATAATAGGATTAGCATTAAAACTAAATCATTATGGTAAATCAATATCCTTAGATCACGATAGTTACTATGCCGAAATCACGATAAAGAACCTAGAAGTAAATAGTATTGAAAATATTTCAGTAGTTAAGCATTGCCCCTTTAATGATTATATTGATAATGGACAAAAATGGAAATGGTATCAAATAGAAAATTTGGATTTAACTGAGAAAATAGATATGCTAATTATTGATGGTCCACCAAGAACGACCCAAAATTTAGCTAGATATCCCGCCATTCCTTTGTTACATGAATATTTCTCAGATAGGGTATTAATTTTGATTGATGATACAAAAAGAAACGATGAAATTATTATTGTAGAAAAATGGATCGAGTTCCTTAAAAAGCATGGTTACCAGGTAAATATTGAACATTATAATAATTATGAAAAAGGTATGGTGTTACTTGAAATTATAAGACATTAATAAAAACATGTACATAATAGTCATCGCACAGGTGTAAGCACATTTGCAATTGGCACAAGCCAACTCACAGTCCAAAAATTGCAAAAGAGCTTGCTTTGCCAACGCAACAAACAGAACGTGAAAAATAAAAAAAGGCATAACAATATATATAAAAAAATAGGCGAAACAGTAGTAAAATCAAGGTTTTGGCTCGTATCAAACTTTGTGCTTAACCGAAAGCGTCGTGCCTCGCAATCGCCAACTTTTCATATACTAACCGTAGCGTTCATTGTAAAAAAGGCAGCATAAACAGACCGCCGATAACTAATTAAAAGAATATGGAAATAATTGTACAAAACAAAAAAAAAACATTACTAAATAAGGATATTGGCGAATATATTTCTTTAACAGATATTGCAAAATACAGAAATGAAGACGAACCTTTTTCTGTTATCAATAATTGGATGTGTAGCCTAAGTACAATAGAATTTATTGGACTATGGGAGAAATTTAACAATCCAGATTTTAAACCTATCGAATTCGATAGGTTTAAAAATGAAGCAGGGAATAATTACTTTGTGTTATCACCACAAAAATGGATTGCAAGCACCAACGCAATTGGCATTATTTCAAAATACGGTCGTTATGGTGGAACGTTTGCACATACAGATATTGCATTTAAATTTGCATTTTGGAAACGTAGTTTGATTATGGACTTTGGAGTTATTGTTTTAATGGCGACAGAAAAAATAGTATGCATTATTCAAAATGCAGGTGAATCAGCCAAATTTATCATCGTTCTTGCAACAATTCGATTAATAATTTGTTGGTAACTGATATTTTATGGATGCTAACAAAGGCTATCTGCAATTAATATAAAAACACGTTACGTAATAAACAATCAAAACATGATCACAAACAAAAAAAATTTATTAAGATTAGCATCAATTCTAACTTTCTTATTCTTTGGAGTTAATAGTGCAACTTCACAAATAGCTAAAGGTACCGTTCGGTTAGGGCCTCAGTTAGCATATAGTAATGTATCACAAGATATTAATGGATTTACTGAAAAGTTTATAACAACAACATTGAATCTTCAATTATCTGGAGGATATTATGTAATTGATAATTTAGAGCTCGGATTGGGCCTGCAATTAGCGAGTACCGCAAATAAAGTGGGTTCAGATGAAAATAGAGAAAGTGGAATAATAATAGGTCCAAATGTTACCTACATGATTCCAATCGGTGAAAAATTTTATCTTCCAATTTTTGGCGGTATTGGTTACAACTCCTTAAGAATAGATGATAATTTTGTTGAAAGTACTCTCAGTGGCATAGGTTACGGTGTAGGTGTAGGAGCAGAGTACTTAATATCAAATAAAATTGGTGCTCGGTTTTCATTAATACATAATACAGGTTCGTTACAAATTGACGATAGTGATTTAAAATTAGATGTTTCTTCAACGCAAGTAGGAATTGGATTTAACATATACCTTAATAGGTAAATACCAGAAATGAAAAATAGAGGAATCGTAATTACCGCAGTTCTTTTAACAGCCTCGATAGGTAATTATTTTATAATTTTATCTGATAGTAATTTTAGAACTATTTAGTTTTTATCAATTTTTGCCATAGGATTGTTGTCTGGCGTGTTATTGACTCAAATTATTAAAATGGTGAAGAACGAAAACTAGAGCATTTCAAAAATTTTTTGACTCTTAGACAATGACGTAAAAAAAATAACGAACCGCTAATCAAGTAGACGGCCCCACCAGCCGAAACTGCTGGTGTGTACCTATGGACACCACCGTACGCACAATAAAATGATCCCTAGCCGAAACTAATGTTACGGTTCTCTCGTTTCCGTCAGACATTCAGTCTGATGAATGGATTTTTTCAAAAGCTACCGTTCCTTCACCCTTCGCAAATCATCATCCTGATAGCTCTTTTCACCAACTTGGGCTATCCATTATTTAAAGAATTGGTTAAGAGTATTATTTCCTATTTCAGTTTCTTGGAGACGTACGTTCAGTCCTTACCGTTTCATGAGACCTGTTAGGTTGTGGTGATTTAGCATCAAATATTCTTATACCTCTTGGATTTACAAAATAGTCCAAAATAAAGGAATATTTTTTTTACTCAGTCGATTCAAAAAATCTTTGCATAGCCTTTGCTATGAAAATATTTTGTGATGAAGAATCAATGAAAAAGATGAAGTTTATTGGACTATATTGGATAAGCTATTGGTATAAAGTGGTGCGAAGCGATGACGTTAGTGGTTTTTGGTACATGGTGATATTGGGTGAGGTGAACCTCGTGAGCGTAGCTTTGTTATATCTACGAGTACACCATTGTGCATGATAAGTGATGCTGTTAGATCATGCGGCCTGCAACACAGAAGGGGCAAAGTGTGATATCAACGCTTGTGGTGAGCAGTGTCCATAATCCTTGATTCTCAGAGCTTTGACAAACTTGACAATCCACAGCTCTGCATCCGATGACATTATTAATTTAGAAAACTCATTACCAATCATACTTTTTATTTATATTTGTGCTTAAATAAATAGTAAACGTAAAAACATTAAACTTTAGCAGCTTTCCCCGTAGGTGTCGCTTGAACAGCGGTTTTACAAAAGTGGCGGATCAGTGCTCCGCAGACACATTTGTAGTTAATCAAACTTTGGTTCTCAGCATCGACATTTGTGGTAAAAATCGCCACCTTCGCCGAGCCGCAAGAAGTTGTGCGTCACCTTTAGGCAGACACGATAATGAAGTTAATCCCAATAAATTGTAAAATACTTTCATAATTAATCCAAACTGATTGAAACGTAAAAACGTTTTACGCATTTTAATCCATACGAAATTAAAATAATACAATTACCTTAAGGAAACTAAAATTGATATGCTAACTATACTTATTATTTGTACAATTCTTACCCTAATAACTACTATTCTACCACTATCGCAAAATAAACATTGGATTATTAGAAGTATGGATTTTCCGCGCCTGCAACTCATGCTCTTCGCACTTGCGGTTTTGATCGCAATTTTTGTATTTCTCGATACAGGAAAGGCTGTAACATTGGTAATGGCAACTGTGACAGCCATTTGTTTAATTTGGCAGCTCTGGTGGATATTACCTTATACTCCTCTATGGTCTAAGGAAGTCGAATTCAGTAAGGATGCGAATTCCGAGCGTCAACTCAGCATTATTACTTCTAATGTACTCACTCCTAATCGAAATGTTGAAGCTTTAATAGCGTTGGTAAAAAAGTATCAACCTGATATTCTGGTAACATTAGAATCAGATTTGTGGTGGCAAGAACAACTTAAGGTTTTGGAATCCGAAATGCCATATACTGTCAAATGTCCACTTGATAACCTTTATGGCATGCATCTTTATTCAAAATTGCCTATACATGATTCGGAAATTTCATTTCTGATTGAAAAAGATGTACCTTCCATACATGTATCTATAGAAATGCGAACAGGGGACAGGGTTCGTGCGCATTTTCTCCACCCAGCACCTCCAAGCCCTACTGAGAATGCCGAGTCTGCAGAGCGTGATGCTGAGCTGATAGCAGTTGCGTTAAGTGTTGCAAATAGTGATCAACCCATTATCGTGGCAGGTGATCTTAACGATGCAGCGTGGTCTTCCACAACTCGTCTTTTCCGTAAGATTAGTGGCTTGCTTGATCCGCGGATAGGACGAGGCATGTTCAATACTTTTCACGTAAAATTCCCGGTGTCACGCTGGCCTATGGATCATCTTTTCCATAGCAACCATTTCAAATTGTGTTCCATACAGCGATTACCCTCTATCGGTTCGGACCACTTCCCGCTATTTACATCATTATCGCTCACTCTTTTAGAAGATACCAGTCATAAAGGACTTGAAGCAGAAGACGAAGATCATGAAATGGCAAAAAAAACTGTTACTGAAAAAGGAGGAAATAGTAATGATGTACCACAACCAAACGAGAATAAAAAACATTTTTAATTTCAGAATTTTTCTTACAATAATTATTAAAATAATGGAACAAAAGGATAGTTATGACATAGATTTATTAAAAAGGAATGTTTATTTAATAAAAAATAATATATTTTTAAGCGAACTATGGTAATTTTATTTCGCATCAAGGGCGAACGCATAACATTAAGCCTTATAAACAAAGCATGTCACCAAACACCTGAGTGAAGCCCAGGAATAAACCCAGAAGAGCTTTAGTTATGAGGAGTTCAGAGAGACCAGTAGATTCGGAAGGGTCTATAGGAGCTCTAGTATCTTTTCATTAGCTTAAAAGCTAGGATTTTGAGATTTTTAGATTAATTTTCCCATTGATTTTGATAAAACTGGGTAGGCGGTAGCTTACCATAATTTAGCGTAATGTAGCTGTCAAGCGGTGCGAAGCAGTGGTGTTAATGTTGTTTTTGGCATATCAAGACATTTATAGTGCACTTAATCCTTCAGTTTCAGAGCTTGGACAAGGTTGATTATCCACTGCGCTGCATCCGCAGACATTTTTATTGGTAATTATCTCTGTTTTTGATGGTTTTGTATTATTTATACATAACTATTAAAATTCTATACTATATTTGCAATGGAAAGTTAAAGAAAATAATTTTTAATAGAATAGAGGAATCGATCATTAACAGTCTTTCGTATATTTACATGTTTAATATGGCCAGACAATCAAGGACTTTTGTTATTGCGGAATATTTATTTGTGGCGCATGTAAGTGAGATATGCCTCACCCTATGAAGACCGACAGTGCTAAAATTAAACGAACAGACAAATGAACAATAATGCCAACGCTTCAGCAAAATCAAAAGAGCTTGCAAGCCAACGCATAAACCGCGCCACAGTTGCACCACATTTGCTTTTGCCCAGCCGTACCCAAAGCCCACCCACCACCAGACAATTAGAATAGCTTTTTGAACTTTGTTAAACAAATTAAATATTTAACCTTACATTTGACCTATTAAAACAAGTCTAATATGAACAACCAAAAAAAATTTGGGCAAACCATTAGAAATTACAGGAAAGCAAAAGACTTATTATTAAGACAATTAGCAGCAGCGTTTGAGGTTGACACAACTTTTATAAGTAAGATGGAACGAGACGAGAAACAGGCGACAAGAGTGCATGTTGAAAGATTGCCTATAATTTTAAAGGTTGCTTATGACGAACTTTTAACCATTTGGATTTCTGACAAATTATTAAACACTTTAAAACCAGAACCTTCGGCATATAATGCTTTGAAGCTGACCGAAAAAAGATTAAAAACAAAAGCCCTTTAATAAATATGCCACAATTCAAATTCAATACGATTTCAAGTACAGACATTGGAGGCAGTTTAGGCGGAGCACAAATGATTCATGCCATTGAATATGATGGTCCTCACCATTTGCTAATTACTGGTTGCCCAGGAAGTGGCAAGACAACTGTAAGTATGATGAGAGCACAAAGACTTGTGAATATGAATAGTAACGTATTATTCATTACATATCAAAAATTACTAAAAACCAGTTTATTAAATATTGCAGAAAATAATTTAAAACCCAAAATCCACACATTTCTACAATGGTATAAGGATAAATTTGTCTATTTAAACAAAAATGACAATGAAGAAACAATGCTAAATAGCATGAAGGGGTGGGCAGGCGTTGATGAAATAATTATTGATGAAGGACAAGATTTTGAAGCAAGGGTTTACCGTTCACTATTACAAAAATGTAAAAAAATTTCAATAGGTGCAGATAATGCACAGAGAGTTCATATTATAGGATTAACGGTTGAGCAAATAAAAGAAGAAATTAATAAACTTAGTTCAGTTTATCCAATTCATTTGTTATACAACTACCGTAATACTTTTGAAGTTTATAATTTTGCAAGATATTTTTTGCCTTTCAATGAAAGAGCAAATAATAATTTAGCAATAGAAAGAATTCCAAAAGGCAAAGGCACAATTCCAAGTTTATTTTTAGTTCAAAGTGATGAACAAAGAAAGACACAATTAAAGATATTAATAACAGACTCGGGCGATAGAAATATTGCAATCCTTGTTAATCGGATTGAAGAAGTAGATGCTTATCATAAGTTAATTACAGAGATGGGAATTAACTGCTCAAAATACACCTCCAAATCGCCAATCGGAAACGAAATAGAAAATATTATAGTAACAACATTTATATCAGCAAAAGGGCTTGAATTTCAAGTTGTAATAATGCCAACAATGGAAACAAAGAGTGGTTCAGATGAACAATATTATATCGCTTGCACAAGAGCAAAAGAAAATCTATTTCTAATTTGTAAAGGCGAGACACACCCATATTTTTTTAGAGATTTTGATCCTGCTAGTTATCAATTAATAAAAGTAGGTGCAACTAGTGTACCGCCAAAGACGGATGTTTTTTCTTCACTAAATGACGACTTGCCATTCTAAAATCTAATAGAACATGAACTATAAAAAATTAAATATAGAGCAACTCAAAGAACAATGTTCTTTAAACAATATTTCACCCATTGGAAAAAAGGACGAGTTGATTAAACGGTTGACACTTATAGAATCTAAAAATAATTCGCAATTAGAATTTAACCCTACAATTGAAGTTGTTAACCCAAATGCAGAAAGTAAAACGTCTTACGACACGTTATTTATTCAATTGAAATCTTCTAATCTTGCTTACTACTTCAATTACGGTGTGATATATCCTTTAGCATTAGAGGAAAGTGAAATTTACAAAAATGAAAATCGCAAAAAAGACTTGTTTACTCAATATTCAGAGTACATAATTTTATCACCAGCAATAATCAATTCGTTTGAGAATGATGATATTCTTGTGGAAATAGTAACAAAGAATTTGAAAATAAAAAGCATTGATAATTCAACCCTCTCATACCTCGGAGAACCTATACCAATATCAAGAATAAAAAATATATTCTTTAAAACGGTAATTGCCCAAAATACTTTTATCTCATCTGTAAAAACATTTCCAGATTCCTTTATACAAGAGCAACTGTGTTTAATTATTCAAATGAATTTTCCTATTCAAAAGGAAGATTTGAGTAAAATTGAATTGCCTCCCAATCTTGATTTAGTTGAATGGAAAATTATCCTAAGAAAGTTCGATAAAATAATGGGCATGTTTTCATTCATGAAAAATGCAGGTATATTTTTCTCTGAAGAAGAAAACAGTTATCAGGAGTACACTCCAAATTATTTTCGTGCATTGAACATTGTTAACTCAACAATTAAGACACAATCAACAAAGGATTTGGGTTTATACAGATACATCCTTTTTCCTTTAGAAATTGAAGCATCAACCGTTCAACGAGTTTTATTTCGTCAAATAATGGATAGAATTCACAACAACCTATCATTTGATTTAAAACTTGCAAACAAAATAATTCAAGAAGCTCTTGCTTCTCATTTAGCGACAGCAGACGAAGAAAAAGAATTGAAACTTATTTTGGATTATTTCAAAAAGTTGGAACAACATCAAATCGCTTATAAGGATTTATTGCTAGTTGATGTAATCAGAAAAAACTATCCTGTTTTGGCGTTATTGTTTTTATCAAAGTTCTCAAATAAAAGCCGCCAGCATACAGACAAACAAGCGGTGCGAAACACTTTCATATTACATGAAGCACAATTCAATAAAAGTGAAACCGAATTTTTGTTGGGAGTCTTAGGTTTGTATTATGGTTACAAAACAATGATTAAACAAGATACAAATCTTAGTACATCAGATAATACGTTTGCAACAATTAGTGAGCAATTACAATCCATCAAATTCAAATTAACTTCCCCATTGGACAGGATTACGATTGAAAGTATTTTTAACTTTTGCAAAACCAACAAGACAATCACAGAAGAATACGCTTTTTTAAATTTCCAATCTTCTAAAAAACAACCGACATATAGTTTTCCAAGTTGGGGAGCATTTGTTTACGCTGACAATTCATACACAGTTTGCAATACGAAAATTACAGTCGTTGACAGGAAACACAAATCCGAAGATTTACTAAATGTAATTGACCGAAATTATTCAGAACGAATAAGCGATAAATCTTTATTGGCTCATTATTTAATTTCAAATTTTGGGTTAAACAAAAAAGCCCTTTTAGATTTGGTTAAAGCAAACATTTCAAAACTTAATCTTGATGAGTTAGCACAACTAATAGACCTTGACCAAAGACAAAAAAATAACAGATGATTACTTTGCATGACATAAATTTTGCTTTAAAGACTCACACAAACAGAGAGGACTTTGATTCATGGATAATTGCCAACGAAAGAGAGTTGTCTAATTTCTTTTATACACAAAGTGGTAATGATTTAAACGCATTGCAATTTGATAATTTTTACTACGACAATATTTCTACATCAGCAGTATATCGAGACTATCACAAAACTTTAATCCAAACAGAACCATTTCTTATTTTCCTAAACCTTATTGCAAACGCAGCAGAGAAGTTGGCCGAGATTGGGATTTCTTCTTGTGCAGAAAGTGTTGTAATTGATTTGCCTGATTCGCCAAGCAAATACCGATT
>Ga0105045_10006266_pt1 | contig 10532 bp, 10 predicted proteins | sample MAT02_FD_78089 | JGI IMG/M metagenome (GOLD analysis project Ga0105045, IMG submission 78089) | Freshwater microbial communities from Lake Fryxell liftoff mats and glacier meltwater in Antarctica - MAT-02 (megahit assembly) | ecosystem: Environmental > Aquatic > Freshwater > Ice > Liftoff... | reverse complement strand
CGGCCTTCCCGCCTGGGCTGCTGCCGGCGCGCACCACAGTAGGCGTCACCGGCCTGGCGCTGGGCGCGCTGGTGGAAATCGATCTGGTGGTAGCGCTGTGATCAGCGCAGCGCGGCATGGGCTGTGCCCAGGCCCGTCCAGCGCACGGTGACGTCCCCCAGGGCCGCGGGGACGGCGCGGCCGTCGAGCACGAGCACCAGCACCGCGCCCACCGGCAGCCCACCCGCTTCGCGCGCCACCTCTACCGCTGCCTCGAACAGCGCCTGGACCGCCACCGGCTGTGCCCGCACCCGCGCCACACCCAATGCCAGGGCGCAATTTGCCGGCCAGGCCGCAGGCTTGCCCTTGCCGATCACGACATAACCGAGGCCGGCGAAATCGGCCGCCGCTTCCCATGCATTCGCAGGTCCGTCGCGCCAGCGGGAGGCTGCCAGGTCGAGCGCGGGGTGCAGCCGGGCCAGGGCTGGCAGGGCGGTGCCTTCGGGCGTGATCGCCTCGGCCAGCACGGCCAGCAGAGCCGGTGCTGCGCGGCCATGCGGCAGTGCCGCCAGCGGCAGGGGCTTGCCGCTGGCCATGATCCGCCCGGGCAGCATGGCGCCGACCAGACCGCTTTGCGTCACCCGGATGCCGCAGGGTTCGAGCGCCAGTTTTTCCAGCACCGCGCCCGCCACCGCCTCCCCGGCCGCCATGCCGGTCAGCGCGAGTTCGGCGCCCAGCGGCGCCACCGGCTGGCCAGTCTCCCAGGCCTCCGCCAGCGCGGCAGCGACTGAGCCCATCATCGCAGCGGCGGCAATTCGGGCATTTCTTCCTCGATGAAGCCGCCGATGGGTGGTGAGTCCACGCTGATGGCAGGCGGGCCGGACTGGCCGCCATACAGCGTCTGAGGCAGCCAGGTGACGATGCCGGGGAAGATGTAGACGCACATCATGGTGAGAATCACGATGTAGACGAAGGGCATGCAGCCCTTGAAGATATCCTCCAGCCGCACGTGCTTGGGCGCCACGCCCTTCAGGTAGAAGGCGGCCATAGCCACGGGCGGCGAGAGGAAGGAGGTTTGCAGGTTGAGCGCGATCAGGATGCCGAAGAAAAGCGGATCGACGCCGAAATCATCCAGCATCGGCAGGAAGATGGGCACGAAGATCACGATGATCTCGGTCCATTCCAGCGGCCAGCCGAGCACGAAGATGATGGCCTGCGCCAGCAGCAGGAAGGTGAAGGTGTTCAGCGGCAGCGACTTGACGAATTCCTCCAGCACCGACTGGCCGCCGAGATAGCCGAACACCGATGAGAAGATGTAGCTGCCAACGAACAGCCAGCACACCATGGCCGAGGTGCGGGCGGTGAGGAACACGCTCTCCTTCAGTTTCTGGAAGGTGAAGGCTCGATAGACCACCGCCAGGAGGATGGCGCCGAGCGAGCCCATCGCCGCTGCCTCCGAGGGCGTGGCGAGGCCGGTGAGGATGGCGCCGAGCACCATGGCGATGAGTGCGGCGAGCGGCAGGAAGCTCGTCAACAAATTCCAGATGAGGATGGGCAGCGGCACCGCCACCGCTTCGGGTGGCAGCCGCGGGGCCATTTCCGGTTTGATGATGGCCACGCCGATCGCATAGACGATGTAGAGCCCCGCCAGCATCACGCCCGGAAGGAAGGCGGCGGCGTAAAGCTGCACCACCGACACCCCGGCGGTGGCGCCATACAGGATCAGCATGATCGATGGCGGGATGAGGATGCCCAGGCAGCCGCCGGCGCAGATCACGCCCGAGGCAAGCCTCACGTCATAGCCGGCGCGCAGCATGGCGGGAAACGCCAGCAGCCCCATCAGCGTGACGACAGCGCCGACGATGCCGGTGGCGGTGGCGAAAAGCGCGCAGGTCGCCAAGGTGGCCACCGCCAGCGAGCCGGGAATATTGCCCGCGGCCATCTGCAACGCCCGAAACAGCCGGTCAAGAATATTGGCACGTTCGACAATATAGCCCATGAACACGAACAATGGCACCGAGATGAGCACGTCCGAACTCATCACAGCATAGGTGCGCTGGATCAGCAGGTCGAAGACCCGGGCACCCATGGACATGTAGCCAAAGCCCAGGCCCATCGCCATCAGCGTGAAGGCGATGGGAAAGCCCAGCATGATGAAGCCAAGGAACAGCACGAGCATCGAAATGCCCAGGGCGGGATCGGATATCACTCAGCGAACTCCCTTGCTGCCAAGTTCGGCTGCGAGTTGTTCGGCGCCTTTTGCAGCGGCTTCCGCCAGGATCTTTTGTTCGAGTTCCTCGACATCGGAAAGTCGCGGCGGCCATTCGCCCTCGCGGATGGTCCGCACGCAGCGCACCACCTCGACAATGCCCTGCAGCAACAGCAGCAGGCCAACGCAGGGGATGAGCATCTTGAACGGCCAGATGCGCGGCCCGCCAGGCGAGAAGGCGCTACGCTCGTCCTGGAAATACGACAGCGCGAAGAAGTGATACCCGGAGATCATGAAAGCAAAGATCGCGGGGAAGAAGAAGATGATGAACAGCGCGAGGTCGAGACTGGCCTGCCGCGTCGGGCGCATCATGCGATAAAGGAAATCGCCCCGGACATGGCCGTTTCGACTGAGCGCGTAGGCGCCCGCCGTCATGAACAGCGTGCCATATAGCATATACGAGACATCATAGCCCCAGTTGGTCGGCGCGCTGAAGAAGCGCCGCATCACCACCTCGTAGGTGATCACGGCGGTCAGCAGAAGGATGCACCAGGAGAAAAGCTGGCCGACCCGGGTCGAGAGCAGGTCGATACCCAGCAGCACCTTCTGCACCCAGGGCGAGCCCGAGAAGACGATCGCGGTCAGCAGGATCGCCGCCACCAGCCCGGCCAGCGCCGCCACGGCGTAACTATCCGTCATGGAACCGTCCCCAATACGCAAAAAAGGGTGGGCCGCGCCGGCCCACCCCGATCATGCCTTGCGCCGGCTCAGCCGCGGGCAAAGAAATGGTTGAAGCTGCGCACCGGGCTGACCTGATAGCGCAAAAAGAAATTGCCCACCCGGCGGCACCAGGTGCGCTGGCTGTCGCAGATTTCCTTGAACAGCGGGCCATTGTTCGGGCTGGAATTATCCCCTTCCATCCGCTCGATCACCCGGTTCCAGGCGGCCAGCTGGGCATCCAGGATGGCTGTGGGCGTCGGCCGCACATTGACCTGCTGCAGCTGTGCCATGGCCAGCAGATCGGCCGAATAGCGGTCCTGCAGCTTCCAGCTCATATCGGCCGAGGCGGCCTCGGCCGAATGCCGGAGCAGGGCGCGGTGTTCCTCGGGCAGGGCGTCATACTTCGTCTTGTTGAACAGGATCTCGAAGCATTCCACGGCCTGATGGTAGGACTGGATGTAATAGTTCTTCGCCACGTCCGGGAAGCCCAGAATACGGTCGGAGGAGGGGTTGTTGAACTCCGCCGCGTCGATCACGCCGCGCTCCAGTGCCGGCACGATCTCCCCGCCCGGCAGCGCCACGACGGCTGCACCCATCTCCTGCATCACGTCCGTCGCCAGGCCCACGGTGCGGTAGCGCAGGCCGCGGATCTGTTCTGGACGCTCGATCGGGTTGCGGAACCAGCCCAGCGGCTGCGTCGGCATGGGGCCGGTCAGGAAGCCCACAGCGTTCAGTCGCAGCACGTCATTCATCAGGCGGCGGTACAATGCCTCGCCGCCACCATAATAGAACCAGCCCAGCAGCTGATGCGCATCGCCGAACCACGGCGGGGTGGTGCCGAACAGCGAGAAGGCGCGGTTGCGCCCGAACCAGTAGGCGGACACGCCATGGCCGCCATCGAGCGTGCCGGTATGGACGGCGTCGAGCACCTGAAAGGCGCCGACCACGGAGCCGGCGGCCAGCAGCTCAAGCCGGATGCGGCCGCCGCCCATGGTGTTCACGCGGGTCACGTAGTCCTGAGCGAATTCATGGAAGATGTCGCGCTGCGGCCAGGTGGACTGGAAGCGCAGCGTGGCGGTCTGCGCCCGGCTGACGCCCGGCGTGGCCAGGATGGCGGTGGCGGCGGCGGTGGCCGCGCCGGCTCGAAGAAACCCGCGTCGCTGTGGGGTAGCGGAACCCGTGGTGCTGCTGTCGATGGTCATGATCGGCGTTTCTCCCTTCGAGGCGATTTGTCTCACCTGCTGGGGAGCGAATAGCCCATCGCGCTGGGCTGGCGCAACGGGTGATGATGCTTGACCCCATGCCGCCCGCTGCGCCATTGAGGTCCAGCCAAATCAGAAAAACCCTATGGCCGCCGCCAACGAAGCGCCTTTTACCATCCAACCGCTGAGCGATACCGTTGTCGGGGATGCGCCCGAGGCACGGATGGTGGCGTTCGAGTATCGGCTGGATGTCTCGACAGGGCATATGTTGCGCCGCGCGCTGCAGCGGCATCAGGCGCTGTTCCAGGAATGCGCGACCGGCATTGGCCTGACCGGGCCGCAATTCGCCGCCCTGACCAAGCTGGCCGAACTTGGCCGGATCACCCAGAACCGCCTGGGCCGCCTGGTGGCGATGGACCCGGCGACGGCGCAGGGGGTGATGAAGCGCCTGGCGCTGCGCGGCCTGCTGCGCACCGAGAAGGACCCGATGGACCGCCGCACCGTGGTGCTGGCCATCACGCCCGAGGGCGAGGCGCTGGTCGGCCGCGCCCGGCTGGCCGGGCAACGCGCCAACCAGGTGCTGATGGCCGATCTGACGCCCGCCGAGCAAGCCATGCTCCTGGCACTGCTGCGGCGCATTACCACCTGAGCATCCGGGACTGAGGGAAAGCGGACATATGCGCGTCATCATAGCGGGCGGTGGCATTGGCGGGCTGACGGCGGCGCTGTCGCTGCATGCCGCGGGCATCGAGGCCGAGGTCTTCGAGAGCGTGGCCGAGATCCGCCCGTTGGGCGTGGGCATCAACATCCTGCCGCATGCGGTGCGGGAACTGACCGAGCTGGGGCTGGCGGAACAGCTGGCCGCCACCGGCATCGCGACGCGTGAACTGCGCTACATCTCCGCCCATGGCCAGGAGATCTGGCGCGAGCCGCGTGGCCTGGCCGCCGGCTATCGCTGGCCGCAATACAGCATCCACCGCGGGCGGCTGCATATGCTGCTGCTGGAGGAGGCGCGGGCCAGGCTGGGCGCGGGGCGCATCCATCTCGGCCGCCGCATGGTCCGCACCAGCCAGGACGGGCACAGTGCCACCGCGCATTTCGCCGATGGCGGCACCGCCACGGGCGATGCGCTGGTGGCGGCCGATGGCATCCATTCCACCGCCCGCGCCCAGCGCCACCCCGATGAGGGGCCGCCGCGCTGGAAGGGCGCGGTGCTGTGGCGCGCCACCTCGGTCGCGCCCGGCTTCCTGGGCGGCGCGACCATGATCCAATGCGGCCATCACGACCTTAAATTCGTCTGCTACCCCATCGCCAACAACCCTGACGGTACGCAGCTGATCAACTGGATTGCCGAGAAGGTGTTCCCCCTCGATACCCCCTGGAACCGCGAGGACTGGAGCCGGCGCGGCGATCTGGAGGCCTTCGTGCCGCTGTATGAATCCTGGCGGTGGGATTTCCTTGATGTGCCGGCGCTGATGCGCCGCGCCGGGGCGGTGTTCGAATACCCCATGGTGGACCGCGACCCGCTGGGCGCCTGGAGCGATGGGCGCATCACCCTGCTGGGCGATGCCGCGCACCCGATGTATCCGATCGGCTCCAACGGTTCCTCCCAGGCCATCCTGGATTCGCGGGTGCTGGCCATGCACCTCAAGCGCGCGCCGAGCGTCGAGGCCGGGCTGGCTGCCTATGACAGCGCGCGCCGGCCGCCGACCGCGGCGCTGACGCTGGCCAATCGTGGCCTGGGCCCGGATCTGGTGCTGGAGGAGGTGCATCGCCGCGCGCCCGATGGTTTTGCGCGGCTGCACGACGTGATCACCGAGACGGAACTGCGCGAGACCGCGCAGCAATACAAGCAGCTCGCCGGCTTCGACCCGGAACTGCTGAACCAGAGAGAAAGCTTCGCCGCATGAAGGTGTGTTTATGAAGACGGCGGCCATTGGCCTGGGCAGCATGGGCCAGGGTGCCGCCGCCAATATGCTCAGCAAGGGCCTGGAGGTGACGGGCTGCGACCCCAACGAGCGCGCGCGGCTTGCCTTCGCTGGCCCCTCGGTGGCGCGCGGCTGCGACCTGCCGGCGGGGATCGAGGCGGTGCTTGTGCTGACGGTCAACGCCGCCCAGGCCCACGCCGCGCTTTTCGGCCCCCAGGGCTGCGCCGAACGCCTGGCGCCCGGTGCAGTGCTGATCGTGGCCGCCACCATGGCGCCGGCCGATGCGCGGGCGCTGGCCGAGGAGGCGGCGTCGCGCCAGCTGCTGTATCTGGACGCACCGGTTTCCGGCGGCGCCACTGGTGCTGCCAATGGCGCGCTGACGGTGATGGCCAGTGGCAGCGCGGCGGCTTTCGACCGTGCCCGCCCGGTGCTGGACCGCATCGCCGCCAAGGTGTGGGAGTTGGGCGAGGCGCCGGGGCTGGGCGCCACCATGAAGGTGGTGCACCAGCTTCTGGCCGGCGTGCATATCGCCACCGCGGCTGAGGCGATGGCGCTGGGCATCAAGGCCGGCCTGGACCCGGCGCAGATCTACGGCGTGGTGACCGGGGCCGCGGGCAATTCCTGGATGTTCGCCAACCGCATGGCGCATGTTCTGGCGGGCGATGACACGCCGCATTCCGCGGTGAACATCTTCGTCAAGGATCTGGGGCTGGTGGAGGCGCTGGCGCGGGAGGCGAATTTTCCCATCCCCCTGGCGGCCCAGGCCTTGCAACTGTTCGTGGCCGCCGCGGCGCAGGGGCATGGCGGGCGGGATGATGCCTTCGTCATCCGCGCCTATCAGGCGCTGACGGGGATTGTGCTGCCGGGTGAGGAAAAACCTACCCCAGCCGGCTGAGCGCCTCGCAGATATGCTCCACCTGCGCGTCGCTCAACTCCGGATACATCGGCAGCGAGAACACAACCTTGGCTGCCGTGCTGGTCTCCGCGCAGCCGGCGGGTCCCAGCGCGGTGCGGCCGGCATAGGCTGATTGCTCGTGCACCGGCACCGGGTAGTGGATGCCCGTGCCCACGCCCTCGGCCCGCAACCGGGCCATCACTGCCGCGCGGTCATCGCTGCGCAGGACGTATTGGTGGAAGACATGCGTGGCATCGGCGCGCCGCGCCGGCGGGGTGAAGGGGCCGCCGGCCAGTGCCGCGTCATAGGCATCGGCGATGGCGCCACGCCGGGCGTTGCCGGCATCGCGATGCGTCAATTTCACCCGCAGGATCGCCGCCTGCACTTCATCGAGGCGGGAATTGATGCCGATCAGCGAGGAGACATAGCGCTCCTTCCAGCCATATTGCCGGATGGCGGCGATGCGCTCGGCCAGTTCCAGGTCACGCGTGGCCAGCACGCCGCCATCGCCCAGCGCGCCCAGATTCTTGGTGGGGTAGAGCGAGAAGGCGCTGGCATGGCCGATGGTGCCGAGCATCTGCCCGCCCAGCGTCGCGCCATGGCATTGCGCGCAATCCTCGATCAGCGGCACGCCGGCGCGTTCGCAGGCCGCCAGCATCGGCCCCAGGTCGCAGGGTTGGCCATAGATATGCACCGCCACCACGGCGCGGATGGGCGGGATGCCCGGCGGGGGGTCCTCCAGCACGGCGGCCAGTTCATCGGCGTCCATGGTGTAGGTGTCGGGGTCGATGTCGAGCAGCAGCGGAGTGGCGCCCGTCATCTCGATCGCGGCGACGGTGGCGACGGCGGTGTGCGAGACGGTGACGACGGTCGCACCCTCGCCAATGCCCATGCCGCGCAGGATGAGCGCTATCGCATCCGTGCCATTGGCGCAGCCGACGGCTCGCATGCCTTCGCCCAGCCAGGCGCCGTATTCGCGTTCGAAGGCGGCACCCTCGGCACCCAGGATGTACCAGCCGGAATTCAGCGCCCGCGCCACGGCGGCGTCGATCTCGGCCTTGTGGGCGCGGTAGCCGGCGCCCGGATCGGCCTGGGCAATGACGGTGAGGGGTGCGTTCATCTCAGGCGTTCCTACAGGTAATCCGTCAGGTGTTCACGATACCAGGCAAGCGACAGGCGCAGCCCCTCATCCAGCGAGGTGGCGGGCGCCCAGCCGGTGGCTTTCCGGAAGGCATGGTCATCGGCGTGGTAGCTGCCGATGTCGATCGGCGCGCGGTCGGCGGGAAATTCACGGGTGGAAAAGCTGCCCTGGCCGTCATTGGCCGCGATCAGCCTCTCCGCCAGATCATGCAGTGAAATTGGGGGCGAGCCGCCCAGATTGAAGACCTGGCCATTCACGCCCGGCGCATCGGCCTGTTCAGCCGCGGTCAGGAAAGCCGCCGTCACATCATCCACGTAGGACAGGTCGCGCAGCTGCGCGCCGCCCCAGACCTCGAAGGGTTCGGCTTCCAGCACGCGGCGGATCCAGATGCCCAGGAAGGTCTGCTTGGCGTCGCGGATGCGCAGGCGGGGGCCATAGCAATTGGTCAGCCGCAGCGAGACGACAGGGCGGCCCAGCACGCGGCTTTCCAGCAGCCAATACTGCTCGCCCGCCCATTTCGAGACACCATTCGCGTCCGGTGGGTTGACCGGATGCAGCTCGTTCACCGGCAGGCTGACGGGGCGGCCATAGAATTGCCGGGTGGAGGCATGCACCACGCGGGCCTCAGGCGCTGCCTCGCGCATCGCCTGGATCAGCCGCACCTGGGCCACGGCGTTGATGCCGATATCGGAGACCGGGTCCTTCTGGCCGCCCATGTGGCTGGTCTGCGCTGCCATGTTGAACAGCACCTCGCAGCCCTTCGCCAGCGAATGCAGCTCGGTGTCGCGCAGGTCGCCGCGCACCAGCATCACGCCGGCACCATCGAGGTTGCGGGGGTTGGCGCCGCCCTCCTCGCTCATCGCATCGAGTGCGGTGACGCGTGCGCCCATGCCGGCCAGCGCGTGGCAGAGGTTGGAGCCGAGGAAGCCGGCGCCGCCCGTCACGAAGACACGCCGGTTCTTCCACCAGGGCTTGTTCATTCAGCGGCACCCAGGCGCTGGCCGGCATATTTGCGGCTGCGAATCGGGCCCCACCAGGCTTCATTGTCGAGATACCACTGGATGGTGGCGGCCAAGCCGTCCTCGAAGCCATATTTGGCGCGCCATCCCAGCGTCTTTTCGGCGCCAGACGGGTCCATGGCGTAGCGCAGGTCGTGGCCCGGGCGGTCCTTCACATAGGTGATCAGACGGGCGCGGGGGCCGGCGGCATTGGGGCGTTTTTCATCCAGGATTCGGCAGATCGCCTTCACCACGTCGATATTCGCGCGCTCCTGCCGCGGCCCGAGGCAATAGGTGGCGCCGGGCGTGCCGTGGAAAAAAGCGAGGCACAGCGCCTCGGCATGGTCGTCGACATGAATCCAGTCACGCACCTGCATGCCATTGCCATAGACCGGCAGCGGCTGGCCATGCAGCGCGTTGAGGGTGACAAGCGGGATCAGCTTCTCGGGGAATTGCCAGGGGCCGTAATTGTTCGTCGTGTTGGAGACGAAGGCGGGCAGGCCATAGGTGTGCTCCCAGGCGCGGACCAGATGGTCGGACGCGGCCTTGGAGGCGCTGTAGGGGCTGCGCGGGTCATAGGGGGTGTGTTCGTCGAAGGGTGGGTCGTTCGGCCCCAGGCTGCCGAACACCTCATCGGTGCTGACGTGGTGGAAGCGGAAATTTGCCTTTTCCTCGCCGCTCAGGCCCATCCAATGGGCGCGCGCGGCTTCCAGCAGCACCTGGGTGCCGACGATATTGGTCTGGATGAACTGGGCCGGGCCGTCGATCGAGCGATCGACATGGCTTTCGGCTGCCAGATGCATGACGCGGGCGGGCGCGAAGCGCTGAAAGGTTTCGGCCACCGCCGCCGTGTCACAGATATCGGCGTGGATATGGATGTGGCGGGGATGGCTCAGCCATTCGCCCAATGATTCAGGGCTGGCGGCGTAGGTCGAGCAATCCATGTTCACGACCACCTCGTCGGTGGTGGCCAGCAGCCGCCGGACCACCGCCGAGCCGATGAAACCAAGTCCGCCAGTGATCAGAACAGTCATGCAAGGCCCCCTCGTACGCCGCAGTTATCGACACGGATTGCGGCGCTTTTGGACCGGGATCGTGGCAAATTCAACGCGCCGCCAATTCCATGGCCAGCTTGCGGCGCATGGCGCGGGCGAAATCGCCCCAATCGTTGGCGGAAAGCGCGAAGCCGCCCACGGTGATGGCATTCTCGCGCAGCCAATCGGCGGGGGTGCCGGGAGCATTGACGGCGGCTCCACCGCCAGCGGCGGAGCCGCCTGGGGCATTTACGGCGGCTCCGCCGCCTGGGACATCAACGGCGGCTCCGCCGCCTGGGACATCAACGGCGGCTCCACCGCCAGGGACATCAAGGGCGGCTCCGCCGCCAGAGCCATTGCCGCCGGGATGGCGGCCAATGCCGATGGCATTCACCCGCACCCCGCGTTCCGCCGCCGCGTCACGCG
>Ga0105045_10006265_pt1 | contig 10533 bp, 7 predicted proteins | sample MAT02_FD_78089 | JGI IMG/M metagenome (GOLD analysis project Ga0105045, IMG submission 78089) | Freshwater microbial communities from Lake Fryxell liftoff mats and glacier meltwater in Antarctica - MAT-02 (megahit assembly) | ecosystem: Environmental > Aquatic > Freshwater > Ice > Liftoff... | reverse complement strand
GTGGATGAGGCGTTGGCTGTGGGGGATATGTTTTTTCAGGCAAAGTGTATGTCTCGGATGCGGCAGATGATGGATAACGGTGTAACTGTATTGTTTGTGAGCCATGATAGTGGTGCTGTTAAGAGTCTTTGTAATCAAGCGATTTTGCTAGACAATGGGAAATTGATTAGCCATGGTTCAGCAGATCAAGTAGTTGAGCAGTATTTTCATATAAAGGTTAAAAATGAACAATTGACGCTCAGAGAAAATTTGCCGCAGAATAACTATAATGATGAATCACAAAGTGACAAGTTATTATTAGATGTCAGTTCTCCATTCCGAAACAATGATTCATTCTTAAAAAAAGCATCTTTTCAAAGAATACAAAATGGCAAATCTAATTTTGTCAATATACAATTACTAAATAAGCACAAACAAGAAATACAAAGTGTCGATTATGATCAAGAAGTCATCTTAAGAATGGCTATTGAAATTAATGAAGATCATAGAAGGCTGGAATTTGGATATCACATTAGGGATAAAAATGGAAGCGATATTATATATTCCGATAGTGTGATTGAAGACAAAAGCCTTATCTCAGTTAAAAAAGGGGAAAAGTACATTATAGATTGGCAATTTAAAGCATCCTTAATGCAAGGAATTTATAATATTGCTTGTGGATTATCAATTCCAATTGACTTAGGGATTGGTAAAGTAGATTTCTGTGACTTTGTGCCGTTAGGTATTCAGTTTAATGTATCACCAAGAAAAGGATCAGCTCTCTATGGAAGTGTTCATTGGGATAATTCAATCCAATTAACTAAAATTTAATACTATGATTAGTATAACTAAAGCATAAGGATCTAGAAAGAGATTAGGCTGTGAGGAAACAGTAATAAAAAATTCTTATTAATTTCTTCGCTGAAACCCTAATTCTCACTTCGTAAATATTTTTTTACTTCTATCATGAGCGAAATGTGTGTATAATTCGTTTGGTCATAAAATTTTATTTTTAAGCGAGATCGCTACAGACATCCACCCAGACATATTGATCGGCATTAGACAGTTAAGTCGTGATGGAGCCGAGCCGCAAATTTTTGATTTGTATAGTCTTTCTTGTAGCTCATCTGCTGATAAAGGCTAAAGCCATCGTAAAATTTGGATTATAGCGTCATGTTCTGTATTACTCATGGCTTATCTCGAACTGACGTTAGAATAGCAAGAAGTTTTCAATTAGATATTTACAAATATTACGCTCTTAAAATAATTTATGTATAAAAAAATGCTCCCGCAAAGACTTAAAGATAGTATCAAAGTTCTTTTAGGGATGGCGAAAGCAGTTGCTATAGAAGTTTCTACTGAGGCACCTCAAAAGTTATCTGTTTGTGTGGAAGTGACAGAGAACCTAAAATATTTCTGTCCTGTATGCGCTTCACCTGTAAAAAAATTCAATGCCTTGCCTGACTTCTACTATGAAAATTTAGATAAGCATGGATTCATATTTTCTATTTTTCAAGGTGAAACCATAAACCTTTTTAACTATTCTTGCCCTGTGTGCGGAGCTACAGATAGAGATAGATTATATTCTCTCTATTTACAAAAGAAAGTATCTAGCGATTTAAGTGAATTTAATTTTTTAGATATTGCACCGTCATCTAGTCTACAGAAATTTATCAAAACTCGATATCCCCATATCGAGTATCGTTGTGCAGATTTAATGATGACTGGTGTCGATGATGTAATTGATATTACTCGAATGGATATTTATGACGATAATGTTTTTGACTTCTTAATATGCTCTCACGTTTTAGAGCATGTTCATGATGACAGAAAAGCGATGAGTGAACTTTTTCGAGTTCTTAAGCCAGGTGGTAAGGCAATTGCTATGGTTCCAATCATATTAAGCCTAGAAAAAGACTACGAAGATCCAGAAATAACGACTCCTGAAGGATGTTGGAAACATTTTGGACAAGACGATCATGTGCGAATGTATTCTAAACAAGGATTTGTTAGCAAACTCATTGATACAGGATTTTTGGTGCATCAATTGGGTATTAACTACTTTGGTTCTGAATTGTTTGACAAACATGGAATACATCATCGTTCAGTTCTCTATATAGTTGAGAAGATTGTTTAGTATCTTTAGAAAATAGATTATTGTTAACAATTCAATCAAAATGATTTCCATGGTATATAAAACTTCTGAATTAGCTTATTTTGGTGGCGAACTAAAATTCAAAGAAAAGTTGTTTGTTGGTCGCCCGAATATTGGGAGTAGAGACCGCCTATTAGCACGTATTAACGACATGCTCGACCGCCGTTATTTATCGAATAATGGAATATTTGTACAAGAATTTGAGCAAAGAATAGCTGACTATTTGGGGGTTAAGCACTGCATTGCTGTTTGCAATGGCACGATCGCATTAGAGTTAGTGATTCGAGCTTTGGAATTAAAAGGTGAAGTAATCATTCCTTCGTTTACCTTTATTGCCTCAGCTCATGCTTTGCAATGGCAGGAAATCACTCCTGTTTTTTGTGATATTAATCCTAAAACACATACGCTTAACCCTTGGCGGGTGGAGTCATTGATTACACCGCGCACATCGGGAATTATGGGGGTTCATCTGTGGGGACATCCTTGTGAGGTGGAGACGTTAACGGAAATTGCTCAGAAGCATAATCTAAAACTCATGTTTGATGCTTCCCATGCCTTTGGTTGCTCGCACGATGGAAAGATGATCGGTAATTTTGGTAGTGCTGAGGTGTTTAGCTTTCACGCTACTAAGTTTATGAATGCGTTTGAGGGTGGGGCGATCGCTACGAATGATGATGAGTTAAATCAAAAGTTACGGTTAATGAAAAATTTTGGATTTGTTGATTACGATAATGTCATCTATTTGGGAACTAATGGCAAAATGTCTGAGGTGTCAGCCGCGATGGGGCTAACTTCTCTAGAGAGTGTAGAGGAGTTTATTGAAGTGAACTGCCGTAATTATCAGTGTTATCAGAGAGGTTTATCTGGTATTTCTGGTATATCATTATTTCCCATGCGTGAGTCTGAGAGGCGCAACTATCAGTATATTGTGTTGGAAATAGATGAAGAACAAACCAAGGTTAGCCGAGATTTATTAATCAAGATTCTTCATGCTGAAAATGTGATTGCTAGACGATATTTTTATCCGGGTTGTCATCGAATGGAACCCTATCGATCTTATTTCCCCCATGCGGGTTTATTGTTACCTGAGACAGAGAAACTAGCTCAGAAAGTCTTAGTTTTACCCACAGGGACAGCAATTTCAGAAGAAGATATTAGAAAAATTTGTCAGATTATTCAATGTGTAGTTGTAAGTTTTCTAAAAAATGAAGAAACTTGTATAACAAGCATCGAAAGTCATCGATATACTTAATTATCGATGATAAATTACTGTCAAAATTATACTTTTATATAATTAAGATTATGCGCCTGTCAATTATGCAGCCCTACTTTTTACCTTATATTGGTTATTTTCAACTCATTGCTGTATCAGATGTATTTATTCTTTATGACAACATCAAATACACAAAAAAAGGTTGGATTAATCGCAATCGAATATTGCAAAATGGCACGGACAAGCTCTTCTCACTTCCGTTAAGGAAAGATTCGGACTTTCTTGATGTCGGAGAAAGGGAGATTTCTGAAAATTTTGATCGAAGTAAATTGCTTAATCAATTCAAAGGAGCCTACGCTCACGCACCTTATTTTACAAAGACATTCCCACTCCTTGAGCAAATTGTACATTATGAAGATCGTAATTTATTTCGATTCATTCATCATTCTTTGATAATAACTTGTAAACATTTAGGTATTAGAACTGAGGTTCGTGTATCCTCTCCTATAGCGATCGATCACAACTTAAAGAATCAAGATAAGGTTCTTGCCTTATGTAAAGAGATCAAAGCAGATACCTATATAAATGCGATCGGTGGTATTGATATTTATAGTAAAGATGAGTTTAAAATAAATGGTATCGAGCTGAAGTTTATCAAATCAAAGCCGTTTGAATATAAACAGTTGAGTAAAGATTTTGTCCCGTGGCTCTCCATTATCGATGTGATGATGTTTAACCCATTTGAACCCATCCTCGATTGCATCTTGAATAACTATGAATTGATCTGAACTATGTTTTACTGGAAGAAGCTAGGTAAAGTATTTACCCCACAAAAAGTAAAAGGTCAGTCTTGGCTTCATGAATTTGCCCAAGCACCAGCGACATTAGTAATTGATGATGTTGTACGTGTATATTTCTCCTGTCGCCCTCCAGCCGACAGTAACGGACAATATGTAAGCTATTCTGCTTATGTAGATCTAGATCGCACCAACCTGTTCAATGTTCGCCAAATTTCTGAGCAACCTATTCTGAGCTTAGGCGGACTCGGAGAATTTGATGAATTTGGAATCTATCCAGTCTCGGTAATCAAAGATGGACATGATGTCCGTTTATACTACGCTGGTTGGACACGTTGTGAATCGGTTCCATTCAATGTTGCTATCGGCTGTGCAATTAGTAAAAATAACGGCAAAACATTCAAAAAGCTTGGTAATGGTCCAGTGCTTAGTTATTCACATGATGAACCATTCGTTATAAGTGGACCTAAGATCCGTCGCTATAATGGACTTTGGTATCTCTTCTACATTGCTGGACGCAAATGGAAGATAGTTGATGATCGAGCTGAACCAGTATACAAAATCCGTATGGCAACATCGCAAGACGGCATTTACTGGAACAAGCTCAATGAAGATATTATCGAAAGCCGTATTGAAGAAGACGAGGCACAGGCTAGCCCCGATGTATTCTACGCGAACGGCATCTACCATAAGTTCTTTTGCTACCGCTATAGCAGTTACTATCGGAGCAAACAAAATGGTTATCGAATTGGCTATGCCTCAAGCACTAATCTAAGAAACTGGGTGCGTGACGACAGCAAAGCTGGAATCGATGTTTCAGATGATGGTTGGGATGCCCAAATGATAAGCTATCCCCATGTGTTTGATCTCGATGAAAAAACTTACCTAATGTATCTCGGCGACCAAGTTGGTCGATATGGTTTTGGACTAGCAGTATTGGAAGGCAACTTGGCATAAACAATGAAATGGCATAAACTCGGCAAGATATTTGATCCTATACAGTCAAGCCTACCGAACGGCTGCATAAACTTTGCACAATCACCACAAACACTGGTATTCGATGACTACGTGCGGATTTATTTCTCTACTCGTGCGCTGGACAAAGACGGAAAGTTTCTGAGCCATATTGCTTTCGTTGATATGCGTAAGAATCTGCGCGATATTATCCATGTGGCAGACAAGACGGTTATCTCGCTTGGTGGTCTGGGATGCTTTGACGAGCATGGGATTTTTCCGTTCAATGTACTGCGCCACGGTGATTTAGTGTACGGCTATACATGTGGCTGGAGTCGGCGTGTCTCTGTCTCCGTAGATACCGCCATCGGGCTTGCCATTAGTCACGATGACGGATTGACGTTCAAACGCATCGGAGACGGACCTGTGCTTGCTGCATCGTTGCATGAACCCTACTTAGTCGGTGATGGCTTCGTAAAGATTGTTGGTGATACGTTCCACATGTGGTATATATTCGGCACTGGATGGAAACAATATGTATTTGATGCTATGCCTGATCGAACCTATAAGATTGGTCATGCAGTTTCTAAAAACGGCATCGAATGGGTAAAAGATGAGGCGCAACAAATTATTTCGGATAAGTTGGGTGTGGATGAAAGTCAAGCGTTACCGACTGTAATCAAAATAGATGGGCGATATCACATGTTTTTCTGCTATCGTCAGTCATTTGATTTCCGTAAAAACAAAGATAGAAGCTATCGCATCGGACATGCGTGGTCGGATGATGTACGGATATGGACAAGAGATGATGAAAACCCGCAAATTGAAGGTACACCGAATGAATGGGACAGCAATATGCAGTGCTATCCACATGTGTTTGAGTGTGACGATCAAGTCTATTTACTCTATAACGGCAATGAGTTTGGGCGTAATGGCTTCGGACTAGCGAAGCTGGAGCTATGAAGCAATCGCTCAAATTTTGTGTAGACTGTGCGACTGAAACACAGATTGCAAAGCATCTCATGTCCTGTGATAAGACTTTTATACCACCCTTGAGTGAGCGGGTTGAGATTTATAACTATGCTCGTAAGGTTACTACACATGCAACGCGCTTTGAGTTATGGGCAAACGACAATTTGGTCGGACTGGTGGCAATGTATTGTAATGACCAAGAAAAACGCATAGCCTACATCACCAGTATCAGTGTCTTGTCGAGATGGCAATGTCAAGGTATTGCTTCCCAACTCATTCAACGCTGTATAAGCTATGCATCTAATCAAGGGTTTTTCTACATTGAACTGGAGGTGGATACACGAAACAGTCGAGCAGTTACTTTATATAAAAAACACAGATTCTCAATATACAGGTCAGCAGATCAGTCATATATTATGCATTTATTAGTAACCAGGGAAGTTTAGATGAACAAGCAACGTAATTACAACACTGAGATCAAAGACACTGTTAATCATCAATATGCTTACAGGTTTGATTTTGATGTGATGCATCCCTACATGATTCGCTCATTTGAGCCGTTTTTCAGAAAGGGCAGCCTGCTGGAATTGGGTAGTTTTAAAGGTGATTTTACTAGACGCTTTCTTGAATATTTTGACGACATTACGTGTGTGGAAGCTTCTGAAGTTGCAATAGAAGAGGCTAAATATAAACTTGGGAATCAAGCCAAATTTGTTAATTCACTTTTTGAAACTGTGATCCTGCCTAAGCGATATGACAATATAGTATTGACTCACGTGCTAGAACATCTCGATGATCCTATTTTTGTCTTGAAGCGTATTAACCAAGAATGGCTCACTGATGGTGGACAACTTTTTTTAGTTTGCCCTAACGCTAATGCACCGTCACGTCAAATTGCTGTAAAAATGGGTTTAATCTCTCATAATGCTGCTGTCACCTCTGCTGAAGCAGAGCATGGTCATCACTGTACTTATTCCCTAGATACTCTAGAACGCGATGCTGTAGCAGCAGGCTTAAACGTAGTCTATCGCTCAGGAATTTTCTTTAAAGCTCTTGCAAATTTTCAGTGGGATCAGCTACTCCAGACTGATATTATTTCTAAAGAATATTTAGAGGGATGTTACCGTCTAGGTCAGATTTATCCAGATTTATGCTCAAGTATATTTTTGTTGTGTGAATCACTTAAATAAACACCATCAGCCTTATACAGCCTATTGAGTCTTTAAGGATTTCTCTGAGTTCTATAGCAGTGGCAGCGCAAGACGCTGTAATAATATAATTAAGTTTTAGGTAGAGTATTTCCTGCGATGATTACAGCAATCTTATCTGATTCAAATCAAGAAAACATTTCGCTTCAGATTCAACAATTAATCAATGATCATGTGCATGAAACTCGTGGCTCTGAACTATGTGATAATCCAATCGTCAGTGTAGTTATATTTACCTTTAATGACAAAGATTTTATTAGGCAATCTATTGACAGTGTAATCTCCCAAAAAACAAATTTCGCCTATGAAATTATAGTTGCGGATGATTGCTCTTCCGATGGTACAACTAACATCATTCGTGAATACCAATCTTTATATACTGATAAATTTCGTTTATTAATTGCAGACCAAAACCTTTGGGAGCCTTTGCCAGGGATCTTAGCATTAACACCGTTAGCCGCTCTTCAAGCCTGTCGTGGTAAATATATAGCCCTGCAACATGGTGATGACTACTGGACAGATCCGCTCAAACTACAAAAACAAGTCGATTTCTTAGAAACAAATACAAAATTCTCTATTTGTTTTCACAAAACAAAAATTCTAGAGAATGGTGAATTTAGAGATACAGATGCAGCTTTTGCTCCTCCCGCTACTACAACCAACATAGTTGATTTAGCTTGCCATAGTAACTACATATATGCCGCCTCTTGCGTATTCAAAAATAATATACATCAAGAATTCTTTGGTCCAAGTTATAATTTAGCCCCAGCTGGCGATTACTATCTACACATGATGAATGCGAAATATGGAGATATTTATTACATTGATGAAGTAATGTCGGTTTATAGGGTTCATGAGAATTCTGTGTGGTCAAGCAAAACCTCTGTTTACCAACAACAAAAGGCTTTGGAAACTTATATATGTATTCTTTCTGATTTAGACGATAATTTTTCAGAAGCAATTCAAATGCTAGAAAAAAATATACACCACTATATAGAAAAATTTTATAAATATCCAATAGCAAATGAAGATTGGCATATATCAGAAGTACACGCAAGCTATATCAACAGCGTAGTCAAGATTCTTTTTGAACAGACCCAATCTCAATTACAACAGACTCAATCTCAATTACAACAGACTCAATCTCAATTACAACAGACTCAATCTCAATTACAACAGACTCAATCTCAATTACAACAGACTCAATCTCATCTAGATGCTATCAAAAGTAGTAAATTCTGGAAACTTAGACAAAAATGGTTCAAATTTAGAAAATCACTAGGTCTATCCAATGATCAACTTTCTCTCAACCCCAAAGCAGTAGTTAAAATATTAGTCAAAAAGATTAATTCTCAATTTGATAAGCCAAGAATAAAAGTTTCTACACAGAAAGTATGGAATAGTAGTGAGCCTTTAGTTAGTGTCATTATTCCTTGCTTCAATTATGGTGAATATGTAGAAGATGCCATTAATTCTATTCTTAATCAAACATTTCAAGATTTTGAAATCATAGTTGTAGATGGTGGTTCAACCGACGGATCGACAACTGCTATCTTGAAATCTTTGCAAAAAGTAAAAACAACAATTTACTACAGAGAAGGTCGTCATTTAGTAGGAAACAATCGCAATTTTGGCGTAGAAAAAGCACAAGGAAAGTATATTTGTTGTCTTGATGCAGATGACAAACTTATGCCAACTTACTTAGAGAAAGCTCTATTTTTGTTGGAAGTTTATAACTATGATCTTGTCTCTACTTCAGTTCAATGCTTTGGCAATTCAAAAGAGACTTGGTATCCAAATACGTTTCCCACATTAGAAATAATTGGTGAAGCCAACATAATTCCAACTGTAGCTGTATTTTCTAGGCAATTGTGGAAAGAAGCGAATGGTTACCACGATTATGGGATTGGTAAGGATTATGTTGCCGAAGATTGGGATTTATGGGTCAGGATGATGGCTTTAGGTGCAAGGGTGATTAATATTTCTGAACCTCTAATGCTTTATCGTATTCATGGTACGCATACAAGCTTAAGTCGTCATCCTGAAAGTATAAGTTGGGATGAGCAAGGTAAGATTATTAAAAATTTCAATCAAAAATATCTTACTAGTCAAGCATATAGTCGTTCGCGGGAAAATAATAGGACATCCTATAGAGTTGTCAATGGTAGTATTAATTTAACTAATTCATGTTTAAAAAAAGCAGAGAAGAAAGACAAACTTAAAATTTTATTTGCCTTGCCATTTGTGATTACAGGAGGAGCCGATACTATATTGCTTCAGATTGCTAAACATTTGAACGAAAATAGTTTTGATGTATCCATAATGACAACCATTAAAACCGATGCACAATTTGGTGACAATACATCTAGGTATGAAAAAATAACTCAAGAGGTATATCATCTATATAATTTTTTAGATGATCAAAGTAACTGGAAAGACTTTATTTATTATTATCTCGAATCTCGTCAAATTGATATTCTATTTGTTGTTGGCTCATCCTATTTTTATGAAATCTTACCAGAGATCAAAAAATATTTTCCTAGGCTCAAAGTAGTAGACCAACTTTTTAATGAACATGGTCACATGAATAATAATAGAAAATATTCTAAATTTATTGACATGAATATTTTAGCAAGTCAGATCATTGAGGACGTATTACAACAAAAGTATCAGGAGACAAAAGAAAAAACTCGCGTCATCGTTCATGGAGTAGATACACAGGAAGAGTTTAATCCTATAAACATCAATCTTCAAGAAATCAAAAATATTATCCCTAAAGATAAATTTATCGTGTCATATATGGGGAGATTTTCAAAAGAAAAATGTCCCCATATATTTGTTGATATTGCTGATAAATTAAGAGACTATAGAGATATTTACTTTTTAATGTTGGGAAATGGACCTGAATACAATTCAGTAAAGCTAAAAATAGAGGAATTAGAACTGTATGAAAAAATTTATTTGCCTGGATTTGTTGAAGACAGCAAACCGTTTTTGAAAGCAACTGATATTTTAATTATTCCATCAAAAATTGAAGGAATCCCTATTATACTAATGGAGGGTTTATCTCTGGGAGTTCCAGTAATTGCTTCTAGTATTGGCGGCATCCCTGACATTATTGAAGACAACTATAATGGTTTTCTCTGCGATCCTAATAATATAGATGAATTTGTTGATAAAATTATTCAAGTATATTCGGACAAAATTCTCCAAAGTCAGCTAAAATTGAATGCTAGAGATTATGCAGAAACAAGT
>Ga0105045_10006264_pt1 | contig 10533 bp, 9 predicted proteins | sample MAT02_FD_78089 | JGI IMG/M metagenome (GOLD analysis project Ga0105045, IMG submission 78089) | Freshwater microbial communities from Lake Fryxell liftoff mats and glacier meltwater in Antarctica - MAT-02 (megahit assembly) | ecosystem: Environmental > Aquatic > Freshwater > Ice > Liftoff... | reverse complement strand
GGCGAGCAGCGCTTCGCGACCCACAGCCACGCGCGCGTGCACGCCGTCTTGCACGTGCTCGACGGCCACGGCGCGGCGAGCGTCGTCGAACACGATGCGGTGGACCCTGGCGCCGTTGGCGAACACCAGGTTGTCACGGGCCGCGTCCTTGACGAACGCGACGTAGCTGCTGCGCCGACGGTCGCCCTCGTAGGTCATCCACTCGTAGCCGACGACGTTGCCGAGCTGGCCGTCGTTGAGATCGTCGGAGCGGCGGAAGCCGTTGGCGACCGCGGCCGAGATGCACGCCTCCGACCACCGCGTGGGTGGCCGCCTGTGCGGGCGCAGCGTGCCCTCGAGTGCCTCGAAGTCGGGCACCACGTCGTCCCAGCGCCAGCCCTCGGGCCACTGCGCGTAGTCCTGCACCGCGCCGCGCGTGTAGACCATGCCGTTGACCGAGCCGCTGCCGCCCGACACCGAGCCGGTGCCGACGAAGAAGCGCTGATCGCCGCTGTGCCGCTGCGGCACCGTGAACCGCTCCCACATCACCGCGTCGTTGGCGAAGGCGTATTTGTAGCCGTCGGCCGAGAGGGTCTCGGGGTGGGTCTCGGCGGCGGGGCCGGCCTCGAGCACGAGCACGCGCACCGATGCATCGGCTGCGAGCTCGCCCGCGGCGACGCAGCCGGCCGAGCCGCCACCGATGACGACGTAGTCGAACGATGTGCTCACGACTGACCCCCACGCTTGCCACGGATCAGATCGACCAGGGCACCGAAGCGCCGTTTGCCGCCGCGGCCATAGGCGAGCCGCAGCGCGCCCAGGATGCGATCGAAGTCGCCGTCCTCGACGGGGTACAGCTTGTTCGCGAAGTGGATCGGCAGGCGATCCTCGAGCACCGATTTCACGTTGCAGAACGAGCGCAGGCCGTCCTTGCCGTTCATGCGCCCGAAGCCCGAATGCTTGATCCCCCCGAAGGTCAGATCCTGGGCCATGTACGTCATGCCGCCGAAGTCGTTGATCGCGGTCATGCCGGCGTCGAGGCGGTCGGCGATGCGGCGGGCGCGGGTGTGGTCCTTCGAGAACACCGACGATCCGAGGCCGAACGGGGTGCCGTTGGCGATCGCGATCGCCTCGTGGTCGTCGCGGACGCGGCACAGCACCATCACCGGCCCAAAGGTCTCCTGCTGCATGATGTCCATCTCGGGGGTCACGTCGGCCAGCACGGTGGGCGCGAAGAAGTCACCCTGCTCGGCGAACATCCGCGTGCCACCGGCGAGCACGCGGGCGCCCTTGGCCACCGCGTCGTCGACCAGGCGCTCGACGATCTCGAGCTGCAGCGGCGTGACCATCGCGCCGACGTCGACGGTGCCCTGCTTGGGATCGCCTTGCCGCAGCTGCCGGGTGAGGCCGCCGACCAGCTCGGCGAACGCGTCGTAGATGCCGTCTTGGACCAAGATGCGCTCGGACGCGACGCAGTTCTGGCCGGCGCTGATGAAGCAGCCCGACATCGCCGCGTGGGCGGCCTGCTCGAGGTGCGCGTCGTCGCAGACGATGAGCGGATCCTTGCCGCCCAGCTCTAGCACCACCGGGATGAGCGAGCGCGCCGCGGCCTCGAGGATCTTGCGGCCGTTGGTCACCGAGCCGATGAACACCAGCTGGGCGATGCCGCCGTCGATCAGCGCCTGGCCGGTCTCGGCGTAGCCGTGGACGATCTGCACCAGCTCGGGCGACTGGCCCTCGGCGACCAGCGCATCCCGGGCGATCTCGACGACGCGCTGGGCCGAGAACGCCACCCACTCGGATGGCTTGATCACGATCGCGTTGCCGGCCATGAGCGCCGGGATGAGCGGGTTCATGATGTTCTGCAGCGGGTAGTTCCACGGGATGATCGCCCCGACGACGCCGAGGGGATGGAATTCGAGGCGCGCACGCTTGTGCACGAACATCCCCGCCGACACCGGCTCGGGGCGCAGGTGCTTCTCGCCGTTGGCGATGGTCCAGCGCAGCTTCTCGAGCACCGTCCACAGCTCGCCCATGAGCACGTTCTCGCGGGTCTTGCCGGCGTCACGGACCACCAGATCGACGAGCTCGGGGCCGTGGTCGAGCAGGTGATCGATCATCCGCTGCAGCACCGCGCGGCGGCGGGTGAAGTCGGTCTCGGCCCAGCCGATCTGGGCGGCGCGCGCCCGCTCGATCGCGGCGCGCACCTGCTCGGGGCTGTCGACGGCGACGGTGCCGATGAGCTCGCGGGTGGCGGGATCGTAGCAACGGATGGTGCGGTCGTCGGCCCGCAGAAGGGCGACATTGGTGTTCGCAGCGCTCATCGGACCAGCTCCTTCGCAGACACGACGTTGCCGCCGCCACCTCGGGCCTCGGCGCTCGCACGGGCGCCGGCGACGTACTGCTCCCACTTGCGGATCGTGAGATCCTGGAACGCGCGCACCACCGGCGACACCTCGGGCGCGGGCTTGTCCCAGAATTTCTCCCAGCCCGCCTGCTCGCGCTGGATCACCCACACGTCCTGGCCGAGCAGCGGCTGCAGGGTGATGAAGCGCTGGGCCTTCATCATGCGGTCGACCAGCCAGTGCGGCAGCTTGGCGCCGACCAGCGGCAGGCGGATGGTATCGGGCCGCACATAGAAGATGAACATGTGCCGGTTGCGGTTCTCGCCGCACGGAAGCGTGAACAAGAAGTGCTTGATGCGACCGTCCGTGTTCGACCAATGGTACGGGTAGTCGTAGCAAGCCAACATATGGTCGCAGTCCGACTCCGAACGGTTGATGAACATGTTCTGGAAGCGGCCGGCGGCGATCTTCGAGCGGTACTCGACCTCGATGCGGTCGCCCATGTCCTCGCAGCGGAGCACCTCGGTGCCGGCGAACGGTTGATATTTGCGGTGCAGAAAGCCGTGGGTGAAATCCGAGACGTTCTCGAGCAGCATCGAGTGGTGACCGGGGCAGTCGAACTGCACGATCACGTGGGGCCAGGGCTTTTCACCCTCGAGCTCGGGGATCATCGGGATGTCGCGGCTGCTCGCGAGCTCGGGATCGCCGGGGAACACGAAGATGAGCCCGTAGCGCTCGCGCACCGGCACAGCGGCGATGCGGATGTTCGGCGCCTTGTGGCCGAACAGATCGTGGCTGATCGTCGCTTTGCCGTCGCCGTCGTACGACCAGCCGTGGTACGGGCACACCAGCTCGCAGCCGACGACTTTGCCCTCGGTGAGCTTGACGTGGCGGTGGGCGCAGCGGTTCTCGATGGCGCGGACGCGGCCGTCGTCGCCCCGGAACAGCGCGATCGAGCGGCCGAGGAACTCGACCTCGACGCGCTGACCGGGTCGCAGTCGACGGGTCTGCTCGACCGCGTACCAGTAGTTCGGATCCAGGCCGGCGGCGCGGGCCTTCTGGCGGCGGTTCTTCGCGTGCTCGAAGCTCGGGGGTGGACCGGGGGCGTGACCGCTCAGATCGTGCATGGGTTCCTGGGGGGGGCCGGGCTCGCAGGCCGGCTGGCGCGGAGTATCTCAGATTCGGCAGAATGGTGATTCTGGAACGGGAATCTCGTATTCTGCCCGCCAAGCCGTGTCAAGCCCCGCCCAGAGCGCCCGCCCAGAGCGCCCCGACGGGCCCCGGCGCTGTCGAGGTCGGTGGTGACCGAGCGCACCGCGCGTGACGTCTCGATCACCCCAGGTCCGCGAGCCCCCGGTCGCGGGGTCTCGCAGAATGGTGATTCTGGAACGGGAATCTCGTATTCTGCCCGCCACGCCGTGTCAAGCCCCGTTCAGTCCGCCCCGCCGGGTGCCCCCGACCCGCCGCCGACGGCCCGCGCCCGCCTCGCCGACGCGCGGCGCGAGCTGTACCGGCAGGCGATCGTCGAGGCGGCCGAGACCGAGTTCGCCGCCCGCGGCTACGACGACACCCACGTGCAGACGATCGCCAAGCAGGCGGGCGTCTCGCTCGCGACGTTCTATGGCGCGTTCGGTGGCAAGTGGGAGGTGTTCCGCGCCGTGCAGCAGGATCGGCTCGCGGCGCTCATGCAGCAGGTCGGCACGTTCGTGCTCGCCGCGCGCGATCCATTCGAGCGGCTGCGCGCCGGGCTCGAGGGCTACCTGCGCTTCCACATCGAGCACCCGAGCTTCTTGCAGATGCAGCTGCGCGAGCGCGTGCCGTGGGGGACGACGGACGAGCTGCGCACGCCCGAGCAGACCCGCGCGTGGGAGACCGGCCTGCAGATGCTCACCGCCACGTTCCGCGAGGCGATGAGCACGGGGCTGATGGTCGACGACGATCCCGAGTTGTGCGCACGCATGGCGACCGCGATGAGCCAGGTGCGGTTGGTGCGGTGGATGGATCGCGCGGGCACCGATGACGCGGATGCCGATGACGCGGATGCGGATTCGGTGGTCCGCGCGGCGATGCTGCAATTCGTGCGGACGTTCGCGCGGCCCGAGCGGGTGGCGGAGCTCACCGCCCGACTGCGCGGCCAACTTTGACGCTGCTGCGCGAGTTTTTCGACGAGCGCCAGTTTTCATCCGCGCTCGAACCCTGAGTCCCGACCATGAACGAATCCTCCCCGACGCTCCCCACAGTCCTCATCACCGGCGCGTCCTCCGGCGTCGGGCTCTACGCCTCCTTGGCCCTCACCAAGCGCGACTGGCATGTCGTGATGGCGTGCCGGGATCTCCCGAAGGCTCGGGCGGCGGCGAACGAGCTCGGCATCCGCGGCGATCGGATCACGCTCCTCCACGTCGACCTCGCCGATCAGGCGAGCGTTCGGGGCCTCGTGCAGGCCTTCCGCGCGACGGGCCGCAGCCTCGACGTCCTGGTGTGCAACGCCGCCGTGTACCAGCCTCGCCTCGAGGAGCCGATGCGCTCCCCGGAGGGCTACGAGATCAGCGTGGCCACCAACCACTTCGGCCACTTCTTGCTCGCCAACTTGCTCCTCCCCGATCTCGAGCGGTCGACGTGGCCCTCGCGACGGCTGATCACGCTCGGGACGGTGACCGCGAATTCCGCCGAGTTCGGCGGCAAGGTCCCGATCCCCGCTCCCGCCGACCTCGGCGACCTGGCCGGCCTCGAGGCGGGCTTCTTGGCGCCGGTCGCCATGATCGACGGCAAGCGCTTCAAGCCAGGCAAGGCCTACAAAGATAGCAAGCTCTGCAACATGATCGTGGGCCGCGAGTTCCATCGGCGGCACCACGCGCGCACAGGCATCGTGTTCAACACGCTGTACCCGGGCTGCGTCGCCGACAGTGCGCTCTTCCGCAGCACGCCGCGCGCCTTCCAGGTGATTTTTCCGTGGTTCCAGAAGAACATCACGAAGGGCTACGTCACCCAGGCGCTCTCGGGCGAGCGCGTCGCCGAGGTGGTCGCCGGCGAGGACTTCGCGGAGTCCGGCGTCCACTGGAGTTGGGGCAACCGGCAGCGTGAGGGGCGCAAGGCGTTCTCCCAGCCCCTGAGCGCGCGGGCGCAGGACCAAGCGCTGGCCGAGCGCCTCTGGGACGCGAGCGTTCGCTGCGTCGGGCTGTCTGCGGGGGCTGGCGCGGAGGACCAGGCGCCGCGGTGACGCAGCGGAAAGCCCGACGTGCCGGGCGGCTCATGACGGGCGATCGACGGCGTAGCGGAGCAGGATGAGGATCGTGGCCGCGGCGCTCACCAGGTGCATCGCCTCGGTGGCGACGAGCGTCGTGACGTTGAAGAGCTCGGCACCTTCCATGTACGGCGCGTAGACGGCGCTCACCGGGCCGCCGGCGTAGAGCACGACGACGACCGCCGACACGATCAGGAAGAGTCGCACGGGGCGCTTGGCCCAGCGTCCGCACAGCGCCAGCGCGACGCCCCCCGCGACGGCGCCGATCGTGCTCGCCATGAGCACCTCGCCCAGGCCGAGCGTCATGCGGTCTACCGCGTCGCCGACGGCCCAGACGAGCGAATTCCCGGCCGCGCCGGCGAGCGCTGCCGCGACTGTCGCGGCGGGGAGGCGCGCGAGCAGGACGCGCTCTGTGGCGACGTCTCGATGTTCCGAAGTGCGTGATGGGTGGGAGCTCGGCCCCATGTCGCGGACGATATCGCATCGGGCGGTCGTGATCGACGCGGGGCAGGGGCATCAGGCGTGCGCAACGTGCGGCCGATGCTCGACGCTCGGGGATCGACGCGACGCGTGCCGGCGAGTGCGAGGCGGAGTGTCGGTGGCTTCAGCCTTGTTGGCACGCAAGGAGCATCGCCAGCGCGCGCTCGAGGTTCGCCGCCCATCGAAAACCCGGGGCGTCGTGTCACACCGGCGCCGAGCGCCATATACAGCGGGAGCTGTCGCGCTCGATGCCCCGCTTGCTGCCCGCGTCTGCCCTCCTCGTGTTCGGTCTCGCCGCGCTCGCAGGCGTGCGAACTGGACGTGCTGCGGTGCTACCCAAGCCCGATCTCGTGGTCGCGTCGGCGACCATCGGTGGGGTGGGGGTCGAGCCGGGCAGATGTCGATGAAGCCGGGGTCCCACACACTGCACGTGCGGCTCGACACCGGGGGAGCGATCGCCGAGTCCGACGAGGGCAACAATGCGTTCGATATCACCTTCGAGCTCACCGGCAAGTGCTCGAAGGCGCAGCCGACCGACGACCCAGGCAAGCGCACCAAGCTGGCCAAGCAGCGCGCGACACCGACGAGGGCGGTGGAGATGCTCGCCGAGCAGCAGTACGAGTTGGTCGCGGTGCCGAGGATGAAGGTCGACTCGAAGTACAAGCGCGCCGAGGACGTGAAGTTTCAGATCGTCGACGGGAGCGCGACGTTGACGGGTCCGAAGCTGTGGCTGCGGATGCACGAGATCGAGTACTACACGCCGTACATGGTGCCGCGACGGGCGAACGGGCAGATGGGTTGGAATCTGCGCACGCCGAGCTCGACCATGCGCGACGACGAGAGTCTGCTGATCAAGTGGCGATGGTCGCCCGATGCCGATGATGCACCGGCGCTGTCGACGCTCGACGAGCCGACCAGTGCGCTGCCGTTCATCGATGGAAAATCGTATGCGACGATGGTGGACTACGACGCGGCGACCCAGTCGCTCACCAGCTTCGCGCATGGCGTGCCGATGAAGAACGCGGACTGGCCGCTCGAGATCAGCTTGGTCGTCCGCGAAGCCGACCAGCTGTATGCCGCGACGAAGAAGACCATCGGTCGTGGGAGCACGTACGACGACTACGACGCTGCGCTCACGGCGGTGTTCTCGCACGATCGCTGCACGAGCTGTCACTCAGTCGGCAGCGAGGGGGCGATCGCCGACTATCACTGGGACCGGAACGGTTCTCGGCCCGATATCGGTGGCCCTCAGGAACCCGACTCGTGCATGTCGTGCTGCCACTACCAGGCCATCGATCGCGACTGGCGATCGCCGCGCTTCGATCAGGATCTCGACTTTTCACAGATGACGACACGGCAGATCTGCGTGACGATGACCACCAATCTCGACGATCAGTCGCTTTGGGAGCACTTCCGGGACGACCCCAGGGTGCACTGTCCGCCGTGACGCACTGCGGACCGAGCCCCCGCGCTCTCCGTCAATCCCGCCCGCTCGGCGTCGTCTCCACCAACCCCATCCCGACCTTCTTCGTCCACCACAGCAGCCCGACCACGAGGTTTCTACGGTCGTCGACGAAGCTCGGCTTCTTGCCCTCGAAGGCGTGGCCGACGAACTGCAGCGTCCAGCCGACGGTGAACATCGTGGCGGCGAGCGGCAGGCCAACGAGCGTCATGCCGACCGGGATCGAGCCGGCGATGAGCGGGATGCCGACGGCGTGGCAGGCCTGGTTGACGGGGTTTTGGTGATCGCCCGCGTAGCTGTCCATGAGCTGGGACCACTCGGGGTTGAGACGGATGGCGGCCATGATGAGATCCTCGTGGGTCAGGGGTTGGCGGCGGGCCCGACGATGCACACCAGTGCATCGACCAAGGCGGTGGTGAAGCGATCGTCGGGCACCACAGGGTGTCCGAGCACGTGGGCATGGACCGAGCCCTCGACCAAGCCGAAGACGACGAAGGCGCGCGCGAGCGGATCGGCCGCGGCGCCCCAGCGTTCGAGCAGCGCGGCGATGCGCTCGACGAGCGCGCGCTCGCCCGCGCCCCAGATGGCCTCGAGCTGGGGATCGGCGTGTCGACGCTCGGTCATCACCGCGTGCAGGGCTGGATCCTCGCGGTGTAGATCCATCACTAGGCCGACGACGGCGCCAAGCCGCTCGCGCGTGGGGGCCGGCCCGCTCTCGCCGCGCTCGAGCAGTGCGACGGTGCGCTGACCGATCTCGCCCAGGCGCATGGCCGCGAGCTCGCGGAGCACGACGTCCTTGCTCTCGAAATACTGATAGAAGCTGCCGGTCGCGACGCGGGCACGATCCGCGATGGACTTGCTGGTGGTCCCCGCGTAGCCGCGCGCCGCGAACTCGCGGGCAGCCGCGGTCAGCAGCGCGCCGCGGGTCTTGACCGCGCGCGACTGCAGCGGGACACGGGGCGCGGCGACGGGCACGGCGGCAGTCTGCCCCGTGCTGAACCCGACGTCGAGTTCATATTGAGATTCTCTCGCAGATCCGCGAGAAGCGGGCTTGTGGGGCATAGGCCGCGACGATCGCTCACAGCGGCTCGATGCCGCTGGGCAGTCCCGCGAACTTCGCCGCGACGTCGCCGCGATCGACCTGCGCGACGCCGGCGGTGCCCTCGCGGCCCGAGCTGCCGGCGCTGCCATCGGTGCCCGTGCTGCCGTCGGTGCCGCGCGAGGCCGTCTCCGCCGAGCTCGAGCCGCCCGAGCCGCCACTGCCGCCGTCACCGTCCGAGCCCTCGTAACCGCCGCGCCCGCCTCCGACGTCGAGCCGGATCATGCCGGCGAGCTCGGGGTGCTCGGCGTCGACGACCAGCACGATCGATCCGCCCGGGCCACCGTCGCCCCCGACGCCGCCGTTGCCACCGTTGCCACCGTTGCCACCGTTGCCGCCCACGCCAGCGCTGCCGCCCGAGCCGCCGCCGCCGCCCTGACCGCCCGAACCACCGGGCCCGCCCGCGCCGCCCCTGGCCACGAGCGCGTAGCCGATCGCGGGATCGAACAGCACGACGTCCGTCGCGTCGCCTTCGAACACGAGCATGCCGAGCCGTGCGTGGTGCGGTGTGCGGACCATCGTCGCCCACGCGGTGATCGATCCGCCCCGGCCACCGGCGCCACCGTTGCCGCCTTGGCTGCCGCCGGTGCCGTCGCCACCGTGGCCGCCCGAGGCGTCGGATCCGCCCGACTGCCCGGCCACCCCAGCGTTGCCCGGCCGCCCGGTCGCGCCGCCGGGGCCGTCGGGGCCCGACACGCCGCCGCCGGTGATGCACGCGTATGACGGCGGCAGCGCGCGTTTGGCGGGTGCGACCTCGTTCTGCCGCTTGTAGATCGCCTCGAGGCGAAAGCCGCTGCTCGCGGTCGCGAGCACGTCGGGGTTGGGCGTGAACCACCCCGACTCGGCGTCGACGTTGCCGCCGTCGACGGTGAGGGTGAACTCGTCGAAGCCCAGTTTGCCGATGCGCGAGGCCGCCTGGGCGTCGCCGGCCCAGGTCTCGAACGTCTTGGCCTTGTCGCGCGCGACGTGCCTGGCAGCGGCCGATAGCGCGAGCTGCACCGGCGCCCGCGGGCAGATGCCGTCGCCGCGCAGGCCCAGCGTGATCCTCGAGACGTTCCAGTTGTCCATGTTCACCGTGGTGTGCCGGATCGTGTTGATCGCGAGCACGCACCCCGGCGTCGTCACCAGCAGGCCGCCGAGCGCCGCGCGCAGCGAGAGCGCCTCTGGTAGCGAGCAGGATTGGCGACGCGACGAGGTGCGGGGAGCCGTGGTCATCGGGGGTCGGCGGATCATGAACGCTTTCTCGCGATCATGACGTGCGCGATCGGCCTGGTGCCACCGCGTCTGACTCGAGCCGGAGGCGGCCAGAAACGGGCCGCGCGGCCCCGTAGCGCCGGCTGGGCACCCTCGCCATAGAACGCGCATGGACCGAGCTCCCGCGGCGAACGAAGCCGGCGTCGACGACGCGCCCCTGTGGGATGCGTACCACCGGCTCCTGCTCGGACCGGACGTCTCTCGGCTGCGCAAACTGCTGGTCCGCTACGATCTCTTTCGTAGGGTCGCGGATCTGCCCGGGGACATCGTCGAGTGCGGCGTGTTCAAGGGCGCGGGCCTGCTGACGTGGCTGAAGTTCCTGCACATCCATGCCCCCGGCTCGGCCAAGCGGGTGGTCGGCTTCGACACGTTCGATGCGTTCGCCGAGGCGAGCGGTGCGGACGTGGGTGCGGTGGCGGCGTTCGTGCGCGAGACCGGTCACCGCGGCACGAGCCCGTCGGCGCTCGTGGCGATGGCCCAGGCTGCCGGCATCGATCCGGCGCACATCGAGCTCGTCGCCGGCGATGTGCAGAGCACGGCCTTCCGTTACGCGCGGGACAACCCGGGCTTTCGAATCTCGCTGTTGCACATGGATCTGGATCTCGGGGATCCGACGTTCGCGGTGCTCACGGCGTTGTGGCCGCGGGTGGTGCGGGGCGGCATCGTGGTGTTC
>Ga0105045_10006263_pt1 | contig 10533 bp, 9 predicted proteins | sample MAT02_FD_78089 | JGI IMG/M metagenome (GOLD analysis project Ga0105045, IMG submission 78089) | Freshwater microbial communities from Lake Fryxell liftoff mats and glacier meltwater in Antarctica - MAT-02 (megahit assembly) | ecosystem: Environmental > Aquatic > Freshwater > Ice > Liftoff... | reverse complement strand
GGGTTGTGGGGCGTGTTCAGCAGGATCGCCCGGGTCTTGGGACCGATGGCCGCGGCCAGTGCCGCCATGTCCACGCTGAAGTCGGGGGCCCGCAGGGTGACGAGCTTGGCGACCGCGCCAGCCATCGCGATGGTGGCGGGGTAGCTGTCGAAGAAGGGCTCGAACATCACGACCTCGTCGCCGACGTCGAGCAGCGCGAGCATGGTCGCCGCGATGCACTCGGTGGCGCCGTGCATGACCGTGACCTCGGTCTCGGGATCGAAGCTCAGGCCGTAGAAGCGCTGGCGGTGCTCGGCGATCGCCGCGTTCAGGACGGGCATGCCGTGACTCCGCGCATATTGATTGGCGCCGCCCTCGATCGCGGCGATTGCGGCACGCTTGAGGAACTCGGGGCCGTCGAAATCCGGGAATCCCTGGCCGAGGTTGATGGCCTGGTGGCGCTGCGCGAGCGCCGTCATCTCCGCGAAGATCGTGGGGCCGAACCCCTGGAGCTTGCGGTTGAGATGGGGCATCGGCGCCGGGGTCATCGCGGCCGCGAGTGTGGCATAGTTCGCCCCGCCATGGCCACGCAGCAAGGACACTCCGAGACCCTTGGACAGACGCTTGGACAGCAACGCATCGCGACCATGGCCGCGGGCCTCGTCGGATCGGAGATCTTGAAGATCGCTGCCGACATCCGCACGCGCCAGCGCGAGGGCCAGTCGATCTGCAACCTCACCGTCGGCGACTTCGCTCCGGCACAGTTCCCGATCCCCGACGCGCTGAAGGACGGCGTGGTCACGGCGCTCGACAACGGCGAGACCAACTATCCGCCGGCGTCGGGTGTGCAGGAGCTGCGCGAGGCGGTGGCCCGATTCTACGCGCGCGAGCTGAAGCTCGACTACTCGCCCGGGGCGATCCTCATCGCCGGTGGCGCCCGTCCGCTCATCTACGGCACGTACCGCGCCGTCGTCGACCCGGGCGACAAGGTCGTCTACCCGGTCCCGAGCTGGAACAACAACCACTACTGTCAGATGGTGGGCGCGCGCGCGGTCGAGGTCGAGTGCGGGCCCGAGTCACTGTTCCTGCCCACCCGCGATGCGCTCGTGCCCGAGCTGAAGGGCGCGCGGCTGCTGTGCATCAACTCGCCGCTCAACCCCACGGGCACCGCGATCACCGCGGCGTCGCTGCGTTCGATCTGCGAGGCAATCGTCGAGGAGAACGAGGGCCGCAAGCGCACCGGCGAGCGGCCGCTGTACCTCATGTACGACCAGATCTACTGGATGCTGTGCGTCGACGGGGTCGAGCACGTCACCCCGGTCGGGCTCGTGCCCGAGATGGCGCAGTACACGATCTTCATCGACGGTATCAGCAAGGCGTTCGCCGCCACCGGCCTCCGCGTCGGTTGGTCCGCCGGCCCGGCGGACGTCATCGAGCGCATGTCGGCGCTGCTCGGGCACGTCGGCGCCTGGGCACCGCGCGCCGAGCAGGTCGCTACTGTCGGTGTGCTCGACGATCCCCCGGCCATCCGCAGCTACCTCGACAGATTTCGCCCCGCGATCAACACCCGGCTGCGGGCGCTGCACCAAGGCTTCGAGACGATCCGTGCCAGCAGCCCGGCGCTCGCCGAGATCGTGGAGTCGCTGCCGCCGATGGGCGCGATCTACTTGACTTGCCGCATCGCTCCGTTCGGCAAGCGCACCCCGGGCGGCACGGTGCTGCGCACCAATGAGGACGTGCGCGCCTACCTGCTCGAGGCGGCTCGGTTCGCCGTGGTGCCGTTCCAGGCCTTCGGCGTGCGCGGCGACACCGGCTGGTTTCGGCTGAGCGTCGGCGCGGTGAGCGAGGCCGAGATCGCCGACGCGATGCCGCGGGTCGGCGCGGCGCTGGCCGCGTTGGAGTAGTCCTCGGGGAGGATACTGCCGCGTTCGCGCCGATGGCTCGCGGCGGCGACACCCCGGCGCGTCAGCGCTGCGAGACGCCGAGGACGTCGGCCATGTCGTACAGCCCTGCGGGCCGCCCGACCAACCAACGTGCGGCTCGCAGCGCGCCGCGGGCAAAGATGCCGCGATCGCTGGCGCGGTGGCTGAACTCGAGGCGCTCGCCGGCGCCGAGGAACATGACGGTGTGCTCGCCCGCGCTGTCGCCCCCCCGTAGCGCGACGACGCCGATCTCGTCGGGCGCACGCTGGGTCTCGGTGGTGTTGCGGGCGCGTACTGCCACCTGATCGAAGTTGCGGCCAGTGGCCTGCGCGATCGCCTTGCCGATGCGCAGCGCGGTGCCCGAGGGCGCGTCGCGCTTGTGGCGGTGGTGGAGCTCGAAGATCTCGGAGTCGAACTCGGGGCCCAGGGCGCGGGCCGCCATCGCGGCGAGCTGGGTCAGCAGCGTGACGCCGACCGAGAAGTTGGCGGCGCTCACGATCGGGATCACCTTGCCGGCGCGCTTGAGCAGATCGCGGGTCTCGGCGGAGATGCCGGTGGTGCCGAGCACCAGCGGGATCCCGAGCTCGACACAGCGGGCGATGCTGGCGTCGGCCGCACCGGGCAGCGAGAAATCCACGACGATGCTGCCCCGCGGTGGGCGCAGCTCGTCGGTGAGCAGCACGCCGCTGTCGGGCAGATCGCACAGCCGCGCGGCGTCGTCGCCCATGCCCGGAGAATCGGCGCGATCGACCGCGCCCGCGAGCGTCATGTCGTCGCTGTCGAGCACGGCCCGCAGCAAGGTCTGGCCCATGCGCCCACGCGCGCCGACGATCACCACCGATACGAAACGTTCGCTCATCGTCGTTCTCCCGAGGGCGTGGCAGCCGAAGCGTTCATGAGAGGAGCCCGAGCGCCTCGAGTTCGTGGCGGAGCGCGGCGAGCTCGGGGCGGTCGTCCGCGAGGGCGACCAGCGGCGTGCGCATCTCGAGCGCCATGCGGCCGAGCATCGCCATCGCGTGCTTCACCGGGATCGGGCTCGTGGTCGAGAACAGCGCCCGCGTCAGGGGCAGATGGGCGTAGTGGGCGGCGCGGGCGTCGTCCCAGCGACCGTCCCGGGCCGCCTCGCACAGCGCCACGAACATCTGCGGCACCACGTTGCTGCCGACCGAGATCACGCCGTCGCCACCGACGGCCAAAAACGGCATGAGCGAGAAGTCGTCACCCGATAGCAGCGCGAAGTCGGGACCGCACAGCTCGCGGATGCGGCTGGCGCGGGTCATGTCGGCCGTGGCGTCCTTCACGCCGACCACGAGCGGGTGCTCGGCGAGCGTGGCCAAGGTCTCGGGCATGAGATCGACGCCGGTGCGATTCGGGACGTTGTACGCGACGAGCGGCAGACCCACTGCGTCGGCGATCTCGGTGAAGTGGGCGATGAGCCCCTCGGCGGTCGGCTTGTTGTAGTAGGGCGTGATCTGCAAGGTGCCAGCGACGCCGAGCTCCTTGCACGCCCGCGACAGCTCGATCGCCTCGCGGGTGCAGTTCGAGCCGGCGCCCGCGAGCACGGGCACGCGCCCGGCGGTCGCCCGCATCACCACTTCGATGACGTGGATGTGCTCGGCGTACGACAGGCACGGCGATTCGCCGGTGGTGCCGCACGGCACCAGCCCGTGGATGCCGCCGCGGATCTGCGCTTCGACGAGATCGACGAGGGCCGCATCGTCGACGCGGCCGTCGCGGAAGGGGGTGACCAGGGCAGTGAATGCGCCGCGAAACATGATGCTCGTCTCCCGAGGATCCACGGGGACGGTACCACGGTCGCGGGTCCGCGGATGCCCCTTCGCGACGGGCTGGCGCTGCGCCGGCCGGGCCGCGCGTCGCTCGAGGGATCGGCGGGGCCTCGCTGATGCGCTCGACGGCGCTGCCGCCCGCGTACGCGTAGCTGACGTAGCGGTCGTAGCCATACACGTCGATGCCGGTCGGCGCGTCCGCGACCAACACGTGCACGGAGCAGTGCATCGGCGGGGTGTGGGAGAGCTGGTGCGGGTGCTGGCCGTACTGACGGTGGCCGTGGCTCACAGCGGCCAGGACAACGGCCTGGCGACCGCGCGGACGAACCATCCGCGCCTGTCCACGCCGCCGATGCACGCGCTCACCGAGCCGCGCGGGAACGGCAACGTGCACTCCCACGCGCCGAAGGCCGTGCGCGCGCGCGCCGAGGTCACCCACGTCGCGGCGGTGGTGCCGGTCTGGGTGCTGGCGACGATCACCACGTGACAGTCGTCGGCGTCGCCCAGCGCCGTCCATCGCAGCGTGAGACGGTCGCGGAGGATGGTGACGGCGAGCGTCGCGTCGCTGCGCGCGTGCATCCGGCGGACGAGGGCGAGCGCGTGGCCGTCGAAGGGATCACGGCGCAGGCAGGCGTCGAGCACCGTGCGCGCGCGATCGAAGTGGCCCTGGCCCATGTAAAGGCGCGCGAGCGTCGGGGTCGCGAGGGGATCGCGGTCGGTCATGGCACGTCGCCTGTGGCGTCGCCTCGCGCCGTGGGGGTGGGTGGTGGCAGGACGCCGTCGGCGGCGGCCGATTGCAGCCGCGCGCGGGCGACGTCCATGTCGGCGTGGATCTGCGCGACGAGGGCGTCCTTGCCGGAGAAGTGCTGCTCGTCGCGGATGCGATCGACGAACCACACCTCGACTTCGGCGCCATACCCGAGCGAAGGCGGGTCGAGCGAATGCGGTGTGGAACTCTGCGGCGGGCGCTGTCCGTCGAACGGCAGGCCGAGGTCGCGATCGAGGACGTGCACCTCGAGCCTGGGCTTGCGTTCGCCCGCGAACGTCGGGCTCGTGCCGAGGTTGGCGACGGCTGCGGCGGGGCCCGGCAGCGCGGCGGAGGGCCGCAGCGGCGACAGCCACACCGCGTACACACCGAAAGCGGGCATCGGCGCGTCCGGGGCGTCGACGTTGGCGGTCGGCACCCCGATGCTGCGGCCGCGACGATCGCCGCGGACGACGGTGCCGAGCACGGCATGCGGGCGGCCGAGCATCGTGTGGGCGGCCGCGACGTCACCCGCCGCGATGGCGCGGCGGATCGCGGTGCTGCCGATCTTGTTCGGTCCGGGGCCGCCACTTTGCGCGACGGGCTCGACGACATCGACGGCGATGCCGTGGCGCGGTAGCGCGGCCGCCAGCATCGTCGCGTCGCCGCTGCGGCCGGCCCCGAAGCGGAAGTCCGCGCCGACCACGACGGCGACGGGTGCCAGCGCGGCGAGATATCCATCGATGAATTCTTCGGCCGACATCTTGGCGAGCGCGAGATCGAAGTGCAGCAGCACGAGGGTGTGCACGCCCAGCGCCGCGGCGGTGCGCTCACGCTGGGCGGCGCCGAGCAGCAACTGCAGCGGCCGCTGCGGGGCCAACACCCGCTGGGGATGTGGATCGAAGGTCACCAGGGCCACGCGATCGCCGTAGCTGCGCGCCCGCTCGATGAGCGCGGCGTGTCCACGGTGCAGGCCGTCGAATGCACCGAGGCACACCGCGGTGCGGGGAGGGAGCGGTGTGCTTTCGCGGCGGATCTGCACGGAGCCCATGGCGAGCGCGCGCCGACGGGGATGCGCGCGGTCGCAACGTACCACGCGATCTGGGCCCACGCGATCTGGGGCCACGCGATCTCGTCGGTGGTACACTCGCGGCCGGCGGTGCAGACGGTGGTTCCTGCGGCATCGATACACGCGCCCGCGCCCGCGCCCGCCGACGGCGCTGCAGAGGCGAAGGCTGGCGCCGCATCTAGCGCGACCCCGGCCGCCGATGATCCGCCGGGCAGCTGGGCCCCACCTGTCGCGTTCGTGATCGCGTTCGCGTGGGCGTCGGTGGGCACGTCGCCTGCGGCGGCTTGGCTCGACGCCGGAGAGCTCGGCGCGGCCGGCTTCGATCTCGGCGTGATGCATCCGCCCGGCACCCCGGGGCTCGTCGCGCTGTTGCAGCTGGCCACCGCGGCGCCGCTGGGCCCGATCGGCTGGCGCATGGCCCAGCTGAGCGCGCTCGCCATCGGCGTGGTCGCGATGATGACGATGCGGTTGTTGCAGCGCCGCGGCGTGCATCCGTGGGTGTCGTGGGGGGCGCTGGTGTGGTTGCTGGTCGGCATGACCTTGCTGCGTCACGGCCGTGGTGTCGAGCTGTACGCGGTACAGCTCGCCGCGTTGGCCACGGTCGCCGACGGCTTCGATCCCGCGCGCGAGCGGGCGACGCGGCTGGGCACGCGGCTGTGGGCGACGTTCGTCGCCACGTGGGCGATCTGGGGCTTCGCCGAGCTGCGCCTCTTGCTGCCGCCGCTGCTGCTCGCGGTGTGGATCGCGGGCATCCGTCACCGCCGTGCCTACGGCGCATGGGCACCGGTGGTGGTGGCGTTGGCTTCGGTCAGCGTGTTCGCGATCCCGCTCGCCGCTGCCCGCGAACCGCTCGCGGGCTGGGGCGATCCGCAATCGTTCTCGGCGATGGTCGATCATCTCTTGGCGCGATCGATTCGCATCGCCTATGCGGACGAGATGCTCCCGCGCTCGGCGGCGCTGTGGTGGAGCAATGCCCAGGCCGCGCTCGCGCGGTTGGGCGAGGACCTCGGGCCCTCGGGTCCGATCCTCGGTCTGGTCGCCCTGGTCGCGTCGTGGGTCGGGCCCGGCAAGCTCGCGGGTCGGCGGGCCCTGGGCACCGTGAGCGCCTGGGGTGTGGGCTCGCTGGTCTACGCGGTTGGCGTCAACCCGATGGGCGGCGTCGATCGACAGACCGGCCTCGTCGTCGCGTGGTGCATCGTCGTGTTGGTCGCGATGATGTTCGACAGGTGGTTGCAAGGCCGAGCGCGGCTGCGCTGTGCGGTGTTGCCGGTGGTGTGGACGGTGCTCGTCACGCCGGCAGCGTGGCGCTCGTGGGCCGACTTCGACACCATGCGCTCGTGGGCGCCGCACGTGTGGACCCGCGATGCCCTGGCCCAGCTCCCGCCCGGCGCGATGTTGCTGACGCAGTCCGACGACCTCAGCGCCGGCGTCACGTGGGCGCGCGTGGTCGAGGGTGCGCGGCCCGATGTGCTCGCGTGGCCTGGCCAACACCTGCATCGGCCGCCGCCGGCCGGCCGTCTGCAGCGCCACGCTCCGCTGTGGGATGCGGTCGCCCGGGTGGACTCGGAGTCGCGCAAGATCGAGGCTGCGATCGCGGCGCACGACGGCGCCGTCGCCCTCGAGAACGCCGGCGCCGGCGTGTTCGCGACCGTGCGCTTTGCCGGACCCTTCGCGATCCTGCCGCTGGCGATCGACCCGCGCGGCGCTCAGGTTCCGCCGGCGCCGGCCATGCGCGCGCAGATCGACGCCTGGCTGCCGTGGCTGCCCACCGCCGAGGATCGCCGCCGGCTCGCGGTCGCGATCGCCGAGTGGGTGCGCGGGCACGTGCGCCGCGGTGGGGACATAGGCGAGGCCGCGGCGGCGCTGCAATCGACGCTCACCGACATAGACCCGGCCCATGTCGGATCGATGGTGACGCTCGGCGGTCTACTCGACAGGCTCGGCGATCCGGACTCGGCGATCGAGTGGACCCGGCGCGCGCTGGCGATCGAGCCCACTCGGCAGGTCGCACTGCTCAACCTCGCGCTGTACCTCGCCCGCGATCCGCCGTCGGACCCGGAGCTTCGCCGCGCCGCGCTGGCCGAGGCGCGCGCGCTGGCCGAGCGCGCGGCGTCGCTGCGGCCGTGGCGACCCGAGACGTGGATGCGCCTGGCCGAGGTGCGTGCGGTCGCGGGCGACACCGCAGGGGCTGCGCTCGCGAAGGAGCGTGCACGCGCGGCGGCGGCCGATGTCTCCGACGATGCGCCACCGCGCTGACCGATCTCTTCCGCACACGGTGGCACCGACCGAAGCGCGCGGCTATCCTCCGCGAATGGTGCACACAGCGACCATCCCCCCGGTCGTCGCCCTCGTCGCCCTCGTCGCCTCGCTGCTCGCAGGGTGCGGCGAGAACCGCCGCGACGTCTTCTTGCGCGGCCTCGAGATCGAGGGCGCCGCCGAGAAGGGGCCCTGTCGCCTCCACTACGCCGAGAACGCCCAGGCCGCCGCGCTCACCGGCGACAACGTCGCCGAGTGCCTACGCCAGACCGATCTCGCGATCGCCGAGTACGAGCAGGCCGGCGCGATGGGCCTCGACACCGAGCCCGACTTCATCGCGACCTACGATCGCGCCAAGCAGCGCCGCGACCGGCTCGCGAGCATGCTGAAGAACGTCCGCGCCATCGAGACCTCGCAGATGGTCGATACCCGGTGAGCCCGCGTCTGGGCGCCGCCGGTGCGCGCTACGGCAGCGCGCCCGCGGCGATCCATCGCGCGATCATCACGTAGTCGGCGTAGGGGATCGGGGCATCGGGGGGCATCGCGTCGCCGAGGATCCCCCGCAGCGGGCGGTCGTCGTGTTCGTCGCGCAGCAGCTTCTGCACGAGGAAGCTCTCGGAGGGGCGCCGCGGCGAGACCATCACGAACCCGGTCTCGCGGGGGCGCACGTCGAGCACGAGTCCAGCGTACGCTCGCAGTGGATCGCGCAGATCGAGGCGCGCGAGGGCGAGATCGTCCGTGTCACGGTGGCAGCTGCAGGTCGGCCGCTCGGGATCGAAGACGGCGCCGGGCTCGAACAACTCGGTGAGCGTGGGCCCGTCTTGCAGAGGCGGCGGGTTGGTGTCGTCGGGCCCGGTGTCGTCGGGCCCGGTGTCGTCGGGCCCGGTGTCGTCGGGCCCGGTGTCGTCGGGCCCGGTGTCGTCGGGCCCGGTGTCGTCGGGCCCGGTGTCGTCGCGCTGCGGATCGGGGCTGGGCGCCACGATGAACTCGAGGGTGTAGCGGCGGCGCGGACCCTCGGAGGTCCAGCCGTCGGCGTCGGTGTCGAGGATCTCGCCGTTCCACCCGCGCGCCCGCGGCACCAGGCGCAGGCGGTAGCGCAGGCCGTGAAAGAGCAGGGCACGGGGGCGCACCGACAGCACGCTGCCCTCACACCACGGCGCCGGCGTGTCCGCGTCCGCCGGGGTGCCGCCGGGGTTGGTCCACGGCCGCAGCTGCAACGTGGTCTCGGCGTCGATCGGCGTGGAGCCCGAGCTCATCGTCGCGTCGGCGGGCGCGAGGCTGCGCGGGTCGATCGTGTGGGAGAAGCAGAGCTCGATCGCCGCGTCGGCGGCGATGTCCGTGGCGCCTGCCACCGGCACGGTCTCGACGATCGCGAGCGGGTCACGGGCAGACTCGAAGCGCTCCTGGTCGGACACCCGCGTGCACGACACGGCGATCGCGAGCAGGCCTGCGGCGCCCGAACACCAAGTCAGTCCTCCACCCCACTGGCGGCCAGGGCGGCGACCCGTCGGTCGGACGACTTGGCGATCCGCGCAGCAGTACGCGGGCACGTCGGTCCGACCCACGGCACCGCAGCGTACCCGAGTTGACCCCCAAGCCGCGCGCCTGATATCGTCCAACCCGCGAAATCGCCAGGGGATCTCGGCGGGTCGGCCCGCGAGCCGTCGAGTCCGACCGTCTGCGACCAAGGAGCCCGCGGTGACTGCCTCAACGAACCAGCGCTGCGACACCGGCCCACGGCGACGCCTTTGGGCCCCGCAGCGAATCGCGGGTGGTCCCGGTCTCGCCGTGGCCAAGACCGCAGCCTGTGCGCTGGTCGTGCTCTGCATCGGCTGCGGACCGTTCGGTTACTTGAAGAAGGTTTCGGTCGACGCCAGCCGCGCGGTGGGGCAGGCCGAGAAGGCCGGCGCCGCGCAGTACGCTCCGTACGAATACTGGGGCGCGGTCACGTACCTCGAGCAGGCGAAGGTGCTCATGGCGTACAGCGAGTACGACCGCGCCTTCGACTATGGTGACCGGGCCAAGCAGCTCGCCGACGAGGCGAAGAAGAAGGCCGCGCGACGCGAGGCCGGCAAGATGCGCGAGAGCACAGAGGGCACCACCCAGGGCGCCAAGCCCGGGGCCGGCACGGACGCGGGCAAGCCCGTCGTCGCGCCTGCTGTGGGCGAGGCCAAGGGCGGGCTCGAGGTCGGCGGCAGCGTCGGGGGTGAACGGTGAGCGCAGGCCGACGGCGCGCGGCACATCTGTGGGTGTGGATGTTCGTGGCCGTGCTCGGTCAAGGCGGCTGCATCGGTCAAACGCTCTACGGCGAGGTCGAGGGCACCCAGACCGATCTGCAGCGGGCCATCCGCGACGGCAGCAAGGCCATCAACTGCGCCCCGAAGGAGACGGCGATCGCCGAGGCGAACATCAAGTTCGCCCAAGACGCACTCACCCGCGGCGAGTACTACCGCGGCAAGGAGCACGCCGACGTCGCGGCCTACAACACCGAGCGCGCGCGCAAGCTGACCAATCCCGACCGCTGCCGCGACGCACCGACGGGCGTCATCGGCGACCGCGATGGCGACGGCTACGACGACGCGATCGACAAGTGCCCCGACGATCCCGAGGACTTCGACAGCTTCGAGGACGACGATGGGTGCCCCGACCGCGACAACGACGAGGACAAGGTGCTCGACGCCTCGGAGTTCGTGAACGGCAAGTGGGTCAACCTCGACAAGAAGGACGAGCGCGACTGCCGGAACGAGCCCGAGGACATGGACGGGTTCGAGGACG
>Ga0105045_10006256_pt1 | contig 10534 bp, 8 predicted proteins | sample MAT02_FD_78089 | JGI IMG/M metagenome (GOLD analysis project Ga0105045, IMG submission 78089) | Freshwater microbial communities from Lake Fryxell liftoff mats and glacier meltwater in Antarctica - MAT-02 (megahit assembly) | ecosystem: Environmental > Aquatic > Freshwater > Ice > Liftoff... | reverse complement strand
GCGCTCAGAAAACAATACACTCATCAATCAAAACATAATTTTGTGTTCCACGTGGAACATACGATCACTCTCAGAACATGAACAGGCGTGCGCTGTGGAATTGCGAACAGATGCACGCCTGAGTTCTTTACGCCCCACAAAAGGCGAGGCCGGAGTTCGGAAGCATTTCATCAGCAGTAGACGCTTCGGGAAACCGTGAAGTACCTCGACAATCACGCGGACGGACCCTACGCCTGGTTCGTGAAGGTCAGTGGGTCGATCAGCGAATTTCCGAATACGCTGATCCCTTCAACTGTGGACGCACTCACCAACGACAACTACCGCGACCGAAACAGCAGCCGAGACAAGCGCAAAGCCAACACAAAGCTCTTCAAAGATAAACACGCCGACCTTCTTTGTACAGCATGTCTGCTGAAAGAAAGCCTCATCACTGGAACCCGAGCGAGCTAAGGGACATTTTAAGAGGGTTTTGCTCGCGGCTCTTCCCGCTACCAAATCAACGGAACACGGCATGGATAGGTGTTCAGTACGGCCGACAAAATTCTGCACCCGATGCGATTGCGGTGGGAATTTCAAATATGCGTTGGATAAGGATCGATTTTACGAGAAGGTTCACTAGATTTTTTATTAGACTCTTAGCCGGGATATCATGTTCATCAACAAGGAATCACACGATGCACTTAGCCTATTTCCGAAATTCGGCCGCTCTCGCTTTTCTGTTGTTCGTGCCGGCCCTGAGCCTGGCCAGCGGAGCAACCTTTGAAATCCGCGCGACCGGCATCAAGCTCGGGGAACCCAAGGAAGTCTTCGAAGATGGCAAAGATCTGATCCGTTTTTCCACCAAGGCTCAGGTCGGCAAGCCGTTCACACTTACGGCCCAAGGGATGGCGCTGCCCCGTGGAGGTAAAGCCGAACCGATAGAACCCGATTCCGGGAAGTGGACCTTCGACGAGAAAGCCCTCAAAAAGCTCAAGCCGGACGTGAAGGCCGACCCGACAATTATCGCGATCACAGTGGAGCCGACCGCGGCCGGTACGGTGCGTTTGCAGTTTGAAGGCAAGGTGCTGGGCTACCCGAAGATTTTTGTCGTAGTAGTCGAAGTCGAGAAATGAGTAGGCAGGCGACAACCTCGACGATTCATGACACGAACAGTGTTCAACGCGGCACGGAAATGGAAAGACTTTGAGGAATGCAAGACAGGTGAAGTCGGTGGGTTGACGGGATTTGCATTCTCGGTGAGTTCCCAACTTCACCGAGGATGTTGTTAAGTCCGATGCTCGCCAACGCTCAAGCGAACGATTCGCTCGCTTCCATGCTGCAGGTCAAACTGTCGCGGCCTTCCATGCTAGCGATGGCGTTTCTGAATCCAATTTCTATAATTGTATGTTCAAGTTCGCTGAGCGAATTCTCGCGCTAGCCCGCTGGTCTCGATCCAATTGACTGCGGCTCCCGTGGCGGCGGGTCATCTCGAACTAGTCTTACCGTCGGGATTGCTCTTCTGATTGCCCCGTGACTATGTGCCCAAGCAACTCGCAACGCTTTGCCTCCGTGGAGACAAACAGTTGCTGCGTACATGCAATCCGTAGTTTTTCAGTGCAACCCTTAACAGTGCATAACGCAGCCGCCATCCACGTTGATCGTTTGGCCAGTCACCTGAGCCGTGCAGTCCGAGGAAAGGAAGACCACCATCGCTGCAATATCTGCCGGCGATTGCCAGCGCCCGAGAGGAATGACCGCCTGAATCTTCCGCTCGGCCCACTCCTCGTAACTCATCCTATTTGTTGCATCTATTGTCTCGTACCATGCTTGCCAGACAGACCGATTGAGTGGCGTTTGCACCATGCCTGGGCAAACGGTGTTTACCCGGATTCCATGCGGGGCGAGATCCTTGGCCATGCACTGCGCAAAGTTAATCGTAGCTGCCTTGCTTGCACTATAAGGCGGATCGGTGGGTGAGCCGATCTGCCCGGCAACGGAAGCCAACAACACGAACGTTCCTCGTTTCGCCGCGACCATCCTTGGTGTAATCGCATGCGCCACATTCACAGTGCCCATAATGTTGACTTCCAACACTCCTCGCCAATCGGCTGGCGATAAGTTAGTGAATGGGAAGCCGAACTTGCCCGACCCTCGGGCCGCGCAATGGGCGACATGGTCGATGGAACTCGCGGCATCCACCGCGTGGCGGACGGCAGCATCGTTTGTGATATCAACGACTCGACCGATCGCCGCAACTCCGCATTCACTGGCGATCAAATTCGCAACTTGTTCAACAACCGGATCGCGGTCCCAGAGAATCAGCGCACAACCTTCCTCAGCAAATGCGTGAGCAGTCGCCAACCCGATTCCGCTTGCCGCACCCGTGACTAACGCTGTATGACCTGCAAGATGAAGGTCCATGACTCTCCCGGGTTTCAGTTGGTAGGGCAAGTTTCCAACTTGCCAAGGGGCACTGCTGGCAAGTTGGAAACTTGCCCCACTTGAATGTATCCTGATGTAACTCAATCTTGCAGAACCCTACTGATTTCGTGTCGGATCGACTTCTGAATCGTTTGGTCCATTTGCGGTATCAAAGTCTCTACACAACGGTAACGATCGTTCCATTCGCGCCGGTACCATGAAAAGCAGAAACATCGCGTGTTACTCGAACAGTACAACCTCAACCTCCGGTGCGCTCTTCGGTTGAGACGGATTACTGACTCGTCCGAACGCTCTACTTCAAAAAGAGATCATTCCAATGGGCTTCGAGTGCCTCCCAACCGTGCGAGAGAGCATCAATTTGCTCGGCACGAACGGGCGATTGAAGCTGCTTCGCACGCAAGAGAAACTCCTGCGTACTTTGAAGATAGGCTTGAACTTTGTCGTGCTGGGGATCGCTTTTCTTAGCTAGGCTATTCGCACGTTGCAATTCTTCTTCGAGTTGTTTGAGTGCAAGTTCCGCGTTCTCGTTCACCTTCTTGTTCCGCATATCCAGCGTGATCGCAGCCTTCATACGCACCCACGCGACATTCGCAGCAGCATGTACGGATTGCAGTTCCAGCCAACGCTTCTCTTGCAGCTTCGCCTGATGACGTTCGCGCAGGGCGTGCCAATCCTCGTTGTACCGCATCGATGCCCACAAAAAGATCGGCTGAAACAGAATCAAGCAGATGAGACCGATGAGGGAAAGGACCATCGTTCTCCGCGATACTCCCGTGCGAACGCGATCCAAAAGCAAGATCGCAATCAGCCCCGCGAAGCCTCCGCCGAGGTGTCCTTCTATACTCACACCCGGCGCAAAACTGATGAGCAAATTCATGATGATGACCAGCACCAGCCGCCGAATCCATTCCGTTACGAGTTCCGGGTTCAACGTCTGCCGGTTCTTGATGAGCCAAGCAATCATGCCGACCAAGATGCCCCACAACGCGCCGGAGGCACCAGCTAATAGCACTTCGCGGACCTCCTTCCCCGATTCCGCAATCGGGTGCAAAGCAATGCCAGCCGTACTCCCGCCCAGTGCCGCAATGAGGTAAAGCACCGCGAAGCGCCTTCGGCCCCAAAGCCCCTCCGCGACAGGCCCAAGTATGCCCAGCATCACCATGTTCCCGAGCAAATGGAACAACCCGAGATGCACGAAACTACATGATAATAATCGCCAATAATCGCCGAGCAGAATCTTCGTTCCCGTAATGGCACCCATGCGAAGCAGCACCTCCGAAACTCCGGGTGCATCGCCTTTCAGGTAATCATCGACCGAGATATTCATGCGCCAGGCCACGACAATACCGAGCAAGAACCAGATGACATTGGCCACGAGAAACGCGGGGGCCACCACGGCAGGCGGAGGGTTATGTTGCGAGATGACCTGTGGTGCAACGGTGCTACTACTCGTACCCGATCCAGCAGCGTGAGCAGGTATTTCTTGAAGGGAAAGCTGCGGAATGACTGGCGAGAGATCGGCTTTCAGAAATGCTGGTGGGGGATTCTTTGCCACATCCTCGCCCTGCTCTGTTAGCTTGAAACCTTGGCCTCGGCCTTTCACCCAATCGGCAACCGTAATCAAACCGGATTGGCGAAGCAGCCACAGTGGTTCATCAAACGTGGCACGATCGAGGTTCTCTTGTGCAGCAAACTCAGAAGCGAACCACGCCTGGGGTGTTGCTACGGCTATCCAGCGCAACACGTCGGCTGGGAGCGGGAATTGCGCGGAACTTGCTGTCGAACTCTCGTCGGGAATGCTCATGCTTTGCATTATGGTAGAATCAGCAATCCTTGTCGAATGTTTCCTGATTCTTTAATGCAGATGCCATGAAATCTCCTCAGGAATTCGTCATCGCGCCGGAAGTCGCCGAGGCACTTCATTGCAATCAAGCTGTAGTCGCACTTGAATCGACTTTAATCGCACATGGCTTGCCCTGGCCGGTAAATCTGGAAGTGGCACGGCAGTGCGAAGCGGTCGTACGTGCGGAAGGTGCGATTCCCGCGACGATTGGCATCTGGAACGGCATGCCCACCATCGGCCTGAGTGATGCACAACTCGAAACATTTGCTCGCAGCTCAACGATTTTGAAAGCGAGCCGACGCGACATTGGCTTCGCTGTCGGGAAGCGACAACATGCCGCGACGACGGTTTCCGCCACGATGTTGCTGGCCGATTGCGCGGGCATTTCAGTATTTGCAACGGGTGGAATTGGCGGTGCGCATCGTCCACCGGCGAACGCTTGGGACATCTCCGCAGACCTGGTTGAACTCGCGCGCACGCCGGTTCTCGTGGTCTGTGCTGGTGCGAAAAACATCCTCGATTTGCCGCGAACCCTGGAGATTCTCGAAACCGCTGGTGTTCCAGTTTGGGGCTATCGAAGCGATACATTTCCGCAGTTTTATACACGCGGAAGCACGCTGCCATTATCGGCACGCATCGACGACCCGATGGAAGTTGCGGAATGTTTTCTCGCCCATCGCGGATGGACGAACTGCGGAGCGGTGTTAGCGCAGTCACTCTCGGAAGTGGATGCGATTTCAGAGAGCGATTGGGAAGAACTGCTGAAAACAGCGGAACGCGATGCCGAAGTGAATAAGATATCGGGAGCGCAACTAACACCCTATTTACTGAAACGCTGCGCGGAACTGAGTGATGGTCGCACGCTGAAAGCGAACGCGATTCTGATACAACAAAACGCACGACTCGCGGCACAAATTGCCTATAACATTCAGAAAGTGCGACCATAAGTTCGCGGAATTCATACATACACAATATATACATGACACCTCGCATCGTACTGTTTCTTTGCACGGGAAACTATTACCGCAGTCGCACTGCCGAGATCTTGTTCAATGATGCCGCAACTAAAATGGGGCTGAATTGGCGTGCCGATTCCACGGGGCTGGCACTCGAACGCGGAAGTACAAATATCGGCCCCATCGCCGCTTCAGTGCTCAATTACCTGAAAACAGAAGGTATTCCGGCCACTGCAAGTTGCTCACGCACACCCAAAGGAACGAGCGATGCGGAGTTAAAACAGGCCGGGTGGGTAGTGGCTTTGCTGGAAAGTGAACATCGCCCGTTGTTATTGGAACGCCATGCCGGTTGGGAAGTTCGCGTAGAATATTGGCATGTCGAAGACCGCGAAGGCGTGTTGCCCGATATTACCCGCGAAGTAATGGATTTAATATCCCGTTTAATGCGTGGTGGAGTGAAGCGAAAGCCTGGCCCACTTGCAAAAGTAACTGTAGCTCCGGTGAAAACGGCACCAGCCAAGAAGCTTGGCACGGCAAAAGTAGGCCGTGAAACCGCAGGCCGACGCGGCAAAGGCGTGACAACAATATTTGAACTGAATCTCGATGAAGCCGGACTGAAAGATCTGGCAACGAAGCTCAAGAACGCCTGCGGGACGGGCGGCACCGCCAAGGATGGCCGCATCGAGATTCAAGGCGATCAACGGGATAAGATCACCGCCGAGCTTGAGAAACTGGGTTACAAAGTGAAACGAGTCGGTGGTTAAATATCCAACATCATATATATCAGGAATCCACATGCCTACTTCAGAAGCATCATCTGACACATTGCCCGATATGCGTGGCCGATTTGGAAATTACGGTGGACGCTACGTTCCCGAAACGCTCATGTTTGCGCTCGAAGAACTCGATGCAGCATACCGCGAGGCGAGCAACGACCCGGCATTCATGAATGAGTTTCACAAGATTCTCAATGAATATGTCGGTCGACCCAGTCGATTATATTTTGCGGAACGACTGACACGAGAAGCCGGCGGGGCACGCATCTACTTAAAGCGGGAAGATTTGAATCATACCGGCGCGCACAAGATTAATAACGCCATCGGCCAAGCGTTATTAACCAAGCGGATGGGCAAGAAACGCATCATTGCGGAAACGGGAGCCGGTCAACATGGCGTTGCATCGGCCACTGCAGCTGCGCTATTTGATCTTTCTTGTCGGGTATACATGGGAAGCGAGGATATACGCCGACAAGAGTTAAATGTTTTTCGGATGCGTGCGATGGGCACCGAAGTATTTCCTGTGGAGAGTGGTAGCCGAACACTGAAAGATGCCACCAATGAGGCGATGCGTGAGTGGATGGGTACCGTAGAAGATACACATTATATTATCGGGAGTGTCGTCGGCCCGCATCCGTTTCCGATGATGACACGCGATTTCCAATCAGTTATTGGTGTCGAAACCAAACAGCAGTGCATGGAACAAATTGGCCGGTTGCCCAATGTTGTCGTCGCGTGTGTCGGTGGTGGTTCCAATGCTGCGGGCATGTTCTACCCGTTTGTTCAAGATACTTCCGTCGAGTTAGTCGGGGTCGAAGCCGGTGGAGTTTGCCCGAAACCCGGCGAACATGCTTCTACCCTCACATTCGGAATGCCAGGTGTATTACATGGAAGTTATAGTTATGTATTACAAGATGATGATGGCCAAACTGCCAATGTGCATAGTATTAGTGCGGGTCTCGATTACCCCGGTGTTGGGCCAGAACATAGCTATTGGAAAGATACTGGCCGCGTAAATTATACCAGCGTGACCGACCGCGAAGCACTCGATGCCTTCCATATGTGCGGGCGACTCGAAGGCATTTTGCCTGCCCTAGAAACCGCCCACGCGGTTGTGGAAACGATGAAGATTGCAGCGAAACGCAGCACCGATGATGTTATCGTATTATGCTTTAGCGGTCGCGGAGATAAAGATTGCGCGGAAGTTGCCCGACTGACTGCAAAGTAATATTTACACAATACCTTCATCAGTTTTGTTAGTAGTATTCACGATCGGGTCGGGGTCGTGATCCCAGAGATGATCGAGGCGTTCGAGAGCTACGGGGATCGGATGCGCTCTGTAGCGATCCCCTTCTTGTTGGAGTACCCCACCAGCGATAAGTTTATGAATCGCATCATGCACTTCAAAATCGATATCTACGTTGAGTCGACGCTCGAGATCAAGTTCCACATATTGATCGAGTTCTTCTCTCGTCCATCCCCGTTCCCCGGCATATCGCCAGAGATAAAAGTAACCAAGCAGTAACTCGCGGATTTCTTGCTCTTCGGCGGAATCGAGCAAGCGATAAAATACGCCCGCATTGTTATCCAAGTTCTGATAATATAAACTTTGAGAAAGCTGCAACATATATGCTTGCCGCGTCTGATGGAAGTTGACATATGTTCGATAGCCATAGCCGAAGATGAGAGCGAGCGGTGTATACAGAGCCATCAACCCGAGGAGATTTCCACTCAAAATCGATGCCATGCCAGCGAACGACATGGAACTGAGTTTCCAACCAACATAGCCTACGGAACTCACTCCAGAACCGCCGAGTTTCAGGCGATCAGCAAATGGCATCTTAATACTCGTGCCTGGCAACAACATCTCGATGTCCATGCGCGGAATATCCTTGAATAACTTCAAGAAGATATTTTTCGTATCGGCCTCTGGGCCTAAACTCGGGTGCGTGCGTTGCTTGAGAATAATCGCGACCCGCTTGAAGGTCGGCACCAATATTTCACGAGACCGAAATCGCCAATACCATTTCCGGATACTTCGCTTTCCTTGAGCATGCCCGCGCACATATACATCGAGCCGCTCGAAGGCATCCCAGGCGATGTTCATATCCACGCCCCATTGGCTCGCCCCTTTCATGACTTCTTCGAGTTGTTCACGGCTCAGGCGATGATAATTTGCTTTTTTCATCACGAGCGCAAACGATTCAAATAAATCATCGCGTGCTCGTTCACATTCTTGGCCATTCCTGGGTCGCAATGTTACCAAATCGGTATCGGGGTCGAACGGTTCATATGACTCCTTAATACTTTTCAATTTCGTGAGAAAGCGATCGTGGATATGCCGCGATGCAGTATCAGCAAATAGTCGGAACGCACTTTGGTCCTCCATGCTCAAGGAAGAAACGCCATCAGGGCCTGTATCGCTACAAAGCATCTCCACGAGATGTTTCACACTAATAGGAATGAATTGATCGCGCGGGTTTGTATCACTCATGCCGTGTTCCGTAGTGGTCTTAAAGTGTCATCTCAATTGCAATATGCGCCGTCGCTGGCGTTTCTGGCTAACCAGAACGTAACCAATGTTAATCATCGAGTTCCGCGGGGTCGTCCAGTTTCGCCGCAGCAGCATCGGCCAGCTTGTCCAGTATGCCCTGGATTTCGCCCATGTTTTCTGGGCGTTTTGTTGCTTTGAACTCCATGCATCGATGAATGAGATTCACAAGTTCCGCGGGTGCAGCCGGGTTCAATTCATTTACGGGCTTAAAGATGGATTTGTATGTCTTCTCCGTCATCGGCACACCTTCGAGGTCTGAGATTGCGGCCGCAGGAAGTTTAAATGTCACGAGGCGATATAACGTCGCGCCGAAGTTGTATATATCGGTGCGTTCATTGATGAGTTTATGCTCGTAGGTTTCGGGTGCCATGTATTCGGGCGTGCCTTGGATGCGCCCCTTGGCCTCGCCGCGGATACTCGCCAAACCGTAATCAATAATTTTCACATTCACCCCACGGCCCAACATAATGTTGTTGGGCTTTAAATCGGCATGGAACACGCCACGATTATGCATATGGCTTAAACCAGCGGCAATCTTTTCGAGAACCCGCAACAGTTTCGCTTGCTTCATCAATTTTACCTTGTCGAGCGTCTGGCCATTGACGAATTCGATGAGTAGCGAGGCTTTCTTGACACCGCCGAACCCGAATAGCCCTTTCTGCAGTTCGAGCGCATGTACCTTGATGAGGGCTGGGTGGGTGAGCATCTTCCCGACGCGGAATTCGTGTTCGGCCTGTTGTAGATATTTCTTATCTTCATCGGATTCAATTTTCACGATTTTCAGGGCGTAATCGCGGCCATCTTCCTCGCGGCGAATGTGTAAAATGGTACTGTTGGCTCCGGCTCCGAGTGTGGAGACCACCGAGAAGCTACCGATCGTGTCAATTGCCATGACGTTTCGCTCGATGAATGGGAATGAAATCGACACCACAAAATGAAAAGATTCCTCAATCTTACGGTACATCTAGGCAGTGGGCAAAACGAGAAGCCATATTGTGAGTCGCAAAAAATATGAATCCGTCTTTTGAATCTCGTGTTCAAGCGTTTGGAAAAGAGATTTTTGCACGTTTGGATCGCCAAGGGCCAGTCCTGTTCACGAAGAACTGGCGGGACGACAAGCTCATGGGCATCAGCATGGGCAACGAGATGCTCAAGGTGCAGTTGTTCCGCTTTGTGGATACCCTGCCCTACCTGACCGATCCGCGGGAAGTCGGCAGGCATTTGCGCGAGTATCTCAGCGAGGCAAGGGAATCGTTGCCCTGGTGGGTGCGTTCCGCCATTCGCTTCATTCCGGAAAACGGCTTTGCCGGGCGAATGCTCTCTCGTGCGGCGAAGTCCAATGCCGAGACGATGGCACGCAAGTTCATCGCGGGTTCCAACGTGCCAGAGGCTATCGAGGCGGTCTTGCGGATGCGTGCCGAGAAACTCGCGTTCACCATCGATCTGCTCGGCGAAGCCACCATCACCGAACTTGAAGCCCAGCAGGTGCAACAGCACTATATTGATTTGCTCACCGGTCTCCCGCCGGAAATCAACTCGGCCCCCGAGGTTCCCGAGATTGACCGCGACGATCGCGGGCCGATCCCGCGCGTGAATGTCTCGGTGAAGCTCTCGGCACTGTTCAGCCAATTCGACCCGATCGACCCCGAAGGCACCTCGACACGCGTGCGCGATCGACTTCGCCCCATCTTGAAGTTGGCGAAGCAACAAGGCGCATTCGTGAACTTCGATATGGAGCAATACAGCTTCAAGAACACGACGTTGCGCATCTTCCGCGATGTCTTGATGGAGGAGGAGTTCCGCGATTGGCCGCATGTGGGTATTGCGATCCAAGCTTATTTGCGCGATACCGAGCACGATTTGCATGAACTCAAAGAGTGGGCGCAGCAGACGCGAAAGTGCCCCGTCTGGGTGCGACTTGTGAAGGGTGCTTACTGGGATTACGAAACCGTAATCGCTGCACAGAACGATTGGCCCGTGCCCG
>Ga0105045_10006255_pt1 | contig 10535 bp, 7 predicted proteins | sample MAT02_FD_78089 | JGI IMG/M metagenome (GOLD analysis project Ga0105045, IMG submission 78089) | Freshwater microbial communities from Lake Fryxell liftoff mats and glacier meltwater in Antarctica - MAT-02 (megahit assembly) | ecosystem: Environmental > Aquatic > Freshwater > Ice > Liftoff... | reverse complement strand
GCCGCACGTCTTCCTGTGGCGGCGGGGCGTCCATCACGATGCGGCTGCTGCCGTCGGCCGCCTGCACCCGCAGGTAGCGCCGGAAGCTGGCATCGGCCGAGGCCGGTGCCAGGCTGCCGGCTTGCAGGCCCTGTGCGTCGGCCAGCGGCTGGAACCAGCGCCAGAACGCAGCCTCGCGCTGGGCGTCGGGCCAGGCCACGGCGGCGGCGGCCGGGCCCTGGGGCTGCGCGGAATCGGGCGGGGCAGACGACATAATCCGGCAGATTCTACGAACCGGTCCCACGGTGGCGCCAGCCGGCTGGCCATCCCGCTCTCCAGCCACTTCCGTGCATCCTGCCCGCGCCGCCACTTCCGCTGCCCCGTACCCCGCCTGCCGCCGCGCGCTGACTGCGCTGGCGGCCACTGCGCTGTGCCACCAGTTGGCGCTGGCCGCCGAGCCGCTGCAGCCCGGCACCACGCTGCAGCCCGGCACCACGCTGCAGCCCAGCACCACGCTGCGGCGTTCGACCACCAGCGATGCGGCGCGCCAGCAACCGCTGATCCTGCAGGCCGACGATCTGAAGGTGCGGCCCGACCTGGACGCGGTGGCCGAAGGTGCGGTCGAGTTCCGCCGTGCCGGCATGCTGATCAAGGCCGACCGGCTGCGCTACGACAGTGCCAGCGACACCGCCCTGGCCAAGGGCAAGGTGTTCATCGGTCGAGACGGCGTGCGCTACAGCGGCACCGAGCTGCAGCTGCAGGTGCAGCGCTTCGAGGGCTACTTCCTGCAGCCCGAGTTCGCCTTCGACCGCCTGGGCGCGGGCGGCCGCGCCGACCGCATCGACTTCCTCGACAGCGAGCGCTCACGCGCCTACAACGCCGTCTACACCAGTTGCCCGCGCGATGGTGGCGGCGAGCCCGATTGGCTGCTGCGCACCGACCGGGTCAAGCTCGACTTCGAGACCAACGAGGGCGTGGCCGAAGGCGCGGTGCTGCAGTTCCTGGGCGTGCCGATCCTCGGCCTGCCGGTGCTGAGCTTTCCGCTCACCGACGACCGCAAGAGCGGCTGGCTGCCGCCCACCGTGGGGCTGGACAGCCGCAGCGGCTTCGAGCTGGGTGTGCCCTATTACTGGAACATCGCGCCCAACCGCGACGCCACCTTCACGCCCACGCTGCTCACCCGCCGCGGGCTGGCGCTGGACAGCGAGTTCCGCTACCTCGAGCCGCGCCACAACGGCCGCCTGCGTCTGCACCTGCTGCCCGGCGACCGCACGGTGCGCAGCACCCGCTCTGCCTGGGAGGTTGACAACGAGGGCTGGCTGGGCCGCTCCACCCGCTACCGCGCCAAGCTGCTGCGGGTGTCCGACGACAACTACTGGAAAGACTTTCCGCAGGTCGTGCCGTCCACTTCGCCGCGGCTGCTGGGGCAGGACCTGCAACTGCAGCGCGACCTGGCCACCGCGCTGGGGCCGCTGCAGGCCTATGCCCGGGTGCAGCACTGGCAGGTGCTGCAGAGCGGCAGCGGCAGTGACCTGATCGTCGCGCCCTACCAGCGCAGCCCGCAGCTGGGCCTGCGGCTGGCGCCGGTGCTGCCCGCCGGGCTGCAGGCGTCGCTGCAGACCGAGGTCAACCACTTCACCCGCACCAGCGGCACCGCCGACCCCGGCGCGTCCACCGGCTGGCGCTGGCATGCGCTGGGCCAGCTCAGCCGGCCCTTCGGCTGGGCCGGCGCCTGGCTCACGCCGCGCCTCGCGTTCAACGCCGCCAGCTACAGCTTCGACACCCCGGGCCAGGACCGCCAGCGCGCATCGCGCCTGATCCCCACCGCCAGTGTCGATGCCGGCATGGTGTTGGAGCGCGACAGCGCCTGGTTCGGCCGCGCCCAGCGCCAGACCCTGGAGCCGCGCCTGCTCTACGTCAACACGCCCTTCCGTGACCAGAACGGCCTGCCCAACTTCGACGCCGCCGAGCGCGATTTCAACGCGGTGTCGATCTATGCCGAGAACGCCTTCTCCGGCATCGACCGGGTGAGCGACGCGCACCAGATCACTGCCGGCGTCACCACCCGGCTGGTCGACGTGGCCACCGGCGCCGAAACGCTGCGCCTGGGCCTGGCCCAGCGCATCCGCCTGCGCGACCAGCGCGTGGTGCTGTCCGGCGCGGTGCTGACGCAGCGCTTCTCCGACGTGCTGGTCGAAGGCAGCAGCTCGGTCTTCAACCCCTGGAAGCTCGACGCCGCGCTGCAGTACAACCCCGACAACCGCAGCGTGGTGCGCTCGATCGTCGGTGTGCGTTTCCAGCCCGGGCCGTTTCGCACGCTGTCGGCCGGCTACCGCCTGGCGCGTGGCCTGTCCGAGCAGGTGGAAGTCGGCTGGCAATGGCCGCTGTGGCGCGGCCTGGCCGCGCCGGTGGGGGCGTCCGGCGGTTGCGGCGGCACGCTGTATGCCGTGGGGCGGCTGAACTACAGCCTGCGCGACCGCCGCGCGACCGATTCACTGATCGGCGCCGAGTACGACGCCGGCTGCTGGATCGCCCGCATCGTCTCCGAGCGCCTGTCCACCGGCCGCGCCGAGGCCACCACCCGGCTGATGCTGCAGCTGGAGCTGGTCGGCCTGTCGCGCCTGGGTTCCAACCCGCTGCAAGCCTTGAAGGACAATGTCCCCGGTTACCGGCTGCTGCGCGAGCCGCGAGGCACCCCGTTCTCCCCACCCGAGCCATGACCCATACCCCACCCTTTTCCGGCCGGCGCAGCCTGGCCTGGGCCCTGGCCGCCGCCCTGGCCTGCGCCAGCGTGCAGGCGCAGACCGCCCGCGCGCCCAGCCGCTCGGGCGACTTCATCGTGGCGGTCGTCAATTCCGAGCTGGTCACCGCGGTTGAACTGCAGCAGCGGCTCGAGCGCATCCAGGCCGACGCGCGCCGCGACGGCACCCGCCTGCCGGACGCCGACACCCTGCGCCAGCAGGTGCTGGACGTGCTGATCGACGAGCGGGTGCAGACCACCCATGCGCGCGAAAGCGGCCAGCGTGTGGACGACGGCGACATCGACCGCGCCATCGCCAACATCGCCGCGCAGAACCAGCTCACGCTGGTGCAGCTGCGCGACCGCCTGCGCGCCGACGGCATGGACCTGCCGCGCTTTCGCAGCAACCTGCGCGACCAGATCCTGGTCGAGCGGGTGCGCGAGCGCGAAGTCAACCAGCGCATCCGCATCACCGACGCCGACATCGACCGCACGTTGCAAGAGCGCCAGGCACAGGCCGCCGCCGGCGCGCAGCTGAACCTGGCGCAGATCCTGGTGACGGTGCCCGAAGGCGCCACCGCCGACGTGGTGGCACAACGCCAGGCGCGCGGCGAGCAGGCCCTGGCGCGGCTGCGCGCCGGCGAAGATTTCACCAAGGTGGCGCGCGAGCTCAGCGAAGACGCCAACCGCGAGGCCGGTGGCGAGCTGGGGCTGCGGCCCGCAGACCGCCTGCCCGACCTGTTCGTCGGCGCCACCCAGGGCGTACCGGTCGGGCAGGTCACGGCGCAAGTGGTGCGCAGCGCGGCGGGTTTCCACATCCTGAAGGTGCTGGACCGCCAGTCCGACGACCCGTTCAAGGTGACGCAGACCCGCGCCCGCCACATCCTGGTGCGCGCCACCGACGCCGCACAGGCCGCCCAGGTGGGCCGCCGGCTGGAGACGCTGCGCGCACAGATCGAGCGCGGCGAGCGCAAGTTCGAGGACGTGGCGCGCGAGGTCTCTGAAGACGGCAGCGCAGCGGCGGGCGGCGACCTGGGCTGGGCCGCGCCCGGCAATTACGTGCCTGAGTTCGAGGAGGCGATGAACCGCCTGCCGCTGGGCGGCATCTCGCCGCCGGTGGGCTCGCGCTTCGGCGTGCACCTGATCCAGGTGATCGAACGCCGCAGCGCCACGCTCGACCCGAAAGAAGTGCGCGAGCAGGCGCGCAGCCGGCTGCGCGAGTCCAAGTTCGAGAGCACTTACGTCGACTGGGCAAAGGAACTGCGCCTGCGCGCTTACGTCGAGTTGCGCGAGCCGCCGATTTGAGCCGCCATGTCGCCCGCAAGCGCTTCGGCCAGCACTTTCTGGTCGACGCGGTGGTGATCGACCAGATCGTGCGGGCCATCGCGCCGCGGCCCGGCCAGCTGCTGGTGGAAATCGGCCCCGGCCTGGGCGCGTTGACCCAGCCGCTGCTGGAGCGCTGCGGCGCCCTCACCGTGGTCGAGCTCGACCGGGATCTGGCGGCCCGTTGGCGCCAGCGCCCGGGCGTCACGGTGGTCGAGGCCGACGTGCTGCGGGTTGACTTTGCTGCCTTGGCCGATGCCGCTGGTGCGCCGCTGCGGGTGGTCGGCAACCTGCCCTACAACATCTCCACGCCGATCCTGTTCCACCTGCTGGCGGTGGCGGCGCGGGTGGTCGACCAGCACTTCATGCTGCAGAAGGAAGTGGTCGACCGCATGGCCGCCGGCCCTGGCGGCAAGGAGTACGGGCGCCTGAGCGTGATGCTGCAGTGGCGCTACCGCATCGAGGCCCTGTTCGGCGTGCCGCCTGCGGCCTTCGACCCACCGCCCAGGGTGGACTCGGCCATCGTGCGCATGCAGCCGCTGGCGCAGCCGCCGCAGCTGGACGAGACGCGCTTCTCGGCGTTGGTGATGGTGGCTTTCTCGCAGCGCCGCAAGCTGCTGCGCCACACCCTGGGCCGCTGGCTCGACGAACAGGGCTTCGGCGGCCAGTTCGACACCCAGCGCCGCGCCGAGGAAGTGCCGGTGGCCGAGTACGTGGCGCTGGCGCAGTCGCTCACGGCGTGAGCGCCACCGGCAGGCGCCCATGAAAAGCGGCGCGCAGGCCGCTTCAGTGCAGCAGGCGCCGCAGGTTCAGGCGGCGCAGGCTCAGGCGGCGTTCAGCCACATCGCGGTGTCGAAGGCGCTGCTCATCATCGGCATGTTCATGCCGAAGTTGGGGTTGGTGCCGTTCTTCGGCGCGGCCTTGGGCGCGGGCTTGACCGGCTCCTGGGCCGCCTCGTTCACCCGTTCCCAGGCGCTGGATTCAGTCGCACGGGCCACGGCGAAGGAATAGAAGCAGCGAAACGCAATGCGCCGCTCACCCCAGAAGTCGGCTGCGTCGCGGAAGACGTCGAGCAGTTGCTCACGTGCCTCGCGGTCGAAGCGGGCGTTGTCTGGCAATTGCTCCAGCACCACCACGAAGCCGGGCTGGCTGCCGGCGCGGTGCACCAGGTCGGTCATGCAGTCGAACAGCGCGTCGAGGTTCTTGCCGAAGTGCGCCGGGAACAGGAACGACTCGGCGATCTTGTCGAGCACGTCCTGCTTTGACTGCGCCTCGGTGAGGTTGGCATAGAGGAAGTGCTGGCCAGCGCCTTCGGCAGCGGTCATCAGGTCTTCGACGCGGTAGGCACGGATGGCCTGCACGATATTGGGACGGACGGTCTGCAGCAGCATGGTCGCGTTCCTCCTGGATCTAAGAGTTGTTGGTTCTGGATCGAACACCGTTCACTGCGCAATCAGCTTGAAGCTGGCGTAGTGGTCGGCGGTGAAAAAACAGGCTTCAGGTGCCGTGGGCCGCTCGCCGCCGCACACGATGCGCCTTGCGCCGCGGTCTGGCGACCCCGGCGTGCGCACGGTGTACTCCCGGTAGAACCCCCGCTCGGCCCGCGGCAGCAGGCGTTCACGGTTGCCGAAGACCGAGCCATCCTTGCGGTAGGGAAACGGTCCGCCAGCGTGGATCAGCCGGTGTGTGGTGCGCGCTTCGGGCGGCAAGGTGGACAACGCCACCGTGCCCAGGTTGTCCATCGGACCCCTGGCTTGCACCGCTGCACCCACCAGCATGGCCGCCATCAGCCCCACCACCGTACCGACCACCGTGCCCACCACAGCCGACGATCTGGCCCCCCAGCGGCGCAGGGGATGCTTCATCGGTGACCGACCGGCCTCACAAACGGGTTCCACGGGTTGACCCTGAAATCTGAGGTTCGAATGCTACCGGAACGGCTCCTGAAACTCAAGCGGCTGCCTCAAATTTGGGCATGCGAAACGGGCATTGAGTGGGCGCTCACAATCCGGAAACATGACATGAATCAGGCACTTGCGAACCTGTCAAGGCCTTGACATCGCTCAATTCGGCCACTGGCCCACCCGGATGCGGGTCGCACAGACTTGGTGCATCGGGGTGACTGCCGGCACTCCGCACCGGCCTTCACCGGCACCCCGCGCCGGGGGCCCGCGTCGGCAACCGCCGGCTGCGCTCAGCGGGCTGCGTTGGCGTCGACCACCGTCAGCGCCGTCATGTTGACGACGCGCCGCACGGTGGCTGACGGCGTCAGGATGTGCGCCGGCCGGGCGGCACCGAGCAGCACCGGGCCGATGGCGATGCCGCCGCCAGCGGCGGTCTTCAGCAGGTTGTAGCTGATGTTCGCGGCGTCGATGTTCGGCAGCACCAGCAGGTTGGCCTCGCCGTTGAGGGTGCTGCGCGGCATCAGGTCGGCACGGTGCTCGGTGTCTAGCGCCGCGTCGCCGTGCATTTCACCGTCGACTTCCAGCCAGGGTGCGCGCTGCTGGATCAGCGCCAGCGCCTCGCGCATCTTCACCGCCGAGGGTTGGTTGCTGCTGCCGAAGCTGCTGTGCGAGAGCAGCGCGGCCTTCGGCTGCACGCCGAAGCGCAGCATCTCCTCGGCCGCCAGGATGGTGATCTCGCACAGCTGCTCGGCCGTGGGGTCGTAGTTGACATGGGTGTCGACCAGGAACAGCTGACGCCCGGGCAGGATCAGCGCGTTCATGCAGGCGTAGGTGTGCACGCCGGTGCGGCGGCCGATGACCTGGTCGATGTAGTTCAGGTGCTGCTGCGTGCTGCCCCAGGTGCCGCAGATCAGGCCGTCGACTTCGCCCTTGTGCAGCAGCATCGCGGCGATCAGCGTCAGCCGCCGCCGCATCTCGATCTTGGCGAACTGCTCGGTCACGCCCTTGCGCTCGGTCAGGCGGTGGTAAGTCTGCCAGTAGTCGCGGTAGCGCGGGTCGTCGTCGATGTTGACGATCTCGAAATCGCGCCCGGCCTGCAGGCGCAGCCCCAGCTTCTCGATGCGCGCCAGGATGATGCCGGCGCGCCCCACCAGCCAGGGGCGGGCCAGACCTTCGTCGACCACCACCTGCACCGCACGCAGCACCCGACGGTCTTCGCCCTCGGCGAAGGCGACCCTGCGCCTCTGGGCGCGCTTGGCCTGGCTGAAGATCGGCCGCATCGCATTGCCCGAGGCGTAGACGAAGCTCTGCAGCTTCTCCTCGTAAGCGGCGAAATCGGTCACCGGCCGGGCGGCCACGCCCGACACGGCGGCGGCCCGCGCCACGGCCGGGGCGATCTTCATCATCAGCCGCGGGTCGAAGGGCTTGGGAATCAGGTACTGCGGGCCGAACTCCAGCGTGGTGCCGGCATAGGCGGCGGCCACCACGTCGTTCTGTTCGGCCTGGGCCAGGTCGGCGATGGCATGCACCGCAGCGATCTCCATCCCGTCGGTGATGGTGGTGGCGCCCGAATCGAGCGCGCCGCGGAAGATGTACGGGAAGCACAGGACGTTGTTGACCTGGTTCGGGTAATCGGTGCGGCCGGTGGCCATGATGGCGTCGCTGCGCACGGCGGCCACCTCCTCGGGCATGATTTCCGGCGTGGGGTTGGCCAGCGCGAAGATCAACGGCCGCGCGGCCATGCTGGCCACCATCGGCGCCTTCAGCACGCCGCCGGCCGACAGGCCGAGGAACACGTCGGCGCCGGCGATCGCCTGGGCCAGCGTGCGGTGCGGCGTGTCCTGTGCGAACTCGGCCTTGTCCGGGTCCATCAACTCCACCCGACCCTGGTACACCACGCCGGCCAGGTCGGTGACGAGGATGTTCTTGCGCGGCAGGCCCATCTTCACCAGCAGGTTCAGGCAGGCCAGGGCCGCTGCGCCCGCACCCGAGGTGACCAGCTGGATGGCGTCGATCGGCTTGCCCACCACCTTCAACCCGTTGAGCAACGCCGCGCCCACCACGATGGCGGTGCCGTGCTGGTCGTCGTGGAAGACCGGAATCTTCATGCGCTCGCGCAGTTTGCGCTCGACGTAGAAGCAGTCGGGTGCCTTGATGTCCTCCAGGTTGATGCCGCCGAAGGTGGGCTCCAGCGCGGCGATGATGTCGACCAGCTTGTCGACGTCGGTCTCGGCGATCTCCAGGTCGAACACATCGATGCCGGCGAACTTCTTGAACAGCACGGCCTTGCCTTCCATCACCGGCTTGGCTGCAAGCGGGCCGATGTTGCCCAGGCCCAGCACTGCGGTGCCGTTGGTGACCACCGCCACCAGGTTGCCGCGCGCGGTGTAGCGCCAGGCATTGGCCGGGTCGTCGACGATCTCCTCGCAGGCGGCCGCCACGCCGGGCGAATAGGCCAGCGCCAGGTCGCGCTGGTTGACCATCTGCTTGGTGGCGGCGATGGCCACCTTGCCCGGCGTGGGGAACTCGTGGTACTCCAGTGCGGCGCGGCGCAGTTCGGCGCGCCTGTCTTCCTGGGCTTGGTCGGGCATGGGTCGGCTGTCCTGGTTCGCGCGTGGGGCGGGGCGTGGAGCGGGGCGTGGAGCGGGGGCGGAGAATGCGAGTGTCGCGCCCGCGACGCCGCTGTCCATGCGCGGAATTGCGTATCTGCTTGAACCTGCGCGCTGGCAGTCGCCCGGCGGGCCGGACAGCGCGCGCCCGGCCATGCGCAGAACGCCGTCGACCGGCCGCACCCCCGGCGGGGAACACTGCCGGTCACGATGATCGTCCCTGCCCCGCCTGCCGCTGTGCCGCTGTGCCGCTGTGCCGCTGTCCTGCTGCGCCGCCAGTGCCACCCCAGGACGCCCGCCGCTTCCGCTAATCTTTCCGCTGGTGCTGCCGCTGGTGCTGCCGCTGGTGCTGCCGCTGGTGCGGCTGCAGGCGCGCGAGCGCGGCACGCGTGTCGAGCTCGGCGTCACCCAGCCGGTGCAGCGGCTGAAGGCAGGCCGCACCATGGTCGAGCAGGTGTTGCTGAACCTGGCGCGCACCGGCAGCCAGGCACGGCGGCGCGCGCTGGCCGAGCTGACCACGCGCGCCCGTTCGAAAAGCTGCATCTGCGTTCGGCCGTCGAGCTGGCCAAGCTGCTGCGCAGGCACGCGCCGTCATGCGCCCGGCCGCCGGTGTCGGTGTTCCAGCGCCGCCGGCCCGCCCGGCCACCCGCCTCGGCCACAATCGTCGCCCATGGCCCTGGGCGAATTCGATCTGATCCAGAAGTACTTCACCCGCCCCACGCCGCAGGCGGTGCTGGGCGTGGGCGACGACTGCGCGCTGCTGCAGCCCACCGCCGGCATGCAATGGGCCATCTCCAGCGACATGCTGGTCGAGGGCCGCCATTTCCTGAGCACGGTGCGGCCCGAGCGGCTGGGCCACAAGGCGCTGGCCGTCAACCTGAGCGACCTGGCAGCCTGTGGCGCCAAGCCGGTTGCCTTCATGCTGGCGCTGGCCTTGCCGCGGGTGGACGAGCCCTTCCTGGCCGGCCTGGCGCAGGGCCTGTTCAGCCTGGCCGACGCGCACGGCATCGGCCTGGTCGGTGGCGACACCACCGCCGGGCCGCTGAACATCTGCATCACCGTCTTCGGCGAGGTGCCGCCCGGCCAGGCGCTGCGGCGCGACGGCGCCCGTGCCGGTGATGCGCTGTGGGTCAGCCACCCGCTGCATGGCGGCCTGGGCGATGCGCGGCTGGCGCTGGAGGCCTTTCGCGGCCATGTCAGCCTGGGCGCGGATGATCTCGAGGCGGTGCGCGCGGCGATGGAGCAGCCGCAGCCGCGGGTGGCACTGGGCCTGGGCCTGCGCGGCCTGGCCAGCGCCGCCATCGACCTGAGCGATGGCCTGGTCGGCGACCTGGGCCATGTGCTGCACCGCTCCGGCGTGGGCGCGGTCATCCGGCTGGACGCGCTGCCCATCGGCCCGGTGCTGGCGCGCCAGCCGCGCCAGCAGCAGTGGCAGTGCGCGCTGGCCGGGGGTGACGATTACGAGCTGCTGTTCACCGCGCCGCCAGCGGCCACGGTCGCAGTGCAGGCTGCGGCGGCTGCTGCCGGCGTGGGTGTGCGCCGCATCGGCACAGTCACCGACGCGCCCGGCCTGCATCTGCTGGACGGCCAAGGCCTGCCGGTGGCGCTGCAGCTGCAGGGCTTCGACCACTTCGCGGCGGGTGCATGAGCACGGCCGCAGCCACCGCCCCAATCCGGCCCACCGCCCGCTTCATGCGCGGCCACCTGGCGCACTGGGTAGCACTGGGCTTCGGCAGCGGGCTGTCGCGCTGGGCGCCTGGCACGGCGGGCACGCTGTGGGCCTGGGCCGCCTTCGTGGTGGCCGATCGCTGGCTGAGCACGGCGCAATGGGGCGTCGTGCTGGCAGTCAGCCTGCCGCTGGGCTGGTGGGCCTGCACCCGCACCGCGCAACACCTGGGCACGGCCGACCCCGGCGCCATCGTCTGGGACGAGGTGCTGGCCTTCTGGCTGGTCCTCTGGCTGGTGATGCCGGCCAGCCTG
>Ga0105045_10006254_pt1 | contig 10537 bp, 5 predicted proteins | sample MAT02_FD_78089 | JGI IMG/M metagenome (GOLD analysis project Ga0105045, IMG submission 78089) | Freshwater microbial communities from Lake Fryxell liftoff mats and glacier meltwater in Antarctica - MAT-02 (megahit assembly) | ecosystem: Environmental > Aquatic > Freshwater > Ice > Liftoff... | reverse complement strand
TTAATATGCCCAGGATAGGACTCGAACCTACACACCTTGCGATACCAGAACCTAAATCTGGCGTGTCTACCAATTTCACCACCTGGGCTTATATGGACACTATCCTATAGCAAATAAAACATAATGTCAAACGAAATGATGATTATTTTGCAAAAAAATAAAAGATTTGTTTTTCCAATATTTACTTTGTCTTTAACGAATCTTAACATCTTTTCTTTAAAATAGAGAAAACATTAAGAAATAATTTTAAATTCGGGCATATACACTATGAAAAAATACTTAGCAGCTTTCACATTTACTCTGTTGGTAAGCTGCCAACCGATTTCTGCAGATACTCCGGAAGTTCCCTTAAAAGAAATAGATGCATCGCTAAAAACTTACCCGAACATAGCAACCACAGAATTTACACTCTCAAATGGAATGAAGATTAGTTTGAAACCGACAACCTTTGAAGAAGACGAAATTATGATTCGTCTTGATGCAAAAGGCGGATTTTCTCTTTACAATCCAAGTCAAAGGGCTGCAGTAGAATTGTCAGGGCAAGTCTTATTAGAATCGGGATTTACAGATTTAACGCCCGATAAATTATCTGTTTTACTTTACGAAACATCCTCAGAATTTGCAATTGAGATTAAAGCTTTAAGTCGATCAATAGAAGCCATTTCTCCATCAGATGAATTGGAAACTGTCCTCAAATTGATCAACTTTACATTTACAAAACAAGAATTCAAAGAGGATAAGTTCAAAAATGTGATGAATCTTGCAAAGAACGGCGTTAAAAAACGCACTCTTGACTTTGACACAAGATTTGAAGATGCTTACATCACAACAAACACTGAAAATCTTGCGGCTTTAAGACCCCTTTCAGAGGCTGATATTGAGCGCGCTGATTTTGCAACATCACAAAAATTTTTGGAATATGCCTTTGCAAATCCAGATGATTTTGTTTGTGTGATTGTAGGGGATTTTAAGGAAGAAACAATTAAACCTTTGATTGAAAAATATTTGGCATCCATTCCATCAAAAAAGCTTAAAACTGAAATTACAAATCCTGTTGTTCCTACTTTTCCAAAAGGTATTACTACTAAAAATGTTTTAAGTCATAAACCTGGGGAAAGTCTTGTTCGCTTAACGTTTCCTATGCAAGTGGAAGTAAACGAAAAAAATGTTTTTGCAGTCGAGCTTGCCTGTCAACTTATTGAAGAAAGATTAAGAGATAAAATCAAGGCACAATTTAGCACGACGCAAGGTGTTGATGTCGCCTATGAATTTCCGCTTTATCCGTCCCTTGAATTTTCCTGGATTTCAATTCAGTTTCGCCAAGATCCAAAATCAGTAGATGCAATGATTCAGCTTATTTTGAAAGAGTTGAAGTTTTTGCAGAATTTAGGACCAACGCTTTTTGATTTAGAAAATGCTAAATTGCAACAAAGACAAAGTGATGAATATTGGTTAAAACAAAACGATTTTTGGCTTGCAAGCCTATCGAATTACTATCTTGTAGGATGGGATCCAAAAAACATTATTTTAAGCGCGAGTAAAGAAAAAAAAGTATCGGTTGATAAAATCAGGGAAGTGATCAAAAACAACATTTCCTTAAAGAATTACTCAATCATCAAATCTATACCATAGCAGATCACAGCATATACTGAAAAAAAATCGAAGATGTTATATTTATTAGCTTTCTTACTATTACAATTTCTCATTTTTAATAGAACAAGTATATACCCCGATGCTATCGGAAAGTAAAAAATTATGAAGATTTCTATTGTTTTAGATTTCTTCCAGGTCATCATTGATGATTGTAAGTTGTGCTCCTTCTACCAAAGGCTCAGCATGTCGTCTGGCAGATTGCATTTCAGCTTCGGTAAGGACTCTACCATCCTTACAACATGTGATATCATTTCCAAAGTAATTCAAACCGGATTCCAAGTCAAATTCAGATTGCAATATTTCTTCAAAGTTATTCCACTCGTCTTGATAATCATTTAAGGCTTCTAGAAGTGCTTCTTGTTTGGCATTGTATTTACCTGAATGGTGCGCACTTTCTGTGATTTTAGAGTCTTTTTCATTGGTAGTATTCACTTGAGATTTATGAATATCTGCCAAATCTGACTTTATTTTTTGAATTTCCAACCCTAATTTTTCAATTTCTTCACAGCTTTTTTTTAGTCTTTCATCATCTTTTGCGGCTTGAATCACATCGGAAAGCCATCTATCTCTGATATCTGAATTTTTTTCCGCACCGGGGAGTTTTTTTACCGAAGTAATGCATTTCTTTAGACACTCTTTGTCACCTTTTTGATAATTTTGCAAAGATTTTGATATGTCTCTCATTTGTTCGGAAAGTTCATCGTGACGCTTGTGTTCGAGGGTATTTCTTTCTATTTCTTTCTTAAGAGCTTTTTTTTCATCGCGTTTGCCTTTTCGCATATCGTAAAAGTCTTTAGCAATGGCAACCACATTGTAAACACCTGCAAACGCAACAGTAACAATATAAGGTGCCATGGTATCAATACAGTCACTAGTAAGAAAAACGACAAGCGCAGCGGTATTGGCAGCTGTATTTGTTGTAGCTCCTAAGCTGTTGGTCCATGCAAGAGCCTCACCTGCTATTTTACCGAACCTTTTACAATTATTTATTTCACCTTCGTCATCATCTAAAATAATTTTATTTTCAACTATTTTATTATCAACGATTTGAATAGTTGGATTTTTTTCAACTAAGATCATAGGTTCTCCTCAGCGCTTAAAAGTTTTAAGAGCTCATGTTCACGCCTGAAAAGCACTTCGACAAGGCTGTTCAGTTGATTTTCATTTTCAGATGTTTTTTCCTGGGCCACTTTATAAGTGGTCCATGCTTCATCAAGTTGCTGTTTATATTTATTGAGCTCAAACCCGAGATCCTCAACTTGGGTCTGTAATTTTGTGTTGAGGTTTGCCGTTTGAATCAGCTCAACTTCTTTGTTTATCGAATTGTCTTTGACAAGGATTTTCAATTCACTCAATTCTTTTTCTTTGAAAAGAAGAAGTTCAGCTAACGTATTAGCTTCCATCTCATTCTTTAAGCTCAAAGCTTTAATTTGTTCAAATTCTTGAAGAATATTTTGAGAGAACTCCTCTTGTTTAACAATGACTTTTGCAAGTTCCTGATTTGTTGACTCTTTGGTTTGAACTAAACTTTTGAGTTCATTAAGAGCCAATTCAAGTTGTACGGCTGCATTTTTTTCAATATCTTGCAAGATAAGGGCTTGATCCAAAGCTTGAGTGTAAACTTCAATATCAGCATCATTTTTTTTGTGTAATTGCGTTTTTCTTGCATTGTCAAATTCAAGATTAGCTATTTGATCTGTTAATTCCTCATTAATTTGCATTTTTTGATCTGCAAAAGCCTTGATTTCTTCAAATTGTTCTGCCCTTAGTTGAAGTTGCGCTGTCAATTCATTTATATTCTTTTGAAAGGCTTCACGTTGAGCTTTTTCATTGGTAATCTCCAAAACATATTGTTTTTCTTTTTCAATATTTGTTTTTAGAGTGTTTTCAAGCTCTTTTGCTATTTCTTCTTTCAATGTAAGGTTAGAAATTGCAAAGGTTTTGGATGCTTCCACTTGCTGTTCACGCAATTCTATAAGATTTGCAAGCTCAATTATATTATCTTCAATAGCTTCACGATTCTCTCTTTCAGTTGCAATTTTTTTAGAGTAATAGTTTTCAAGATTAGAGAATACTTTTTCACTTGATTCTTGATTTGAAATGCATAAGGTTTTGACTGCTTCCAATTGCTGTTCACGCAATTCAATAAGTGTTGCCAATTCAAACACATTCTTTTCAATAGCTTCACGATTAGCTTGTTCTGCAGCAATTTCTGATGAATAATTTATCTCTTTGTTTTCTAATTCTGTTGCAACAATCTTTTTTGCAGCTTTAGCATCTTCCAATTGCTGTTCACGCAATTCAACAAGCGCTGACAATCCAGATAAATTATTTTCAATAATTTCGCGCTTTGCTTTTTCAGCCGCAATTTCGCTTAAATAGCTTGCAAGTTCAAGTACTGCTTTTTCTTTAAATTCCGAATTCAAAACTGCAAGAGATTTGGCTTCTTCCAATTGCAGCTCTCTTTGTTCAATATGAGCTTCAAAATTTGTTATGTTTTTTTCGAGTGTTTCACGATAAATTTTTTCATTCTCAATTTGTTTAGAGTAATAGTCTTCAAGATTTAAAAATGCTCTTTCATTAGATTCTTGAGTAGAAATGCATAATGCTTTTGATTCTTCCAATTGCTTTTCACGCAATTCAATGAGGGCTGTCATTTCGCACAAATTTTTAACAAGTTCTTCTCGATTAGCTTTTTCAAGCGCAATTTCCTGGATGTAACTTTCAAGTTCATTTGATACTTTTTCATTAGATTCAAGATTTGAAGTTGCAAGAATTGAAGCTTCTTGCAACTGCTGTTCACGCAATTCAACAAGTGCTGTCAATTCAGATAATTTGTTTTCAATCAATTCACGATTAGCTTTTTCAAGCGCAATTTCCTGGATGTAACTTTCAAGTTCATTTGCAACTTTTTCATTAGATTCTAGGTTTGATGTTGCAAGTTCTGTTGTTTCTTCTAATTGTTGTTCACGCAATTCAATAAGGGCTATTAACTCTGTTAAGTTTTTTTCAATAGTTTCACGATTTGTCTTTTCGGTGGCAATTTCTTTTGTATAATTCTCAAGTTCAATTGCTATTTTTTCTTTGGATTCTTGATTTGATTTTGCAAGACCTTCCGCCTCTTCCAATTGATATTCGCGTAATCCAATGATAGATGTTAAATCGCTCAAATTTTGTTCAATAGCTTCACGATTTGTTTTTTCTGTAGCGATTTCTTTTGCATAATTTTCAAGCTCTTTTGCATAATTTTCAAGCTCTTTTGTTAACGTTCCTGTGGATTCTTGACTTGAACTTAAGGTTGAAGTCATTTCTTGCAATTGATATTCGCGCACATTAAGGAGGTCGTTAAGTTCGCTTAAATTGTTCATGAATGCTTTATTGCTTACTTCTCTATCAGCAATTAAATCAGCAAACAAGTTTTCATTCTCATTTTTAAGTTTTACATGTTTTTCAAGCTCTTCTGCTAATTTTTCATTGGTTTGCTGATTTGCAGCTACAAGTGCCTTCATTTCCTCTAATTGTTCATTCCTAGTTTGGACAAGGGCATCTACATTTGTTTTTTCATTTTCAAGATTTGCGTAAAGTTCAAGCTCTGCATTCATTTTTTCATTCTGAATTGTATAGGCTTCTTCAAGCTTTTCGATAGATGACTTAAGTGATGCTATTTGGTTGTCTTTATCATTTATAAGACTTTTAAGTGTATTCCTGTCATGGGATAAGGCATGTTGAACAAGTTTTAGTTGATCAAATTCAGATTGTTTTTGGGACAGGTCGTTAAAAAGCACAAGAGAAAGCTGTTCGTTGATATATAAATCGTGAAGTTGGCCAACCGTGTATTCCATTGTGTTTTGTTGTTGTTTTGCAAGTGATAATTTAAGATCTTCATTGGTTTCGTAAGACTGCATATCTAGTTCTTCAAAGAGTCTTTTATTTAAGCTAAGCATTTCATTTTTTTCATCTATTTCTTGGATGAAAAATTCAAATTGTCTATCTTGTTTGGCTTTTTCTTGGGCAAGATTTTCCAATAAGGTTTCGCTATTTTTTAGCAATTCCTTAGCAGAAGCAAGCTCTGATGCATGATAGTGAAGTTCTCTTTGGAAAAGGTGTGAGGCTAGTTGCTCTGTTTCAATAACCATACTTAAACTTGTCGCATCTGATTTTGCTATCAACTTCTCAGCTTGATAACCCTCTTTAAAACCATCTGCCTCAAGTTCCTTGTCCAATGCTATTAAACTTAAGCGACCATTTAAGTCTTCCTGTTTTTCAATTTCAGCTTCACGTTTTTCAATTTGGGCAAGATATTCTTTATTTGCATCTTTTAGCAAAGTTTCGCTGTTTTCTAGTTCAGAAACTAAGTTTGTGAGACGTAACTTTTCTGCAAGAGCAGTTTCTTTTGATGTTTCAAGGTTTTGAATTTGAACAAGATGCTCTTGCATTTCCATTTTAAGCATCGTATGAGCAGATTCTAGCTGATAAATCGTTTTGACAAGGTCTTCTTTCTCATCGCTTGATTGATTGTGAAGAGTGCCCAATTTTATTTCAAGCTGACGATGAGAGTTATTTAAACTTAACATTGAGACTTGATCTTTTTGAATCTGCTCTTCTTTATTTTGAATATCAGATTTTAATCTTTCAAGCATATCATCTAAGCTTAAATTCAATTGTTCTTCTTTTTTAAGCTCTTCTTTTAAAGTTGAAATTTCCTTATTTTCCTTGGATTGCTTTGCAGACAACATAGAAATTTGCAGATCATGTAGGCGTTTTCTATTGGCGTGAGCTTCTTCTTTTAAGGCGATGATCTTGCTTGAAAAATGACGATTTTCAGCTTTTAGCAAGTTCAGATTTATTTTCTCGGTTTTTTCATAAAGACCTTTATTTCTGCTGATCAGTAATTTATTCTCATCTGTCGTTTTAAGGTTTTTAGGTACATTTTCACGTACGATTTCATAACCCATGACTCCAATAAAAAGTGCTGTAACAGCACTAAGGATCAAGAGTGATTTACCCTTTTTTTTATTTGGTATATCATTTCGTTGTTTTTCATCTTTTGGCATAATCTGACACCTGGCTTATTTTTTCTGTAATGAAAAGAGATAAAGAGTATCTGATAAAAATTCAAGTTATTATTATTTTTTTAAGTATTTCGGCTGGAGGGTGGGGAGGGAGACATTGAAGTCGGTTAATGGACAGTACAGATTTTTTTTGCAAGTGATCTCATCTCCTTCCCACTGTCAATTGCAAAAAAAACTGAACTATCCAATCTCACTATGGAATATAAACTTCCCAGGATTTTTTTAGCCAATCGTTTTGGCAAATAGGCTGCAATTCTGTTCCATCCTCATAGACTTCCCAAATTTCAATTGCTGCACTTGCCGGATTGAAGATAAAACAAAAATGTATATTATGTATTCCGGAACCCCAATTAGTATCGGCAAAATGAATGATTGATGTGACAAGTTTCTCTTTTGATTCCTTTGGAATGATATGTTTAAAAATACAATCATCAATTTCAATAATGCTTCTTTTAATCGAGTAGAATTTTTCATCAAGAATCTCTTTAAGAATATCTATAACGCTATTCCTTAGGCTTGAGATTGACATTTCATTTGGCAGAGCTTGGTATTTTTCATAAAAAGTGACAAGAGCCCGTTTATCATCCTTTGAAATCGTTGCATTGGTGATAAAAAAATAGAGTTTTTTTCTCATCTCGAGGGTTACTTTACTGTCCGAAATTTTTTTTCCCGGAACAATAAAATTTTCATTGATCCATTCCAAGATAGTTTTATCTGAATTTATTGTAGTGTTTTTGGATGAAGTCGGTCTATCTGCATTTAATGCTCCCTTAAAGGATTCATGTCCAAACATCATTGAAAAGGCATGGTGACCTTTTATGATCAACGGAGAGAGCAAACCCGGATTTTCTTTTAGATTTTTTTTAATTTTTTCAGGAAATTTTTTTGCCATATCAATCAAAGATGCTAAAAGTCTAGCAGCGTTTTTCGAAATAAATATGCAGGATTGAGATAGCCCAAGTGTATTTGAGTAGATCCTTAAAACTTCATTTGAGTTATTCCCTGTTTTATCCTTCCAGGGTGTATGAGTTAGATCATTTATGTTTTCGATCAATTCAGCATCAGATTTGTAACTATTTTGGACCTCATAAAAATGAAGGCAATCAATAATAAATTTGTCTGTTTTAATATAATCTTTAATTAGATTCAATAAGTCTTCTTTTTCCTTAAAACTACAAAAACTTCGACTGATAATGTCCGTGATGAATGCGCGAAAATCTTGGATATTCTCTATGCGTTTCCAATTTTTGCGGCTTGTTGAGCCATTTTTATTATATAAAATAAAAGCACCCCTCTCGGATCTTCCATCATTCGAAACTTGTTTATTTTTGATGTCTGTATCGTAGGCATAGTGAGCTGCTCCAGCAAGATATTTTCTAAAATTCTGTTTTAAATCTTTTTTGATAATTAAATTTGTTCCTAACAATTTAGCTAGAGATTTAATTACAGAATCAATTAAGGCCTCTGTCAATTTCCCATGCTCGGTGGCCTCTGCCATTGAAGCAATCGCGTTTTCCCATATTCTTAAAAGAGGATTATGCAATTGGCTCTCAAAGCTTAATTTTGCACAATAAAAATTATTTTCAAAATCGCCCGCCGCATGACTTGCGATTTTTTTTAGTATTTTGGAAATTGAAAATTCAGCAATTTTTTGATTATCTAAAAGTTCAAGACTGATATCGGTCAAAAAATCCTGTTTTTTTTTAATTCCAAGTGTTTTGCAAGCAGCTTTTATTCCGGGAACTTGCCAAAGAAAGCAGCTGAGGTTTTTTTCATCATAAATTTTAGCTGTTTTATCTAGCAGAACTTTCTTTGAAGTGGATTCATTTCCTGTACGCATAAGAAAGGAAAATTCTTTCAATTGTCCATCTACATCACGTGATAGGTGGTTTTTTTGAAGCAGTTCACAAAAATCGTCTAAACTGCACATGAGTTGTTTTGAAAGTATTTCAATGGCAAGGAATGAGGCAAAACAAGAATTTGCAGGACTTTGACGCATATGTGAAATCAATGCTGTCAATGCAGTTTTTTTGGCATCAATTGCACTAGGTATTGTTTTAGAGATCCCAAGTGTTATTCGAATAATATCATTTGCCGGCATGGTCTGTGAAAAAGGACTTTGGATAAGATGGATTTTTTGACGAAGAAGTTTTGATAATCGTATAGAGTTTAAAACATAAGCAATATGCTTTTCAAAAGGCATTTTTCTTTGGCTTAAAAATCGTTTCATTAAAGGCTCGATAATACCAATATTGATAAATCCTGAATCACTGATTAATGCTTTTGCAAGCTCTATAGGTATCCTTACACTTAAGGCTTTTTCAGCGTTATGAAGAAGCCCCTGATTGTGCTCGTCTACAAACTTTAAAAGGGATGCGGTGATACCATTTAATTTTTTTTCAAAAGCTTCATTAATTAGAATCCGCTGATCTTGACTTGATTTATCTTTTAAAAGGGTGTTGACTTCATCGATATTTTGATTGACCAAATAAATTAACTTACCCGTCAAAGACCTTGATTCGGAGATGGTAAGTTCCTTTTTATTTGTAACTTCGAAGGCAAAAAAAAGTATTCGATTATAAAGAGCCTCATTGCCATTCGCCTTTAAATCGCAAACGGTTATAAGGTCATTTAACTGTTCTGTGATCGAGGATTCTTCGTCCATCTCTTTTAACTGATCCGGATAGGAGATTTTTGGATTAAGTAGCTGATCGTCTTCTTGATTGTAGTTTAAATCGAAAATTCTCGATTTATGTGTATTTAATGCGTTGATTTGTTGCATAAACTACCGTCCTTGGTTGCTTAAAACTAAAAAAATGCAAAAAGGTTTATTTTTTTGCAACCTCCTCAATATTAAGGTTTTCAACGACAATGCGAAGTGGTGGAGAACGATAAGGCTCAAAAAGCGGCCCTTCAATTGTGACCATCTGATTGTTTTTTTGGGCCTCAATCAGTTTATTGCGCGTATCGGGGGTAAGGGGGCGATTAAATGCACTGTCTTCGATGACAAACTGATTTTTTGACGGAATAATTGGGTTTAACAAATAAAAAGATGTGCCATCCCCGTCGGAAATAATTTTTACGTTAACAGGATCGTGTTGAATTTTCCCTCTTACTTTGACGCGTACATCATTTGGAAAAGGGCCTACCATGCGAAGGGCAGAATCGATCGGCCGGAAGGAAAAAATCACTTTGGGCTTCCATTTTAGATCAGCTTGACCAGCTGCTTGATTGACTTGAACAGAGGAGACACCATAGATCTTTCCAAATTGGGCAAGCAGTAGCTTATTACAACGCGCTTGGCACTCGGCAGCAGTCCATGTAACCCTCACATCTAAAATTTCAGCTTGGACTGGTTGAAAACATGTTAAATAGAGCATTCCGGAAGATAACAAAATCCGAGTAAACATAAGAACCTCCTAGCTTTAAACTCTTTATAATTAAAATTTTAATTACTTGTCAACTAAGGGATTTATACCAAGGGTGTAGATTATATATACTATTTTTTTGTTCCTACAAAGATTATTAAATGTAATTGACTTATATTGTTATATATCATATGTTTAAACATTAAAAAATTGAGTGAGTGTGAATATGTATAATTACTTTTATAATAATTTGGTAGATTTGAATAACGCTATAAACTCGCGGTGGCCACAAAGTGAAAATGGGGTTTCGAGTGGCTTTGATAAACCCATGTACGAGATACCGTGTTTTCCTCAAGATATATGGAATGAAGTTTTAAAACACAGCAAAACGGATTTAGTGGCACTGGCTTGTGCAAGTCAATCACTTAATAAATTAGCACAAGA
>Ga0105045_10006253_pt1 | contig 10537 bp, 10 predicted proteins | sample MAT02_FD_78089 | JGI IMG/M metagenome (GOLD analysis project Ga0105045, IMG submission 78089) | Freshwater microbial communities from Lake Fryxell liftoff mats and glacier meltwater in Antarctica - MAT-02 (megahit assembly) | ecosystem: Environmental > Aquatic > Freshwater > Ice > Liftoff... | reverse complement strand
GAACGCCTCGAAATAGCCGGTTTTCAGGGTCGGAAAAATGAAATCCAGCTTGTTGACGATTTTGTCGCTCTGGTCGGGCAGCAAATTGGTGAGATAATTCACGCTGAACAAGGCCCGATGGACCCGTTCTGCCGTGCTTTTTTTGACGTTGCCGCGCCCGTTTACCACCCGGTCAACCGTCGCCCGGCTGACATTCGCCTTTTCGGCAACGTCGTCCAATGTGACCTTCATACACCCCCGCTATGCGCGCCATCGCCCGCAAGCCCCGCCTCATCCTCACGCTCTTTCTCAAGATCATCGAGATACTTGAGGAACAGCAGCCAGGACGTCTGCTCCGCATAATCCAGCTCAGAGGCGAGGCCCTCATCATTACGAAGGGCACGGTCGATATTATTGAAAGAGTTTTCAAACATAAGCCTAGCTAGCCCGCTTTGCATGGACCGCCAAGATTTTCCTAAATCATTAGGAAACTTTCGGTATTATGTGCGGCTGGATACGAATGGGGATAGGCTTTTGCTCTATACTTTTCACCACTTTAGAGACTGCTGCCTCGCGCGCGGGCGAAACTGTATTTGCGATAGAGCCGAGATTCCACGCCGCTGTCCGGTTCCTAAACTGTAGAGTATCGAACGCCCCCCGTTCCCGCCCGGCCACCGCGCCTTCGGAAACTAACTCTATGGCTTTGTTCCGACGCGGTGGCCGAAGCTTAGCTTTGAGCGATTTTCTATGCCAGAATGTCCTGCCAGCGGGACAATTCAAAGGCTGCTCATGCTCAAATCCACTGCCGCAAAAATCAGTCATCGCATCGCCCTCCTGTAATTCCTCGCCGCATGCCGCATGCCGCATGTCGCGTAATGTCGCATTTTTGCGTATGGCCTTATGTGTGTGTGCGCGCATGTGCGTATAAAGGGAAAAACCCGACATGGGGCGACATGCGACATGCCCAATCAACGGGTTTCTGCCGTTTTTTGGTTTCTTAAGAGATCTACGCCGCGATAAATGCGCCCAAGCTGGTTAACCCTGTCGCGAACAAATCTTTTCTGAATCACCTCAGCGAAGGCTTTTTGTGTCCCTTTCTCCTCGCCATTCTCGACGGCGAACTCGCACCAGCTTTGATAAAGTTCGCCAGCCCGGCCCATCGCGCCAACTCTTTGGAAGCATCGTTCGGCAAGCCATTGCCCGAGCATATCCTGATCCTCGAAATAGCGGTCGGTGGCGTCCACGATGGCGGCTGGCCGGGTCAGCCCATCCTGAAACCATTCCCGCGCCCCAACGATCATCCAGGCCAATATCTGGGGATGCTCACAGGCCAGCTTCTCCTCTAGATCAGGGTCCGGAATCGGCGGAACATGGAGGAAGGGAATAATATTGAACCGTCGTCTGGTAGCTTCATCGACATTGTGCAGGCGCGGCCTGAAATTACCGACAATGAAGAGCTTGAAGCGAGGGACAAACTCAAAAAAGTCTTGTCGCATGAACCGCGCGGCGATTCTGTCGCCGCCGGTGAGCTGCTTTATTCTCGCTTCCGCCCAGGCACGCCCCTCCTCAGTCTCAGAAGCGGCAACCAGACGTGCCCCATCGAGCCGCGCAAGGTCGGTAGGATGCTTATCTCCCTTGCTAGCGGTGAAAGTATCCATTGCGGCAGTTGTTGCGTAGTCGCCCATTATCCGAGAGGCCGAATTTAGCAGGACACTTTTGCCGTTCTTGCCACCGCCATAGCCGAAGAAAAGCGCGTGTTCGCGGGTCGATCCGGTCAGACAATACCCAAACGCAAGTTTCAGAAAGTGGGCCATCTCATCGTCATTATTGGTGATTTCCCTTAGAAACTGGAGGAAACGCTTTGGCGGCTCGAATTTAGGTGCAATCGACGTGGATTTCGTGATCATTGCACTACGATCCGCGCCGGTATTTTTTCCCGTCCTAAGATCAAACACACCATCCGGCGTTCCCAAAAGAAAAACGTCGGGATCCCAAACATCGTGCTCCACGGCAATTCGAGGATCTATCTGGCTGAAGGTTTCAACACCCTTGGTGACAGTCACCTTGGCTTGCCCAGGCGAAGCCTTGCCTTTGCCATTTAGAACTGTTTCCGACGCTATGCGAACATGCTCGCGGATGGCTTGGAGCGCGGATTTTGTGCTGTCCATGCGCCAACGGACGCCGGTCCAATTAAACCATCGCTCTATCCCGTGATCGTATCGCCAATCGCGGCAATTATTTGCTACCCATTCGCGGGCCAGGGAATCCTCGCTGTTCTGGCCCTCCACGGCAAATACCCCAGGCTTGGTCTGGCTGTTAGAATCCGACGCCTCACAATTGATCTGCCCCCTTCTGGGTGGTCCAAAATCTATGTTATTTTGGACACGGAAGGGAAAGACAAATGCCATTCAAGAAACACACGCCGGAAGAGATTATCGGCAAGCTGCGTGAGGCAGAGATTGTGCTGGCACAGGGCGGGACGACAGCGGATGCGTGCCGTCGGCTATCAATCAGCGAGCAGACCTATTATCGTTGGCGCAAAGAGTATGGCGGGCTGAAGCCTGATCAGGCGCGCCGGATGAAAGACCTCGAGAAAGAGAATGCGCGGCTGCGCCGTGCGATCTCTGATTTGACGCTGGACAAGCTGATTCTGCAGGAGGCTGCACGGGGAAACTATTGAGCCCCGCGCGACGACGGCGCTGTATCGATCTTATCCGTAAGGAACTGCCTGTTTCGGAACGCCGCATCTGCGGAGTTCTGGGGCAGCACCGATCGACGCAGCGCAAGGTTCCGCGTGGGGCGGATGATGAGCAGGCGCTGACCGAGGACACCATTGCCCTGGCACGCCAATATGGCCGTTATGGCTATCGGCGTGTCACGGCATTGCTGCGATCAGCGGGCTGGTGTGTGAACCGCAAGCGGGTTGAACGCATCTGGCGCCGTGAGGGGCTGAAAGTACCGCAGAAGCAGCCAAAGCGCGGACGACTTTGGTTGAACGATGGTTCGTGCATCCGGCTGCGCCCTGAATATCCGGGTCATGTCTGGGCTTACGACTTTGTCGAGGGTCGCACCCATGACGGCCGCAAGTTCCGTATCCTTGCAATCATCGATGAAGCGAGCCGGGAATGTGTGGCCTTGCTGGTCGCCCGCAGGATAAGGAGCGCAGACGTTCTAGCGATCTTAGCCGAACTGTTCATCCACCACGGCCCGCCAGCGCACATACGGTCTGACAATGGCCCCGAGTTCATTGCCACCGCCGTGAAAGACTGGCTGGGACAGATCGGGGTTCAGACGCTTTACATCACACCGGGTAGCCCGTGGGAGAATGGCTATTGTGAATCGTTCAACGGCAGCTTGCGTGATGAGCTGCTTAACGGCGAAATCTTCTACAGCCTTGCCGAAGCACAAATCCTGATCGAGGCATGGCGACGACATTACAACACTATCAGACCACACAGCTCACTTGGCTATCGCCCGCCCGCACCAGAGGCCGTTCCTTGGCCAGTGCCGTCCTCCGGCTCCGCTTCGCTCCACCTGCGGCCAGCACTGGCCAAGGAGGCGATCATGCACTAACAATCAACACGGACCACTCAATGGGGGCCGGTCATTTCGCTGCCATTAAGGTAGGCAAAATCACGCCCAGTTCAACATCACAGAAATGCGGCCCTTCGTAATTGCCCCAGCATACGTGCATCCTCACCCGGTCGGCAGGCACGTTGCGCAGCGCATGATTCAGTGCTTCAACATGACCACCTATGAGCATTAGATACTCGGCGTCGCTGCGATCTTTATAGTTCATGTGCCGCCCAAGCCCCAGATCGGGGCTATCGAGTTGCAGATACAATCCAGACGCAACGATTGCCTCATATTCAGGCCGCATCGCTTCCGCCAGTGCCTCAAGATACGCATCTTGGGTTGGGTAAAACTCATTTGGCTGGAATAGCGCGATTACTCCAGGCGATGCGGCATTCATAAACCCGCCGGTGGGCGAATGCGCTGCAACAGCCGAAAGCATATGCGCGACGTCTTCCTCCAGTGGAGCCTTCGACTTGACCGAAATCGGGCCAACACATTTCGGACGGCGATAGGTTGGAGTACCACCACCCTTGTCTTGCCGCGCAAGAAAGTTTGGAAACATCTCAAGGTCTTTGGGCGGCGTCCGCGCGCTATCACCATCAAAACCGGTGATCCGGTCCTTAATATAGGTCGCGTAGGAGATTTTGGACATCTCGCCATCGGAGACAATGTCAACACCGCTCGCAATTTGCCGCCCTACGGCATCATCCACAGCCGCACCGATGACCGATGAAAACAGCGCCGCGTCAACTGGCTCCCCGCGTTCTTGCGCAAATACCAGGTCGGTTACAGCCGCAGAACGCGGAAGTGATCCGACATGAGTGGTAAGGATGCGGTTCGTCATACGCGAAATTCCCCCTCGCAATTTATAAGCCATTGTTCGATAATTTTGACAAATTTGTCAGGTGCCTCCAGGGGAAGCATATGGCCAGCGCCAGTGACTTCCTCAAAATGCGCGCGGGGCGTTTGTGCCGCCCATTGTTGATGCCAGGCGGGCGGACAAAGGGTGTCATCCTTACCACAAAGATACAATACCGGAACCTTAAGCGCGGCGATGTCTGCGCGCCTGTCCTTGCGCAATCGCAGCGCCTCACTTTGGCGGATAAAGACGTCGGTACCTAGGCCTAAACCCATATCGCGCAGCAAATCGAGCAGTGCTTTATCGCTCCGATTTTTTGCAGCCAGGTAATTGGGTTTCAGTTCTTCAACCAACACCCGTTCAAGCCCGCCAGCGCGCACTTCGACTTGTTGAACCGGCCGGTGTGCCGCCCGCTCGGTCAAGTCAGCGGTGGCGTTGTAGCCCGTCAGCACCAGCCCTGCTATCCGTTCTGGCGCTTGCACTGCCATCTCGACAGCGACGATGGCACCCATCGAAAATCCTACAGGCAACAAGTCACCGTCGGTCGCCAACAATACTCGGGTAGCCATTTCTGCTATGCTATCGTCTTGAGTCAGGTCACCGTCAACTGCGCCGGTCAGCACATTTCGAACGTCCGCCGTCCATAGCCGGGCGTCGCACATGTTACCCGGCAACAGAACTGGTGTTGGCTGCATTAGCCCAGCCGTGCCGAGCTACCTGGCAACAACTCGCCTGCAAACATACGCTGTTCGGGTGACAATTCAGGACGTTCAATCCGCTCGAGCAGCATCGAAACCGCCGCCTCGGTCATCCGCCGAACCGGCTGGCGAATGGTGGTAACCTGGTAAGCCAGCCAAGTGGCGGGACCGACGCCGTCGAAACCAACGACGGAGAGATCCTGCGGCACTTCGATGCCAAAATTGGTCCGAGCGCTATCAATTGCGCCTATCGCCATCAGGTCATTGGCGCAGATTAAAGCGTCAAGCTTGCGGTTAGTAATCCGCATGAGTTCTTTAAGCGCGGTGTCGCCGCTGGCATAGTCGAAATTACCGCGCACAATAAGGCACTCGCGGCCCAGTTGCTGCAACCGCCGCCGTGCTGCCTCGACCCGTTCTTCGCCGACATAGCTATCGGCCGGGCCAGCAATAATGCCAAAGACATTGTGGTCGCCCTCGACCAGTCCATCGACCAAAGTATGTTCGCCGCTGACCGAATCGCAGCATACGCTGGCAACTGGCACACCTTCGCCGAAGCGGTTGTATAGAACCAATGGCACGCCACGATCGGCAAAAGCCGAAAGCTGTTCGGCGCTTAGCCTTGCCGCCACAATCGCGCCGTCGACGCGGTAACGCCAAACTTGATCGAGTACTTCATCGACATCCGATTCCGCAGCCAGCGAGAACAACAGGACTCTGATCCCCTGCACAGACAGGCGTTGGGTCAATTCAGCGAGAACCTCGGGATAATAGAGGTTTGTCAGGTTCGAAATAATGATCGCGACAAAGTTCGATCGACGGGTAATCAGCCCTTGTGCGATAGCATTGGGATAATAATTGAGCTCGCGAGCGGCGAGCAATATTCTTTCGCGCGTGCGCGGCGCGACCGACGCGCCCTGTTTAAAACAACGCGACACCGCCGATTGCGACACACCGGCTTTCCGCGCAACGTCATAGGACGTCGCGCGGTGATTTGGGGCTTCAGGCTGCTTCTTTGCGGCCATAGTGGCGGACCCCAAACTTGGCCTGCTCTTTGTGTGCCGTAAAACCTTCTGTGATATATAGCTTTGAACAATACTCCTTAATCATCACACTCGCCTCATCAGTTAGCACCCGCCGATAGGTGGGCATTTTGATAAACTTGCCCACCTGAAGGCCACCTATAAAGTGCGCATTTTTCTGTGTCGGAAACGAGTGGCTGGCGCCGATAACTTCTCGCGTAGATGAGTTCCGCCCTGTCACCGGCACAATCTGGAATCGAGCCAAAACGATTGGGTGCGCGGAACGTTCATGCCCAGGGTTTGTCCGACGCATTTCCGCAATGACCTCGCGGTAGACGGCGAGACTCGGCTTAGCGGTGCGCTTGAAGGTCGTCGGATCCACTGCCACCAGACCAAAGCGGGCAACATATCCCGAGCTCCATTCGAAATTGTCGAGCAGTGACCAGTGCACGTAACCAATTACGGGCACACCGCCGTCGATCACTCTGGCCAGTTCTCCAACGGTGGCGCGCAGATGACGGCTGCGCTGAGCATCGTTGCTGGTGTTGATTCCGTTTTCTGACACCATCACCGGAATGCCGGTTTCGCGGTGAGCTTCGCGGACGGTCGCGGCGAGTGCAGAGGGCGACGAGCCGAAACCGAACATGTCGCGCTCCTCGAGGGCTGCTGTCGCCGGCATGTATCCTTCCGGGCCAGTCCGAGACAAGTTATAGGTCTGGACTCCGATGAAGTCATCACCCTTGGCGGCTTGGTAGAACGACGCACGAGCGTTGTCCCAGATGCGCTTGTATAATGCCTCTCCACCAGGTCCCGCGACCAGTTTCTGCAGCGCGAGCGTCATGTCTACCCGAGCCCCCGGTATCACGCTCTTTACTGCTCCGCGCCCTTTTGCGTGCGCAGCGATGCAATTGTCCCGAACCTTGAAGCTGTCTCCCAAGAAATACATATGGAAACGGCCTGACCCAACTGCTTTCGCCGCGTCTGCTCGCAACCGGGGCTCGATGTCCCATGGTTTGCGCTGCATGATCTTCGAAGTCACTTGTGCGTTCGGCTCGTTCATTGTGCAGAACCATTTGGCCGCACCTGCTAATGCGCGAGCGGTCCGTTCCGCGTAACGAGCGAAGTGATCTGCTACTTCGGAGTTTTCCCATCCACCTAAGGCCGCAATCCAGCGTGGGCTGGTGAAGTGGTGGAGGGTAACGATCGGCTCGATTCCCATCTCGCGGGCTGCGAGACAGATACGCCGGTACCGTGCAAGTGTGGCGGTTGAAAATTCACCTCGCTCGGGCTCGATCCGCGCCCATTCGACCGAAAAGCGATAAGCGTTCATACCACCTGCTTTGACCAAGGCGAGATCTTCGCGCCACCGGTTCCAGCTAGCGCAAGCATCGCCCGATGGCTCGCGGAAATAGGTTCCGGGAACGTGCTCCATTACCCAGTAGTCGCTGTTTACATTGCCGCCCTCAACCTGATGCGCTGCGGTCGCCGCTCCCCACAGGAATTTGGCGTCCGGAGACCGCTTTGCAGCAATCCCCGGGGCTGAGGCACCTGCAGTCGTAATCGCTGCGGCCAATAGGGCCTCACGCCGGGTAAATCTCATGCCTCGACCCTCTAGGCGACTGTTTCCACAGACCCGGCGATGCCCGCATCTGGAACTTTGCTTTTGCTGAAGCGACGAACTCGGATATCGGCCTGCTCCTTGTGACCGGCAAAGCCTTCAATCGCGCACAGCCGTGAACAATATTCGCCAATCATCACGCTCGCCTCTTCGGTAAGCACACGCTGGTAAGTACAAGTTTTGATGAACTTGCCCACCCAAAGCCCTCCCGTAAAGCGCGCATTTTTCTTTGTCGGCAGTGTGTGGTTGGTTCCGATGACTTTGTCGCCGTAGCTCACATTGGTCCGATGCCCCAAAAATAGCGCTCCATAATTGGTCATATTATGCAAGAAATAGTCTGGGTCTTTGGTCATCACCTGAACATGTTCTGACGCGATTTCGTCGGCAATCTGGACCATTTCTTCATAGCTGTCAGCAACGATCACCTGACCATAATCGGCCCATGCTTTCGATGCGATTGGCGCGGTGGGTAAGATCGTCAGCTGCCGTTCGATTTCCGCCATCGTCTCGCGCGCAAGCTTTTCCGAATTTGTCAGCAATATCGCAGGCGAATTTGGTCCGTGTTCTGCCTGACCGAGCAAGTCGGCGGCACATAGTTCGCCGTCCACAGTTTCGTCGGCGATCACTAAGGTTTCGGTGGGGCCAGCGAGCAAATCAATGCCAATGCGGCCAAAAAGCTGGCGCTTGGCCTCGGCTACATAAGCATTGCCCGGACCGACGATCATGTCGACAGCAGCAATGCTTTCTGTTCCAAGCGCCATTGCGGCGACGGCCTGAACTCCGCCAACGCAGAGGATTTCATCCGCGCCCGCCATGTGCATCGCCACAACTATCGCCGGATTGGGTTTGCCTTCAAACGGCGGTGCGACTGAAATGACTCTCTGGACACCAGCGACCTTCGCGGTCACGACGCTCATGTGCGCAGACGCAACCAGCGGATATTTGCCACCGGGGACATAGCAACCGACGCTGTTAACGGGCAGGTTCTTGTGCCCCAGTATTACGCCGGGCAAAGTCTCAACCTCAACGTCTTTCAACGCATCGCGCTGAACCTGTGCAAAGCCGCGTACTTGTGCTTGGGCAAAACGGATATCCTCGATTGTTTGCGGTTCGAGTTCTGCATATGCCGAATCAATGTCGGCCTGCGAAAGACGGAAGTCAGCCGGTGCCCAATTATCAAATTTTTGCGACCAATCTCGAACCGCGTCGTCGCCGCGTTTTTTAATGTCAGCAATGATCTCTTCGACAACCTGACGAACTTTTGCGTCCTCCTCTGCTGCTGCGTCTTCTGTTATTCCAGTTTTCAGATAGCGGGCCACTTTACTCTCCTTGAGCGCTTTGAATCGTGTAAATACTGCGTTAGGTTACAGGAAATGACTTCCAATGCAAAGGGGATAGAATGACACAGCGACAATTGCCTATCTGGGCGCAGGGTATTGCCGGCAAGCACGCGGTCGTGACGGGGGGAAGCAAAGGGATTGGGCGGGCCATTTGCGTGGCACTGGCGCAGGCCGGTGCAACCGTGATCGCAGTCGCACGCGACCCATTGGGCTTGGCCGAGGTTGCCACCGAACATCCGGCCATCCTGGCGTGGCAAGCCGATGTTAACGATCCCGTATTCGGGATGGAGCTCGCGGATCGACGCGTCGATATTTTTGTCAACAACGCTGGCACTAACAACCCGATGCCAATGATTGATGTGCCGTTAGACGTGCTCGATCAGATGCTCAGCCTTAACGTGCGCGCAGCGTATCTGGCGGCTCAAGGGGCTGTGCGCGCGATGGTGAAGGCAGCCAGCGGCGGGACTATCATCAATATGACAAGCCAGATGGGCCATGTCGGTTCGCCGGGGCGGACGGTGTATTGCATGACTAAACACGCTTTAGAGGGCCTTACCAAGGCGATGGCGGTCGAGCTTTCCCCGCACAACATTCGGGTCAATTCGGTCGCACCCACCTTTATCGAAACGCCGATGACCGCGCCGATGCTGGCAAAGCCTGAGTTCCGCGCCTTTGTCGATGAAATGATTCCATTGGGCAGGATTGGAAAGCCCGAGGATGTCGCAGCGGCGGTCTTATATCTAGCATCACCCGCCGCGAACATGGTGACTGGCACCAGTCTGCTGATTGATGGTGGTTGGACCGCACGATGACCATTCTACCTGCGCACATGTCGATGCCGTTAATATCATCAGGGATAATTGTTTCGTTTTTGTAGTTATTAAGCTCATCCGTCTGGCGAGAACGCATTCTCCGATCCGCAAAGAGCCTATCTCGCCCTTCTCGATTAATGTAGGCGCCTGCTCACCGAATAATTTGGATTAAACCCAGCAAAAGTGATTTTCTGTGCGACGAAGGATCGCTGTATGACGCATATGTTCTTATTTCGGCCACACCAGCCGGAATGAATGTCGCGTTTGGAGCATCTCGTTCTCAACAACCAATGCCATGAATGTCTCGGAATTCCCCATTCAAGGACAGCAGTAAAACTTCCATAGCAGTCCAGCTGGTATTATGACCCGATAAATTCGGTACTTACTACCGAAGTCGGCCGCGATCTGGCGGTGAAAGGTCGCGCGGAGGTTCCGGCTTTGATCGATCCACGTTCACAGTTCGGGCATAACGCACGGCAAAGATTTCGGGTGTGGCGTTCATGTCGGGATGCTTCTCGAGAAATCCGCGCACGTCGTCCGCGAGCATCCTGTCTTCCGACTGCCTCGTCGCATCCAGCGCGGCTGCCGCTTGGATGTAGGCTTGGCGTATCTCCTGCCAGCGAGTTTTGCCTTTGG
>Ga0105045_10006252_pt1 | contig 10538 bp, 3 predicted proteins | sample MAT02_FD_78089 | JGI IMG/M metagenome (GOLD analysis project Ga0105045, IMG submission 78089) | Freshwater microbial communities from Lake Fryxell liftoff mats and glacier meltwater in Antarctica - MAT-02 (megahit assembly) | ecosystem: Environmental > Aquatic > Freshwater > Ice > Liftoff... | reverse complement strand
TCGCCGGCTACGGTGAGCGTGGCATCGATCAAATGTCCGGTGGCCAACAACAACGGGTTTCCCTCGCCAGAGCCTTGGTGGTGAAACCCAAGTGCCTCTTGTTAGACGAGCCGCTTTCAAACCTCGATGCCCAGCTCCGCGTGGAAATGCGCCGCGAGATCCGCCGCATCGTCAAAGAAAACGGCCTCACCGGCATTTACGTCACCCACGATCAGGAAGAAGCCCTCGCCATGGCGGACCGGATGGCCGTCCTCACCCGCGGCAAGATTGGCCAGATCGGCGCGCCGGAGGAAATCTACCGCAGCCCGCTGAGTGCCTATGTGGCCAATTTCATCGGTGAGACCAATCTCATTGACGGAGTCGCCATCGAGAGCCTGGGGAATTTCACCCTCAGCCGCACCGCGCTCGGGCCGCTCGCAGGCCGCGTCACCGATACCTCGTGGACTCCCCAGCCCGGCGAAGCCGTCCGCCTCTCGATCCGCCCCGAAGCATGGCACCTCCAAGCCCAGCGTGGCGACAACACGGTGGATGGAAAAATCGCCGAACGCAGCTACCTCGGCCAGCGCATCCAATACTGGATCGAGACCGCCGGCGGCCGCCAACAAATCGTGGAAATGAACCCGCACGTGCTCCACGAGCCGGGTGAAACCCCCGTCGTCCTGCATGCCCGCCATGACGACGTGGTGGTGTTGAAACCTTAACCCCACCGCTCCCGTGAAACAACGTGCTTGGATCATCCTCGGACTGCTCGCCCTCATCGTGGCTCTCCCCATGGTCCTGCGGCGCGAGACGGCCACCACCAATTCACGCAAAGCGGACGACCATCTCATCATCCTCACTCCCCACAACGAATCGATCCGCCAGGAGTTCGGCGAGGCCTTTGCCAAGCATTGGAAAACCACCACCGGTCGCTCGATTTACATCGATTGGCGTACCCCGGGCGGCACTTCGGAAATCCGCATGGTGCTGGATGCCGGCTTCAAGGCTGCCGCCGAGACCGGGCGCTCAGGCATCGGCGTGGATCTGTTCTTCGGTGGCGGCGAACCGGACTTTGCCAGCCAGGCAAAAAAAGACCGGCTTGTGCCGCTGCGCGTTTTCAAAACCCACCCCGAGTGGTTTGCCAAGGGCGGGCCGATTCCTGAAACTTTCACCGGCGAGCGCTACTACCCGCCCGACCACACCTGGGTGGGCACCTGCATGTCCCAATTTGGAATTTGCTATAACCCGGATGTGTTGGAGCGGCTCAAAATCTCACCGCCGCAAAGTTGGCAGGACTTGGGCGATGCCCGCTACGCTGGCACTCTTGCCCTCGCAGATCCCACCAAGAGCGGCTCCGTCGCCCGCACCTTCGAGCTGGTGGTGCAGGCGGAAATCCAGAGGAAATTGTTGGATTCCAACACGCCGCGCGAGGCCGCCATCGCGGCAGGTTGGCAAGAAGGCTTGCAGCTTATCCAGAGGATGGCCGCAAACTCACGCTACTTCACTGACAGTGCCTCGAAGATCCCACTCGATGTAGGCCAAGGAAACGCTGCCGCAGGCATGTGCATCGATTTCTACGGACGTTCCTATTCCGAAGAGCTCACCACGGCCAGCGGCAAGCCTCGGGTTCTATGGCTCGCCCCAAAAGGTGGCACCACGCTGAGCGCCGATCCCATCGCCGTCCTCAAAGGCGCTCCCAACCCGGATCTGGCGCAAGCATTCGTCGAATACAGCCTCTCCCTGGAGGCCCAGAAACTTTGGTTCGGCCGCCCCGGCACACCCGGCGGGCCGATTGAACGCGCCCTTCACCGCACCCCCATCCGCCGCGATCTTTATACTCCGGAAATTCTCGCGAACACCACCATGCCCGGCATCGATCCCTATTCCGATGAGGGGAACTTCATCTATCAGCGCGAGCTGACAGGTGCCTCCTTCAACACCCTGCGCCAAATGGTGAAAGTGATGTGCATCGATTCCCACGAAGAAATGAAATCCGCCTGGCATGCCATCCGCGATGCAGGAATGCCCACCGATGCGCTCGCTGTTTTTCAAGATGTCTCGATCATGCCCTACGCCAAAGGCGGCAAAGGCAATCCCATCCTCGATGGCAATGATGCGTTTAAAGCCGCCGAATACGCCGCCACCCTCGGCGAGTGGTTCCGCGCAAACTACCGCAAAGCCGAAGCCATCGCCCGCAGCAAACCATAGGGGGAAGGGACGTCACGTCCCTTTGCCCAGCGCTCCCGGCGGTAGCGCGCCACCTTTTGGAAGATTCATCCGTGATCATTCAGTTTCCCGCTTACAGAGCGCCGATGTCCGACATTGACAAATAGCCATCTTCACGCACTCATTGCTAACCCAACCGCGACCTTTCCAATCGTTCACCAAGAAATCCAATGAGATACCCCCTCGCCTTTCTCGCGGCCTTCATCCTCCCACTTTCCGCGGCCCCGCTTTCCGGCACCTACAGCATCGGGCCGACTGGCACCTATGCCTCCCTCACGGCAGCTATCGCGGACGTGAAATTGCAGGGCATGAATGCATCGGTGGTGCTTGAATTGCAGGCATCCTACATGAGCAGCGTGGAGACCTTCCCACTCACCGTGGGTGGCGCAGGCGGACTGCCCACCACGATGGTAAATACACTTACCATCCGCCCGGCGAGCGGTGCCACCGCGCTCTCCATTTCCAGTGCCAACACCACGGCGGCGACATTGGATTTGAATGGGGCACAATTCCTTAGGATCGATGGCCGGCCCGGCGGAGTGGGAACTGCGAAGGAACTGACAATCGCCAACACCAACACCAGCGGCGTGGCGGTGCGCTTCATCAATGAAGCCAGCGAAAATGTCCTCAGCTTCCTTATCGTTCAGGGAGTGAACACCAGCGCCACGGGCGGCACCAGCGTCTTCAGCACCACCACCGGCGTGAATGGCAACGACAATAATACGATTGATCAGTGCGACCTCCGCGACGGAGCAACCACACCCGCTAATGCGCTCTACTCACTCGGCTCGAACGGAAATGTGGCTCAACGCAACAGCGGCAACACCGTCTCCAACTGCAATATCTTCAACTTCTACGCTGAAACCGCCGTGGATGTGACTGGCGTTCGGCTCGATAGCGGCAACACCGACTGGAATATCATCGGCAACAGCTTCTACCAGACCTCCGACCGAGTCGCTGTAGCGAGCAATGTCCGCGCCATCTTCATCAATAATCCATCCGGGAACAATTTTACCATCACTGGTAATTTCATCGGCGGCACCGCACCAAGAGCGGGTAGCACGGCGTGGGCGACGCTTGGCACTTCCGCAGCTTATCGATTCCAAGGCATCCGGCTTAATGTCGGCACCACGGGTTCAAGTAACGCCCAAGGCAATACAATCCAGAATATCGCTTGGACGACGAGCAGCAACGACACAACTCAGTCCGGCATCTGGTGCGGCATCTATGTGCAATCGGGCAGGGTGAACATTGGCACGGCCACAGGCAACACTATTGGCCGCAGCACGGGCACGGAGTCTGTATCCGTCACCACCTCTGGGACGGGGGGTACTAGCTTCGGCATCCGCTCGGAAAGTAGTAGCCCGGTGGCCATCACCAACAACACCATCGGCTCCATCACCACGAGCGGCTCGGGCACTACCGTCTCCGCCTCCCTCGTCGGTATTCAAGTCTCCGCTGGAGCGAACACGATTGTTGGTAACAACATCGGAAGCACTGCCACAGCGTATAGCCTCAACGCTGTCACCTCATCCACCTCCACCGCCGGGCAGCAAGTCACCGGCATTTTCAGCTCCAGCAGTGCGAGCACCAGCATTACGGGCAACACGGTGGCCAACCTCAACAACAGCTACGCTGGCAACGCCAGCGCTGGACAAATTCGCGGCATCGCGACTAGCGAAGGGGTGAACACCATCACCGGCAACACCGTTCGAAGCCTCCTCACGACAAACCAGAACACGGGCAGAACCACCTCGTCCTCAGTGCTGGGCATCATCCAGACTTCGCCCGTGGCGGGGCAGACTGTTTCCCGAAATGTCGTGCATTCCCTCGCCAACACAACGAGCGCTCCTCCGGTCAGTGTCATCGGGATTTACTACGCGGGCACCTCCACCGGATCAAATCTGATCGCCCGCAATCTGGTCCACAGCCTCGCCATTTTCTCCACCAGCACGTCATCGGTGTTGTGTGGAATGTATTTTAACAGCGGCACTTTCACTGCGCAGAACAACATGGTGCGGGTGGGACTTGATGCCAGCGGGAACACCACGGCGGGCGCTTCGCAATTGAGTGGCATCTTCGATGGTTCGAGTACGACGGGAAGGCGATTCTATCACAACTCCGTTTATGTGGGCGGAAATCAGACCTCTGGCTCGAACAGCACCTATGCGTTGATGAGTAGTGGCACAAGCAACACCCGCAACTTCACAAACAACATCTTCGCCAACGCGCGCAACAACAGCGGCATCGGCAATAGCACGCACTACGCTGTGCAATACGGCGGCAACTCCGCGTGGCCAACCGGGTTGACCGCAAGCAACAACCTCTACTTCGTAAATGGCACCGGTGGCGTGCTCGGCACCTTCGCTGGCTTAGACAGGCCCACCCTCGCTGCGTGGCAGCTTGCAACTCGAGTGGACTCAGCCAGCCTCAATGCCGACCCACTCTTCATCAGTGCCTCAGGCACCGCCACGTCAGTTGACTTGCATGCACAAATCGCAAGTCCAGTCAGCAATGGCGGTTCATCGTTTCCTCAGGTGAGCGACGATTTCGACGGTCAGGCACGCAATAGTATGTTTCCCAACATCGGTGCCGATGAATTCGACCCCGCCAACGTTGCAAATCTGTCATCCATCGCGGTTAGCGATGGAGCACGCTTCTCGCCTAGCTTTGCAATAAACACGTTGATCTACCGCATCTGCGTTGCCAGCACCGCGACTAGCATCACGGTAACTCCTTCTCTAATTAACCCACTTACCACCGTCACCGTAAATGGTGGCAACCCTGCCATACCTGTATCACTGAACTTAGGAAGCAACAGAATCACTATCCTCGTCACGGCGCAAGACGGTATCACCACAAAAACTTATACCCTTGTTGTAATAAAACTCGGCGGAACTTTGAGTATCGGACCGACGGGTGATTACCCATCCATCACGCAAATCCTCTCTGACATCCGGATGAAATCGCTAGCCGGGCCGCTCACGCTGGAACTCCAGCCTGCCTACCTCAGTAGTGTCGAAACCTTACCCTTGGTTTTCAACAACCTGAACACCACCGCTACGAATACTCTCACGCTGCGGCCACAGAGCGGAGCCACAGGACTTTCGATTTACAGTGACTATCTCGTAACTGTGGATCTGCTTGGCACGAAGTTTATGACAATTGATGGACGGCCCGGCGGGGTGGGGACGGCGAAAGAGTTGACAATCGGAAATACCCGCACTGAAGGAGTGGCGGTGCGTTTCATTCATGAAGCCAGCGAAAACACTCTCCGCCACCTCACGCTCCGCGGTGTCAATACGCAAGAAACCACATCTTTCTATAACAGTTCCGGTGTCGTCTTCTTCAGCAGCAACACGGGCGTGAATGGCAACGATAACAATACCCTCGACTCCTGCGACATCCGGGACGGTGCGACCACGCCCACCAATGCGATTTATTCGGAAGGCTCCGCCAGCACCCCCGAACAAAACAACAGCGGCAACACCGTCTCAAATTGCAATATCTTCAACTTCTACTCAGCAAACGAAAATGCCTCAGGCGTATGCCTCGATGATGGCAACACGGACTGGACCATTTCGGGCAACAGCTTCTATCAAACCACAGCCCGCGCTCAGTCATCTGGCTATGTTCGTCCGATATCTATTAGCGGATCGGGTTCTCAATTCAACATCATCGGAAACTTCATCGGAGGAAGTGAACCCAAGGCTGAAGGTTTACCTTGGAAAACCGACGGCGGCCTAGGTTTGAGTATTTTCGAAGGTATCAGGCTTAATACCGGTTCTGGATCAGTCGGTAACGTGCAGGGAAACACTATCCGCAACATGGTGTGGAATAGTTCGGGTGCATCCTCCAACAATACGCCGTGGACCGGCATTCGTATTGGTTTGGACCCAAACCAGAATGGCGGTTCACTCAGAAGTTGTGCGGTCACAGGCAACACGATTGGAGCTAGCACGGGCACGAATTCCGTCGTTGTAAACTCTTCAGATAGCTTTGAAATAATCTTCGGAATCCTCTTCCAAACCAACGCGCTTGGAACGATATCGGATAACTGCATTGGCGGTATCAACACAAACGTTTCGCTAAGCGGCATCAAAGCGTCCGGTGAAACGATAAACATCGCCAACAACGTTGTGGGCAGCACTACCACTGCAAACAGCCTGAACGGTGGCACCTTGTCCGGCCCAGTCCAAGTCACCGGAATCGAGAACTCAAGCCATGTCGCAACCATCACGGGCAACACCGTCGCAAATCTCAACAACAACTATGCAGGCACATCTACCAGTGACCGGATTAGCGGAATTGTGACCACCACAAATGATGCCAACACGGTGAGCACCAATCTGGTCCGCAATCTTTCTACGGCCAGTGCGAACCCGGGTCGGGTAGGCTTTGGCCCGGGCATCACTCCTTCGATGCAAGGCATCTCCGTGACTTCATCCTCGCCGAGCCTCACTGTGTTCAAAAACACCATACATTCGCTTTCCAATACCGCGACTTCCGCTAGCGTGCAGGGCGCGGGAATCTACTGCATGGGAGGCGAGAATAACGGCACGTCAGTCATCGCGGGAAATAGGGTGCATAGTCTATCCATTTTTTCCACGAGCGAATCATCAAAGTTATATGGGATGTATCTTGGCAGAGGTAACTTCAATACGCAGAACAACATGGTGCGAGTGGGTCTTGATGCCAGCGGGGTCAGCACGGCAGGAGCTTCGACAGTCTCTGGCATCTTTGACAACGGCAGGACAGCGGGGCGAAATTTCTACCACAACTCGGTGTATGTGGGCGGTACGCAAATTTCCGGTCAGAGCATTACCTCAGCATTCTCCAGCGGCGCCTGGAGCATTGGTCGTGTCTTCCGCAACAACATTTTCGTCAATGCACGAACCAATAGCGGCGCAACAAGCAAACACTACGCCGCAGGATACACCGATGACGTGAGAGGAGCGAGCTTCGTCCACGGTCAGACCGCCAACGCCAATCACAACATCTACCTCGTCAGTGGCATCGGCGGCGTGCTCGGCTACTATTTCGGTGAATACTCAACCCTCGCCGCGTGGCAGGTCGGAACGGGGCAGGATATTTCCAGCACCGTGGCTGACCCGCTTTTTGTCAATCCCACAGGCACGACGGCAACAGTGGATTTGCATTTACGATCAAGTACTCCTGCCGACGGCGGCGGATTGCCCATTGCCTCCGTCACAGATGATTACGACGGTGATACTCGCTCACTCACCGCTCCGGACATCGGCGCGGACGAGCTGCGTCCTCCTTTCCAACAATGGGCGCAGTCCAATGCGGTTGGTAATGATCCCATTACGCCAGGTGCCAATGGCCTCGCAAATCTGCTGAACTTTGCTTTTGCCCTCAACCCTAACACTTCCAGCCGCAACGCCCTGGGGCACACGGGCAACGTCATCACGCCCGGCAGCATCTCATTGGAACTCCTCTCCGGCACCCCCACCGCCAAGTTCATCCGCCGCGCCGATTACGTGGCGGCGGGTCTCACCTACACCACGCAGTTCAGCGCCAATCTTTCCACTTGGGTAACAGACACAACCCCGCCGAGCCTTTTCGCCACTGATGGAATAAACCAAGTGGCTGGCTTGACCTACCCGGTGCTGCCGGGCGGGGCTCAGGCGCGGTTTTTCCGAGTGATCGTCAGCTTGCAGTGAGACGGGTTTGGAAACACGCGGAGAGGCCAATCCTTTGATTCCAAGGTTTTCAATGACTCCATTTTGTGTATTCAGCTCAAGCAAGGTGGCGCGGCCTCGCCGCAGGCCGCATGACAGAGGGAGGGAGAAAGCCGGATGCCAAGGAGTGACGGACGGACTGTGCTTGGGCTGGCCTTTCACGTTCCTTTGGCAGGCGCTCCCGGCGGTAGCGCGCCACCTGGTGCAAGAGCCGATCTTTCGCGTCCTTTAACATGCGCTCCCGGCGGTAGCGCGCCGCCTTTTGGGAGAGGAAGATTCATTGACGATTGATGAATGACGATTTTTGATTTTTTGATATGTGAAGAGTGATTTGGCAAATTCACCGACGCTCCGAAAGGACGCTACAGTTTTTTTGCTTGGTGGCATGTGCCGCGCTGTAATCATCCTGTCATGAAGCGCCGCAACGCCATTTTTATCTCTGTGGTCATCAGCCTGCTGTTTGCGGTGTTCTTTTTCTATCCTGCCGGGATGGTGGTGAAACAGGCGTTCGAAGGAACCCGCGCGGATGGCTCGCATTATTTCACTTTGGAATTTTTCACGGCTGTTTTCAAGAATCCGATCTATCGGGAAGGACTTTGGAATGCTTTCGCTCTGGGCATCATCAGCACGGCAGCCACTTTGGCCATCGCTTTTCCGCTGGCTCTGATCGGCCATCGCTATGATTTTTTCGGGAAGCCGTTGCTCGGCATCCTGGTTCTTGCGCCGATGATTTTGCCTCCCTTCGTGGGGGCGGTGGGGGTGAAGCAGATGCTCGGGGTGAATGGTGCGTTGAACGCGTTGCTCATCGATCTGGGATGGATGAACGCGGCGTTGCCCTACGATTGGCTGGCGAACGGGCGTTTCACCGGCATCGTGCTGATGAATGCGCTGCATCTCTATCCGATTCTCTACATGAACATCGCCGCCGCGCTCTCGAACCTGGACCCGGCGATGGAACAGGCGGCGGAAAACCTCGGCTGCCCGCCGTGGAAGCGCTTTTTCCGCATCACGCTGCCGCTTGCCATGCCGGGAGTTTTTGCCGGGGCATCCATCGTTTTCATCTGGGCCTTCACCGAACTGGGTGTGCCGTTGGTTTTCGACTATGCGCGGGTGGCACCGGTGCAGATTTTCGATGGGCTTAAAGGGCTTGATAAAAACCCCATCCCCTATGCTCTAACCGCCGTGCTGCTGATTGTGGCGGGTGGTGTGTTCGCCTTTTCCAAACTGGTGATGGGCCGCTCCGCCCTGGGGACGGCTCCGAGGCCGCAAGGGCGAGCGCAAACGCTCGCTCTCACGGGCTGGAAATCCGCGCTTTGTAGTGGGATTTTCCTCGGAGTCTTTCTGATTGCAACGATCCCCCATCTGGGTGTGATCCTGCTTTCGCTGGCGGGGCGTTGGTATGGCACGGTGATTCCAGACACCCTCACGCTCACCCACTACGTCCAAGCCCTCGGCAATGGATTGGTGGTTCCCTCCATCCAAAACAGCCTTGCCTACGCCGGGTGTGCCACGCTTATCGCTCTGGCCATCGGCATGGGAGTGGCGTGGGTGGTGGTGCGCTCGAATCTGAAAACGAGAAATCTGCTCGATGCCATGGTGATGCTTCCCCTTGCGGTGCCGGGGCTGGTAATGGCCTTCGGCTACCTCGCGCTTTCACAGGAGGGGAAGGCGTTTCATTTCCTGATCGGGGCGGATGGAAATCCGTTCTTCCTGATCGTCATCGCCTACGCGATTCGCCGCCTGCCCTACGTGGTGCGGGCTGCGGTGGCCGGGCTTCAGCAGAGCAATCCCGCGCTCGAGGAAGCGGCGAGGTCTCTTGGTGCGAGCCCATTTCGCACCCTCCGGCGGGTGGCCATCCCTCTCATCGGCGCAAACCTCGCGGCGGGTGCCATCCTCGCCTTTGCCTTCGCGATGCTGGAGGTGAGCGATAGCCTGATCCTCGCCCAACAGGCGCAGCATTACCCGATTACCAAGGCGATTTACACGCTCCTGAGCACCCTCGGAAATGGCACCGAACTCGCCGCAGCCCTTGGCGTGTGGGCGATGGTTTTTCTTTCCGCCGCCATCATGGGCGCTGCTGTGCTGGGTGGAAAACGCGGCGGGATGTTTAAAGTCTGATGTTAGACTAATTTTAGTTTGACAAGGCATCTCAAATTTTTCTATAAGGCTGGCCCTCAGGAAAGATAGGTGGAAAGATTCACAATGAAATCCGCATATCGCTCCGAAGGAAAACATCCGGGAACCTTTCGTTAGATTTCCCCCCAAATGATAAAGGAATGTAGGCTCCGGCCCGCGCCCCCCAGCGGACCGGGGCTTAATTTTGGGTCATAAGGAGCGATCGCGAACTAAGGCTTGGGCAGGAAGAATCCCCGTTGCTTTTCAGAGATCGGCAAACCGAGCTTTTCCATCACGCTGAGCATGTCTTCCCAGAGCAACCGCTTGGTTTGATTTCCACCGCCGCTTTGCAAGAGGTAACTCGGGTGATAGCTCACCCGCACCGGAGTGCCCTCGAAGTCGTGCCAAGAGCCACGCATCGAGGTGACGGGACCGCTTAGACCCAACAAACCTTCCGCAGCCGTGCCGCCGAGGGCGACGATCAACCGCGGCTTCACGATGCCAATCTCCGCACGG
>Ga0105045_10006251_pt1 | contig 10538 bp, 5 predicted proteins | sample MAT02_FD_78089 | JGI IMG/M metagenome (GOLD analysis project Ga0105045, IMG submission 78089) | Freshwater microbial communities from Lake Fryxell liftoff mats and glacier meltwater in Antarctica - MAT-02 (megahit assembly) | ecosystem: Environmental > Aquatic > Freshwater > Ice > Liftoff... | reverse complement strand
ACAATGGCTGGATCGAGCTGACGGTGGCGGCCACCCCACCGGGCAAGCGATAGGCGGAGACGAAGAGCATGAACCAGAACAGCGAAAAATTCAGCACGCCGAGTAGCAGCGTCTTCAGCCACGACTCACCTTGCGGCAAGACTCGGACGAAGACGAGTAGCAAAAGCCCGGCCGGCAGTGCCCGCAGAGTCGCAAGCGTGAGAGGATGCCAGCCCGCCAGGAGTTGGGTCGTGACAATGTAGGTGCTTCCCCAGATGGCTGGCGCAAGGGCGGTGAGCAGCAGATTCATGTTTCGATCAGTGATGGATCCCATTTATATCCAATTGCACCGACTTAAGCGGATCACAACCCCGAGTTTCACGAGGTTGCGGATCCAGTCACAGCACCGCTTTCCTGGCGGCGGATTTCAGCCAGCCGCGGATTCGCATCTAGGTGACAGAGAAGGCATCTAGAGATCAGAGATCAGAGATCAGCAGCATTTACTGGTGACGGAGACGGTATCTGTTAGCCATCGGTGAGGCTCTTGATGATCTTCTTAGCCAGTAGTTCGTTGACTTCGCGGTGCCGAGGTACCGGTTCGGAGTGTCCTGTTGAAGGATTGTGGTAAATATCGTGTCGGCTACCGCAACGAAGTAGATGGCAGCCCGCCTTTTCTTCGCTTGATGAGATCGCGTCGCTTCACGCTACTTCCACTTCAAATTCTTCAACCTTGCGGATACCCGGAATCAGATCACCACTGAATAGTTCGTGCAAATCGCGGAGATGATTTTTAAGGTCTTCACATGAGTAAAGCGGTCTGTCCCTCAGTAATGGAAGAATCATGGGAGGGAGTTTGTTAGTTTTCAGTGTGTAGTTTTAAGGGAGGAGGCATTACGCAGCGGCGAAATTGAGGTCGCGGGTGGCAGCACCACCCACGCATCGTGGCCGGGAGGAAGGAAGGAGACATCGCCCGGGTTACATTGGATTTCGGTCCCGTCGGCCATCAGGACCATCAGGATACCGGAGATGTGCTATTGCAGAAGCACGGCTTACCAACGGCGACACCCGCCGCGTTGCACGGTGAAGGCCTCGCTGCCGCAATTGTGCGAATTTTGATCTTGGGGAAATTCGAATTTCCACTAAAACTACGCTTTGCCATTCAGCTTCTTCCCTGAAATATTCATGACCCGTAAACAAACAGGCAGTCAGAAACGGAAACAAGGGGATCAAGCGACATCCTCCCCCAGCGCGGTGCGGGAGGATTTAACACCCACCATTTGTGTGCCCGGCACCGGGTTTCCAATCGTCGGAATCGGGGCTTCGGCTGGGGGCTTGGTTGCCTTCGAAGCGTTTTTCTCCGGGATGGCTGCGGAGGTGGATCCTGGCATGGCCTTTGTGCTGGTGCAGCATTTGGCACCGAATCACAAGAGCATCCTCACCGATCTGATCCGCCGCTTCACCCGGATGCAGGTCTTCGAGGTGGAGGATGGCATGGTGGTGAAGCCGAATTGCGCCTACATCATCCCGCCTGGCCGTGAGATGGCGTTGCTAAATGGCGCGCTGCATTTGTTCAAACTCGTGGAGCCTCGCAGCATACGGCTGCCGATTGATTTTTTTTTCCGCTCGCTCGCGCAGGACAAGCGCGAGCGGGCCATCGGCATCATCCTTTCCGGGACCGGCGGGGATGGCACCTTGGGCGTGCGGGCGATCAAGGGCGAGGGTGGGATGGTGATGGTTCAAAAACCCGAGTCCGGCGAGTTCGACGGGATGCCGCGCAGCGCACTGGCCACCGGCTTGGTGGATTATGAACTGCAGCCGCAGGAAATGGCGGACAAGCTCATCGACCATGTCTCCCGTGCGTTTAAAATCCTTCCGGGAGCCGCCGAGACTTACGAACCCGGGATTGAGAATGCGATGAAGAAGATCTTCATCCTGCTGCGCGCCCGCACCGGGCACGAGTTTTCACAATACAAGGCGGGCACGATTTACCGGCGGATCGCACGCCGCAAGGTACTTCATGAAATCGCCGAGCTTGAGGATTATGTGACCTTCCTGCAGGAGTCGCCGACCGAGGTGGATGCCTTGTTCCGGGATCTGCTGATCGGGGTGACGAGCTTCTTCCGGGATCCTGATGCGTTTCACGTGCTGGAGCAGCAGATCATCCCCGAGCTATATGCGAAGAAGCCCGGTGGCGGGGTGGTGCGCGTCTGGACTGCGGGATGTTCCACCGGCGAAGAGGCTTACTCTCTGGCGATCCTGCTGAAGGAGGCGATGGAGGCGGACAAGGAAGGCGGCACGGCACAGGTTTTCGCCACGGATATCGACAGTCGTGCGATTGCCACGGCCCGTATCGGTCTTTACCCGGCGAGCATCGCCGCAGACATTACGGCGGCGCGACTCGCGCGTTTTTTCACCCTTGAGCCGGACGGTGCCTTTTACCGCGTCAACAAGGCGCTGCGAGACATGCTGGTCTTTTCCGAGCAGGATGTGATCAAAGACCCGCCGTTTTCGAAGCTCGATCTGATCACTTGCCGCAATTTGTTGATCTATCTGGATGCGGACTTGCAGAAAAAGCTCATGCCCTTGTTTCACTATGCCCTGAATCCAGGCGGCGTTCTGTTTCTGGGGAATTCCGAGGGAGTGGGCGATTCTGCCGTTTTGTTCGCGGCGGTGGACCGGAAGGCGAGGATCTACCGCCGGAATCTGGATTCCCAAAATGGGCGGCGGGCGCACATGCAGCCTTTTCTGCCGCCCTTGATGAGCGAGCCGGGATTGCCAGCGCGGCGGCGCCCTACCGCAACTCCGGCGAAGCTGCCGCTGCGTGAGCTGACGGAGCAGGCGCTGCTGCGCCAGATCGCGCCCGCCGCTGTGCTGGTCAACAGCCGGGGAGACATCCTTTACCAACACGGCCGCACCGGGATGTTCCTGGAGCCCGCAGCGGGCGAGGCGGGAGTCAGCAACATCCTGGCAATGGCCCGGGAAGGGCTGCGGCCGGGCCTGTCCACCGCCCTGCACCGGGCCGCGACCTACCGGGAAAAGGTGAAAGCCCCGGGGCTGAATGTCAGGACCAACGGTCACTTCAGCGTGGTCAATCTGACGATCCATCCGGTGACGGGCGGCATCGATACGCCACCGGATTCGTTGCTTTTCCTGGTGGTGCTTGAAGAAGCGGATCCGCTTGATTCGAAACAGCAGCAGCGACCGCTGTTTTCAGGAGTGGAAGCGGGGGCACAGATCCCACCGCCGGAAGCGGAGGCGCTCATCGCCTCGCTCAAGCAGGAATTGCGGATCAAGGATGCCTATCTCCAAAGCACCCATGAAGAGCTCGAGTCCTCCACTGAAGAACTCAGATCCTCCAGCGAGGAAATGCAGTCCACCAACGAGGAATTACAATCCACCAACGAAGAGCTGGAAACGTCCAAGGAGGAGCTGCAATCGGTCAATGAAGAACTGGCGACGGTCAACGCCGAGTTGCAAATCAAGGTGACGGATCTGTCACGGGCGAACAACGATATGAACAACCTTTTAGCCGGCACCGGCATCGGCACCGTCTTTGTGGATCACCAGCTGCGGATCCTGCGCTTCACCCCGATGGCCAGTGCGATCACCAACATGATCCCCAGCGACATCGGCCGCTCGGTGGGCCACGTGGCCTCCAACCTCGTCGGCTACGACCACATGGCGGACGATCTCCGGGAGGTATTGACTACGCTCATCCCCAAGGAAGTGGACGTCGAGTCCATGGATGGAAAATGGTTTACCCTGCGCATCCTTCCTTACCGCACGCTCGACAACGTGATCGAAGGTGCTGTGATGACTTTCGTGGACGTTACGGAAGTGATACATACGCGCGATGCCTTGAAAAAAGCCACTGAACAGGCCCGACTGGCCGCCGCCGCCGTTGTGCGGGGTGTGGATGACGCAAGATAACCACCGAATGAGATGATAGACCCCGTGCTCCACTACGCTGCTCCCGACGCTTCTCAAAGCGCTGCGGAAGAACTGCATCTGCGGGCGGAGGCGGCATTTCTGAAAAAATCCGCAATGGATCCCACGCTCCTGGAGCCGCTGCCACCGGAGGAGATGCGGCGGATGCTCCATGAGTTTCACGTGCATCAGATCGAGCTTGAAATGCAGAACGACGAGCTGCGTCTCATCCAATCGGAGATGGAGTCCACGCGGGCCCGTTATCTCGACCTCTACGACCGGGCGCCGGTGGGCTACCTCACCCTCAGCGAGCAGAGCGTGATCCTGGAGGCGAACTACGCAGCTTCCACCTTATTGGGGGTGTCACGGCGCAAGCTGGCCAAGCAGCCCATCACGCAGTTCATCCTTCCCGAGGATCAGGATATTTTCTATCTACAAAGAATGCGGCTGCTTGAGCGAGGGCTGCCGGAGGTGGCCGAGTTCAGGATGCTGGGCCTTGACCGCGAGCCATTCTGGGCACGGCTCGAAGCCTCCAGAGTGCGGCTCGCTGCCGGTGTCACAGAATTCCGCGTCGTGCTGACCAATATTACCGAGCGCATGCGGGCGGAAGAAGCGCTCAAGGACTCGGCCGAATTTTCATCAAGCATGATCCGCTTCATGCAGGACGGCTTTTCGGTGCTGGATCTCCACGGGGTGGCGGTGAGCGCCAATCCGGCAATGTGCGAAATGACTGGCTTTTCGCCGGAGGAACTCATCGGCATCGGGCCACCGCATCCCTACTGGCCCCCGGAGGACTACGGGCATATTCAGGCGGCTTTCGAAGAGACGATGCATGGCGGTTCCGGGAGCTTTGAATTAGTATTCATGCGCAAGAACGGCGAGCGCTTTCCCGTGATCGTCAGCCCTTTCGCGATCAAGGACAGGAATGGCAGAATCGTCAATTATGCCGCCACCGTGAAAGATATCACCGCGCGCAAGCGGGCGGAGGAAGCGCTGAAGGAAAGCGAGCTATTTCAGAAAGACATTCTCAATTCACTGCCCGCGCACATAGCGGTCTTGGATGAGGCTGGCAAGATCGTGGCGGTGAACGAGCCCTGGCTGGTATACGCCCGGGAAAACGGCAATCCCTCGCTAAAAAACATCGGGGTGGGTGCGCATTATATGAGTGCCTGTGTTTCGGCTTGTCAGGACGGGGATCCTTACGCCAAGGCCGCCAGCATCGGCTTACATGCGGTCTTGTCGGGTAAAGAGCAGCGGTTCTCGATGGAGTATCCGTGTGCCGGACCTGATCATCCATATTGGTACGCGATGGAAGTGTTCAGACCGACGGGCCGATTCAGAGGAGCCATCGTCGCCCACACCGACATCACCGAGCGGGTGCAGGCGGAGGAAGCCCTGCGGGATGCCAATCAGAAGCTGAAACTCCATTTCGAGCAGACCCCGATGGCGGCGATTGAATGGGATACGGATTTCCGGGTCACCCGCTGGAATCCCGCCGCCGAGGCGATTTTCGGTTTCAGTGGCGGGGAGGCGTACGGCCAGCATGGTTCATTGCTTATTCCCGAGTATCATCGCGAACATGTGGACGGGATTTGGCATGCCCTTTTACAGGGGCAAGGCGGAGAAAGAAGCTCCAACGAAAACCTGTGCAAAGACGGCAGCCTGATCGTCTGCGAGTGGTATAACACGCGGCTCGTCGATGATAACGGAAACGTCGCCGGGGGCGCGTCCCTCGCGATGGACATCACCGCCCGCTTGCAGTCGCGGCAACTTCTCAATTGGGAAAAGAGTGCCTTGGAAGCGATCGTCAGCACAGCAACCCTGCCCGAGGTGCTGGACAGCTTGATGCTCAGCTTGGAAAAACAACTACCCCGCGCGCTGTGTTCCGTTCTTTTGTTAGACGAGGACGGCATGCATCTGCGCCACGGTGCGGCACCCGGTCTGCCGGATGCCTACAACCGCGCCGTCGAAGGCCTCATCATCGGTCCTGCCGCCGGCCCGTGCGGCACCGCAGCGCATGAGAAGCGGCAGGTCCTCGTTGCGGACATCGCCAACGATCCGCACTGGGTCGATTTCCGTGAACCGGCGGCGACGTGCGATTTGCGGGCCTGCTGGTCCACGCCCGTCATTGGCAGCAAGGGAGGGGTCTTGGGCACCTTCGCCATCTATTACCACGAGCCGAGGATGCCTCTTCCCTTTGAACTGGAACTGATCGAGCGGGCCGTCCACATCATGCTGCTTGCCATCGAGCGCAAACATGCGGAACAGGAGATCCTTCTGCTCAATGCCGGGCTGGAGCGGCGGGTGGCAGAGCGCACCGCCGCGCTGACAGCCTCCAACAAGGAGCTCGAGGCATTCAGCTACTCCGTCTCTCACGACCTGCGCGCGCCGCTGCGCGCGGTGGACGGGTTCTCGCGCATGGTGCTCGAAGATTGCGCGGACAAGCTCGGCGAGGATGGCCAGCGCAAGCTTGGCGTGATTCTTTCCGAAACCCAGCGGATGGGACGGCTCATCGACGACCTGCTCGCGTTTTCCAGGCTTGGCCGGCAGGCGCTTGAGCCGGCACCGGTCGATATGCACGCGCTGGCAAAGAACGTCTTCGACGAGTTGGCAGCGCGGGAACCCGGGCGCAATCTACGGCTCGATCTGCACCCGCTGCCTCCCGCCTGCGGCTCGGAAGCACTCATCCGGCAGGCATGGGTGAATCTGCTTTCCAATGCCATCAAGTTCACCGGCCAGCGCGAGATCGGAGAAATTGAAATCGGCGTAGAAGACAGCGAAAACGGGATAGCGGTCTATTTCATCAAGGATAACGGAGCGGGCTTTGACATGCGTCACGTCGGCAAGCTCTTCGGGGTCTTCCAGCGCTTGCACACCCAGCAGGAGTTTACCGGGACCGGAGTGGGTCTGGCGCTCGTACAACGCATCGTAAATCGCCACGGCGGGAGGATCTGGGCCGAGGGCGAGTTGGACAAGGGAACTACATTTTATTTCACATTACCAAATCAAAATCCGTGAAGAAACATACAGAAATTTTACTCGTCGAAGATAGCCCCTACGACGCGGAGTTCACCATCCGGGCTCTGAAAAAACGCAGTCCCACGACCCAATTGGTTCACGTGGAGGACGGCCAGTCGGCGCTCGATTTCATGTTCGGTGAGGGTCGCTTCGCGGGGCGCGATATCCGGAATCAGCCTGCCGTCGTATTGCTTGATATGAAATTACCGAAGCTCGGCGGCCTTGATGTCCTACGCGCTCTCCGGGCCGACGCACGCACGAAAATGGTGCCGATCGTGATACTCACTTCCTCGCACGAGGACCGCGACTTAGCAGAAGCCTATCAGCTTGGAGTGAACAGCTATATCGTGAAGCCCTTCGATTCGGAAAAGTACCTTGAACTCGTCGAGGGTTTGTTTACCTATTGGCTGTTACTCAATCAGTTACCTCCAATCATCCCATGAAAACAGCTGAAAAAACCGACCTGCGTATTCTTTTACTCGAAGATTCCGACTTGGATGCGGAGCTCATCATTCGTGAACTCAAGCAAAGGGGGATCTTCTTTATCTCCCACCGCGTGCAAACCCGCGGCGAATTCATCAAAGGCGTCGCGGAGTTTCGTCCGGATCTCATTCTTGCGGATTACATGCTTCCCAGCTTCGACGGCGGGCAGGCTCTGACGATTGCCAAGGAATGCAGTCCGGGAGTGCCGGTGATCATCGTCTCCGGCGCCGTCGGCGAGGAGACCGCCGTGGAACTGCTCAAGGACGGCGCGACGGATTTCGTGCTGAAGGACCGGCTCAGCGGCCGCCTCGTGCCCGCGATCCATCGTGCGCTGCGGGAAGTCGCGGGGCGGGATGCCCGCGAGCTGGCCGAAGCGAATCTGCGGAAGCTCAATGCTGAACTCGAACAGCGCGTCGCCGAGCGCACCCGTGAGCTGTGGGCAAAAAACTCGCTGATGGCACAAGACCTGGAAATGGCCCGCGAACTTCAGTTGACCTTCCTCCCAGACCATTTCCCGACCCTCCACTGCGGAACTTCGAAGGCGACGAGTGCGGTGAAATTTTCCAGTATTTTCCACCCGACGAGCTCGGTCAGCGGTGATTACTACAACATCACCCGCGTGTCTGATACCGCCGTTGGTATTTTCATGTGTGACGTGATGGGCCACGGCATTCGTGCTGCCTTGGTAACTGCGATGATGCGTGCGCTTGAGCAGCATCTCAGCGATCTCGCTGCTGATCCCGGAGCTCTGCTCACTCGGATGAACCAGTCCTTGCGTGGCATCCTCGGGCACTTGAGCACGACTCTTTTCACCACCGCCTGCTACATCGTTTTGGACATCGCCAACGGGCGTCTCAGCTTTGCCAACGCAGGCCACCCCAGCCCGCTCCTCGTTCATGAGGCGACGGAAGAGGTCGAAGTCTTGAGCGCCAACCGCAAGCCCGGTCCGGCACTCGGCCTGTTCAACGACGCGCAATACCCCACCTACGAACTCCCGGTGGAAGCGGGTGATCTAGTGCTTGCCTTCACCGACGGGCTGTTCGAAGTGGAAAACGCCAAGGCCGAGATATTCGGCATCGACCGGCTCCGGGAGGCGATCCTCCGGCGCACCGGCTTGCCACTCACGAGGTTGATTCAAGAGGTTTTCTCCGAGGTCGAAACCTTCGCGGGTGGTCAGGCATTCGCCGATGATGTCTGCCTCGTCGGCATGGAGGTCACCCATCTTGAAATCGATACAAAGACGCTGCCGCTACTTGTGGAAAACGCGCACCAAGCTATCGTCGGCTAGCGAATTCAGCGCTGATGGGACGGGCTGCCTGATGCCAGAGTGATCACCCCCTACCCGCCGGACTCAATCCAGTTTGCCCATCAGATCGGTGAGATAGCTGCGCGCATGCCGGGCACGTTCCAGCATGCCGGAAACCGATTCCTGGTCGCGCAAGGAAAGTTCTAAAATCAAAGTCCCCGTGAAATTGCTGTCTTTCAGTTCGCCCATGAAGCGTGGCCAGTCGATGTGACCCTCTCCCGGTGCGAGATGCTCATCACGTTCCCCTCGATTGTCATTCACATGCACCAGGTGAAGATGCCCGGAAAGCTTTTGAATCACAGTGCCGAGCTCACGGGCAAGAAACGCATGGCCGGTATCCAGGCAAGCTCCTACCTCACAATTACGGATGCTGCCCAGCAGATAGAGCATGTCATTGATGTGGCCGAACAGCAGGTGCGGCAGCATGTTTTCCAACAACAGGTGAACGCCCAATTCGTTACAACGCTCCGCCACGGTATTGAGATTTTCTGCGGCGTTTCGCATGCGATCTAGAAATTCCGCTTCCGGGGGCCTCCCGGAGCGCTCGGGCCCTGGGTGGAGCACCATGTTTTGCACACCCATCACTGCTGCCGCCTCGCAGGCGACTATCAACTCGTTTGCCGCCGCCGCACGGGCATCCGGATCCAATGCGGTGATGTCAATCTTCTCGGCAAATGGCGCGTGAAACGAAACCGGAAGCAGCCCGAGCGCACGCATCAGCTCACCCGCACGAGCGACATCCTCACGGTTGTGGTAATCCAGATGGGCCGGAAATGAACACACCTCGATGGACTCAAATCCGCTTCCACGAATTTCCTCGAGCACCTCAAAAATAGGGCGGCTGTAGAAGCAGCCAGTGGACAGGCCGATGGTCCAGGGTTTCATGGTTTTGCGGATTGGATGAGCAGGTCATGATAACCTGTGAGTGAACCTACACCGGGAGGCGGATAGGGGCAAAACCCTTTTTCCTGAGTGGAAATGCAGTTGAAATCCACCGATTCATCCATGCCCGTCGCCCAGAGCCCGGCAAACAGCCGCACATGGGAATCCGCCCTTATATTCCTTCCGAGTCGATCATCCGCTTCAAGACAGGCGCGAAGCGATGGTAAAACAGCCCCAGAACCACCAATGCCAAACCGAGGGCCACGAACGAAATCACACGTGCAAATGCGGCAAAGTCCCAGACATCCACTAAAAAGAGTTTTGCCAGTGCGAATGTGAGCAGCAGAAATCCAGCCTGACGGGATGTGATGCGGTTACCTAACAATCCAAAGGACACAAGGCCGAATCCTAGAGTGGTCCAAAGCACCGCCGAGCTTTTCCAGCCAAAAATGTCCACCGAGATGTGCGTGGCCCAAATGGAAAGAACGATGCAGGCCAGCCAGGACAAGCAACACTCCACCGTCGCCTGAGGGCCATAATTTGGCAGTTGTGGGCGTTTGATCGCGATTCCCCCAAGTAGGATTACCAGCAAGATGCCCTCGAACTGATAGCCATGCAAGATAGAGGAATTACCTTCCAATAAAAGTATCGTATAGCAAAAGATGGATACTACGGTCCAGCCCCAGCAATAAATCGGCGGGCTTTGGCTCCGGTATGCCGCAAGAACAAATCCCAACGCGGCGGATGCAGCGAGGAGATCAATGGAGAATTCCGGCACCGCATTGAGAAGAGCCGCTGGCCAAGCCACAAAAAAGCAGATGCCAACAAGGAGTGCTTGGGAAGAGCCGGACCCATCCCTGCCCCAGTGGATCAAGCGGAGAAGTGCGACACTTGCCACCGCCGGAACAAATGAAACGGTTTTTGCAATATGCCCCTCGCCTTT
>Ga0105045_10006250_pt1 | contig 10538 bp, 9 predicted proteins | sample MAT02_FD_78089 | JGI IMG/M metagenome (GOLD analysis project Ga0105045, IMG submission 78089) | Freshwater microbial communities from Lake Fryxell liftoff mats and glacier meltwater in Antarctica - MAT-02 (megahit assembly) | ecosystem: Environmental > Aquatic > Freshwater > Ice > Liftoff... | reverse complement strand
CGACGCCGAAGGTCAACGCGAGTGCCAGCGCGCCGCCCACCCCGACACGCAACGCACCTCGGCCGATCGACGCACCGCCGAGCTGTGCGCCGATCCCACCCAACAGCAACAGACCCATCAGCGTCGCGGTGACCACGGCGATGCCGGCGCCGCTCGTCGTGAAGAACCCCGCCGCGAGCAGCGGCAGCAGTGCGCCGACCGTGAAGCTGAAGAACGACGACACCGCTGCCTGGATCGGCTGCGCCGCCAGGGTGTCGGTCAGCCCCAGCTCGTCGCGCAGGTGCGTCTCCAGTGCGTTCTCGCTGGTGAGCTGCACCGCCACCTGCTGGGCGAGTTCGGCGTCGAGACCGCGACCCTCGTAGATCCCGCGTAGCTCTGCGAGTTCGCCTGCCGGATCGGTCGCCAGCTCGCGGGCCTCCATCGCCCGGTCGGCCTTCTCGGTGTCACGCTGTGAGCTCACCGAGACGTATTCGCCCATGGCCATCGAGCCGGCGCCGGCTGCGAGCCCGGCGAGGCCGGCGGTCAGCACTGCAGTCCGATCGCCGCCGGCGCCGATCACACCCAGCAGCAGGGCGCCGGTGGAGAGGATGCCGTCGTTGGCGCCGAGCACGGTCGCTCGGAGCCACCCCGAACGGTCGGAGCGGTGGACCTCGCCGTGTCGACCGGGTGTTCGAGGGGGGTGGGGCATACCCCGAAGCTACCCGCGGCGTGTGGAACCATCGTCGCCGATGGAGACCGACCCCGACTCGACCGGCCCCGCTGTGAGCGACACCACCCCGACGATCTCGCCCACTCCCGGCCTCACCGCCGCAGAGGTGGCGGAGCGCCTCGCGGACGGCCGCGTGAACCAGGTGCCCAGAGCGCCCACCCGCACCACCGGGCAGATCGTCCGGGCGAACGTCCTGACCCCGGTCAACGCGATCGTGGGAGTCCTCCTCGTCGCCATCCTGGCCGCCGAGGGCATCAGCCCCGACATGTTGTTCGCCGGCGTCATCGTCTCCAACTCGGTCATCGGTGTCGTCCAGGAACTTCGTGCCCGGGCGGCGTTGAACCGGCTCGCCGTCCTCACCGCTCCACACGCCGTGGTACGTCGCGACGGCGTGGAGCAGCGCCTCGAGGTGGACCAGGTCGTCGCGGACGACGTGCTCGTGCTCGCTCCCGGCGGGCAGGTGGTCGTGGACGGGGTCGTGGTCGAATCGAGAGGTCTGGAGCTGAACGAGTCGCTCCTGACCGGCGAGCCCGAGCCCGAACACAAGGCGGCGGGAGCCGAGGTGCTCTCGGGCAGCTTCGTCGCGGCCGGGTCGGGTGCCTACCGAGCGGTCAAGATCGGCGCGGACTCCTACGCGGCGGGCTTGGCGGAGGAGGCGCGCCGCTTCACCCTGGTCGGCTCCGAACTGCGACAGGGCGTCAACCGGATCCTGCAGTTCCTCATGCTCCTGATACCGCTCGTGGCGGCAGTCCTCTTCTGGCGGTTGATGGCGACGGGCGAGGGCTGGCGCGATGCGCTGTCGGGCGTGGTTGCTGCCTCGGTGGCAATGGTGCCCGATGGTCTGGTGCTGCTGACCAGCCTGGCGTTCATGGCCGGCGTGGTGACGCTGGCGCGCCGCAATGCCCTGCTGCGTGAGCTGGCCTCGGTGGAGCTGTTGGCGCGGGTCGACACGCTCTGTCTGGACAAGACCGGCACCATCACCACCGGACGCATCGTGGTGGCCGAGACCGTCGAGGTGGCACCGGATGACCCGCCGGCACCATCACGGGACGGGGGAGCGACCGCCATGACGACGGCGCAGATGCTGGGCGCGATCGGGGCGTCGGACCCGGACCCGAACGCCACGTTGCTCGCGGTGGCCGAGGTGTTCGACGAACCGCCGCCGTGGCGGGTCACCGCAACGGTGCCGTTCTCGTCGGCGCGGAAGTGGTCCGCCGCGTCCTTCGACGGCATCACCAGCAATGACCCCACCGACCCTGCCGGCAGCGCTGACCCCGCTGATCCCGCCGGCAGCAGTGCTGGACCGGGCTCGGTGGCGGTGTACCTGGGGGCGCCCGAGTTCCTCCTGGGTGACGCGTACCCCGAGCTGGCCGAACGGGTGGCGGGCCATGCCGAACAGGGGCGCCGGGTGCTGCTGCTGGCGACCGCCGCCGAGCTGCAGGGCGAGACGTTGCCGAGCGACCTGACACCGCGGGCGCTGGTGCTGCTCGAGGACGAGGTGCGCCCCGACGCACGCGAGACCCTCGAGTACTTCACCCGACAAGGCATCACCCTCAAGGTCATCTCGGGCGACCACCCCGGCACGGTCGCCGCGGTCGCACGACGTGCGGGGGTCCCGGGTGCGGCGACCGGTGTCGATGCGCGTGAGCTGCCCGAGGACCCGGACCAGCTGGCCGAGGTGGTCGGCGCCAACACCGTGTTCGGACGCGTCACGCCGCGCCAGAAGCGGGCGATGGTGCTGGCGATGCAGTCCCAGGGCCATGTCGTGGCCATGACGGGCGATGGCGTCAACGACGTGTTGGCGCTCAAGGACGCCGACATGGGCATCGCCATGGGGTCGGGGTCCGAAGCCAGTCGATCGGTCGCGCAGCTGGTGCTCATGGACGACCGGTTCGCCACACTGCCGAGCGTGCTCGCCGAGGGGCGACGCGTCATGAACAGCGTGGAGCGGGCAGCGAACCTCTTCGTCTACGGCTCGGTGTACGCGCTGCTCATCGCCGCTGTCGTGTCGATCGCCGGTGTCGAGTTCCCGTTCCTGCCGCGGCACCTGACCCTGGTGCGGGTCCTCAGCGTCGGGATCCCCGGCCTGGTGCTCGCGTTGGCGCCCGACGGTCGACGCGCCCGGCCGGGCTTCCTGCCCCGTGTGGTGAGCTTCGCGGTCCCCTCGGGAGTCGTTGCCGGCACAGCGGCGCTGGTGGTGTACTTCGCCGCACGGGCCACCGAGGGTTCCTCACTGACCGAGTCGCGCAGCGCCGCGACGGTCGCGCTGTTGGGGGTGGGCCTGGGCCTGCTGGTTCGACTCACCGAGACGCTGCCGAGCTGGCGGTGGCTCCTCGTCGCGGCAATGGCTTCGGCCACGGTGCTGGCGCTCGCAGTGGATCCCGTCGCGGAGTTCTTCGCCCTGGCGTACCCGCCGGCGAGCGTGTGGTGGGTGATCGTCGCAGTGCTGGTGGTTGCCCAGGTGGCCATTCGGTTCATCCCGGTCCCCAGCGACGACGCGACCGACGCCGGCGCTGACGCAGACGGCGACGCCGAGTGATGCCACGACCACGCACCATGAACCTTGTTCACTTCGCGCCCCGCCTCCGCTACCTTCCTGACATCCAACGAGACCTGAGGGGGATCCGAACATGGACACCACGACAACAGCAACCACCCAGCGGCTGCGCAGCACCGGGTCGATGGCGGCACTCGCCGCCGTCGTCGCAATGTTCTCCACCGGCTGCAGTGCAGCCGAGGTCGATCAGTTCCTGACGCTGCTGAGGATCATCGGCTTCTTCATCTGACCGACCCGCACGATCACGGCACAGCCCCCGAGCCGATCGGGGGCTGTGCCGCGTCCCGGTGGGGTAGGTTCGCAACGACTGACCCCCAATGACGTCGAGAGGACGCACCCATGGCATTCGAACTGCCCGCCCTGCCCTACGCCCAGGACGCACTCGCCCCGCACATCTCCGCCGAGACCCTGGAGTACCACTACGGCAAGCACCACCAGACCTACGTCAACAACCTGAACAAGTTGGTCGAGGGCACCGAGCACGAGAACGCCGACCTGACCGACGTGATCATGAAGAGCGACGGCGGACTGTTCAACAACTCCGCCCAGGTCTGGAACCACACCTTCTACTGGAGCTCGATGTCGCCGAACGGTGGCGGTGCACCCTCGGGTGAGGTTGGCGACGCCATCAACTCGGCGTTCGGTTCCTACGACGACTTCAAGTCGAAGTTCGCCGAGGCCGCAACCACGCAGTTCGGGTCCGGCTGGGCATGGCTGGTCGACTCCGGCTCCGGTCTGGAGATCATGAAGACCTCCAACGCCGACCTGCCGATGAAGCACAGCTCGAAGGCGCTGCTCACCATCGACGTGTGGGAGCACGCGTACTACATCGACTTCCGCAACGCCCGGCCGAACTACATCTCGACCTACCTCGACAGCCTGGTCAACTGGGACTTCGTCGCGCAGAACATGGCGAGCTGAGACGCAACTGCCCGGGCGCACCGCCCGGATGGTTCCACGCCGGCGTGGTCGGGTCGCTCGTCGATCCGACCACGCCGGCGGCGCGTCCGGGGCACGACCGCTCTCACCGCAGATCGCAGATCGCGACCGGGAGCGGGTCAGGACCGCGAGCGGGTCCCGGTCCGGCTGGCACGCCCGAGGCGACGGTAGAGCGCGTCGAAGACCTCGACGGTGTCCTTCGCCCGGTAGCCCAGTGCGTGCAGCGGCGCCCGCTCGCCGACGGACTCGTTGAGCACGGTGCGCTGCGGGATGAACGGACGCCAGACCGCTCGCTTGCCCATCAGCCGGTCGAGCTCGTGCTCCTGTCGCGTCGCCTCGCTCGACGATGCAGGTGCACGGTTGACGATGACGCCGCCGATGTCCAGGTCCGGATTCAGCTCCGACCAGATCTCCTCGACGGTGTCGAGCACCGCATCGGCACCCCGGATCGACAACGCGGACAGCTCGACCACCAGCAGCACCCGGTCCGCCATCGCCAGCCCCGAGCGGGTGGTCGGCCCCAGGCTCGGTGCGCAGTCGATGAAGACGAACCGGTAGTCGTCGACGATCGGCGCCATCGCGGTCCGCAGCCGCAAGGTGGCCTCGTTGCCGTGCGGGTCGCCCTCACGGTCGATGAGATTGCGGCTCGAGGGCAGGACATCCACGCCGTCGCCCCAGCCCGAGGTGACCGTGGCGGCGCGTGCGACCTTGGGGTCGCCGGTGCGCAGGACGTCACCGATCGACAGGTGGTCGTCGTCGGCCTCGACACCCATCGACCAACCAGCGCTGCCCTGGGGGTCCAGGTCGATGACCAGGCACGGATCCCCGGCGCGCTGGGCAGCTGCGGCCAGTCCCAGCGTGACGGTGGTCTTGCCGACGCCACCTTTCTGGTTGAGCACAGCGAGCACGGTGGACACGCCCCTCATGCTGGCACGACGTCACCGGGGTCGGCGACACCGGGTCGGCCGGCCGCTGGACACCGGGTCGGCCGGCCGCTGACAGCGTGCGCGGCACGCGTGGCAGCCTCTGGGGATGAGCAGCGCAGCCCCGTCCGGATCGGCCTATCTGGTGCAACCCGACGCCGGGCCCGGGCCCGGCGTGCTGGTGCTGCACTCCTGGTGGGGCTTGACCGGCGCCACGAAGTCCGTGGTGGAGGCGCTCGCCGATCGTGGCTACACCGCACTCGCTCCCGATCTGTGCGGCGGTGCGGTTCCAGCGGACCCCGATGCCGCTCGGGACCTGCTGGCCGGGTCGGATCCCAACCTGATCGCGTCGCTCGTGCTCGACAGCATCGTGGCGTTGCGTGCCCACAGTGCGGTGCCCGCTGCACCGGTGGCGCTGTTGGGGTTCTCGATGGGTGCCTCGTGGGCACTGTGGGCCGCAACACGTCAACCGTCGTCGGTACGCGCGGTGGTGGCGTACTACGGCGCGCAGAACATCGACTTCGACGCTTTGACCGCTCCCGTGCTGGGTCACTTCGCCGAGGACGACCCACTGGTGACCGAGGACGATCTGGTCGAGATGCAGGCACGGCTGCTGCTGTCGGACAAACACGCCGAGTTCCACCGCTACCCGGGCACCAGCCACTGGTTCGCCGAGCCCGGGGTCGGCCCCCACCACGACCCTGATGCTGCGCAGCTCGCCTGGTCGCGCACGCTCGACTTCCTGGGCGAGCACCATCGGTCGTGAACCGTTGGCATGTGCGGCGCATGGGTCTGGCGTTGCGAGCACGCTGCCTCGCGTCAGAGCCGTTCCGCCGCACCGGGTCGCCCGTCCTAGGGTGCCGGGCATGACGGAGCCAGGGACGTGAGCAGCGACGACAAGGTCGAGGAGAGCGGTTGGACCGCGCTGACGCGTGAGAACCCCGACCACTCCAACTGGTACGTCGAGCGGTTCCGTTCCATGGCAGCGGCCGGCGACGACCTGGCCGGCGAAGCCCGTCTGGCGGACGCGATGGTGGGCCGGGGTGCCCGCATCCTGGACGCCGGCTGCGGGCCCGGCCGGGTCGGCGCTGCGTTGCACTCGGTCGGCCATGCGGTGGTGGGCGTCGACGTCGACCCCGTCCTCATCGCGGCGGCCGAGGAGGACCACCCGGGCCCCCGCTGGGTGGTGAGTGACCTTGCCACGCTCGACCTGCCGGCGCAGGGCATCGAGGAACCGTTCGACCTGATCGTGAGCGCCGGCAACGTGATCGCGTTCCTGGCGCCCAGCACCCGGGTCCGGGTGCTCGAGGGCCTCTGCGCCCACCTCGCCCCGGAGGGGCGCATCGTGGCAGGTTTCGGGTCGGGCCGGGGCTACGAGTTCGACGAGTTCCGTGCCGATGTGGCGACCGCCGGGCTGCGGGTCGATCTGGCGCTCGAGAGCTGGGACGTGCGCCCCTTCACCGACGAGTCCGGGTTCCTGGTCGCCGTGCTGTCGAGTTCATCGACCTGACCGTCCCGGTCGACCCGACCGACCTGGTCCCGCCCCTTCAGGGCCGTCCGGGCGGCCGGCCTGGGTCACCAGAGCTGGTCGGTGTAGGTGTCGGTGCCGGGGATCGTCGGGATGAACGGAGCGACCAGGCGGACGGTTGCCAGCCCCGACTCCTCGACCCGGTCGGCGTAGTCGTGCAGGCGGTCCCAGACCTGGGTCGGGTCCTCGGTGCAGAACATCATCTGGAGGCTGCGCTGGCGGGTGCCGGGGCTGGTGCCGAGCTTCATCGGTGCGTTGCCCTCCTCGCCCTTGGGGATGATGGGGCGCCAGTGCACCACCTGGTCGATCCCCGAGGGGGTGCCGTCGGCGCCGTCCCCGAACAGTTCGGGCGCAGCGGTGGTGCTGAACCACTCGGCGAACTCGGGGTGCGCCACACCGTCGGCGCGGTCGACGTGCACGCTGACGAGCCCCCGGTACGGGTGGTCGAGCGCCATGTGCGCCGGCACGCCGTCGGCGTCGCGGTGGTCCTCGCCGACGACGAAGTAGAGGCAGGTGTGCGCATGGGTGCGCTCCTCGAAGCCGCGGCCGTGCTCGTAGAGCTCGAAGACCTGCTTGTTCGCCCAGGCGAAGTGCTCCGCCTCGTGTCCCTTGTGGATGAAGTACGTCGCCAGGTAGGAGCCGGCGTCGATCGGGTCGGTCACTGCCTGGTCCGCGGGCACGTCGGCCGGGAACCTCATGTCCTTCAGTGCCCTGGTGGCGACCCAGCGTCGGTTGGCGAACAACCACGGCCCGACCATGCACCCCGAGTAGAGGTGGTCCCGTTCGTACCAGCGGTTGTAGGCGACCTCGTGGCCAGGGGTCGGGTCCACCAGCGTGAACAGCATCGATCCGACGTGTACTCCGTCATCGGCTCCGTACGGTTCCATCTGGTGTCCCCCTGTGTTCAGCGTCGCGCTCAACGTAGCGGCGAGCCCTGTAGGCCGCGACATCGGTAGGGTGTGGCCGCATGCCGGAGCCCAGCGACAACGAGGCGGAGACGATCGCCCCAGGGTTCCTGGTGCCGGTCGAGTCGGCTGTGTCGTCTGCGCCGGTCGAGTCGGCTGTGTCGTCTGCGCCGGTCGAGTCGTCTGTGTCGTCTGCGCCGGTCGAGTCGTCTGTGTCGTCTGCGCCGGTCGAGCCGCTCGCGCCTCCGGTGATCGGGCAGTCCGCGCCTGCGGGTGCCCCGCTGCCGGCACCGGCGACGCTCGACCCCACGCCAGCGTCGCCGGAGCGACGCGGTCCTGGTGTGGTGGTCGGCAAGATCGTCGAGGTCACCGTCGTCTCGGTGAACGACCGCGAGGTCGAGGTCCGGCTGGCCGATGGTCGTGCCGCAGTCGTGCCTCGCGACGAGTTCGACGGAGTTCCGACCATTGGTGAGGTGATCACGGCGGCCCAGTTGGCCCGTGAGGACCCGCTGGAACGACCGGTGCTGTCGGTTGCGTGGGCGCGAAAGCAACAAGCCTGGGAGATCGTCGAAGCAGCCCTGACCGAGGGCACCCCGCTGACCGGGACGGTCCTCAAACAGATCAAGGGCGGAGCGGTGGTCGACGTGGGACTGCGCGGGTTCCTGCCCACCTCGTTGGTCAGCGACGTGCCCGGCACGAAGTTGTCAGAGCTGGTCGGTACCGAGGTCGAGGTCCTGGTGGTCGAGCTCGACCGCCCCAGGGACCGCATCGTGGTCTCCATCCGGGACCTCCAACGTCGCCGTCGCCGCGCAGCGGAGAAGGAACTGCTGCGGTCCTTGGCGCCCGGGTCGCGAGCCACCGGCACGGTGGTGAGCATCGCCGACTACGGCGCAGTGGTGGATCTGGGTGGCGCGCGGGGTCTGATCCACCGCAGTGAGCTGACCTGGGGTCGGTTGGAGTCCATCGAGTCGATCGTGGGGGTGGGCGACGAGGTCGAGGTCGTGGTGCTCGACGTCAACCGTTCGAAGCGGCGTATCGGGCTGTCGTTGCGGGCGGTCGGTCCGGACCCGTTCGACGCCATCGAGGTGGGTTCGATCACGTCTTCGACCGTGGTGCGCGTCGTCGAGTACGGCGTGTTCGTGCGCTTGGACACCAACGGCGCCGAGGGACTGGTGCACATCTCGGAGCTCTCCGACGCGCCGGGCTATCGGCCCGATCAGCTGGTCACACCCGGTGAGCAGCTCAATGTGAAGGTGCTCGAGATCGACCGCAAGCGCCGCCGCCTGGCGCTCTCGGTGCGCAGGGTGCTGGTCGATGACTGAGGGCTCGGTCCCGTCCGCCGCCTTCGTTCCATCTGACGCGATGCAGTTCATCGACGGTGAGCGCTGCATCGGCGGTGGCGCCGCCCGGACGTCGCAGAACCCGGCCACGTCCGAGATCGTGGTGTCGTACCGCGATGCGGGCTCCGACGACGTCGCCCGGGCCGTCGCGGCGGCGCGGCGTGCCCAGCCGGAGTGGGCGGCGCTCGCGCCGGTCGAGCGCGGCCGTGTCCTGCGTCGCGCCGCCGAGCTGTTGCGGGAGCGCAACGAGGAGCTGGCGCGGTGGGAGGTGCTCGACACCGGCAAGCCGATCCGCGAGGCCCTGGTCACCGATGTGCATTCGGGAGCGGACTGCTTCGAGTACTACGGCGGGGTGATCGCCGGGTCGACCGGCGAGCACCACCAGCTCGGTTCACTGATGGCCTACACGCGCAGGGAACCGCTGGGTGTGGTGGGCGCGATCGGTGCGTGGAACTACCCGCTGCAGATCGCCTGTTGGAAGGCCGCGCCGGCGCTCGCTGCGGGCAACGCGGTGGTGTTCAAACCGTCCGAGCAGACGCCGTTGACCGCGGTTGCGATGGCCGAGGTGCTCGTCGCAGCGGGACTGCCGCCGGGAGTGCTGTCGGTGGTGCAGGGCGACGGGTCGGTGGGGGCTGCGATCAGTGGCCACGGCGGGATCGACAAGATGACCGTGACGGGTTCGGTGCCGACGGGCCGGGCGGTCATGCGCGCCGCGTCGAATGCCCCGATGCCGGTCACCCTCGAGCTCGGCGGCAAGTCCCCGGTGCTGGTGTTCGCGGACGCCGACATGGAACGGGCGGTCGACGCTGCGGTCATGGCCAACTTCGCGACCCAGGGCGAGGTGTGTTCCAACGGGACGCGGGTGTTCGTGCAGGCATCTGTCCACGACGAGTTCGTCGAGCGGTTCGTGGCCGCGGCGGAGGCGTTGGTCGTCGGTGATCCCCTGGATCCGGCGACCCAGGTCGGTTCGCTCATCTCTGACGAGCACCTGGACAAGGTCCTCTCGGCGGTGCGTCGCGGTCAGGACCAGGGGGCACGGCTGCTGACCGGCGGACAGCGGGTGACCGATGGGTCGATGGCCGACGGTCGGTTCGTGACACCGGCGGTGTTCGCCGGGGTCGCGGACGACAGCGAGCTGGCCTGCCAGGAGATCTTCGGCCCGGTGGCCAGCGTGATGAGCTTCGACGACGAGGCCGAGGCTGTTCGCCGCGCCAACGCAACGCCCTACGGACTCGGCGCCGGCGTGATCACCCGAGACCTCGACCGCGCCCACCGGGTCGCGGCGCAGCTCGATGCCGGTTTGGTGTGGATCAACACCTACAACGTCACCCCTGTCGAGCTGCCCTTCGGCGGAGTCAAGGCGTCCGGGCTGGGTCGCGAGAACGGGTGGGCCGGGCTCGATGCGGTCACGCGGATCAAGACCGTCATGGTGGAGTCGGCACCGCTCGGCTCTCTCTGAACCGGGCCGGCTCGGCCTGATGCCGCTGAAGGTCGATGCCGTTGAAGGTCGCCGTAACCACGAGTGCATGCAGCGGAGCTGACGCTGCGGGCAGGAGCATCAGGCACACGTTCGCGCCGGCTTACGACGAATCGCATGAGCCGATTCGTCGTAAGCCGGCGTGCGGCAACACGCCATG
>Ga0105045_10006249_pt1 | contig 10540 bp, 8 predicted proteins | sample MAT02_FD_78089 | JGI IMG/M metagenome (GOLD analysis project Ga0105045, IMG submission 78089) | Freshwater microbial communities from Lake Fryxell liftoff mats and glacier meltwater in Antarctica - MAT-02 (megahit assembly) | ecosystem: Environmental > Aquatic > Freshwater > Ice > Liftoff... | reverse complement strand
GGACAAAAAGCGAACTGCCAGCTTGGCCACGGCCATGGCCTCCTGAGCGCAGCATCACGGACCATCAGGAGTGACCATGAGCGGCAAAGCAACACGTCAGTCACGTCCGGCGCCTGCGATGAACGTGACGCCCCTTGTCGACATCGTCTTGGTGCTCTTGATCATCTTCATGGTCGTGCTGCCCAGCATGGACAGCCAGGCCGCGGTGGACCTCCCCACGATCGCGAACGTCGATGAGGAGCCCGAGGGGCGCACGGACCCGGCCACCGTCTCCGTCACCGCCGATGAGCGCTACTTTCTCGATGACGGGTCGGGCGCTGCAAGCAGCGAAGAACTCTCTCGCGATGAGCTCACCACGCGTCTCCGCGTGCTTCATGAGGGCGCACCGTTGAGGCGCCTCCTGCTTCGAGGCGACGCATCGCTTTCCTACGGCCGCATTCGCTCTCTGTTTGCTATCTGCCAAGAGATTGGCTTTCCGGGCGTCGCGCTCCGCGTGGGTCAGCGAAGCGCTGAGAACGTCAGTCCTGAAGGGGAGCGCTGAGATGTCCTTCGAACTCGCGAGTGGCCCCAAGGGCCGGAAAAAGCGCGCCACGCCCGACATGAATGTGACGCCCTTGGTCGATGTCGTGCTGGTGCTGCTCATCATCTTCATGGTCATCACGCCACTGCTCGCCAAGCAGTTCTGGGTGCATGTCCCGCGGACGCCCGATGAGGCGCCAAGCGCACCTGCCACGCCCGACGAATCCATTGTCGTCACCGTGCTCGCAGATGGTCAGATCCGCATCAACCGAGATGTCGTCTCGCTCGCCGAGTTGGGCCCCCGACTGACACGCATCCTTGCCGCCAGTCAGCAGCGCACCGTCTTCTTCGACGCCGCATCGGATGCGCCTTACGGAACGGCCGTGGCTGTCCTTGATCAAGTGAGAGCGGGCGGCGGAGCGACGATCGCCGTCTCGCCCCAGCCTCTCGCAGACTGACCACTACGCCGATGGACCACCGAATCGCATGCGTCCGCATGCGGCGGTCGCTCTTTGCCTGTGAAGGAACCTTATGCCCAATCAGCGACACTCCCTGGCCCTCCGTCGAAGTCAGCAACTCGCGCGACTCGTGCTCCCCTATATGCTTGTTCAGACTGGCAGTCTCGCGATGGCGCAAGAGGCCGAGACATCAGGATCTGCATGCAGTCAGGGCATTGAAGGTGTCGTAGCCGACGGCGCAACGGGAGAGACGTTGATCGAGGCCAGCGTCGCGGTGGTGGGCCAAACCCAGCGCGTTCTGACGGACTACGAGGGTCACTTCGTCATCGCGCTGCCGCCGGGCGAGTACGCCATTCGCTCGTACTACGACCTCTATCAGCCAGCGCAGATGGAGCGCATTCGGGTGCGCGAAGGTCAGTGCACAGCAGTGCATCTCGACCTCGACTCCACCGCGAGCGAGGGCGAGGAGGTCGTCATTGAGGTGCAAGGAGATACAGGCTCGGAGGCCTCCGCCTTGCGAGGACGCCGTGAGTCGGCCGCTGTCCAGGATGGCATCTCTGCCGAGGAGATTCGCCGCTCGCCCGACAGCGATGCAGGTCAGTCGGCGCGTCGCATCGTAGGTGCCAGTGTGGTCGGGGGTCAGTACCTTTTCGTGCGCGGATTGGGCGGTCGCTACTCGTCCGTGTTGCTCAATGGCGCGTCCCTCCCGAGTTCCGATCCTGATCAGCCCGGTGTCCAGCTGGATCTCTTTCCCACCGCGATTCTGGATGGCTTGGTCGTCGCCAAGACGTTCACGCCCGATCTGCCGGGCGATGCCGCGGGCGGCACGATGCTCATCTCCACGCGTGAGTTCCCCACCCGATTCCGACTGACCGTTAACGGCTCACTTGGACTCAATACGGAGACGTCATTCGCCTCCGCACAGACGGGGCCTGCGGGCGGGCTTGATTGGCTCGGATTCGATGACGGAAGGCGCGCACTGCCAGCGTCCGTTCCGCAGAATGACACGCTCCAGGGCCTCTCTCGCGATGCGCGGATTGAGGCCACACGAGGTTTTCGGCCCCGCTTTGGACTGCGCAACACGATTGCCGCCCCCGCAGGCCGCCTCGGCGTTCAGCTCGGTGACACGGTGCGAATCGGCCAGTATCGCCTCGGCTATTTCGTCTCTCTTGGGTACTCAAACGCCACTCAGATTCTTCGCGATGAGGTGATTCGTCCGGGGGCGAGTGTGGTCGGTCGGGGTCCTGAGGGTCAGTTGCTCTTTGGCAGTCCTGAAGCGCAGCGTAGAACGTCATTCACGAATACCGTCAACTGGGGGGGCCTCGGCGCGATGCGTCTGGATCTTTCCGATCACGACGATCTGCAACTGACCATCTTGGCCTCACAGACGAGTGACTCCTACACGGGCGTCGCGCGCGGCTACGACTTTGAGAGTGACCAGCAGATTGAGGCGACTCGAACGCGCTGGCTGGAGCGCAATCTCTTCTTCGGCCAACTGGCAGGTACGCACGAAGGTCTGCCCCTGCACTCAAGGCTTCGTTGGAGCGTCTCGGGCTCGATGAGCGGACGCAGTGAACCCGACATTCGCGACATGATCTACGGCGCCAACGTCGGCAGTGATGTGCGCACCTACCGGCCATCTACCTCGGGGTCAGGCGAGCGCTTCTTTCTGAACCTGGCCCAGCGTGAAGTCGGTGGGACGATCGACCTGAGCATCCCCATCGACACGCTCACCTTTCGTATGGGAGGCGCTCTCCGGGTGAATGAGCGTGACTTTCTCTTTCGCCGCGTTCGCTATGAGGGCACGGGCGGCGATGCCGACTCACTCCCCGCAACGGAGCTCTTCGACCCCTCGCGCAATGGCATCTCGTACGAGCTTGTGGAGCGCACCGATCGCACGGACGGCTATCAGGCGTCACAGACGCTGGCCGCGGGCTTCGCAATGATCGACTGGCAGTTGGTTCCCTGGCTTCGCGCGGTCGGCGGTGCGCGTATGGAAGCCTTTCGGCAGACCGTCTCCTCGGGCTCGGCGATCTTTCCTTCCGAGGGCGCCGACCAGTCTCGCGACACGCATCGCACAGACCTCGATGTGCTTGGCTCTGCAGGTCTCATCTTTCGCATCACCGACGAAGTGTTCGTTCGCGCCAACTACGGAACCACGGTCGCGCGGCCGCAGATTCGTGAACTAGCGAGCTTCGTCTTTCCCGACTTCATTCGTCAGCGAACCATCACAGGCAGACCCGATCTTGTCCGCACGCGCATTCACAACTTCGACCTTCGCGCCGAGTGGTTTCTCTCCCCCACCGAAGTGATCGCGGTCTCCGGATTTGCCAAGCAGTTTGAAGACCCGATCGAGATCACCGCTGAGGCGAACAACCAGTTCTCCTATCGCAACTTCCAAGGCGCATTGATCGCGGGTGTGGAGGCCGAAGCACGCCTCTCCTTCGCGCGGATTTCACCCGATCTGCGCTTCTTCGACTTCGCCGCGAATGTCGCGCTGGTGCACTCCGAGATTCAGCTCGGTGCCTCGCAGTTCACGACGGTCACCAACCAGTCGCGCCCTCTCTCCGGGCAATCACCCTACGTGGTGAATATGTCACTTGGAGTTCAACTGCCTGATACCGGATTGACCATCAGGACGCTCTATAACGTCTTTGGTCCACGTCTGATTGAGGTGGGCATTCAAGGCGTACCCGATGTCTATCAAGAGTCGTTTCACAGCTTCGATGTGACGGCGACTTGGACATTTGATCCGCACTTTGACCTGCGTGTGGCCGTGGAGAACGTCTTTCTGGACGACTTCCTGATCACGCAAGGCGGGCAAATCCTTCAGCAATACAACCAAGGTCTGACTGCCAATCTGGGGCTCAGTTGGCGGCCTGAATGACGCGCACTCGCAAACTGCGAATGTGTCCATCGATACGAGGAGTGACCATGAGAAACTTGCTAGCGGGAAAGAAGACGACACGCAGAATGCCGAAGAAGGCTAGTTGGCTATTGGCATGTACGGTTGGATTGGCATGCGCAGCTGGACTCACAGGTTGCCCTGACCCGGATCCGGTCAGTGCAGACGCTGCACGCAGCGACACGCCCACACTCGATGCCTTTGTGGAGCGGCCGGATGCCACGATCGTTGTGATCGATGCAGGGCGTGACGCATACTCCCCTCCAGGCGTGGATGCGCCGCTGCCGGATGCGTGGGTGCGTGTTTGTCCACCCGTAGAGTCGCGGCCTGTGACGACGGTGCGCGGTGAGATTCGCACCAACACAACCTGGGATTGCGGCCAAACCTGGCTCATCGAATCTGAGGGTGACCAGGGCCCGCTCTACGTGACGAACGGCGCGACGCTGACAATCGAAGAGGGCACTGTGGTTCGCGGCGCCGTGCGTGACGGGCAGCGTCGATGTGTGATGGCGACGACGACGACCTGCACGGCCGACTCCAACTGCACGGCAGCAGGAGATCGCTGCGGCGCTCCCTCGCAGCAGGGCACGGCGCTCGTGATCGCACGTGGCGCGCAGCTTGTCGCACAGGGAAGCGCTGCACGCCCGATCGTCTTCACGAGCAATAATTTCGGCAACGTCGCAACGCCTCCACGCGCCGGAGACTGGGGCGGAATCGTGATGCTCGGGGATGCTCCGACCAACTGGGACCCCGCTGATGGTGCGCAGATTGAGGGCCTCCCCTCCGGCGAAGGACGCGGCGTGTTTGGCGGAAGCAACGCCGCCGGCTCCTGCGGCACGTTGAGCTACGTGCGCGTGGAGTACGCGGGCTACATCGTGGGTCGCAACAACGAACTCAATGGCATCACGCTCGGCGGCTGCGGTGGTGGAACCTTGCTCGACCACGTCCAGGTGCACCTTGGTCTCGATGACGGAATCGAGTTCTTTGGCGGGTCAGCCAATCTTCGCTACGCGCTCGTGACTGGCACGGGCGATGACTCACTCGACTTCGACCTTGGATGGACTGGCAACGTGCAGTTCTTCATCGCCCAGCAGCGTGATGTCTCGGGGGAAGAGCGCTGCATCGAGGGCGACAATCATCCGAACAACTACACGCGCATGCCCTACTCGCGGCCAACGATTCACAACCTCACGTGCATCGGCAGCGGCACGCCCGGAACCGACCCGATGGACGGAATGATCCTGCGTCGCGGAGGACAGGCCGTCGTGCGCAACTCGGTCTTCTTCAACAGCCCTGACCGCGGCTTTCAAGTGCAGGATTTGGCGGATGCGACGGCTACGGCGGGCATGGACACGATCTCGTGGCTTCGTACGCCAAGTGGCGCAGGGACAGTCTTCGAGAACAACATTCTCTTCCGCATCGGGCCCGACCCAGACCGCAACCGCTTCTTCACACTGAGCGCAGGGGCGGCCGCTGCAACAGGCGTCGATGACGTGCTCGCGGCACTCCAGGCTGCCAATGACGAGGGGACGGATCCGATGTTTGGCGCGCTCGCCACGGACTTCCTCTCCCCTGACTTTGCACCCGCCGCGGGAAGCGCTGCAGCCACTGGCGCAGCAGCGACGCCCACCACGCCAAGCGGATTCTGGCAGCCCGCGGCCTATCGCGGCGCAGTACGTCCTGGTGCCACAGGCTCTGAGCTCTGGTACATCGGCTGGACGCGCTTCACCAACTGACCAACACAGCGACCACGATGAAGGCCCGTGACATGCGGGCCTTCATCGTTCCGTCGGACGTGGCACGCTAGGAACCCATGCGCCTGCCTCTCACCCGACGTACCTGGCTTCTCTCCGCAGCCTCATGGGCGCTCGCCGGGTCGGGTCGGCTGAGCGCGCAGAGTACCGGCTCAGCTGGCAATCAGACTGGCAATCAGACTGGCAATCAGACTGGCATGCTCCGCGTCGGGCTTCTCGACGCTGAGGGCGTCAATCGGGTAGCCTTGGAGGTCGCGCAGACTGCCATGCAGCTCAGATTCGCGGTCCAGATGATCACGCCGCGCGATGTCCAATCAGGCGCGTTGGTGGGCCTGGCGGCGCTGGTCGTCACGGGCGGTCGTGCATCACGTCAAGGTCGTGCGCTGGGCGACGTGGGGCGCGAGGCGATTCGCCAGTTCGTGCACTCAGGTGGCGGCTACGTGGGTATCTGCGCGGGCTCGTATCTGGCCATGCAGCGTCCGCATGACTCGACAGAAGAGTCCTACAAAGCGGCGTTTGTTGCGCTCGAGCACGGCACGGGTGACGCCTGGCAGCGCGGCATTGCCCCAGTTCGTGTGGGCCCGCTCGATGGTTCACCTTCGTGCGTTCTGCACTACGCGAACGCGCCCATCTTTCATCCCCATGAGGTGCGTGGGCTGCCAACGCCACGTGTGCTTGCGCGCTTTGAAGAGGAGATCTTCCTGGAGCGAGCGGGCACGCATTCGGGCCAGATGACAGGCACCCCGGCGATCATCGCCACGCACTTTGGGGCGGGTCAGGTCGTCTTGTTCAGCCCGAACCCCACGATGGCCCCCGCCCAGACTGACCTCTTCGTGCATGCCATTGCGCGCGTCGCCTCCCGTCAGCCGGTGATGGCCTATCGCGCGCTATGGGCGCTTGAGTAGGTGCGTGAGGAGCCCGCGTCCGGCGCGCTCGCAGAGTTCAAAGACGAGGTCGAACTCGCCTGTGAAGTAGGGGTCCGGCATCTCCTGATCCTTGATGCCAATGGCGTCGAAGTCCCGGAAAAGAATGACCTTTTCACGATGCTCGGGCTCTGTGATCAGTGCGAGCATGTCATTCATATTCTTCTTATCCATCGCCAGCAGCACGTCGAACTCCTCAAAATCGGTGTACTTCAACTGACGTGCTCGATGCGTCAACTCCACCCCCCGTGCGAGCGCCGTCTTGCGCGTCTCGGGATGCGCCAGCTCACCCGTATGCCAGGAGCCAGTGCCGCAACTATCGATCTCAAACGCGTGCATCAGATTGGCATCCTGGACGAGCTTGTTGAAGACGCCCTCGGCCGTGGGAGAGCGACAGATGTTGCCCAGACAGACAAAGAGGACCCGCTTTTTCGCTGAGGCCATCATCGGCTCTTTCGCAGCATGCCGACGAAGCCCCAAAGCGCCTTGGGCAGATTGCCCGACGCGAGGCCATCGAACGCATCGCGCAGCACGTCGTATTTTCCCTCGTAGGGAAACCAGAAGGGCTCGGATTTCATGAGGCCGCGGTCGACCATGATCGCCTTGGTGTGGGTGAACCCGAGGATGCCTTCATCGCCGTGATACCGACCAAAGCCGCTGTTCTTCACGCCGCCGAAAGGAAGGTGCGGGTTGCCTACAGAGGTGACCACATCGTTCACCGTCGCCTGGCCACACTCGAGGCGCGATGCGAGCTCCAACCCGCGCTTGATGTCCTTGGTCCACACACTGCCATTGAGGCCGTATTGATGGTCATTGGCCATGCGAATGGCCTCTTCGACGTTGCGCACCTTCACGATGGGAAGGACGGGGCCGAAGGTCTCCTCGCGGTAGATGTCCATCTCGACCGTGATATTCGTCAGCACCGTGGGCTCGTGGAACTGACCAGGACGGTCGATGCGCTTGCCCCCGAAGAGAACCTTCGCGCCCTTGGCGACAGCATCTTTGATGTGCGCTTCCACGGTGTCGATCTGACGCGGGAAGGTCATCGGTCCCATCTCCGCGGATTCATCGGGCCCGCCCACGCGCATGCGCTTGGTCTCGCGAATGACCATGTCCACAAAGCGATCGTGAATCTTCTCCTCCACAAAGACGCGCTCCACCGAGGTGCACATCTGACCGCAATTCACGAAACCGCCCCAGACGGCAGCGCGCGCAGCACGCTCAAGGTTGGCGTCCTCGCAGACGATCATCGCGTCTTTGCCACCGAGCTCAAGCTCGACGGGAATGGGTCGCTTCGCTGCGGCCGCCATCACCTTGCGACCTGTCGCCACCGAGCCCGTGAAGAAGATCTTGTCGACCGCGGATTCACTCAACGCAGCGCCCGTCGAGCCATCGCCTTGAATGACCTCAACCACGCCCTTGGGAAGCCCAATTCGGTCGAAGACCTCGCGGATGATCTCGCCGGTGATCGGGGTGACTTCGGAGGGCTTGATCACCACGGTATTGCCGGCAATGAGCGCCGAGATCGCGGGGACGACTGCGAGCTGGAAGGGGAAATTCCAGGGGCTGATGATGGCGATCACGCCCATTGGAAAGTGCTCTTGGTAGGTGCTCTTTCCGGGAAAGAGAATCGAGCTCGGCAGTTTTTTGCGCGTGAGCAGTTGCGGGGCGCGCTTCTCGTAGTGCTCAAGGAACGCAGTGACCGGCAAGAGCTCGGTCATGATCGCGTCGACGAGCGGCTTGCCCGTGTCCTCGCTGATGCGGCGCGCGAATGAATCACGATGCGCGCGGAGCACGTCGTTGATGCGCATCAGCGTGCGCAGGCGCTCTTGCAGCGTCGTCTGTTTCCAAGCGAGTGAAGCCTTGCGTGCGCGCGCGACGGCCGCCTCCACATCCTCACGGCTTGTGATGGGGAAATCACCCAGCACTTCACCCGTGACAGGGCTCTTCTTGACGATGACCGAGGACCGCAACGCTTCGAGGATTTGCATGAGGGAAAGTGTGCGCAGCCTGAGCCAGGGATGGCAACACGTTCGCGCCACGATCGACGTGCAACCTCCAGGTTGCATAACCGACGCGCTACCAAAAGGGTGCAAATGAATTCCGAGGGCGACGGCGCTGGTGGTACTTGGCGCAACGCACTAACTTCGCGCTGTGAACTCCCGTACGACAGTCCCTCTCGGCAAAGCGCCTCTTACCCTCGAAGCCATCGCGGCCATCGCCGATGGGCACGCAACGATCGCCATCGATGAAGACGCACATACCCGCGCACGCATCGCGTCGGCATCGAAGCTCGTCGAAGACGCGCTCAAGAGCGGGCGCACAATCTACGGCGTGACGACAGGCTTTGGCGCCTCGGTGGAGTTTCAAGTCTCACCCGAAGTCGCCGAGCAAATGCCGATCAACCTGGTCCGCTATCACGGCTGCGGAACGGGCGCGATTCTCGGTGCGCGTGAGGCAGCGGCCATCGTCGCGGTGCGCGCGAACTCGCTCTCGCTCGGTGCCAGCGCGGTGCGCCAAGTGCTGCTCGACAGGCTCTGTCTCTTCGTCGATCAGGGCATGCTGCCGTGCATCCCCGAAGAGGGCTCGGTCGGTGCGAGTGGCGATCTCACACCGCTCTCCTATGTCGCAGCCCTGCTCGCCGGAGAGCGCGAAGCGTGGGTCGACGGGAAGATGATCGACGCGGTGGACGCGCATCGCATCAAGGCGATTGAGCCGCTCACGCTGCGCCCCAAAGAGTCGCTCGCGATCATGAATGGCACGAGCGTGATGAGTGCCCTCGGCGCCCTCTCGTGGGTGCGTGCACGCAAGCTCGCCCGCTTCACCGCCGTGCTCACAGCGATGGCTTCGGACGTTCTGCATGGCGTCCCAGGGCACTTCGACGACCGCATCTTCGAGCTCAAGCCCCATCCCGGTCAGCGCACTTTGGCGCGTTGGATTCGTGCACGTGTTGGCGATAAGAATCCCCCTGCACGCGTGCAAGACCGCTACTCGATTCGCTGCGCGCCGCACGTCGCCGGCCTCATCCTCGATTGCCTCCCGTGGATGCGGAACATGCTCGAGACCGAGATCAACGGGGTGAACGACAACCCGATCATCGAGGGCCCGAGTGACGACGCGCCCGAGGGTCGCATCCTGCACGGCGGCAACTTTTATGGAGGCCACGCATGCCTCGTCACTGACACATTGAAGAACGTCGTCGCCAACGTCGGCGACTTGATCGACCGGCAAGTCGGCATGCTCTGCAACCCCGCCACGAACGCCGGGCTTCCAGCGAACCTCAACGCCCGCACAGGCCCTGATCGCGCGACGCATCATGGCTTCAAGGCGATGGAGATCAGCGCCTCGGCCTTGGCTGCGGAGTCGCTCAAGATGAGCATGCCGGCGAGCGTCTTCTCGCGCAGCACCGAGAGCTACAACCAAGACAAAGTCTCGATGGGCACCATCTCCGCTCGAGAGAGCGTGCGTGTGCTCGATCTCGTTGAGACGATCTGCGCGATTCATCTGCTCACGGTCTGTCAGGCCGTCGACCTACGCGGCGCAGACAACTGCCACCCAGCCAGCGTCGAGATCCGCGATGCGGTGCGCAAGCATATTCCGATGGTCGAGGCCGACAGGCGCATGGATCTGGATATCCAAGCGGCGCTTCGGCTCTATCGAAATGACCTGCTTCCGCTGGGCGAGAACGACTACGAAGTTGGCTCGTTCACGCGTTGATGGTCAGTGTATAGAGACCACTTCGTGATGGTCCCTGCGACGCAAAAAGCCACCCCCGGGTGGCTTTTCGCATTCTGTCTATCCGCCAAGCTTCAGCTTCGCGTGCGCACAATCTCTTCGATGTTGCTCAACCTGCGCGCGAGCTCCTCTGGGTCTTTCGCAGGCTGAAAGCGGCCATCGGGGCCGTCTCTTTCGACCTTCACAAACGTGCTCGGCAAGAACGCCGTGAGCTCACCGACGAGGCGTTCGAACTGGATCGCCGTT
>Ga0105045_10006247_pt1 | contig 10540 bp, 10 predicted proteins | sample MAT02_FD_78089 | JGI IMG/M metagenome (GOLD analysis project Ga0105045, IMG submission 78089) | Freshwater microbial communities from Lake Fryxell liftoff mats and glacier meltwater in Antarctica - MAT-02 (megahit assembly) | ecosystem: Environmental > Aquatic > Freshwater > Ice > Liftoff... | reverse complement strand
GTAGTCGATGCGATCGAAGCGCTCGGCAATCTCGAGCGAAAGCGGAATGCTGCGCGCGTTGGCGAGGGCGCAGTAGTCGAGGCCCGGGCAAGTGATGAGATCGGTCAGCTTGCCAAAGTTAGCGCCGGCCAAGTCCATGCGCTCGAGCGCGGCAAACAGCTGAGGCAGTTCGCTGACCTTGACGTCGGGCAAAACCAAGTTCTGTGTGTGAGTGGCCACGATACCGCCAAAGCTGAAGCGATCGGACAAGTCGGCGATGGCTTCGAGCTGCGTGTCGCTCACGTCGCCAGGCGGTACTCCCTTCGTCTTGACGCTAATGACGGCGCCGACGTAGCCGGGCACGCGATGAGCGAAGGTGTTGTTGCGCACCCAGTTGGCGAAATTGCGTTCGGGACTCAGTGTGAAGCCGGCGATCTGCGACTCGGCCCCGGGCAGTATCTCGTGCGCTGGCGGCTGAAAAAACGCTGTCACGCGCGCGATTTCGGCATCCGGTAGCGCCAAATCGGACGTGTAGGAAGCACGGAACTCTTCTTCGACCAAGCGGCGGAACTCGGCGATGCCGAGCGCGTTCACCAAGATCTTGATGCGCGCCTTGTACTTGTTATCGCGCCGACCCGAGAGGTTGTAGACGCGCAGTATGCTCTCCAAGTAGCCGAGCAACTCGGTCTTTGGCAGAAACTCGCGCACGACTTGAGCGATGTGCGGCGTGCGACCCATGCCGCCGCCGGCCAGGACCTCGAAGCCAATCTCGCCCGCGGCGTTCCTCACCAGCCGCAAGCCGATGTCGTGAAAACGGACGGCTGCGCGATCTTCGGTCGGCGCGCCGGTGATGGCGATCTTGAACTTGCGAGGCAGCGCGGCGAACTCGGGATGAAACGTCGACCATTGACGAATGATCTCGGCCCACGGGCGCGGGTCTTCGATCTCGTCTTTCGCTATGCCGGCGAACGGATCCGCAGTCACGTTACGCACGCAATTGCCGCTCGTCTGCACCGCGTGCATTTCCACGCTGGCCAGCTCGTCCAAAATCTTCGGAATATCCTCCAATTTTGGCCAATTGTACTGAAAATTCTGACGCGTCGTCACGTGGGCGTAGCCCCTGTCGTAGATGCGAGCGACATGCGCCAGCTTGCGAATTTGCGCGCTCGACAACAGTCCGTAAGGCACTGCCACGCGCAGCATGTACGCATGCAGCTGCATGTAGAGACCGTTCTGCAGCCGCAGCGGCTTGAACTCGTCTTCGGTGATTTCACCCGACAAGCGGCGCGCCACTTGGCCGCGAAATTGCTCGGCTCGCTCGATGATGATGCGCCGGTCGTAGTCGTCGTATTGATACATGGGGCTCCAGTGCTCGCTCGATGCGGCGGGAATTTTCAGAGGGCCTGGCGTTCGCGGCCATTGTCGGGGCGACGCACCGGCACGGTCGGGCCCCGGGCGCGAATGCCTTCGCGTGCGCTCAAGGTCTCGATGCCCGCGTCAGTGACGTGCACGTCGATGCCGTAGGGGTCGCAGACGAGAAACTGCTCGGAACGACTGGCGTGAGCGACGAACGGTTTGGTGGCCTCTTCGTCGAGGACGAGACGCGCCTCGGCGAGCTTACCGCTCCAGGTTCCGTCTTCCCGCAGGTACGCCACGCTGCCATCCGCCGTGAAATTGGCGGTGATGATCCAGTGGGTCGCGCCTTTGTGCATTCCGCGAGTCTGCTCCACCGGACGACATGAGCAAAAGACGAAAAGATGATGCTAAGCATAACCTAAAGATATGCTTAGGGCCCCGGCTCGAGTGCACCCACGGCTCCAATTCAGCCTCAAACTACTGATTATATTATGAATTTGAATCAGCTGCGTGTTTTCCACTCTGTCGCTCAAATGGGCAGTGTCAGCGGTGCGGCACGGCTCCTGCGGGTGAGCCAACCGGCCGTCTCCAAGCAGCTGGGCGAACTGGAAGCGGCGCTCGGCGCGCCCCTCGTCGACCGCCTGCCGCGCGGCGTGCGCCTCACGCGCGTCGGCCGCGCGCTCGAAGAACACGCCGCGCGCCTGTTCGGCGCCGAACGCGCGGCCGAACTCGAGCTGGCCATGCTCACCGGCACTCCCGGCGCGCGACTCAGCGTCGGAGCCAGCACCACCATCGGCAGCTACCTCGTGCCGACCGTATTCGGCCAGTTGCGGCAGCTGCACCCCGAGCTCGCGCTGTCGCTCGAGATCGGTAACACGCAGTCCATCCACGAGCTGGTGGCGCGCGATAGCGTCGACGTGGGGCTCACCGAGGGCCTGCCGAGTGCGGAGGACTTGAGGAGCGAAGCATTCTCGGCCGACTACATAGTCGCCGTCGCGGCTCCGGGATCGATATTGCTGGGCAGCGGCCCGATTGCACTCGAACGTTTCTTGGCCGAACCGATGGTCGTGCGCGAGCGCGGCTCCGGAACGCGCGAGGTGCTCGAATCCGCGCTCGCCGAACGCGGCCACACGCTCTCGCCAGTGATGGAACTCGGCAGTTCGGAGGCCGTGAAGAACGCTGTGGCGCAGAGGCTCGGTGTGGCGTTCGTTTCGAGCCTGACCGTCGACTTGGAGCTCCGTCTCGGCCGGCTCGCGCAGGTTTCGCTCAGCGACTTCAGTCTGCGCAGAAACCTGCATGTGGTGGAGCTGCGCCATCGCGCGCCCAGCCCGCTCTTGGCGACGTTCAAGCAGCTGCTCGCCGCCCCACAAACGCCTTGGCGGCGCGCCGAGTATGCTATTTAGCAAGGCTCAGCGCAGTTCGACTGAGCCGCGCTGGTGACGCGCTCACTCGGTCCTTGGTAGTGCGGCGGGCCGCTGCCACTCGCCGTCCAGGAGCGAAAACACGACGTGATCGACGAAGTGGTCGCCGAGCCACTCGGCGTCGCGGCGCGCGCCCTCGCGCACGAAGCCGAGGCGGGTGGGGACAGCTTGGCTCGCCGAATTCTCGGAAGCGCAACGTACTTCGACGCGATGCAAGCCGAGGCGCGCGAAGGCGTATTGCACATGAGCCCCGACGGCCTTCGTCGCCAGGCCTCGACCCTGCGCACCCTCGGCGAGCCAGTAGCCGAGCGAAGTCGAGCGATTCTCCCAATCGATGGCGTGCTGACCGACGACTCCGACCAACGCGCCCCCATGCCGAATGACAGTCTGCACGCCTTGGTTCTGCGCTTCTTGCTGCTGGCTCATGGTGACGAAGGCGCGCGTGTCGTCCGCGGTTTTCACGGCGTCGACCCACGGCAACCAACGACGCAAGAAGTCGCGCTCGCGGTCGATCAGTCGGAACAGCTCGACGACATGCCGGGGTTCCAACGGCTCGAGCCACGTGTCCCCATCGATCTGCACGAGAAGCATCGTGCGGTTCTAACCCGAGCGCGCTCCCATCGTGAACCCGCTGGGGCTAGACTGAACCCATGCGGCGCCTGGGCTGGTTGTTTTTCACTCTGCTGGCAAGCTGCACCTGGAAAGAACCGGCGCCCCCAATCTGCCGCGACCGCACGGCCGTCGAATTTTCGACGGCCCTCTCGGACCCGGGCGAATACGTGCTGGACGTGGACAGCGACACGCTCGATTTCACCTGCACCTTCGTGTTGGGCGGCACGACCAACGCCTGCACGAATGCAGATCCGACGACGTTCGAGCTCCACTTCGTCCACGAGACCGGTCGAGCAACCTCGCCCTACGCGCGCCTCGACGGCTTCCTGCTCGAGACTGCCAGTCGCAGGCTGGCCATCGACCTGCGCAGCAAAGCGGGCGTCGTCTACTTCGACGGTGTCATTCGGCCCGAGCCAGCACAAACGCCGTGCGTCGATGACGAGCGGCCTCCGTACTTCGAGAGTACGACGACCATCCGCATCGGCACAGAGGCAGCTGGCGGCGCCGCCAGCAACTGATTGGCTTAGCAGCCCAGGTTGCTACCTGGCGTGCCGCTCAGCCGCGAGATGATGCTCTGGTAGTAGTTCACCCGCATTTGCACGGTGCTCGGGTTCCGACCGTTGCACTCGAGCCCTCCGTTGATGGTCCGGATCGTTTCTCCAAAGCCGCGACTGTTGACCATGGCGTTGTGAGCCGTCATCGAGCCCGCGCCGGTCTGCGTCATCCAGAACCACAGCCCAGTGGCCCAAGCGATCTTGGATTCACGCGCCACGCGACCCGGATCGAGTCGCAGCACTTCTTGGTTGCCAAAGATCGAGAGTGAAGCGGCGCAGTAGTTGTAGTTCCACGACAACTGAATCGGTCCGCGACCGAAATACTTCTGCCCCGGAGCCGGCGGACAGAACCAGGGCGAGTAGTCGGTGTAGTCACCCTTGGCGATCTCTTCGATGTAGACGAGATTCCCCGTTTTGTGAGCGACGTTGGCAAGGAACGCGGCGGCTTCTTGCTTGCGAATTTCGAGCGAACCCTGGTTGGCAAACGTTGGGTAAATCGCAGCAGCTTCGACCAAGCCGTCGTAGGTGTAGAAGCCGTTGCGGTTGGGAAAAATGGCTTCGAACTGCGCGCGGCTCACGATTTGCGCAAAGCCCGTGGCCGTCGACCCACCGCTCCCGGCATTGCCGCCGCTCGAGCTGCCGCCCGTGCCGCTGCAGCCGCCGTTGTAGGGATCCCAGAACCAGGTGCTGATGGTCGGGCTGTATCCCGGGTTCTCGTGCTCGGCGATGTAAGTCGCGCCTGCGTACTTCACGATGGCGCCGGCCGCGTAGAACGTGCCCTGCTGCCAGTTCGGATAGTTGCAGCCCGTGCCGCCGCCACTGCCGCCGCTCGAGGTCGCGCCGCCACTCGAGGTGCTGCCGCCCGTACCTGTGCTGCCGCCCGTACCCGTGCTGCCGCCCGTACCTGTGCTGCCGCCCGTACCAGCGCCGCTGCCTTCACAGCTCTTACCGTTCAGCTTGAAGCCAGTGGGGTTGCCGTTGTTGCCGGTCGAGGTGCCGTTGAAGCCGAACGAGACGTTGGCGCCGTTGCCCAAAGCCGCGTTCCAGCCGGCATCTTTCACGCTGACGTTGCCGCCGCTCTGCGTGTACGAGCCGTTCCACAGGCTCGTCACCTTCTGACCGTTGGCGTAAGTCCACTGGAGCGTCCAGTTCGAGACGGCGCTGCCCAAGTTGGTGAGCCTCACCTCGGCACCAAAGCCGCTGCCCCAATCGCTGACCGTGTAGTCGACGCGGCAAACGCCGCTCTGCACGGTCAACGCCTGCTCGGTCGCCGCGATGTCGTCGCTCGGTTCGAGTGAACAGCCGACCGCTAAGAGGGCCAACGTGATGGATCGGAGTGCTGGACGCATGACTCGTATCTCCCTTGGTACGTTTCTGGAGCGCGCAGACGGGCTGCGTGCAACAGCGACGCTGCATGCGCCGCTCTCGTACACCAAACTCCACTCACTCCAAGTCGGGTTGTCGTTTTCACTCTCCGACAAAGCCCGATCGCAACCTGGAAGCGCCACCGCATGGTGAGCCGATGATGAGAAGGGAAACTTGCGCGCGCATACGATTGTATGGAACCGCCGCGCATTTCGGCGCTTGGAAACTTGTACCGAGAGTGCGCAATAGCCTCGAAGCGCCCCGATGAAATTATGCTGCTGCAGCAGATCAGAACGCTGCCAAGCCACCTGCGCCTCCGCTGCTCCGTGACGCTGGAGCGTCTCGAGGCTTCAGCGGTTCGCGACGAAACAGTTGGTAGTCGCGGCGACCGGCCTCGAAACGCCACACCTCCCGGTAACCCCTTAGGGCGCCAGCGCGTCGGGCCTCCGCTTCGGAGAGCCAGTCTGGCTCGAGCAGCACGTACTCGCCCGAATACTGGGCGAAGCACCGCGAGACTTCGCGAAAGCCATGCAAGCTGACTCGGAGACGCGGCTCGACCAGGTGGCCGCGCTCGAGCGGGACCGGGAAAAAGTGCCGGCACGCCGAGCGGACGTTCAGGTAGCGCGCGCTCGTCCCGTATGACGCCAAAAGCACCGTACTGAGCGGATTGGCGCCTTGCGAACCGACTAGCCGCTCCACCTCCGCAAAGCGCTCGATATTCTCGCGCACGCCACGCCAAGCACGTTCGACGTTCTTCTCGCGAGGGGCCGCGTTGGATCCGAACCAGACGCAAAACGCCAAACTCATCAGTGCCACAAAGGCCGCCGGCCGGAACGCCGAGCCGCGCAGACCAAAGCCCAAGAAGGCGCCGAGCGACGCGGCCGACGCCAGGGCGACCGTGCTGAAGTGATACGTGTAGTAGGCTCCTTGTCCGACCAAACAGATGAAGGGCACTAGCCACAAGGCCGCGAGCAGCGCGAGCACGTCACGACGCCGCTCAGCGAGCAAGCCCGGCACAGTGAGCCCCAGGGCCAGCAAACCCGACAGCAATGTAGGATTGAAGGCGAATTGCTTGGTGATCCGCAAAAGGCCTCCGAAGCGACGGAGCAGGCCGGAGGCTCCTTGGTAGTAGACGGTCTCGAGCAAATCCGTGAGTTGCAATGGCGCCCAGACCCACAAGGACAACGTTACGGCCAAGAAGGCGCCGAGCCACAGACCCGCAAACACAGACAGATCGCGGAGCGGTCGATCGCGCAAGGTGGCGAGTGCGATCGGCGCTACGAACAGCACGGTGATGCCCTTCAGATAGGGCAACAGCGCAGCCAAGACCACGGCCAAGACAAGGGAATGACGCCCTGGCCGTAGCGCGCAGCCAAGTGCATAGAGCAAGCAGACGACTGTCACGTCCTCCGCGTGCAGCGGCACCGTGGGCCAGGTGGCCGTCACAGCGAAGACGACCACTGCAAAGACCTGCATCACATCCTTGCGCGGCAGCTGCAGGAATCGAGCGTACCCAGTGGCGAACACCCAGGCCCCGCACAAGAGCACCAGCAAATGCAGGCCCCGCACGATGCGGTCGAAGCGGTACGCATCGAAGAAGCTACAAAATTGCGTGGCGATCTCGTAAAGGCCCGCCAGATACAGGTTGTAGCCAAATCCTCGGAAGTTCCAGACCTCGTCCAGCCCCCGCCCCGAAGTAAGCGCCTGGTGCACGCCGGCGAAATGAAGCGCCGGATCTTCGGCCAGCGGCCACCGCAAGTACGCCAGCACCGACAAGGCCGGAGCGGGCCATGCGATCCAGACCCCTCGAATGGAGCAAGGAATTCGGATGGCCACGCGCGCTGCGTATCCTGGCAACTCGCGATTGTCTACACGGCGGGTGGGCAGGACCGCTCAGGTGGGCGGCAGCGCCGCGGTCACGACGATGCGCTCGCGCTTGGACACGACTACGCCGCCGGGTGGCTCAATGGTGATGGCAAAGAGCGTGGCGTGATGGACGGGTACCCGTGGGTCGATAGCCACGAGCAGCTCTCCATCCTCGCCGACGTCGAAGACTCCACCGTCGACGGGGTGCTTCGCGTCGCGCTCCTTGTCGAAGATCCAAAGCTGATACTGGATCTTCTGCCGGTCGTTCTTGGCGAGACCGTGAAAGCGCATGAAGCCCTTCTGCTCGTGCGCGTTCCAAACGACGTCGCCACTGGCGCCGAGTCCTGACGGATCTTTCGTCGCAACCCAGGCGGCCTGACGGACGCCCTCTGTCTGGAGCAAAGCTTGCCGCCGCTCCGCGAGGCTCGGGGGGGCAGCAACGGGTGCGTCGGGCCGGGGCACGGGCAGCTGGGCAACAGGCAGCTGGGCGATGGGCGCGCTCGGCGTTTGGGCGCTCGGCCACGCAATCCAGAAGCTTAGGATGACCAGCGCGGCCAGCAGCCAGCCCGCGTACTGGACGCGATCAACCGAAGCCCGACTGCGCTGGGGCGCAAGCCGAACGACGCTCGCAATGAGCGCGGGCGCGCGGGTCAAACCGAACTCGGTGTCGGCGACGATTCGGGCTGTCAGAGTGGCCGGCATGCGCTCGACGACGGCTTCGGCGCAAGCGACCTCGGCGGCCACGAGTTCGAGCTCCCGGAGTTCGGCTTCTCGTTCGACGCTCGGCGGACGGATGCGATCGAGTTCGGCCCACTCGTTGGGACAGAGCCCCTGCAGGGCTTCATCCGCCATGAGCTCGAGGTCGCGCGGTAGTTCTTCGTCGTTCACGACGTGACCTCCGTCTCGCTGGACGCACCCAGAATTTCACGCAAGCGCAGCAGCCCGCGCCGCGCATGGGACTTGACGGTACCTAAGGGCAGGCCCGTTTTCTGGGCCACTTCAGCGTGCGAGAGGCCGCTGGCCGCGGTGAGGACCAACACCTCGCGCACTTCCGGTCGCAATTGCTCGAGCGCCGAACGAACTTGACCCGAGTCTGCGCCCCGCACCAACTCGGGTTCGGAGCCGTTGGCCTGTCGCTCCTGTTCGGGCAGCAGCGGCTCGGTGCGCGGACGCCGCCTCGTTCGCCTTTGGGCATCGATGAAGCGGCGGCGGGCGATCATGGCGATGAAGGTGGCTTCGGAGGCGATGTCAGGATCGAACGAATGCGCGTGCACCCAAATCTCGAGGAAAGCATCTTGCGTCGCATCTTCGGCGTCGCGCCCATCCCGAAAGAAACGGCGCGCCAAGGACCAAACCAAAGGCCCGTACTTGCCGATGCACTCGGCCGCCGCTTGGCGGTCGCCCCGGGCTACGAGCGGAAGAAGATTGGACATCGTCGGGCGTTACGATTCGCGGGACGGCGGCGCTGCGCCGAGTATCCTGGATGCTTGCTCAGGGATTACGACCGAATCGAGCAAGTGGATCATGCCGCCTCTGCAGCGCACGCTTTCCAGGATAGTCGCCGTACCCGATGGGGCGCTCACGAACTGGGGCCCCAGCTGGACGAGCTGACCGTGGACGGTGGCGACGAAGAGCGGTGTCTGCACGGGCGTCTCGACGATGCCACGAAGCAAGAAGAAATGGAAAAAATCGAACAACTCTTCGATGCGGTCCGGATCGTCGAACAAGCTTTCGAGGTGATCGACTCGCGCCAAGGCGGTGTCCACCGGCGCCAGCAGAGTATAGGGGCTCTCGACCAGTTCGACCGCCAAATCGATGGCCAAGACCCCTCGATGCAACGTCCGGAGTCGGGTGTCGCCAACCACGTACTCGAGCAAGGATGGCATCGAGACGTGAATTCGAGCGTGCACAGGGTTTGGATGCAGGCTCGCCCAAAAAAAAACGCCCGCCCCCGTGAGGAGGCGGACGCCCGGGACACCACGCCCGAAAACTCAGTCCGGCAAGAGCACGCCGTCGATCAGATGGATCACGCCGTTCTCGGCGTAGATGTCGACTACTGTCACGACACTGTCAGCGTCAGTTTCGTCCGTGATGGTAACGGCGGTGCCGCCGTCCACGCTGATGAAGTGGGTGGCGAACGCCGTCTCGACCGATTGATTGTCGAAGGCCTGTGCCGCAGCCGCGTAGACGGGCGTAGCGCCAGCCAGTGCGTGGTAGAGAAGCACGTTCGTCAGAGCCTGACCGGTCGGCGCAGGATTGACCGCAGCGACCGCGGCGTTGTCAGGAGCGAAGAGCGTCCATGCGCCCGCAGCAGGCGCCGCGTCGAGGGCGCCAACCAGCTTGGGCGTTCCTGCACCGGCATCTGCAGCCACGACCAACGACTTCAAGCCGGTCATGGTCTCGTCCGTCGTCACGATGTCCGTGATGCTCGGCAAGAGCACCGAGTCGATGGCGTGAATAATTCCGTTTGACGCGATGATGTCAGGCGTGACGACCGTTGCGGCGTCAACCAAGAGATCGGTACCGTCGAGGCTGAGCGCGAACACGCCGCCCAGTGAAGCCACCTTGGCACCTTCGCCACCGGCCTCGGCCAAGCCGATTGCCGTCTCGGCGTCTACGACACTGCCCAGCACGTGATAGAGCAGGATCGGCTTGAGCTGTGCAGCGCTCAGATCATCGAGAGAATCCAGACCAAGAGCACCGAGAAGCGCTGCGAAGGCCGCGTTGGTGGGAGCAAAAACCGTCAGATTGTTGCCTGCCAGCTCGTCAGCAAGGCCCGCTTTGGTGACAGCCGCGACCAGGATCGAAAAATCGGCGTTGCCGGATGCGATCTCGAGGATCGTCTGTGCGCCGTTGACGTCACCGCCCGAGCCGCCGCTGCCCGTTGGGGATCCGCCGGACGAACTGCTCGAGCCACCCGTGCTGGTGCCGCCCGCGCCGCCCATATCGGCATCGCCCATCGTGTCCTCGTTGCATGCCACCGCTCCTAGGGTGACAAAAGCTAGTGTAGATAAAGCCGACCATTTCTTCCATTGGTTCATGGGAAGGCTTTCGCTCCACGAACGAAAGTGGATGCGGCGCAAATCGATTTAGTTCATCGACTCCCAACGAATGACCACAGGCACCGATCGCAGAGCGCTGAAACACTGCACTCATGCGACGCAAGCTGGCGGGTATTCGAGTGCACACAGTTCGGCGAAAAAACGCCCGTCCCCTGGCAATGGAACGGGCGTCGGTCGAATGGCCGGACCCCGAGGGGCTCAGCCCTGCTGCTCAGAAGCCCTGCTGCTCAGCCCTGCTGCTCAGAAGTCCTGCTGCTCAGCCCTGCTGCTCAGAAGTCCTGCCGCTCAGAAGTCCTGCTGCTCAGAAGTCCTGCTGCTCAGAAGT
>Ga0105045_10006246_pt1 | contig 10541 bp, 7 predicted proteins | sample MAT02_FD_78089 | JGI IMG/M metagenome (GOLD analysis project Ga0105045, IMG submission 78089) | Freshwater microbial communities from Lake Fryxell liftoff mats and glacier meltwater in Antarctica - MAT-02 (megahit assembly) | ecosystem: Environmental > Aquatic > Freshwater > Ice > Liftoff... | reverse complement strand
TTTGCAAAGTAGCTCACCGCAGGCTTGCACACCCTTGATATAGAGCCTCCTAAGGGATTTTTAGACGGACTACCGTTTTGCAGCTACAAGAAGGGCGGGACTTTTACCACAAAACTTAATTTGAAAACTAAACTCCCATTAACCACAAAACTGTCTTTGGAACACAAAACCTTGTTCACCAACCCAAATTTTGTTCTGACCGCGATCATCAATTTATAATCCCATTTAATTAGCTTGCACATAGTTTGGCCAACAACCTTCTTAACGCGTAACCCACCTCCTCTATGCGCCCTATTACAACGCCGACACTTTTGTTGGATACGACCAAGTGTCGACAAAACATCCAACTTTTGGTCGACAAGGCCCGCGAACACCAGCTCATTCCCCGCCCCCACTTCAAGGCCCACCAGTCAGCCGAGATCGGGCAGTGGTTCCGGCAAGCCGGGGTAGACCGGATTGCGGTTTCCTCGGTAGGCATGGCGTGCTATTTTGCCGGGGCGGGCTGGCGCGACATTTTGATTGCGGCCCCGGTCAATATTTTGGAGATCGCCCGGATTAACCAACTGGCCGCCGACATCACCCTGGGGCTGGTGGTCACCATGCCCGGTACTGCCGAGTTCTTGGCCCAGCACTTGGCCCAGCCGGTCCAAGTCTGGATCGAGGTAGAAGCTGGCTACCGCCAAATGGGGGTCGATGCCAATGATCTGGCCCCGATCAAACGGTTGGTCGCCCTCGTGCAAGAATCCACCAAAATGCAATTTGCCGGTTTTTATGCCCACGCTGGCCACACGCCACCCCACCGAAACCCGCACGTGATCAATACTGCCCTTGTTTTGGCCAGACAAGCGTTGGCCAAGCTTCGCGACCAGTACGTGACCGATTTACCCGAACTTCAAATCTGTTTTGGTGATACCCCGACCGCAATTTTAGCGGATGATTTTTCGGGCATCGATGAGCTCAGTGCGGGCAGTTTGGTGTTTTATGACCTCACCCAATATTTTATCGGATCGTGCCAACTTGAGCAAATTGCTTTGGCGCTGGCCTGCCCAGTAGTGGCCAAAAATACCGCCCACCGTGAAATATTGGTCTGCGGCGGGGCCATCCACCTGTCCAAGGAGTATATCGAGCTGAGCGAAATCCCTTTTTATGGTTATGTGGTAAATTTTACCGATCAAGGTTGGACCTTGCCCGTGGTGGACACTTATGTCAAGGCGCTTTCCCAAGAACACGCCACCATCAAGGCCAGCGAGGCTTTCTTCGCCGAAATCCAAGTGGGTGATTTGCTGGGGATTTTGCCAGTGCGGGCCAGCTTGACCGCCAGTGCCATGAAACAGTATCTTACCTTGGGAGGCGAATGGATTGCCATGATGGGACAAGAAAACCCGCTTTTGCCCTAGAGCAACAAAGCCGCCAGCAGGTAATCGGCCAACAACAGGGCGATGCAACTATTGGTGACCGCCTGAGTGCTGGCCACTCCCACCTCCAATGCCCCACCTGATGTGTGATACCCTTTATAGGAAGAGATAGTGGTGATCAGGAATGCAAATACCACCGATTTAATCAGTGCAAATAACACGTTAAACTGGATAAAATCGGCCCGAACCCCGTAAACGTATTCTTCTGGGGTGAGCAGGCCAGCCATAGTACCAGCAAAATAACCACCCATAATCGACAGGAAAGCGGCCAAAATTACCAACAATGGGTACATCGTCACCCCGGCGAGTACCTTGGGCAACACCAGAAAAGAGGTTGAATTGATCCCCATCACTTCCAGCGCATCCACCTGTTCGGTGATTCGCATCGTGCCCAGTTGCCCAGCAATGTTGGAACCTACTTTCCCCGCAAAAACAATGGCCGTCACGGTGGGGGCCAGTTCAAGGATCGTCGAATCGCGCACAATCACACTAATGATGTAGTTCGGAATCAGCGGGCTGACCAGATTGTAGGCAGTTTGAACGGTAGTAACCGCCCCGATGAAAGTGGAAGTAATGACCACAATGGTGAGCGAGTCAATCCCGATGGACAAGCATTCGTCAAAATAGAGCCGCCAATAGATTTTAAACGGTTCCCGGTTGGTAACCATCCTGGAAAGGAAAATCATGTATGCGCCAAGGCTTCTCATGGTACAATATTACACACTTGGCTGGAGAGAAAGAAACCCAAGGACAAATTGCTAGCGGTTATTTTCGGGGTGGTTTTGGATCTTGGTTGATCTGATCCAGTGGGTTGGAGGGGCCAGTGGCCAGTCCAGTGCCAGTTTTGGCGGAAGAGGTCGCGACGGTCAAGCCGGGTTTTTTCTGGGCCACCGGGCTTATTTGCCGGATCTGCGTCCGCAATTGGGCTATTTTGGCCTCCGCAATGGCTTTTTCCTTGCCTTCTTCGCCCTCCTTTTTCTCGCGTTTGGGGCGGGGGGTGCGGAAATCCCGATCCATGATTGTTTTCTCCAGCGCCGCACGTTTCACTTCCCCCTGCAAATATTTTTCCATCATTAAACTGGCAATTGGGGCCGCCCAAGTGCCCCCAAAACCCGCATTCTCCACATAGACCGCTATGGCAATCTTGGGGTTTTGGCGCGGGGCAAAACCAATAAAAACCGAGTGGTCCTCCCCGTGCGGGTTTTGGGCCGTGCCCGTTTTGCCGCATACCTCAATGCCGGGAATACCAGCCCGACGGCCCGTACCAGCCCGCACCACTCCCGCCATTCCATCTACAATCACTTCAAAAAACTCCCGCTTTACTCCAGTGGTGTGGCGTTGGCGGTATTTTTCGTCAATGGGCAAAAAATGACCATTGTGCTCCACTTGCTTGACAATGTGTGGCGTAATGTAATGCCCCCGGTTGGCCATAATCGCCGCCAAATTGGCCATTTGCAAAGGAACCACGCCCATTTCGCCCTGACCAATGCTCAATGAGTAGATGTTGCTGAATTTCCAACTGGTCGATTTGAATTTTTTGTCATAATACTCTGGCGAAGGGATCCGCCCACCTTTTTCGTTGTAAATATCCGATCCCAACTTATGGCCCAGACCAAATTTGTGCATATAATCTTTCCACTTCTCCATGCCCACTCGAGCCGTTTCCATGGTGTATTGGGCATGGCCCTGGGCTATTATCTTATTGAACACCCGAAAATAGAACGGGTTGCACGAGTGCTGGATGGAGCCGCGCACGTTCAAAGGCGACGGATGGCCGTGGCATTTGACCAAACTTTGGGTACAAGGGATGCGGGTTTCCACCGAGTCGATCACGCCTTCTTGTAGCCCAATGAGGGCCTGCACCAGCTTGATGATCGATCCGGGCGGGTAGGGAGACATCACGGTACGGTTGAACAACGGTTTTTGTTGGTCGTTGAGCAATAGACTAATGTTTTGCGACACGTTTTTGGGATCCCCCGTCAACAGATCGGGATGGTAGGACGGGGCCGAAATCATGGCCAAGATTTCACCAGTGGCCGGCTCAATGGCCACGATGCTCCCCAGTTTATTGCCCATCAACAGTTCCCCGTATTGTTGCAGACCTAAATCGATGGAGGAAAGGAGGTTTTTGCCGATTTCGGGCACGGTATCGTAAAGCCCGTTGATGAAAGAACCTTTGACGTTCTGTTGTACATCTACATATACATAGCGCACGCCCCGGCGGCCCCGCAAGTCCCGCTCATAGTTGGCTTCGATGCCCGAATAGCCTACAAGATCACCCATTTGGTAGTAGCCGGCGGTGTCTTTTTTGAACATCTTTTTATCAATCTCGCGCACATAACCCAAGGCATTGGCCAAAGCCGACGTCCGATATTCCCGCATGGTATGGGCTTCGTAGGTCACGCCGGGGAACTCATCGAGCCGGTCTTGGATAAATGTGAAACGGTGCTGGGGGATGTGCTTGAGCAATAGGGTGGGCTTTCGACGTTGGCCCCTTTCTTGCGATTTGGCCAATTTTTCCAATAATTCCTTTTTGCTGACCCCGAAATGTAGGCAAAAATCCAGCGTATCGGTAATCTTCAGGTACTTGGCAGTGATGTAAAAGTTGAATACCGGAGCGTTGCTCACCAAAATCGTGGTGTCACGCGCATAGATCATGCCGCGCACTGGTGGATCCACTATCCGCTTGCGCACGTTGCTAAATGCCTCGTTCTTGTAGTCAGGATTTAATACCTGCAGATAGAACAGATGGCCCGCAAAAACCATCCCTACCAAAATGGTAGCGACGTGAATAGTAATTTTTTTCACAGAAGAGTGATAGTCGGTCGATAAACTTAATCAGCTATATTAGTCTCAACAACGTATCGACTGGGACATTATCAAAGTTATTCGAAATGGTACTTTGTGCCCAATCTGGGTGTAAATTAGCGAACTAATTTAAACTACCCAAAATATTTAACCAATGACTTTGGGGATGGGCGAGTTGCCGGTTGGCTTCCACTTGTCCCACCTTCCCCCCACAACCTACTGGGGGTTCGTTGCCCAAACGGTCACATCGGTCACAAAACCCCGGTCGTTCATGGTCAACAGGGCCACGATGGTATGGGCAATCTCTTCGCTCTCCAACTTGGTGGAGTTGTGGGGCCTGGCCTCACGCCCCGAATTGGCCACAAAATCGGTTTGTACCTCGCTCGGGTTTACCAGCATCACACGGACGTTGTGCTTCCGCAACTCGCCCCGCCAGCATTCGGTCATGCCGCGCAGGGCAAACTTGCTGGCCACGTAGGCCGTGCCCATTGGAAAGCCGGTGTGGCCAGCGGTAGAGGCGACATTGACAATGTTGCCGTATTGTTCGGCCACAAAATGCTTGGCGCATTCCCGGCCCATCATCATGGCCCCGGTGACGTTGGTGGCCAAAAGTGCATTGAATTGATCCGTTGGAGTATCGGTGAGCGGAGCAAAAAAGCCAAATGCAGCATTGTTGATCAATACATTTAGGCCACCAAACTCCGCGATTACTTGGGTCACTAGGTTGATCACGTCGGCCTCTTGGCTCACATCGGCCACTATGCCCAACGCCCCCAATTCGGTGGCGGCCCGCCGCACTTTATCCGCATTGCGCCCACAAATGGCCACTTGGGCCCCTTGGGCTATCAATTGCCGGGCGGTTTCGTAACCTATGCCCGAACTCCCCCCGGTAACCAGTACTTTGGCTGTGCTCAAGTTCATGATCGTTCCAAGTTATATAGTATAAAAAAAGACGGCAAAATAGTGGCAAATTCCTCCGGCGAGCACAAAAGAATGCCAAATGGCGTGGTGGTATTTCCACTTGCGCCAGAGGTAAAATATGACCCCCACCGAAAAAAACAACCCGCCAGCCACGATGAGCAGCAAGCCTGGAACTGGGATGGCATCCATCATCGGCTTTGCAATCAACACGGCCAGCCAGCCCATGCCCACATAGATGAACGTGGAGAGCAAGTTGAACCGGCCAGTGAAGAACAGCTTGAACAATGTGCCGGCCCCAGCAATAAACCAAACCAAGAGTAAGAGCAAATCGCCCCATGACCGTTCAATGGTCACCATGGCAAACGGGGTGTAAGTGCCCGCAATCATCAAGTAAATGCCGATGTGATCCATCACGTGGAGGATCTGTTTGGCCGGTTCACGGTGGATTCCGTGATACAAGATGGAGGCTGTAAACAAAAAAGTGATCGCGGTGCCATAGATCAAGAAGCTGATGAACAAGCGGCTGTCCTGTAACTGCACGGCCTTGACCATCAAAAATACCAGTCCTATTGCACTCAACACCGCCCCCAGACCGTGGGTCAGGGAATTGACCCGCTCCAAATGATAATAATCCCTGCTATTTTCCATAGAACTCACCAATCAAAAAATAAGATTAACGCGAAAGAACAATATTGATTTGTTATCTTGAAAACTAAATACAGCCTTGAATTGTTAACAGATAGGCAAAACTACAGTTGAGGCCTACGAGTCCCCGCTCGGAGAAACTGCTCGTTTTGGATAATTTTTGGGGATTTTATTTGTTGTTAAATATTGGCTATATTGCAACCCTAATCGGTGTTTTCCTGTATATAGTAACAATAACAGTGCAATGTTTTACTGGTAAACTTCATAAGCTTAACATAAACGCAAAATGAAAAATTCAAGATTTTTTTCGGCATTTGCAGCCTTATTGTTCGCCAGTGGTGGCGCGGTAGTGGCGCAGGAGTACGATGACGTGTATTTCACACCCAAAGATCGCACGCAAGCGGTTTATTTGACCAACGCAGCGGCCCGGGCCAACACTGCCAATTTAGCCAATGCGCTCAAGGACAGCCCCATGCGCTCTAAATTTGCCAATCCCGACTATCAACCCAACGCTCAAGTGGCAAAAACCAACCTGCCTTACTTCCGCAAAGATTTTGTCGAGCGCCCCTCTTATTTTAATGGGATCTATCGCAATTCGAACGCGCTAAGCTTCGTCAACGGTTGGGGTGGGTTTGGTGGTTTCGGCATGGGAGGCATGGGAGGCATGATGGGCATGGGAGGCATGGGAGGCATGATGGGCGGAATGATGGACGGTTTCGGCTGGGGAAATTCTGGCATGATGATGGGCATGAGCCCTTTCGGTATGATGGGTGACCCTTGGATGATGAATTCTATGATGGGAATGAACCCTATGATGGGAATGAACCGGTGGGGCATGAACCCTATGATGGGAATGGGCTGGGGAATGAACTCCATGATGGGAATGGGTTGGGGAATGAACTCTATGATGGGCATGGGCTGGGGAATGGATCCTTGGATGATGGGCATGAGCCCATGGGGCATGAACTCCATGATGGGTATGGGCTGGGGAATGAATTCCATGATGGGAATGGGCTGGGGCGGGATGTGCCCTTGGGGCATGGGCCGGCCGGCTGTCATCATGACCAACAATGTGATGAACTCTAGCCAGTCGTCATTCAACAACAGCAGCTATGCCGTAGCGGCCGAGCGCGCCAACTATGACCAAATGTACCGGGCCGGCAACGACTCTTATTACAACCGCAATGCTGCCTATGGCAATTTTGCCAACTCGAGTGTCAATACTGCCTCCTATGGCAATGCCGATAATAACGCAACCAGAAATGGAAATTATGACTGGGGCCAAGGCCGCAACTCAACTTACAACCGCAGCACTTCCGATTCGTGGAACTCCAACCGTTCTTCATCCTCATGGGGTGGTAGCAACAGTACTGGTGGCGGCGGTGGTTCCTACGGTGGTGGCGGTGGCGGCAGCGGTGGTGGCTCCTATGGCGGCGGCGGCGGCCGGGGCGGTAGAGGTAACTAATTGGTTCAAAATGGGCTAAACAGCCTACTCAAGTATATTCTCCCAAATACCTTACGTGGCGTTCACGTAGGGTATTTTTTTGGCCTTGTATGTAGCACAGAAATTGGACTCCTGAATTAACACTTAGTATTATTTCAGGAAAAAATTTCACTTAACGTATGAAGATACTTGTTCAATTCATTGGCTGCGCCCTGTTGGTCGCGTCATCGCTCACCGTAGTTGCGCAAACCACCATCTGGAACGGCAGCCGCTGGTCCAAGGGCCTGCCCGACGCAGGCAAACATGTCATCATCGACACCGCAACCACCTACTCGGCTGCCATCAACGGCGGGTTCGTTTGTCGCTCGCTCCTGCTCGAGCCCAAATCTAGGCTCAACCTATTGGGCCGCCAAACGATAAATGTGAGTTTTGACATTACATTGGCAGATTCTTCTTACTTATATATTGCCGACCAGAGCACCGTGTATAGCCTCAAAGGCAACATCAACAATTATGGGATGGTAGAACTGGACGGCGGCTCGCTTATCCAACTATCGGAAAAAGGGGGCGTACAGGGCTTGGGCAACAGCGTGGTGCGCCAAAAAAGCCGGGGCGAAGCGGGAATTCCCCAAGTTTGGGCCTCGCCCGTACAGCAGTTCCCACTTTCGGGCTTCACTTTCCGGGAAGACTGGCTGCCCATCCGGCTGGACGAAGCCAACCGGAACTGGATACCACAAACAGGTTATGCCACTCCTGGCACGGGCTATGTGGCCCGGGTACCCAGCACGGTTACCTTTAGCGGCGTGTTCAACGCGGGTGATGTGCAAGTGGGAGTACAAGATTTTACCCAAAGCCGCTTCCTGTGGGGATTCACCATTTTGGGCAACCCCTACCCTTCGTCCATCAGTACATTGGCCTTCATGAAAGACAATGAATGGCTCATCGATGGCAATGTGTGGGTTTGGGATGCAGAAAACCAATCTTACCTGGTGCTCAATTACCTAAACATCCGCAGCATTGCCATGGCCCAAGGCTTTTTTGTGCGGATGCGCAACGATGCCTATTTTGACAACGCAGCCAAGATCATCTTCCGAAACACCCAGCGGAGCAATGAGCCAGCCCGTTTCTATCGCACCGAGAGTGCCGATGGCCAAATATTGCAACTTTCTTTTGGCAATGGCAAAGCCTTGGATCGCTTGACTGTCGCTTTTGATCAGCCCTTCACCACCGACCTCGACTACGGCTACGACGGCCAAAAATTGGATCTGCCCGTCCAGCCCCTGCTCATTGCCGCCCAACAAGAAGGCCAGTCTTATGCCTCCGTAGCCCTTCCCCCAACGGCTTTGAACCACGATTTTGTCCTGCCCCTGACCTTGCGGGTCAATGAAACCGGCTGGTTCCAGCTTTCTGGCACCACCGAAACCAGCACCCAAGCTTGGTACATCGCCGATCTGGAAACTGGCAAAAAGTATTCGGTCGGTGCCGGGCAAGCACATTCACTGTATTTGAGCGCCGGAGTTTACAACAAACGCTTTGTCCTGCGCAAGGCACTGCCAGCAACAGCGGCCGAGCCAACGGCACCGCCCCATATTTATGCCAACGGCAGCCAACTGTTTGTGAACCCGACCAGCCTCGGCCCCAACCAGCCGGCCCAAGTAGTCATCTACGCCCTGACTGGCCAGGAAGTTCAGCGGTACACTAGTTTGCCAGCCGGTAGTTCGGTCATCAAGCTCGAGGCGCAAGTGCCAACTAGTGGGGCCTACATCGTCCGAATGATCTCTGCCCATCAGGTACAAACCGCCAAAGTCTGGCTGGACAGGTAGCCTGCGATCCACCTGAAATAAATCGGTTGTTTTCACCGAGCAAAAGCCGCCCCGTGCCAACACAGGGCGGCTTTTGCCTTAATATAGTGTGGGCGTAAAAAACGGGCCAACCTATTGCCCTGAAATTTCGTTTTTCAAGATATATTGCACACACAACAATCCACCAATGATTTCAACCATGATGCAACGCCGTTTGAGTACATATTTCTTTGCCCCCCTCCTATTGCTTGGGGCCAGTCTTTCGGGATATGCCCAAGGGCCCGCGCCCAACGAATCCTTCCGCCAAACCTTCAACCTGTCCGATGGTTTTTGGCGCGATGCGCTGAGGTTTTCCAGCACGCGATTTGGTGGCACGGCTCGGTTCCAAGGTTTGGCCGGGGCCACTACCGCTGTGGGCGGGGACGTATCATCCGCTTTGGTCAACCCTGCGGGCTTGGGCCTCATGCGGCGCTCGGAGGCCAGTGCCAGCGTGACTGCGCTGAGCATCGGCACCAATAGCACTTTGGGTGGCGAGATCCGGCCCATCAATGCCAATGCCCCCCTTGAGTTTACCCAATTTAATGACAACAACGGGAACGCCAGTAATTTCAACCTCAACATCAACCAGTTTGGGGTTGTGTTTGCCTCCGATCGGGGCGGCGATCGGGACTTTCGGGGCGGCGCTTTTGCCATCAACTTTTCCCGTACCAATGATTTTCGGGTAACGACCCAGTACAGTGCCGTCAACACCTCCAACTCGGTCATTGACAACATGCTGGAGCGCACCGACAACGTGGTCAACTGGGACCGCCTGATCCGCGACCGAAACAACAATGACCTTTACTCGGTGGATCGGCTGGGATTTGCCACTTATCTGATCCGCCCTTTCTTTGGCGATACCACTGGCCGCAACTCGTGGGAATCTTTCGTCCCAAGGGCCCCAGCCGTCCAGGGCGAGCGAATAGTGCGCACCGGATCGCAGGGGCAATGGAACCTGTCCTACGGGGCCAACTACAAAGACAAGATCTATTTGGGCATCGGGTTGGGCATCGCCACTTTGCGCTACACCACCACCCGCAGTTACACCGAGCAAGTGATCAACAGCCAGACCGGCGGCCCCAATGGCACCCGCCTGCCCTTGGACAATCTGCTGCTCCGCGACACCTACAACCAAGACGGAACAGGGGTCAACGGGAGCATTGGCCTCATTGCCCGCCCGGTGAATGCAGTGCGGATCGGCCTGAGCTTTACCACTCCTACCTTCTACCGCATCAATGACACCTACCAAAGCGACCTGAGCGTGCAGTACAACAATATCCGGGTGACCGATTTCACCTTCAACCCGGCCCGGTCGGTCTTGCTCAACCAACTATCGGTTGCCGGCCCCAGCGACCCAGCCACGTACAATATGCGCACCCCAATGCGAGCCAATGCTGGGGTGATGTTTTTGGTGGGCAAAAAAGGCTTTGTGTCAGTCGATGCCGAATATGTGGATCACCGGAGCAC
>Ga0105045_10006245_pt1 | contig 10541 bp, 12 predicted proteins | sample MAT02_FD_78089 | JGI IMG/M metagenome (GOLD analysis project Ga0105045, IMG submission 78089) | Freshwater microbial communities from Lake Fryxell liftoff mats and glacier meltwater in Antarctica - MAT-02 (megahit assembly) | ecosystem: Environmental > Aquatic > Freshwater > Ice > Liftoff... | reverse complement strand
GTGACCATTGATGATCAATATTTTTTTCATGGATTTCCGTAGTTTAAACGGGTGAAAAGTTGCCTGTGCCCATGATCCATTGCCAGCGATCGCACCTTGGTTGCAGTGTGGTGCAACTTGATTGCCAGGAGCCATTGCCAAAACAGGGGCATTTCTTCTATTTGGTTTGAAACCCTGGGGATACCCCAAATAGCACCCACAAAAATCCGTCAATCAACCGTACGAAAAACGTGACAAATGTTACAATCGTTATTGGTGGGCAACTTTTCTTCGGATGCGGCTCAAACTTTCTCGCTCAAGCCCCAAATAGGAAGCAATGTGGTAGAGGGGAATGCGGTCAAAAATGGCAGGTTGGGTAGCCATCAGATCAAGGTACCGCTGTTCACCATCGCGAAACAGAAAGCTCTCGACCCGTTGGGTGGTGAGCTGGTAGGAATACTCGGCCATGATCCGGCCGAACCGCTCCCAGTTGTGGGATAAGCGATAGGCATTTTGCAATTCGGCAAAACTGAATTGGACTATTTCAGTGGGTTCCAACGCTTGGATAAAACACCGACTGGGCTTGACTTGAAGAAAGCTGTCATAATCCACGACAAATTGTTGCTCAAAAATAAATTGAGTGTTTATTTCCTTGCCATCTAAGGCATAATACACCCGGAAACAGCCTTGGTTCACAAACCCCATTTCGGTGCAGGTCTTGCCAGCTTTGAGCAGCACCTCGCGTTCCGCCAGTTTTCTTGTCCGCAAAAAGGGTTCAAACAATGCACAGTCCCTTTGGGTCAAGAAAGGGAATTGGGAGAGCCAATTTTCGAGTATTTCGCAACTGTTCATGGGTGGAAAATTGTTGGTGCCAGCAAACGCATCGTGTGGCCAAGCCGGTTCTTGTTGATCAAATGGGTGATACAGTGCATTTTACTACATACAATCTCCTGTAAATTGGCAAAATAAATCATTGAAAATCAAGGAAACAAATCCAATCAATGGCTAAAATTACTTTGAGATCAGTCTAACAGCTTGAGTCGGCGAAAAGCTGATCGGATATTTTCCTTAAAATCCTGATACGAATTTAAGTTGTCCAATTTTTTGGCCGATTGGCGAGTAAATGTCAGCGAGGGTCAATTGAGCTCGCCGACGCTTCACCATGCCTTCCCTAGCGACCCGGATGGCTTCTTCAATCACTTCCTTCGGGTTGGCAATTTTTTCGGGGGAGCGATGAATAGTCAGTTCAATGTCAGTCTTTTTGGTGCCAATTTCTTTTTTGAGCAACTCCTTGTCGGCCAGCATCCAAGCTTCCGTTTCTTGCACTGGCACGAGCGCAATTAACATCTTACAACAATACTGCTCATTCTGTTGGTCAATGCTGGGAGAATTTTATTTTGGTAGGTGCTGTCGCTCAGCGCATTATCGGCATCGGCATGTACGCACAAGAGCGTCATGCCGAAATCCTCCAGCCCTTGCTTTGCCCCAGTCAACACCCAGTCCACAAATCCCAAACCTGAACTTGGGGGCTCTACCGCAATGACCTCAAGTTCATATTCCCCCCTGCATTCGGTATAAATAATTTCGTGGATTGTCCGCTCGACTATTGGGGTCAAAAACCGTAGGTCGGTAGTTCCTTCGGTCAATAATCCCACAAATAGTTGTTTCTTCATGGTTATTTACGATGCTCCATGATCAGTTTCCAAATATTGTTTTACCGTTGAAAGCGTGAGTTTCAATTCCGGTTCGGAATAAGGAACTGGAATTTCCAAAAGGGGGCCATTCCTATCTTTTAGTACTGGCAAGATACCCGTGACGGATAACTTTACTCTTTTACCAGTAATATCACTAATCTGGTTCTTCATTTTGGCATACCAAATGCTGACGGACGGGTCGTTGGTCCAATGATAGATTTCTCCTACCAGCCCAGGGGAATGTGTATTGACAATGATCTGGCGCAACGGCAGGTCGGTAGCCAAAAAATCAGTGCTCAACTCTTTCAACAAGCGGGCCATATCCTTGATTTTGAAGGGATGGATGCCATTTTCAGGCTCTTCAAAACAGAGTAGGCCAGTATGCTGGTCGTCATTGGCCAGTACACAGAGTGCCAATATGCGGAGAGTTCCCTCCGACAACACTCGCGACGTATACTCATTTTTGTCTTTGTCCCTCAGCTTGACCAAATATTGATTGTTTGCTTCGTCATCGCGCACCACAACTTCGGTAAATTGGGGCAAAAAGCTTTGCACCATTCTTGATATCTCGACCATTCGATACGCATTGTCCTGTCCAATACGGAATAATGTGGCAGCCAAGTATTTTCCACTCCTTGACAGGGTGTTTTGCAGCCCCATCTCTTTTTTGCTCGGCTCTCCTAAATCTTCAGGGTTGAATTGGAGAAAGCGCCAGCTAATCATTTCTGCTTTGGCAGCCAATACGTGCTTAAAATCTACCGAATTGATGGCACTCAACACTGTTTGTGAGGCAGCATTGGCCCGGGTTGCTTTGCCGCCTTGCTTCCCATCTTGACGGATTTTAATGGCCACCGTGTTCCCTTCGGCTTCGGTACGGATGTACGGCTGGGCGGTTCCACCCGATCGCTCGCTTTTGACCAAACTTTTACTAGACTCGGGTAATATTTTTTTTACCCAGTCATCTTCATCCGGCCGTATTTTTTCTAAACTTTCATGTTTGATAAACAAATCATCAATATTGAACTGGTTCTGTTTTTTTTCAATGATCAGACGGTAACGCAGCCGGGTATGGTTCAACTGTTCCTTGCCGCCCCAGTTGTCATGGATCTCCCGGTTGAGGAGCATGTCCACCTCAAACGTCAGCTCACTGGCACAATGGTTGCCGCCGTATTGGGTAAAAAGCTCATTGGGATTACCCCGCTGCCCGTGCCAAGTAAAAGCAGTTTTTAGGTCAGTTTCAGCTAAACGGGCCAACAACATCAGTGCATCGAACAAATTGCTTTTTCCCGAGGCATTTACTCCGGCAATAACAGTGAACGGGGTAAACGTCATTTCAAAATGGTGAAACGACTTGAATCCATCGATCTTAATTCGAGTTATCATTCCGCTGATGATTTATACCAAGATTAAAATGTGTTTTGAGATTTTCATGATTTAGTAGCTATATTTTCAATGACTTGACTTCTAGTTATTTAACAATTAAGGATGATCGATCAAGTTTCGAACAGTTTTAATGCTCAGTAACTTTATTAAATTGATTTTCAATAGTTTGTTGATCAGCCGCAAATCATCTTGGCAGAATAGCACCCAATGCAAGATATGCCCTGATGATTCTGGTCACCCAGCGGTCACATCGAGCTGTTGCAAGAACTGGACAGCTTCCTGCGCGTGATCAAAAACTTGGAAGATGGCGTTCAGTTTGGTGATGACCAGTAGCTTGCGCACCGGATCCGAGGGATGGATCAAGACGACCTCGCCGTTTTTGTTGCGGAACTTGGTGAGCAGGCGGATCAGGATAGTGAGCCCGCTGCTGTTCATATAAGTAACTTGGGAGATATCCACCGCGCAGCGCAAAATATCCTCGTTGTCCTCGCTGTCCACCAGCTCGAGGATCTTTACTTCATCGTGCAGGCCCAGCAAGTCGCCGGTGATCTGGAGCAAGAGCACTCCTTCCTTGATCTCGTGGGTGAAGTCCATGGTGGGTCAGGGCTGGATGGCTCGGTTCGGGCATTGAACCTTATTGCATTGGCCATAGAGCACCAGCGAGTGGTCCTGAATGCTGAACTCCAATAATTGGCCGACCATGGTCTGGATATTATGGATGCGCGGATCACAAAATTCCATCACTTGATGACAGTTGAGGCAAATGAGGTGATCATGTTGGCGGTAGCCATACGATTTTTCGTATTGGGCCAGATTGCCCCCAAATTGGTGCTTGGTCACCAGATTGCATTCCACCAACAGATCTAGCGTATTGTAAACTGTGGCCCGACTGACCCGGTAATTCTTGTTTTTCATGCTAATGTAGAGCGATTCCACATCAAAATGGTCATGGCGGGAATAGATCTCTTCCAAGATGGCAAACCGCTCTGGCGTTTTGCGCAGCTCTTTCCGTTCGAGGTAGGCAGTAAATATATTCTTTACTTCCTCGTATTTACCGTCTTTGGGAGTTATTTTTTGCATTGTCAAGAAAACCCTTCTCTGCAAAGATACACCAAGTTTTGCAACATTGGTTTTTGGGGGCCCAACTGATCGGGTTCCTCGGCCGATTGGCCACTTTTTGCGGGCTGTGGCCCAGCCAATGACCACTTTTTTACTATATTTGATGGGTTAACGGTTTGTGACAATCCCCATCCAATGAAAAGACACGGAAGAATTGTTTGGCTGACTGCTTGGTTGGCTTGGTCAGTGGGTAACTCTCTGGCCCAGCCGCCCGGCAAAGTGGAGAGTACCCTAGTGCTGCTCGATGTGAAAACGGGCAAGCAAAAAATAATTTTGCAAGAACAACGCCTTTTTGAAGCCCCCAATTGGTCGCCCGATGGCCAATACCTGATCGTCAATGCGGGCGGGCTGCTGGAAAAAATTTCAATCGAGGGCCAGAAACTGGGGCCGATCAATACTGGTTTTGCCAACCGCTGCAACAATGACCACGGAGTGAGCGCCGATGGCCAAACCCTGATCATTAGCCACAATGATCCTGCCGCCGGCACCCAGTCCGACTCCCGGATTTTTGTCCTCCCCCTAGAAGGTGGCACCCCCCGCCTGATTACCGAAAAAGCGCCGAGTTATTGGCACGGCATCAGTCCAGATGGTCAGTTTTTGGTTTATTGTGCTCTTCGCAATGGGCAATGGGATGTTTATCGGATTGGCATTGCCGGGGGCGAGGAAACCCGGCTCACGGAGGCCGCCGGCCTGGATGACGGGCCCGAATACAGCCCCGACGGCCAGTGGATCTATTTCAACTCGCATCGGACAGGGCGCATGCACCTATACCGGATGAGGCCAAACGGCAGCCAAACCGAGCAATTGACCAACGATGAACTTGACAACTGGTTTGCCCATCCCAGCCCGGATGGCAAATCCATTGTGTATATTGCCTATTTAACTGATCAAAAAGGCAGTCACCCCTTTGGCCGGGAGGTCAAACTCCGGCTGATGAACCTCAAAACCCGCAAAATCAAAGATGTGACCCCAGTTTTTTTCGGTGGGCAGGGCACTATCAACGTGCCCAGTTGGTCGCCCGATAGCAAGCGGGTGGCATTTGTCCGTTACCGGATCTTGCCAGATTGAGGGAGTGAGTTTGGGGTGGTTCACTTGTCTGGTCCAGCCTCGGTGACTATGGCCGCGCGACCCTGCAATTTGCCGATCACTTCGGCCAAATGCCGCTCCCGCACCTGTAACGTGAGGGTGCACAAGTTGTCAAACTGTTGGTCCACCACGGCCAATTGGTAATCTTTGACCACTTTCATGACTGCATTCATGGAGTGATGATCAAACTGGAGTTGCAGTTGCTGGGTCATGATTTGATCCACCAGTTGGGCGGCAGCCAATGCTGCTGCCGTGGCCAATTTATAGGCATTGACCAGCCCCGATGCGCCAAGGTTGGTGCCGCCATAATAGCGCACCACCACTATTAGCACATTGGTGAGCTGTTTGGCGCGGATCTGGTTGAGGATGGGCAACCCGGCTGTGCCGTGCGGTTCCCCGTCGTCATTGGCCCGAAAAATCTTCTGATCCTTGCCCAGCAAATAAGCGTAGCAATGGTGGGTGGCATCATAAAATTCTTTGCGGAGCATCGTCAATTGGGTCTTCACCGCGGCTTCGCTCTCCACTGGGTAGGCGTGGGCCAAAAAACGGCTGCCTTTTTCTTTATACTGGGCCAGCGAAGGCCCAGCTAGTGTGAGGAAGGTGTCGGTCATCCACAAAAATAAAAAAACCAGGCCTTTTTCAAGTGCCTGGCAATCCATAGGGTTAGTCAAGTTAATTCTTCTCTGTAAGTCTTGGTTAGAAACGTGAGGTCAGTGCGTGATAATATAAATTTGTTGTTGGTCAGAAATGATGAGGACTGATATTTTTCTAATGCTTTAAACCTGACACAAATGTAGGTCAGCTTAAGAGTGTTGCCAAATCGGGATGAGCTGCCCTGCGCCGGGTCGGCGTAAGAAAATGACGCAAGTACAATGTTAGCAGCTGTCCCGCCGATTTCACAACATTTTTTGCACCATTTGCTTAGACAAAAAGTAAACGAAAGTGGGGCAAAGGCCAGTTAAAGGGGTACTTTATGCCAATTTGCGGAGAAACCATTGGTTATCTTACACTTGTGAAAAATAGAAGGTTAATCTACGGCGAGCCAGTGATTTTCTGGCCATTTGCCGGTGATTACCAACCCAGTCACTAAATAAAATGGTTTATGCACGAGGTAATTATTGTGGGCGGGGGATTGGCCGGGCTGGTCAATGCCATCGTTTTGGCCCAAGCCGGGATCGATACACTGCTGATTGAAAAGTATGAATACCCTTTTCACCGGGTATGTGGTGAATACATTTCCAATGAGACCTTGCCCTTTCTCGGCCAACTGGGCTTCGATCCATTTGCGCACGGGGCTGTGGCCATCCGCCAGCTACAAATAACTTCTCCCGCTGGCCGCCCCCTTGAGCAGCCACTGGCTTCGGGTGGGTTTGGCCTTAGCCGCTTCGCCATGGATCTGGCCCTTTACCAACTGGCCCAAGCGCAAGGGGCCAAGTTCCGGCTCAAAACCAGTGTGTTGGGGATCGAACCAGTCCGCAACGGCTGGGATGTAAAGCTGGCCGATGGCAGTCTATTGACCGCCAAAGTGGTGATCAGTGCCCACGGCAAACGGGCCAACTTGGATCAAAACCGGGCTTTCTTTGGCCAACGCTCGCCCTATATCGGGGTCAAATACCACATCCGTACCGACCTTCACCCTGATGATTTGATTGCCCTGCACAATTTTCAGGACGGTTATTGTGGCATTTCCCGGGTTGAGGACGGCGTTTATTGTATGTGTTACTTGGCCAAACGCGACCTGTTGCGCCAGCACGGTACCATTCCCCAAATGGAGAAAATGGTATTGGGCCAAAACCCGTATTTAAAAAAGTTGTGGGCCAACAGCGAGTTCGTTTTTCAAGCTCCCAAAGTGATCAATGAAATCTCTTTCGCCCCCAAGCCCCTGCTGGAAAACGGGGTCTTTATGTGCGGTGACTCGGCGGGCATGATTGCCCCCTTGTGCGGCAACGGCATGGCGATGGCCATCCACAGTGCGGCCCTGCTCTCGGGCCTGCTGGTTCGCCACTTGCGTGGCCCCCTCACCCGCCCAGCACTGGAACAGGAATACACCAAGCAGTGGCGAGGGCATTTTGCGGCCCGACTGCAGGCTGGGCGCACCATCCAGCGGTTTTTTGGCAATGCCCACCTCACCGAATGGCTATTGTGCACTGCGGCCACAGTGCCGCCGCTGACCCGCTGGCTCATTGGACTTACGCACGGAAAACCTTTTTGATCAATGGCCAGCCAAGCAAAAAGCAATTCTGGCCTATCTTTGCCCGTTAAGTACGGTGATTGTTATGCCCACTATTTCTATTGTCATCCGCTGCTTCAACGAAGAACGGCACATTGGCAAGCTGCTCGACTGGCTGGCCCGCCAAACGGTGCCCGTGGAAGCGGTGGTGGTCGATTCGGGCTCTACCGACCGGACGGTGGAAATTGCCCGGGCCCACGGGGCCAAGCTGGTCCACATCCTCCCGCAAATGTTCACTTTTGGCCGGGCCCTCAATTTGGGCATTGCCCAGGCCAGTGGGGAGGTGGTGGTAGCGGCCAGTGCCCACGTATATCCGACCGACGAGCGTTGGATCGAGCAATTGGTCGAACCGTTCCAACTTGCTCAAGTAGCCCTTACTTACGGCGGACAAATTGGCAACGAGTCGACCAAATTTTCTGAACACCGTATTTTTCACAAGTGGTTTCCACCTACCGGCCCCTGGTATGTGCAAGACCACCCTTTTTGCAACAATGCCAACGCCTGCATCCGTCGGAGCGTCTGGGAACAATTGCCCTATGACGAAACGCTCACCGGGCTAGAAGATTTGGCTTGGGCCAAGAGTGCTTTACTGATCGGCCACCAATTGGCCTATGTACCAAGCGCCAAGGTAGTCCACGTCCACAACGAAACCCCAGACCAGATCCAAAACCGCTACCGGCGCGAAGCCATTGCCTACAAGCGGATTTTCCCCGAAGCGCATTTTTCCCTGAAAGATTTATTGGTATTGCTGCCCACCAATGTGTTGAGCGATTGGGTGCAAGCTGGGCGCGAAGGCCGGTTTTGGCAATACGCTGGCCAGATCGGCCAATTCCGCTTTCGACAGTTTTGGGGAACCTATCAAGGCTATCGCCAGCGGGGGATGGTAAGTGAAATGCTGAAACGACGGTTCTATTATCCCAATAAAATTCGGGACGACTGGCGTTTTTTGAAATAAATAATTCGCTTTTTCCCCAAAATCGCCTTAATATTGGCCGAAGAAAATTTTCCAATAGACATGAAAATCATTATCCCAATGGCGGGCCGGGGCACACGCTTGCGCCCCCATACACTCACCACTCCCAAACCCTTATTGCCTATTGCGGGGAAACCCATCGTACAACGATTGGTGGAAGACATCGCTGTTGTTTGTAACGATAAAATAGAAGAAATCGCCTTCATCATTGGCGACTTCGGGGCGCAGGTCGAGAAGGATTTGGCCAAAATAGCCGAAAGCCTCGGGGCCACCGCCAAGATTTATTACCAAGATCAGCCGCTGGGCACTGCCCACGCGCTACTTTGCGCCAAAGAGTCGATCAATGGCGAAGTGGTGATTGCCTTTGCGGATACCTTGTTCAAGGCCGACTTTATATTGGATAGGAGCCAAGACGGTACCATTTGGGTGCAGAAAGTGGAGAATCCAGCCTCTTATGGCGTGATCAAGACCGATACAACTGGCTATATCACCGATTTTGTGGAAAAACCCGCCCATTTTGTGTCTGATATGGCCATTATTGGGATCTATTACGTAAAAGATGGGGACATGCTCCGCAACGAAATGCAATACCTGCTCGACAACGACATCAAGGACAAGGGCGAATACCAACTGACCAACGCATTGGAAAGCATGAAGACCAAGGGCGTGAAGTTTGTGCCCAGCCTCATTTCCGAGTGGCTCGACTGCGGCAACAAGGACTACACCGTCCACACCAACAAACGCTACCTCGAGTACTTGCACGAGCGCACCACCAGTGGCCAAAGCCAAGAGCAATTGGTGGCCAGTTCAGTCAAAAACCTGCATTCGGTCCTTATCCCGCCCGTTTACATTGGCGAAAATGTAGTGCTGCACCACTCGGTGATCGGCCCACACGTGTCGATTGGGGCCAATACGGTGGTCAAAAATTCGGTGGTGGCCAATTCGGTAGTTCAACAAAATTCAGTGTTGGAGCACGTCAATATCGAGAATTCAATGGTGGGCAGTTTTGTGAAATACCAAGGCAAGCCTTCGGATCTGAGTGTGGGCGACTATACGGTGGTAAAACTCTAGTTTTAAGTGAGCATAAAAGCCCTACGGAGCACAAATCTTCGTAGGGCTTTTGTAAATAAATCAGTTATGTTGGACAAAAATGGGATTGCCAAGCGCATTGCGCAAGAGTTGCGAGATGGGTATTATGTCAACTTGGGGATCGGGATTCCCACGTTGGTGGCCAACTTTATCCCTCAGGGAATAAATGTGGTGCTCCAATCGGAAAATGGACTGCTGGGCATTGGCCCGTTCCCTACCGACGAAGCAGTAGATCCCGACCTGATCAATGCGGGCAAGCAAACCATCACGATGCTGGCAGGCTCGAGCTTGTTCAGTTCTGCCGATAGTTTCGCGATGATCCGGGGCGGGCACGTCCACCTCACCATTTTGGGGGCCATGGAAGTTTCGGAAAATGGCGACATTGCCAACTGGAAAATCCCCGGCAAAATGGTGAAAGGGATGGGTGGTGCAATGGATTTGGTGGCTTCGGCCCAGCATATCATCGTCGCGATGCAGCACAAAAGCAAAGATGGCCAATCGAAGCTGCTCAAAAACTGTTCGTTGCCACTCACTGGGATACGCTGTGTCAAGAAAATAGTGACAGACATGGCCGTGCTCGACGTACTGCCCGGCGGTGGTTTTCGCTTGCTCGAGCGCGCACCGGGCATCAGTGTGGCCGAGATCGTGGCCTCCACGGAGGGCCGGTTGGTGGTCGAGGGGGAAATTCCCGAGATTATGGGGTGAGTCTGGCGCTTTGCCCATCAATGATTTTCAAAGTTGAAATTCTTCCACCCGCAATAGGTTGATGGCGCGACAGTGGACAGAATGCGCCTATTGTCACATAGATTAACTGCTATTGGTTTTTAAAATTTGCGAGATCGCGGCGATTTCTTCCACGCCCAGCCCGCTCAGATCGGCAGCCTCGGCCATGTCCATCCCTTTCAAGAGGCACTTTTGGGCAATCTCGACCGCTTTTTCCCGTTTGCCGATTTCCAGACCAATCTGCTGGCCCTGTTCCATGCCGATT
>Ga0105045_10006244_pt1 | contig 10541 bp, 9 predicted proteins | sample MAT02_FD_78089 | JGI IMG/M metagenome (GOLD analysis project Ga0105045, IMG submission 78089) | Freshwater microbial communities from Lake Fryxell liftoff mats and glacier meltwater in Antarctica - MAT-02 (megahit assembly) | ecosystem: Environmental > Aquatic > Freshwater > Ice > Liftoff... | reverse complement strand
TGGCTGTGTGGTGAACACCGAGGATTGCCGCCAACTCGCCAAAGACTACGCCCGGCTCCGAAGCGGAGGCCACTCGCACATCGTCCTTCAAAATGTCGACCGACCCTTCGATCAGGAAGAAAAGGCAACCGGTTTCATCGCCCTGTTGCAGAACGTTTTGGCCTGACGAATACTTCCGAACTTCGCGGCCCTTGAGGATATCAAAAATGTCAGACATCGTCGGAGGACTCTAGGTGGATCTGAGACGACACGGAAAGACATTTGTGGCTGGGTGGCGGAGCGTCAGGCTTTTGCAAGACGTTCGCGGAGACGACGAAGGTCGTTGAGAACGTCCGTGTCGTCACGTGTGAGGCGTGAGGCCGGGAGCTTGAGCTCGAGTTGCTCGAAAACAGGCCGACGGTTGCTTTTTGGGTTCCAGAGAAGTTTGCGGATGGATTTGATGTTCATAACGGGAACACCATTACACATGGGGTAGGACAAATGCTGTCCTAGGCTTAAAAAAAGCGCGGTTTTTTTCAGGCGCTACATTTCGTCCTTGGGCTTGACGAGGAGGAGTCTCCAGAAGGGTCGGCGGGCGATGACGATTTCGGCCTGCACTGTGGCACCAAAGGCGAGTTCGTAGGGGGCGTTTTCGACCGCGACGGTGACGCGGTAGGTGCTTTGGGTTCCGGCGGCGTCGGGATCCGTTTCGAGATCGCGATCACCTGCTACGGACGTGACACGACCGAAGGCGAGGCGGGCGAGACGGTCGGGGTTGTTATTGGCGCGAAAACGCACGGCTTGCCCAGGCGTAATGAGATTGACGCGATCTTCGGTCGCGTAAAGGCGGAGCTCGATGGCGTTGTTCTGGATGACCTTGAAGAGAGCGGTGCCGGGCGTGATTTTTTCTCCTGGGAAGCGTCTGGCTGTGGCGAGAATGGTGCCGGTCTCCGGGGCGACGACTTCAAGGCGTCGCATGTCTTCGTCGGCTTGCTCCAGACTGGCCTGTAGAGTGGCCAGCCGACTCTCGATCATGCGGCGACGGGCGCTGCCCTCCGCCTTTGCGGACGTTCCGTAGTCTCCGGTGAAAAGCTCGTTGGCTCTCTGACTGCGTTTGAGAAGGGAGTCGGTCGCGATAAGCTGAAGCCGGATATTGAGCAACTCCGTGCCAGAGGCGGCACCGGTTTTTTGGAGATCCTGCAGTTTCTGAAGATAATCTTTCTGGAGATCCTGCACCTCCTGCTGGCGCTCGACCTCAAGGGCGCTGAACAGAAATTCCGGCGGCACCGGGGCGGCTTCTATTTTCCGGGACGAGGCGGCAGAGAGATCGAGTTCGGCTTTCGCTTGAGCAATGTCACCTTCGATTTTGGTGATCTGTTTTGTCAGCTCCCAAGGGTCGAAGCGGGCGAGGACGTCTCCTTTTTTGACTGGCATACCGTCGGTTACGAAGACGGAATTGAGAATTCCGCCGGCACCCGAAAAAACGAGTGTGAATTCCGCGGGGCGAACGACGCCGGGGGCTACGACGTATTCGTCCATGTCACTGAGGAGAACGGCGAGTGTAACCAGCACGGCTGCAGCAAGGCTTACCGCCAGGCCCCAATGCATCCAACGAGGTGGGAGGGCGGGGCGCAGCACGTTGACCGGTTTGCGGAACTCTTCGTCGCACAACGGCGACAGATTGCGATCCGGAGAGGGGTTGTTCATCGGGGACGGTGACGACGGGTGGCGCCGCTCATTGGGATCATGCCTTCGACTTGGGCGTTGTAGAGTTCGCGATAGTGGCCGGAGGGATTGGTGAGGAGTTCGTCGTGCGTGCCTGCCTCGACGAGACGGCCCTGGTGGAGCACAAAAATCTGATCTGCTTGAAAAATGGTCGAGAGCCGATGGGCGATCACGACGGATGTTCGTCCAACCATCAGCGCGTCAAACGAACGCTGGATGGCCTTTTCTGTCTCCGAGTCGAGCGCACTTGTGGCTTCGTCGAGGATAAGAAATGAGGGGTTTTTCAAGAACACGCGAGCGATGGCGATGCGTTGTTTTTGGCCACCGGAGAGACGGGTGCCGTTGATGCCGCTCTCTTCATCGAGTTGTTTGGGAAGGCTTCGGACGAAGTCGTCGATGTGCGCAGCGGCAAGCGCAGCCCAGATGCGTTCGTCGGGGTATTCTTTCCCCATGCAAAGGTTCGTGCGAAGGCTCGCATTGAAAATAGCCGCCTCTTGCAGGACTGCCCCGGTATGGCCGCGTAGTGCGCGCAGATCCCACTCGCGAATGTCTGCGCCGTCTATCAACAGTTTCCCCGCAGTGGGCAGATACATCCCGAGAAGCAGGCTCGCGAGCGTCGTCTTGCCGGAGCCCGATTGACCGACCAGTGCAACCATTGATCCTGGCTCGATCGTAAAAGTCAGGTCTCGCAGGATGGGCTCGAGCTCGTTGTAAGAAAAACTCAATCCTTCGGCGCGAATGTGCCCGTCGAAGCGTTCTTTGCGGATAGCGTTGGGATGGCTTAAATACGCCTCCTGCGGTGTTAGGGCGAGTTCCTCGACCTTCTCCGCGCTGGCCGTCCCGCTTTGGAGGATCTGCCCGGCATTGAGGAGAGTTCCAATCGGCCCCCAGAGCATGGCTTGGTAGGCATAGAATGCGAAAAACGAACCGAACGTGATCTGCCCGTTGATGGCCAGCACGCCGCCGATGAGCAAAAAAATGTCACCCCCGAGGCTGCTCAGGAGCACGAGAAGAAGATTGATGGCGTGAAATCGCGTCCAGTGATGGAGACCCTCGTAGCGAAGCGCCTCACTGCGCGCACGAACCCGGTCGAGAAAAAATGGCTCGGCGGCAAACGTGCGGATGATGCGCATCGCGCTGAATGTCTCCGTCGTCGTGGCCGTGAGATTAGCGAGTCGATCCGATTCCTCACGATTGAATTGCTGAAGCTGGCGATACGACCACACCGTGAGTGCTGCGGTCACCGGCATCGTTGCAAGCACGACCAATGTCAGCCAGACGTTGAGGAAGAGCATGAATCCCACCACGACGATCACCAAAAAAATACTTGTGAGAAAATTCCGAAGGATGGTGAAAATCGCGCCGTCCATTTTTTCCACATCGAATCCGAGACGCGCCGCAATGCGGCTGCCTTCGATCTTTTCAAGATCCTGCTGACGGGCTCCCATGAGCTTGAGGGCGGTGTCGAGCCGAAGTTCGAAGAGCGACGTGCGCGTAATCCTCAAAATGTAGTGGCACTGCCATGCCCCGAGCAGGCTGCCGAGAAGCTTGAGAAGCACGCCCAGGAGGACGATCGCTGCGATCATCCAAATTGTATGAGAAACACCAAACCACGCCGTGACCCCGCTTGTTGCTCCAGCCCCGCCGCGAAAAATCAGATCGTCGATGATGATTTTCGCAAGATACGGCGTTGGTGCACTGACCAGGCTTGAGAGGAAGCCAAGGGCGAAGATGAACGCCAATAGACGCGGGTGGCGGCGGGTGAGAGCGACAATGACCTCCAACCCCGACCGGAGTGGGTGACTGGTTTGGGAAGATTCCATCCGATCAAATAGGCGCTTTCTGGGTCTGAGTGAACCACTGACGTTTGCAAGAGCAACAACAAATCGAAACGTTTCTTAATTTTCCATCCGTCACCGCCCTTGACTGCGGGGCATTCCCGTGGCACGTGAAGGTTGCGATGAGGCGCATGGTTCCATTTGTGGCGGTCTGGGTGCTCGTCGTGTCAGTCTGCCATACCCGCGCCGAGCCAGAGAAGTCGCAGCTCGGAATTCCCTACGCAGTCATCCCTGGAGTCGACGCTAATTTGCTGAGTTTGGATATCTATCGTCCCGACGTCCAAACAGCGAAACCTCTTCCGGTCGTGGTGATGGTGCACGGGGGCGGGTGGGCGATTGGAGACAAAGGAAACCCGTCGGTGGGGATCGACAAGGCGACGTTTTTCAATGCAAACGGCTTCGTCTACGTCTCTTTGAACTATCGACTTTCGCCTGCAGTGCAGCATCCGACTCACGCAGAAGATGTCGCAGCGGCTGTGGCTTGGGTCTTGGAACACATCGGTGATTATGGAGGCGACCCCAATCTTGTGACGGTGATGGGGCACTCCGCTGGCGCACATCTTGCGGCATTGGTGGCGACAGATGAGCGGTATCTGACGAAGCACGGCAAGTCGGCGTCGGTTCTCAATGGCGTGATCCTTCTCGACACGGCTGGATTCGACATCCCGCGCAACCTCGAAGAGTTTTCGGAGGCCCGAGCGACCCGCGCGCTTTACGAAACAGCATTCGGCAAAGATCGCGACCGATGGATCGAAGCGTCCCCGATCACTTACGTCAAAGAAGGGAAAAAACTCCCGCGGTTTCTTGTTTTTTTCACGAACCGCAATTCGGCTTCCACGCTCTCAAAAGCCTTTGTTGAAGCTGCGCGCAAGGCCGGTGGAACGGCTTCCGCTGTGCTCGCAGAGGGAAAGTCCCACAAGACCATAAACACTGATATCGGAGGAGCGAACGACGGGCCAAGCCGATTAATTCTCGATTTTATTGCTGGGCGGAAGGTGTTCCCAGACTCGATCTAGCCGTCCATTCAGACGTACCCGAACGACCGCGCGAGTTCCGAGACTTCTGGCTTGAGACCGAATCCGTCTTCGCGCCATGGCAACGGACGATCTAAAGCACCGGGTTGTCGATCGGACGCGCGGAAATGCGGAGATCGCTGAAAGCCCGGGTTGTTTCCCGAATGAGCGCCAAACGGGCCGACGCAGGCGTAGGGAGAGTTCTCGGGATGCATCATTTGCGAGCCAATTTCCGCTGACCACTCGAGACCGAGCCAGCCGCAGATGGCTTTCAAATTCTTTTCAGGCTCGCCGGTAAACTCCTCACCGCGGAGCACACATTTTCGTTTCTCGGGAATTTGTTTGAGAAAATGAAGAATGCGGGTCTGGGTTTTATACCATTCGTATTGAGGCTCCACCCGGGGGGGATCGAAACTGAAGTCAAGCGAGCGGTTGCCCAGAAGCTCCGTGAATCCCTGCTGCGCCCGAAGCATCGAGTCACCTTGGTCAATGGGATTTCTAATGAGGTAGAGATATTGAGTGTCCGGAAACTCTGCCTCTATCCGCGCGAGAGCCTCTGGCCTTTTTGAGTAAACCGGGCTCTTGTCGGCCAAACGGAGGGGAGCAATTTTTTCGGCCAACTCGCGATAGATTTCTCCGCATGTGCGCTCAATCCTGGCCTTGATCCAGCGATTGGCCATCGCGATGGTCTCAGGAGTCTGTTCTCCGGAATAAAGTTCGGCCACCGCACGCAGCAGACCATGCAGCAGGAATTGACGTTGAAGCGTCGCGTATTCGGCGAAGTCTCCGAGTTTTTCGTGAGCAAAGAGATTGACCTCGGGAAGTCCGTAAGCCCCGGGATGCTGGCCGATCATTGCACAGACAACCGACGTGTAGGAACGAGGCGAGGCGAGGATGATAATCGGCGCGTTTATGGCAGAACCCATTGCTGTAAAAATGTCATTAACAGATCGAAAACGCCTCGCGGTGTCGCCAAAAATTGGCTTTGCCGCAACTTCGTTCAACGATACACCTAGATCCTACGTGAGGCAGGGCACCAGTCAATTCATCAGCGCGAGAAGGTCTCTCGATCGCACCAAGGCACCTTCACCCCGGGCTCCCCTCGGGTCGGCGCATTCTACCAATTTGGCCTCCGTCCGTCAGGTGCTCCCGTTAATGACGGATTCTGGATTGAGCAAATGGTTGGAACCACACTTGGTCTCCGCACCGGCGCGTCCCGTGGCACCGGCAAGGCTCTGGGTATTTCTCTCCGGATCCTATGGCTTGCCACAAAGGCAGAAATCTCTCATCGAGTTTTTGGCGGATCGCGGGTATTGGGCGATCAACCTTCGATACCCGAACGATTGGACGATCAGCGGATTAAGCCAAGGGCACCCCGATAACCATATTCATGAGTTGCTCCGACTTCAGGTGATCGATGGTCAGCCGCGTACCGATTTGATCAAGATTCCCGCGCCGGACTGTATTGAGAACCGCCTGCAGAAGTTGCTCGTATGGCTCAATCGCTCCCGACCGGGTGAAGGCTGGCATTGGTTTCTCAACGACGCACAGATGCCGCTTTGGCAGCACATCGCGGTAGCCGGCCACTCGCAAGGCGGCGGACACGCTGCTATGCTCGGCAAGATCCGCCCTCTGCACCGCGTCGTAATGCTGGCTGCACCGAGCGATTCGATCATATCGGGCCCATTCCCCGCCCCATGGCTGGAGGCTCCCGGGCAAACGTCGAGCGATCGGTATTTCGGGTTTTCTCATGCAAAAGATCCCGCAATCCGTGCGATCCTCGCGGCATGGCAAATGCTGGGCCTTGCACAATTTGGACCGGTTGTGACTCTGGAAGATCATCATGGCCAACTGAAGGAAACCCACCGCTTGATCACGACATGTCGCGTGCCCGAAGACGACCATCATGCAAGCGTGGGAGCGGATCGGTTTTTTCCACGGCAACCTGACGGCAGGCCAGTATTTGAAAGGGTTTGGAGTTACCTTTTTGATGCCTGGGACCAAGAAGAATGAGTATGACCAAAAACACTTCAGCACCTCTTCGCAAGCTCGTTCTCGAGAGTCTCCGAGCGCGCTGGGGCAAAGAGCGCAAGGCGGAGTTGGATCAGGGCGAGCACTTCCGCATTCAGCCGTTTCTCGAGTCTGTTCAGATCGCAGAGCCCGGTGAGCCACCCTCCTTCATTGAACCTTCCGAGGAGCAGATGGGGGAATTTGTCGCGGCCAGTCGAAGGCTACGGGCGGACCTGGATTTGCATCCCTTCCAAGAACGAGCAGATGGCGCGCCGCGCGAAGTTGTCAAAGAGGACAAAAGGAGGGAACTCCTCGCTGAGATTACCGGCGATCATTTTCGCCGAAACATCGGCACCTGGATGAGCAGCACCCCGATCGAGCATTACGCCGCCTCCACCCCGGTCGAAGAACTCGAAGCGATGCTCTCCGAGTCGGCTTACCGGTTGAAGTTAATGACCGCCGCCCTCAAAATGATGAGCAGTGAGGTCGGTGCCTTGGAAAGGCAGATTCGTCTAAAACGCGAGTTGGACGATCCCGCTGCCAGTTCTTAATCTCCGCACCCATATTCATGCCCAAGACACTCATCATGCTTTCGCCGCCGAGATCGTTCTCGTCGGTGGTTTCCACGATGATCGGCGAGCACCCCGAAATCTACGGTTTTCCTGAGCTTCACCTGTTCACGGATGATCTCCTTCAGCAGGCAGTGGCCCGCGAGCAACGATTCAAGAAGCGCCCAGTAGCCGGCTCTCCTGGATTGTTGCGCACGATCGCAGAGATCCACGACGGGGTCCAAACTTCCGCCTCGGTGATTCGTGCCATCGCCTGGCTCCAAGAACATCGCGACTGGTCGACGAAACAAATGATGGACTACCTTCTCGAAGCAGTAGCTCCGAAAATTGGATTGGAAAAAAGCCCCGGAACTGCCTCGAAGGCGGAGCATCTCGAAAGAGCATATACGTTTTATCCCGATGCCTTTTTCCTTCACCTGACCCGCCACCCTGTCTCGTCTCGCTCGTCTTTGACGGAGTTCAGCGAGCACATCCAGCAGAGAGGCAACGACGACCTTAAACGCGTGGATCGCTTGATCGCCTGGTATCGCTGGCATACGAACATCCTTCGTTTCACAAGCACTCTCCCTCTCGGTCAGACCATGAGGGTTAAAGGCGAAGACGTCCTGTCGGATCCGGATCTCTACCTGCCGCAAATCGCCGAATGGCTCGGAGTAGCAACCGATAGTGACGCGATTGAAGCGATGAAACACCCTGAAAACTCGCCGTTCGCAAAATTTGGTCCGAGCCTCGCGAAAGAGGGAAACGATCCCAAGTTTCTCCGCAGCCCCAAGCTGAGAGAAGGGCGCATCAAGGAGCCCAGCTTTGAGGAGTTTTTGGCGAAGGAAGATATTGAGTGGTTCCCTGATGGCTCCGTGCGCCGCGCAGCCGAGAAGGCCGGTTTGCGAATTGCCCGCGATGAGAAGATTATTGAGCCAATCGCGGAACTCGCCCATTTCCTCGGGTATACGTAAGCCCATCGTTTTGCTTCGACTATGAGCCTAATAACTATCACTCCAACCGACATCCCGCTTGGGGGGAACTGTGCTTGGGAGGTCAGCGCTTCCGAAGAGGAGATTCTTCTTTGCGTTCTTAGCGTGGATGTCGATTTGCACAGTCAGAGTGTGAGAGTCCTTCTGAGCAATCCTCTGGCGGGCGAGTGGGAGAATATTTTTGAGGAGACCCGCCGTCTGCCGGATGGTGAAATTGATGGGTCTATTCCTGTTGTTGAAATGCCTGTTCAGATTCCGTCTGCTCCGAATCAGAGCATCGCGCGCATCGTGTCATCCGCCGGAGCGGAGTTTCTACACCGCTCGGATGGCGCGGCTTTAGCCTTGCAATCAGAATCTTCGTCCCATTTCGAATCCGACCTGTTGGTTCACCAATCTGTCACCGTGGACGGCATCGAGTTTGGCTTGTTTGGTAATGGTTCGCTTACTTTAGGCCGACGCTCCAAGGACAGCCCGTCGGAGGGCTGGGAATCTCTCGATTTGCCGACACCAACTGGCGTAATTCTCCAACTGGCCCTGTGGAACGGGAAGCTTGTTTTGTCCGTGGATGATCCTGTTCTCGGCTTCGGACTGCACACGGCGCAGCCTGATGGCGCGGGAAGTCTCGAGTGGAAATCGATATTGGCGCGGGGGGCGGATCGTTACGCTGCGAATGCAGAGGTCTTCTGTCTCCTTCCGAGCGGCCCGACGCTTTTTGTTGCGTGTGGGCGGAGCGGCGCGAAGCACGCTTGGTTGAACGGGGGATTTGAGATTCTACAGTTTAACGAGGATGGGACGTGGGATGTTCTCGTCGGTGTGCCACGCGTGAGTTCGTCCGGCCTGAAAGTCCCCCTGTCCGCCCGCGGACCGGGATTCGATGAGTTCAATCCCGGCACACTCTGTTATTTCTGCCGCGATGGATTTCGTTTTTATCTCGCCACGTTCGAGCCCGTCGATGGGCTGAAGACATGGACCTCGGAAGACGGCTTGGAGTGGACGGTAGATGCCAGCGGTGAGTTGATCGGTTGCGAGGGAGTGAGGCGTGCAAGAGTTCTTGGCCTCGGCAAAAGAGTCGCCGTCATTCTCGAAATCGATCACGCCGTGCGGGGAAGGTCTCTGCATGGCTGGATTTCAGCCGAATAGACGTCAGGTGATTAGCGGACGTTCTTTTTTCCCCAACCAAATTTCGAGTCCGGCCTTTGGGTTGTCCTCATACGTCCAATCCCATTCGGTTCCCTGGCGTTGAGCCGTGCGCGGTCCGAAGGGATTTGCTGTTCCAACGAACAACCCGTAAGGCGTGCTCGCGAGAGTGCGGCATCCGTAGTTGAAAGCGTTACCGAAACCCGTGTGCGTCACGTTCACCCAGTTTTCGCCATCCCGTGTTCTCCAGAGATCGAAGCCAGCGTGGTTTTTTATGAACCCTTCGACACCAGCCTCATCGAGGAGGCGCGGCCGGCGACGCGGTTTCTTCTTCAAGTCCGAGAAGCGTAGAATAACACCCCAGTCGAGCGTGCCGGCGTAAAGCCAACCATCGTGCACGTCCATTCGCCAGAGGTATCCGGAAAAGTGGTTATTGAAACCGGCAGTGAGGCCACTGAGAGGCTTGTCGTCCCCGCGAGGGTTCCCGACGATAAGGTCCCATGTATCATCCGCATTAATGCGTATGATTTCAGCCGCGGCCGGGCCGACATTATTGCGCCAGTCGAAGCCGCCGTTCTGGATTCCAGAGCCGACGTAAAGGGCCCCATTGAACTCGTGCATGGCGATGGCGATCTGGTTGAGCGCACCTCGTCCGGCACCGCCATCGACGATCTTTTTCCAGCGGAAGGGAAGCGGGCCTTCACCATCGGTTTTCCAGATTTGAAAGCCCTGGAGTCCCATCGTGCCGGCATAAAGATGGTCGCCGAAGACGGCCATTTCATAGACGCAGAGCGTTTCGGGTGCCGCGCCAAATCCCGGCTCGTTGACGACGCTCCAGTTTCCGCTTGCCGGATCATCGGTGCAATAAATCAGCGAGGACCCAGCTCCGTTGACACGGCCTTTGGAACCACCCGTGGGAGTTGTGTAGAGGCGGCCTTTAAAGGGCATCAAGGCGCGGATCGCCGTGATCGTGACATCTTCAAGTCCGGACTTGAGCGGGAGGCGTGGCATGACTTCGAAATTCTCGCCATCCTGGCACCGCAAGATCTCGGGTCCCGACGACCGGGATCGCGACCATGCTGCAGCGTAGAGAGCGGGCTTGGGATCGCTCTTACCCTGAAAAATCGCCATCACCCGGTAACCCAAATCGCGGCTGTATTCCACGCCCGCGGCGTCGGTGAACAAGGGAGCTTGAAAGACACGCTTCCAGACAGAGGTTGGAGGAGGATATCGCCAAATTTCGCCGGGGGCGGGACCTTGCTCAAACTCAGGCGAATAGTGCGTATGCACAACCTCGAC
>Ga0105045_10006243_pt1 | contig 10541 bp, 10 predicted proteins | sample MAT02_FD_78089 | JGI IMG/M metagenome (GOLD analysis project Ga0105045, IMG submission 78089) | Freshwater microbial communities from Lake Fryxell liftoff mats and glacier meltwater in Antarctica - MAT-02 (megahit assembly) | ecosystem: Environmental > Aquatic > Freshwater > Ice > Liftoff... | reverse complement strand
TTGGGAAGCATCAATGGTATCGTAAGCTTTATAAAGATTCATTACAAACTTCACCATTTCTTTATTTGCATTTCCACTTAAACCCAAGTTATAAGCTATTTTGCGTGCTTGAAAACCTTGCAAACCAACTCTTGGATCAATTTGTTCTCTTAAAATTTTCTCAGGATGTTTGTGTGCTACTTCTTCAATGTACATTCCTCCTTCTGTTGTGTAAATAATTACATTACGACCACTTGCACGGTCAAGTAGAACACTCATATAAAATTCCTGTGTTTTTTCAGGACCTGGATAATAAACATCTTGCGCAATTAATATTTTTCTCACAAATTTACCTTCAGGGCCCGTTTGTGGCGTAACTAAAGTCATTCCCAGAATTTGGTCTGCAATAGTTTTAACATCTTCTAAACTCTTTGCAAGCTTTACTCCACCACCTTTACCTCTTCCACCAGCGTGAATTTGGGCTTTTATTATCCACCAGCCAGTTCCGGTTTGTACTTGTAAATCTTTGGCAGCCTGCACCGCTTCATCGGAAGTTTGGGCGACAATTCCTTCTTGAATGGCTACACCGTAACTTTTTAATATTGACTTTCCTTGATATTCGTGAATATTCATTTGAATAATTTTTGCAGCAAATTAATAGAATAAATCTCAGTCCACAACAAACAAATCAATATTATGTTAGCTTAGCCGATTCTTAAACCACTTTAAATTACAATGTCTCAGAAATCTACCCATCTGAATCGTGTAAGTAACGAGAAACTACTTGCCGTTACCGGAAAAAGTTGGACCGAATGGTTCGAAATTATTAATAACTTGATTACACAGCATACTATTCAAAGACCAACCGCAAAAACTCTAAGCCAAGAGTACGGTCTTGAGGATTATTGGGCAAAAACCATTATCGATGAATTTGATTTTGACAATGCATTTCCCCGTAAAGAAAATAAAAACACCGATTTTGAAATAAGTGCTACATTAACTATTCAAGCTCCACTGCATGTTGTAGAACAAGGTTTTACTGATAGTAGTCTGCGTAGAATGTGGTTACCTGAAGTAAATGAATTTAAAAAGTATAATACAGGAAAAAATGTTCGGTTTGATTGGATTGACGATACTTTAGTAAGTGTGAATTTCTACCCAAAGAATGCTTCAAAATGTCAGGTATCCTTGCAACACAGCAAGATAAAAGAAGTAGACAAAAGAGATCACTACAGGCAAGAGTGGAAAACAAGGTTAGATTTATTGGCATTAATTATTACTTGAAATGATTCAAGCGGAGGGCATTATAAAATCATACGGAAAACTTCAAGTTTTAAAAGGAGTAGATTTTAATATCCAGCCCGCTGAAATTGTTTCTATTGTTGGTGCTTCTGGCGCTGGCAAAACAACATTGTTGCAAATTTTAGGAACTTTAGACAAAGCCGACTCAGGAGAAATCAACTATTTTGGTAAAAAGATTCAACCATTAAGCGATAAAGCACTCTCTAAATTCAGAAATCAAAACATTGGTTTTATTTTTCAGTTTCATCAATTATTTCCTGAATTTTCTGCGTTGGAAAATGTAATGATTCCAGGAATGATTGCAGGAAAGAGTAAAGCTGAACTAAAACAACGTGCAACTCAATTGTTAGAAGAACTAAATCTAAAAGATAGAATAGACCACAAACCAAATGCATTATCAGGTGGGGAGCAACAAAGAGTTGCGGTAGCACGTGCCTTGATGAATGCTCCTAAATTGATTTTAGCTGACGAGCCAAGTGGAAATCTAGATTCTAAAAATGCGAAAGAATTGCACGACTTATTCTTAGAATTACGAGAGAGAACCAAGCAAGCTTTTGTAATTGTTACGCACAACGAAGAATTAGCTAAAATGGCTGACAGAAGGCTGGTAATGGTGGATGGGAAATTTGAAGCCTAATTAAATTATGCTCTATTTTTCGCCTTGTAAAATCAATATTGGATTAAATATAATTGAAAAAAGAAAGGATGGATTTCATAACCTGCAATCTATTTTTTATCCAGTTCCAATTTTCGATGTTTTAGAAATTGTAAAAAATGAAGATACAACTCCAATACCCATAGAATTTAATTGTAGCGGATTAGAAATAAACGGAAATTCTTCAGATAACATCATAATTAAAGCAATAGAATTATTAAAAGCAGATTTTAAACTTGCTCCTCTTAAAGTTCATTTACACAAGGTGATTCCAATGGGTGCAGGTTTAGGCGGAGGCTCAGCTAATGGAGCCAAAACTTTAGTGTTGATTAATGAATTATTCGAGCTAAATATCTCATTTGATAAATTAATAAAATATGCTGAAATTCTAGGTTCCGACTGTCCATTTTTTATTTATAATACTCCTTGCTTTGTAGAAGGAAGAGGAGAAATAATTACTCCCATTGAATTGAATTTAAAAGGTAAATATTTAATACTGATTTATCCTAAAATTCATATTAATACAAGTATTGCATTTAGTAAAATAATTCCAGAAAATAAAAATATTCATTTTCAAGATATTTCTAAAATAGAATTTACTGCATGGCAACATACATTTATGAACGATTTTGAAAAACCTATGTGTGCCTTATTTCCTGCTATAAATGATTTAATTAAGATATTGAAAAATACAGGTGCAGATTTTGTATCAATGACAGGTAGCGGCTCTACCATTTATGCAATTTCGGAAATTGAAATAAATACTACCGAATTAAATCTGGAAGATTCTTTAATTTTTCAAACACAATTATAAAAGAATTATTAATAAATCAGCTATCAAGGGGAACAAAAAATTAAAAACGCAGCATACATAAAAAATATTTTAGGCTTTCTAGAGGTTCTGATAATTCTATTTTTTCTTTTTAAAATACAACTCCTTCACTCTTTCAATAATTAACAAGGCGCGTTTGATGCGTGTATCAATCGATTTCCCTGTATTTACATAGTGCAAATAACTGCGTTTTGCTCCAGGATTCATGGCGTCCCAGTATTTTTTACTTTCCTCGTCTTGCAAAATTAAATGGTGCATTTCTTCTGGAAAAGCATAGCCATATTCACTTTCATCAGGTTGTAATGTAACCTGAATAGTATCTCGATACTTAATTTTTGCAGCTTTCATTACAGCTTTTCCTATTTGAATTACAAATCCATCCAATCCACGTTTCACAATACCTGCATGAAAGGTGTATTGTTGAATTTCCATTTTAAGCTCCCGCCAATTTTTTTAATGCATTAACAAATTGATCTAATTCAGCAGTAGTAGTGTATAAATGCGGAGTGATACGCACTCCATGTACATTTGCATAATCAATAGCCACTGTCCAGATTTTATATTTTTCCAATAATATTTTAGCCAATTCTGCAGGTTTAATTCCCTCTACACCCACATTTCCAATAGCACAACTTCTTTGCACATCTGTTGGAGTATTTAAGATAATGCGCGGAATTCCTTTCACTTGATTTACCCAATAATTTTGAAGGTATCTTAATCTTTCTTGTTTACGTTGAATTCCAATTTTTTCATGATAATCGATTGCATGATGAATGGCAATATTCGTTGCAACAGGAATGGTGCCTGTATGATTCAATTTCAATACATCTTCATCTGTAAAATTAGCATCTCCAAAAAGTGGCCAAACGGATTCAATTTTATCTCTCTTCACATATAAAATCCCGGCACCTAAGGGAGCTCCAAGCCATTTGTGCAAACTACTTCCATAATAATCACAACCCAATTCATCTATTCTAAAATCTAAATGTGCAACAGCATGCGCTCCATCTACCAGCACTTCTACACCTTTGCTATGCGCCATATCACATATTTTTTTCACGGGTAATATTTGTCCTGTAATGTTAATCAGGTGAGAAATCATCACTAATTTGGTCTTAGAAGTAATTGCTTTTTCATACAATTGCACCAATTCCTCATCGGAGGCTGGATTATTTGGAACCGAAATAATTTTATTACTAATTCCAATTCTACGGGCTTGTTGTTTAAACATATCCAACATACTTCCATAATCTTGCTCTGCCATTACAGCCTCATCGCCTGCTTTCCAATTTATTCCCGAAATAATCGTATCTAAAGATTCTGTGGTATTTCTTGTTATAATTAATTCATCTATATTACAACCCAGTAAATCGGCCAATCGTTTCCGTATTTTATCTCGGTCATTGAATTGCTCTGTTCTTAAATAAAATGAAGCCTCTCTATTTATATTTTTAATATCCTTTAAATATGCCTCCAAAACAGGTTCCGAGGTCATGCTGTAATATCCATTTTCAAGATTAACATAGTCTGGTTTTAAAATATACTCGTTTCTGATTTGTTGCCAAAAATCGTCTGATTCATTTTTCGTTGCAACTTCATTGTGAGGGAAAATCGACTGTGCTCTAGCAGCAAAAGGCGCAAGAGCTGATAACGCTATTGATTTTAAAAAAAGTCGTTTACTAGGCATAATAAATTAAAGATGAAAATAGAGAATCAAATTAAGTAATAATTTAATTAGTATTGATGGAATTTAACTCGAAAATAAAAGCTATTTTAAAGAAGCTTCCTTTTTGGGTTATAGTAACTATTTTTAAAATTATAAAATCAAGGATGAAGTCTAAAATTAATATTTGTTTCACAAACAAGATGCTGAAATTATTGAAGGGAACATATAAAAAGCAAATTATTGCGGCGAATAATACCAATTGCCTTTATTATTTAGTCCAAAATTTTATGGTATTATGCCAATGCTATAGCTGTTTAGGCCAAATGAAATCTGACAAATACAGATATGCTCTCGGTACAAAAAATATAAAAAATGATACAAATAAAATAGGTGAGGCTTTTAATATTCACGTTTAACGGATAAAGATTTGTTTTCAAATTTTCCTTATATTGATTTAACGGCGTATTTTTCATTAATTTGTTGCGTACTTAGCCCAATAAATCTCAGTGAAATGGACGATTCCCATAAATATAAAGAAATTAATAAGCTTTCTTGGAACAATAGAGTTGCTGCACATTTAAATTCTGAGTTCTACGATTTGGCAGGATTCAAAAATGGAAATTCTTCGTTAAAGTCCATAGAAACTGAATTGTTAGGAGACGTTTCTGGTCTTTCTATTTTACATTTGCAATGTCATTTTGGTCAAGATTCGTTGTCGTTAGCAAGATTAGGAGCTAAAGTAACTGGAGTAGATTTATCAGATAAAGCAATTTCGGCAGCACAAGAATTAAATGATGAATTAAATTTAAATGCCACATTTATTTGTTGTGATATATATGATTTACCGCAGTATTTAAATCAGCAATTTGATATTGTTTTTACTAGTTACGGCACCATAGGCTGGCTTCCCGATTTAGACAAATGGGCAGGTATAATTCAGCAATTTTTAAAACCAAGTGGCAAATTTGTGTTTGTTGAATTTCATCCTGTAGTTTGGATGTTTGATGATGAATTTGAAGGTATTGCTTACAATTACTTTAATATTGGCCCAGTAGCTGATACAGAAAATGGCTCTTATGCAGATAAAAGTGCAGCAATTCAGCAAGATTATGTTTGTTGGAACCACGATTTAGGAGAAGTTTTCACTTCTTTATTATCGCAAAAACTGCAAATTCAAAGCTTTCAAGAATTCGATTATTCACCTTTCAATTGTTTCAATAATACCATCGAATTTGAATTTGGAAAATATAGAATACAGAAATTTGAGAATAAAATTCCTATGGTTTATGCTTTGAAATGTACCACGGGTTGAAACCCGTGGCAATTTTGAAATTTGAACCCGTGGCAATTTTGAAATTTAAACCCGTGGCAATTTTAAAATTGAAACCTTTGGCAATTTTGAAATTTAAACCTTTGGCAATTTTGAAATTGAAACCTTTGGCAATTTTGAAATTGAAACCTTTGGCAATTTTAAAATTTAAACCTTTGGCAATTTTAAATAATTCAACTTGGTAATGGATTTCTGTTAATTCGAAAGTCCAAACGTGTAACTATTAATTTGAAAAACTAATCAATCTTCAATAATTTACTATTGTCTTTTGAAACAATTAATGAATATGTTCCTTTACAGAATAAACTTGACTGGCCTGCAATTAAATCTTTACTAGTGCATTCAATCCAATGATTTTTTCCATTTAAAATAGCACAAATCATTACATGATTAAATCGATTTTCTGGAAAATCTTGATAAATTATTTCTTTTTCCCTTTTCATTGAAGCCAAACAATAATAGGACTCAATACCAGCTTTATCGAGCAGAGATTTCATCATCAACGACAATGCTTTACAGTCACCAATACCTTTTTTAAACGTAAATTCATTTGATTGAGGCTTCCATCCACCTATGCCCAATTGAATGCTAACGTAGCGATATTCCTTTTGAATATAACTATATAAAGCCTGTATAATTAATGAGTCTGAATTATATTTTGCCACAGTATCACTCACCATTTTCTCTAAATCAGCGGGCAATGCATATAAGCCTTCATTTAAAGTTACAATCCAATTTCCAAAACTTTGCCAAGAATTAAAAGACCCTGTGCTTCCCAATAACTTAAATTTTGTAAGAGTCATTCTTAGAGATGGGATAATGAAAGCAGTATCTTCTTGTACTCTAGATTTTTGGGGCAAAGCTTTCCAATAGTAATATTTAGACCTTTTTGAAGAGTCATTTTTCATTTGTTTTATATTGCCATTAATCTTTATATTTATTTGCATCTCAGGTTTCAATATTATTTTTAATTCCGCATTTTCCAATCCTGAATTACTAGATGGATTTGGAACCCAATCATCAATTTTTAAAGTCCCGTTAATTATCATTTCATAATCAAAATAAGTATTGTAGGGAAAAACGTCTTCATTCATTTTTAAACTATAAAAGTTTAAGTTTTCCAGCACTTCTTCGCTAATATTTACCAATTTACTTTTGTAAATATCATTTTCGGTAAATACTCTCAAAGTAATACCATCAGCATTAGAAGTTTTTGCTTCTTTAAATTTAAATTTAGCGCGTTCATTATCTGCGAGCACAAAATTACCTTCTTCTATTCCTCTTCTATTTAATACCGTGACCAGTTTCCTTTTCCTTATTACATAATTTTCATCATCAATAAATTCTATTTCTGTATAATAATTTCTCACTACAGAATTAGACATAAATCGAATAGAATCTTTAATAGGATCTGTTGCAAATTTTACTTGTCCTTGCAATAAAGTAATTTGAATTATACTAATTAATAATAATAATTTTTTCATTTTGTTTCTTAATTATATCTCGAAAATATTCACCTAATCCGATTGATTCTGTCGAAGAAAAAAATGTTTTATTTGTTTTTAATCTCGACATAATATTTAGCGAATTATCAAAGATGCCGGCCTCAAGTTGGTAAATAATAGATTGCCCATTAAAATTTGAAGTTAATTTTTCAGGAAGCTTCAATTCAGGCAATTTATTCTCAAATAAAATTTCAGAAACAATATATTGATTTAAACAATAATCTAATTCTGCTGGCTGTTTATCGTTCTTATTTATGAATGGATTAATCAATGTTTTTCCCCAAATAAAAGGTGGTAAGGATAATTTACTTGAATCTTCCTTCATGGTTAAGGTATAAAATACTCTGATTTTTAAAGCATCTGAAACAGATGTTTCATTATCTATTACAACGCTATCGGGAACAACAAATGATCTTGACAAAAGCCATTTCTTTACTCTTTCCATTGACTTTTCTTCATCTAAAGATTTTCTCAATTCTGCAGACCTAAAAAGTGTGGGAGTAATTATAGCTGAAATAAAGCAAGTTTTATTATTTTTAACTATAAATTTATGTTGAAATTTTTCATTCATTTTCAAGTAATCGGAAGATAAATCTATAAATTCCACTCCGTCTTCTTTTAATAATGCAGCTTTACCATTGTAAGCGCTAAGCGGCAGCAAAGCATTATTCAAATACTTATTTGTAGCGTCTCTGAATATCAAATTTTCCCCAAATTTAATTGCTACAATTATTTTATTTAATTGATTCTTATCAGCAAATTGCGTCTTTAAACTTCCTAAGCCTCTTGAACTAATTACAACAGGATAAACTTCAAAACTTGCAGCATTTAAAAGAGAGTAAAGCAGAATATTGATATCAGCAGAATTCCCGCTTCCTTTTTCTAAAGTTTCAAAAATACTTTGTTGAGGCTCATAATCTTCCTTTCCATTCCATTGCACCTTGTTTTTTAAATAAAATATGATTGAATCAATTTTACTTTTATCATCCATTGTTGAATTAAATTTAGGCAAGTAAAACGTTTGTAATCGTTCTATCCTTTTTAAAGAATTAAGCAAATAATCTTTTTTCAAATATTCTTTACTAAACTCCTCCCAGCTTTGTTTAAACTTTTTAACATTTAGAAATCTGTACCCCATTATCTCTTCTTTATAACTTGGTAAATTGAGTTGGTTTACAGTAAAATGAATGCTTTTTTTGTGTTCTATCGGATTATGTAAGTATTTTTCACCGCTAAAAGCAGGTAAATTAGTAAGCGAATAATAAACTCTCTGCGCTAAAAATGGCTTATTTTCTAAGAATTGATCTAAATGATAATTGCTATTTTTAATATTTCTAATTTCTACTTCTAAAGAGGAAAGAGGCTTAATTGGTTCTCCGCCAAATGATGTAGTGGCTATATCAAAATGCTCACTTATAAGTAAATCTATCGAAGATCTAACAACTGGATACTGGTTTTGAAAATCCCAACTCAATAAATTAATAAAAATTGGTTCCTCTATTTCAGACTTTAATTCAAAAATACACCCTTTTTTAATCTTCGGAAAAACAACTTTGGTGGTAAATTTATCTTTATAAATATCAGTGCTATCTAACTTTGCAGCAACAATTACTTTCCCATCTTTCAAATGATAAGTATACCCTTCAAAACTTGATTTCAAGTCTCTTTTAATTAAGTTATCACCACCTTTTTTTTCAAAAACAACAGTTGCCTGATCTATAGCTTCATCTTTCAAAATCAAAACTCTTTTGTGTCTTATTAACTTTAGAAAAAAATAATCTTCAATAGTTATTATTCTTAAAGAAATACTGTCAAATAAAACTAAGGCGTCAACTGTTGAATCTGCTAAACTTAAATGATCTGTAAAGTCGTTAGCAGTAATTTTTCCAAATTCGAAATTTTGTGTCTTAAGATTTAAAGAAAATAAAACACAAAATAAAACAGGATAAATCTTTATAAACATATTGAAGTATTTTAAGAATAATTCTAGCAAAGTTATTTCTGTAGAAGTAGATTAATTAGGCCTGCAAGTTATTTATTTATTGAATCGTTGTGTAATTTATTTCATAATTATTTCGGAAAGCAGCAATGTAGTTTTTGTATACTTCAAATATAAAATGTGACCGCTTCTTTATTAAAATTACCAGAGAAAAACCTAGGTTTAACGATTTATCAGGCACTACCTTCTTGATCGGAAACCATAAGAACTTAATCTAAAATCTTAGAGTTGATTTTTTTCATTAGTAAATTCATAACACACAAATATTTGACTATTTAAAGACTTTGCATTTTCAAATTGAAACATTCATAAAATCCCAATCGCTTATGCCTTAAGTACATTAAAATAAATTATGTTGGGCGGCCCCTTTTAAAAATAACCATGGGTTAAAACCCGCGACTATTTTAAATAACTCGACTGCTGCCGTAGCATTAAAATAAATAGAAACATTTTTTAAAGTAAGTGTTCTGTTATAATTCTCCCTAAAGGGAGATAGCATTTTTTGAATCACAATTTACAATTTTTAAAAAAAATAAATATTAGGGTATCTCTTAAAAATCCTCTACAGAAGCGAACAAAAAAAACGTAGCACACATTGACCTACATATTCAGTAATTAATTATGAAAAAAATGAAAAAGTTATATCAAATTTATTCAGAAGAGAATTATAAAAAAAAATAAACCTTTTATAGTTTTGCAATGTTTCTAAGTCTATCTTTGCTTTTGTATCTTAGTAAACTAAAAATCCACCAAAATCATTCCTTTTGAAAAAAGTAGTTTTCAACAATAAAAACAATTCCTTCTCAGACACGCTAAACGCGGAAGTAAAACAGTATTTTGCAACGAACAAAATAAAACAAACCGGCGATTGGCGTTTATACTTGAAAGCTTTTATTCTAATTCCTTTAGCTCTTGCTTGCTACATTTCAGTTATTACGATTCAAATGCCTGCGATACTTGCGCTTTTTTTGTGTGGTATTCTTGGATTATGCATTGCATCAATTGGATTTAATGTAATGCACGATGCCAACCATGGTAGTTATTCGGAAAGTAAACGCATCAATTACATAATGGGACTCACGATGAATGCACTCGGAGCCAATGCGTTTATTTGGAAAATTAAACACAACATTGTTCACCATACTTATACCAACATTGACGGGATTGACGATGATATTGCAAAAGCGCCAGTTTTGAGACATTGTCATTCTCAAGTTTATAAACCCATTCATAAATATCAGCATTATTACATGTTCTTTTTTTATGGAATCTC
>Ga0105045_10006242_pt1 | contig 10544 bp, 8 predicted proteins | sample MAT02_FD_78089 | JGI IMG/M metagenome (GOLD analysis project Ga0105045, IMG submission 78089) | Freshwater microbial communities from Lake Fryxell liftoff mats and glacier meltwater in Antarctica - MAT-02 (megahit assembly) | ecosystem: Environmental > Aquatic > Freshwater > Ice > Liftoff... | reverse complement strand
TCATCCATCGCCGCCGCGACCGCGTCGCGCAAGTTCAACCCTTCACCGCGACGGGCGCGAATTTGTGCGACGACATGAACGCTGTCGGTGAAGCCGACCATGCTCAACAAGATCGGAACCACGACAAAATTGAATGGGTTTTCCTCCATGTCAAGAAAACGAATGAAACCGAATGCCCAAAACACGCCGACCGCGACGGGCATCGCCGCGATGATGACCGCGGACAGACCACGAAACAGAATCGCCGCCATCAACAACACACCGCCGTAAACGATCCACTGGAATTTGCGATCGTTCTCAGAATTCCTATCCCCGATGCGAAGCCACATCGGGATCGAACCGGTGACGGCGACGCCGATATCGGTACCGGGATGTCGCGCCAATGTTTGCTCCGCACGCTCAATCAGCGCGGTGGTGCAGTCCGCGTTAGACCTCACATAGAGCCAATTCATGTTAATAAGCAGGACAAGCGTCTTGCCATCGGGCGAAAGCAATTGGCCGCCGATCATCGGGTTGGCGAGCGCTTTCGATTTTGCTTTCGCGAACCGTTCGATCGACCCGCGATGATCGGGCAACGCCGGCTCGGGCAGCCCAAAGACGTTAAGCGGCGGCGCGTTATCGACCCACGAGATGCCGGCAACTTGAGGCAGCGATCGCAAATCATCAACCACCTCCCGAATCGCCTTCGCCGCCGCGGACTCGAAAAACTCATTTGCGGTAACGACCATCATCACTTCGCTGGCGAAGACCTGTGCCGGCGCGACCGCACGGTCATCACCACGCGTTGCCACCGGTGCGGCGTTGTCGCTGGTCGGAACCGATTCCGCTTCGCCCACGACGGTCCGAACGAGATCTCGCAGAAACATGGGATTTTTGTATCCGATGCCACTGAGGATCGTCATGAATAGAAATACGAGTGGCGTCACCCAAGCTTGCCCGGCCACCCATCCTAAAAATGAACGAGTTTGATGGCGTCGATCATCGACCAATTTTTTTCACCCAGGGTTGCGACCAAAACCGAATCGCTTCGTCGCGGTCGATACGTCGATCACCATTTGAATCGATCTGATTGAACGTTCGCCAGCGTACGATCAAATCCGTCTCATCGTATTGCACGATGCCATCACCATTGCGGTCAAGCGATTTCATAAAATCGTCCGCCGCGCTCACTGCATCCTTGTCCGGGTCGACCGCAATAGGGTCCGACGACGATGTTGTCGCCGCGCTTGCGACGGCCTCATCGATTCGAAGCGGTCTGGACAATTCGTAGAACACAACCGCCATCTCTTCAAACGTTTGATCACCCCAAGTGACAAACTGCGTCGCATCGGGATTCGTGGGGTTAGCGGGGGAATTGTCGTAAACAATCTTAAAATCGAGCGAATCGCCATCACGAAGCGGGATCGGATCGCGGAGCATATAGGTGTGTTGCCAATTAAAGTCATAATCGGGAACGTCCAGAATCGTCTCCGGTTGACCGTTGCGATCGATCGAAATGGAAACCGACTTGCCTCGCAGGTGCATGTGGGGGGCGATGGAAATCAACGAAGCTTTTTTAGGGAACCGATTGGTATGACCATGCACCGTCGCGGCCGCATCATTGGGTTGGATCTCTAACTCTTGATTGATGCTCGCCACGGAGATCAATTCGTGGGTTACGGATTTCGCGTCAGCGAACACCAATCCCAGTTTTGAAGAATCCGTCTGGGGCGTGCCCGTCGGTGTGTAGTGCATTTGGAATACGATCTTTGCACCTTTGGGGATTCGTCTGGCCAAACCGGGTTGCACGGGGGCGATGCGTTGGCCAGGAACATAAGCGGTCAACATCGCCAATCCTTCCAGCGGTGTGCCATCGGGCGGACGAATGAAAGCGATCGCATGATGCAAGACGCTGCGGTTTCCTGGTAAGACCTCCGCGGAGGCGACCCAAACGTCCGTTTCGAAATGCGGATCCACAACGAAATACTGGTAGTCGATCACGCCACCTGCGGCGATCGAAAACGGCGTTGACGTCACGTCGAGAACTATGTCCGGTTCGTGATCAAATTGCCAAGCGGTCGCGGGGTAGGTGAACACCGGCAATTGCGCCGCATCTCCATACGGCATCCCGCCATCCACCCATTGCTGGATCGCGTCGCGGTCTGCGCTGGACATCCTACGTTCGTTGATAAAGGAGGCGTGTGTGGAGGTTGCGTGCCAGGGTGGCATGCGATGCTGCGAGATGACTTCGACCATCATGTCACCCCACCCGACCACCTCGTCGTAATCCGTTAACGCGAACGGTCCGATCTCGCCATCACGATGACACTGCACACAATTGCGATTCAGAACCTCCGCGATCATTCCGCAGTAAGTGATATCGCAGGCACCATCGACCGGTCGTGACTTGGCGATCAAGCATCCGGCGGCGGTTGTGATCGGAACCGTGATCCGCTGGCCATCCAAGAATTGCTGAATCGCGATTCGCAGATCATCGCGCGTCGGTGCGGCTTGCGAGATGCCGGGCCGATATTGGTCGTCGATACGCCCGCGGTAGATCACATTCCCCAGCGGATCGATGACGAAAACCTCAGGGGTCCGCGACGCCGCGAATTTTCCCGCGACACCGCCGTCATGATCCTTAAGCAGCGGAAATGCGATTTGATGCGATGAGGCAAAATCCGCAAGCTCGGTCATCGAATCCTGTGGATTGCTGTTGATGCCAATGAAACGAACCTCATCGCCCGCGAATTGCTCAGACAACTCGTTCAATCGGCCCGCATAAATTTTCGCCAGCGGACACTCGCAACCAAGAAAGCAAACGACCTGCAACCTCGCATCGGTCGTTGGGGTCAAACGCACTGCGTCGCCGTCCGCGGCCGGCAACGTGACGTCGACTTTGATGGATTGGCCACGCGTAACGACGGCGGTCGTCAATAAAAGAAAGATTGCAAACGAGACGCCGGCCAGTCTTTCCTTGAGTGTTCGTCCGATTGAAACCATTCTTGAATTTGCCTTCACGCAAAAGATTTACGAAGTGCATCGATCAAATAATTCACTTGGTCAAGATCGTTGTACGCTTGCAGTGACAGTCGCAAAAGACGCATTGTCGGCTTTGGTGCCGAAAAAATGGGAATCTCGATCGCATATTGGTTACGCAATTTTGCCTGCAGCGGATCCGCGTCGCCGTGATTCGAGCGCGCCTTGTCGGGATTGGGCGGCAGGGGCAATGCGACTAAGGTACCGATCATCGATTCGGGTGCGGGCGGCGGGACCTTCAATGCATCGGCCATCATCGCTCGGGCCGATAACGCCAAGTCATGGTTGGATCGCATCAACCCGGAAAGCCCACCGGGGAACAGGGCACTGAGAAAATCGATCGCGGCGGGAATAGCGAGTATTGGCGACGGATCAAACGTCCCCTGCCAATCAAACTCGCATTGAAATCGGCTGCGACCTGCATCCGTTTGGTTGGCTCCGTGACTGATGATATTTGGCCGAACCTCGTGCTGCCATTCGTCACGGACCCAAAGAAACGCGGACGTCTTCGGGGCACACAACCATTTGTGATGATTTCCCGTGTAGTAGTCCGCTTGGATAGCCTTCAAATCGACCGGCACCATTCCGGGTGCATGTGCCCCGTCGACGAGGACACGAATGCCCCGTTCATGAGCAACCGCGACGATCTCTTGAATCGGGAAGACAAGTCCCGTCGGGCTGGTCACGTGATCGACCAGCAGCAATTTTGTCTTGGACGAAAACTTTGACGCAATCGCCTCGACCACCTCGCCGGGCCGAGTCAGCGGAAAAGGGACTTCGGCCGTTGTCACCACCGCACCATGCAAGCCAGCAACATAGCGAGCGGCGTTGTTGCACGCGTTGTAACCGTGATCGGTAATGATGATCTCGTCACCGGCGGCCAACGGAAACGATCTCAAGACCGCATTGACGCCATCGGTGGCGCTGCGGACGAATACGACGTCGTCGGGTGACGCGTGAACCAATTCGCCGATGCGACCGCGAACGACGTCAAGTTTCGGAATCAAGTCGCGTTCGGGCCCCAAGAACGCGATCGGATCGCGTTCCAATCCGTCTCGCCAGCGGCGTTGTGCTTCGAGCACGATGGTGGGTGTCGCCCCAAATGCCCCGTGATTGAAATAGGTCAACGACGGATCAAGTTGCCAGTGACTTTGAAGATTCATTCTATTCATTGACATCGTCATCCGACGCGAACACGACCTTACGCAGTTCATCACGCTGATGGATAAAACGGTCAAAATCACGAATGTCATCCGGATGAAAAACCGGACTGGGAGCATCGTAAACGATGGTTGACCCTTTGAAATCTTTTTGGTGATATTGCGACAACCCTATCACACGGTCTGACACATAGATCGCCTCGTTCAATTCATGGGTCACGATAATGATCGTATAGGGTGGTATTTCACCGTTGCGTTTGGCCGCGAGGTTTTCTTGGTAGAAATGCAGAAGCATTTTTTGCAAGTCCGACCTTGTCGCTTCATCGAGCGCACCGAAGGGTTCATCGAGCAGCAGCACTTTGGGCTTCATGATCATCGCCTGGGCGATAGCGACCCGTTGCCTCATGCCCCCCGACATTTCGATGGGGTATTTTTCGACCGATGCGTGCAGCCCGACCTTGTCCAGAAACGCCGCGGACAATCGTTCATGCTCCCGTCGTTTGGCTTGCCACTGGAAAAATTTAAAGCAACGAAACGGCAACGAGGTTTGATCCATTTTTAAGCCAAAGGCAACGTTTTGCTTCGCGGTCAAAAATTCGTAGAGCGTATAGTGCTGGTAAACGATTCCGACGCGGCGAGAGGGGCCGATGATTCGTTCGCCATCGGCATAGATCTCGCCCGCCTTGGTGGGATGCGTCCCCAGGATCGCTCGAAACAGGGTTGATTTCCCACACCCGCTCGGGCCGACGATCGCGACGATTTGTCCCGCGGCAATTTGCAGATTGATATCGTGCAACACCTGATGGTCGCCGAACCAATGGGAAACGTGGCGGATGTCCAGTGCGTCCACGTTATTCTCCAAACCAGGGGCAAAGCCAACGTCGAAACCGGGTCAATGCCCACTCCATCGCGAGGCCGGAAGCCCCCAGCAAGATCAAATAAATATAGACAACATCCATATTTAAGATTCGAGATTGGATGCGAATCCGGTATCCGATCCCAACGTCACCGACGACATATTCGGCGGCGATCAAGAACACCATCGCCGGGCCGATTTGCAAGCGGATCGATTCGATCACGCGAGGCAGAATCTGTTTCCATAAGACCTCATAGATGACCTCACCGCTGCTGGCCCCGAGGCTGTAGGCCTTGTGAACGCCATCGTCGGACACATCTTTTTTCGCGGCTTGATAGATCGATTGGGCGAGCGTGAAGAAAACGGAAAAGCCGACCATGGCAACAAACATTTCCAGCTTGGTGCCAAAGAGGACAAAGTAAACCGCCAGCATCGCCGTGGGCGGGATCTTTGCGAAGAACGCGATCGGTGGTACCAACAGCGCCTCGATCCACGGATACGCGCCCATGGCAACTCCGACAACGATCGACAATCCGATCCCCAGACCCAGGCCGAGAAATAACCGTCCATACGTTGCTTTGACGTCTTCGACCAACCACGTTTCGCCGCGCTTGTTGGGTGTGGTCAGCTTTTGCCAACCCGTGGTGATTGATGTGACGCCGGGAACGACGGTTTGTTTCGGGTTCTTTTGGGTCTGTCGAAACGAAATCGCTTCGTATGCCATAAACATGGCACCGATCGCGATCGCCGAAAGGATCCAACGCGTCCCGGTGGAGACGGGTTGCCTAATCATTCCCGTCACTTCGAGGTTGCGGGTTTCAGGTACTTAGTCACAAAGTTGACCTGGGCGTCCGCGTCATCAAATCCGATCGTTGGCTTTGATGCGACGATGCCATGCGATTCGCAAAATTCGACAACCTGGGGCATCGTTTTGGTCTGAAACGTTTCACCGTTAAACAGATCGATGGCCGCTTGGGGTGTCGCGTAAAACCGTGTCTGCTGGACGACCTGTTTCATGTCTTCCAGACTGAGACTGCTGAATTTCTTACCGATGTCAACGAGCGTTTCGTCGGCGGTTTTGGGATCAGCCATCATCGCATTGATCTGATAGAAGGTATCGACAACGGCACCGACAAACGCGTCGCCACCTTCGCGGGCCAGGGCATCTTTGCCGATGACGACCATATCGATGATTTCCTCGGGGATCGTCGAGCTGTCAAAAATGACCTTAGCACCATCGCGGGTCCGCAGCGTTTGCATGACGAACGGGTTCCAAACCATGATTGATTGGATGTCGGCTTGGCCCGTCTGCATTGCTTGAGCCGCCGCGCCGGGGTCCATGTTCTTGAACGGGAAATCGGCAATCGTCTTTCCCTGCAATTCGAGGTTGCGTTCAAAGCAATACTGGGACACCGACATTTCGAGGCCGTAGGTCGGTTTGCCCTGCAGTGATGCGAGGTCGGCGGTATCGGTGGCGATGCAGGCGTCAGCACCGACGCTGGTGCTGGTCGGCAGAAAAGCGACGCTGCTGCGCGATAGCGACGGGGCGAGTGTGTCCATGTTGGTCATGCACACGGCGTCCGTTTCCGACGCACCGTAATACGCCAGGCAGGTGTCGTAGTCGGCTTCTTTCAGCACGATATCGACGCCCCACTTGTCCTCGACCGGACCTGTCTTGCCTTCGTCGCCGTCGATCAAACCCTTTTCGTGGGCAACACCAAACACCGACCACGACGGATATTCGCTCCAGGCGAGTGAGAACACAGGTTTCACACCCGCATCGCCCTTTGCATTTTTGGTATCGGATGACGCCGGGTCGGTGGTCGTCGATCGCGAATTGCAACCGATCGTCATGATGGTCGCCGCGATCAAGAGGAACGGATAAAAGCTTCTCATGGTTCTGCCTGGTTGGGGAAAGTGGGGACGGTTGGGACCGACAAACGCACGCTTATTCAGGTAAGCGGGCATCGTGATTATCGGTTTGGGGCGCTGATTTTTCGGACAATCCGATCAGGGCATCGAACTCGTCGCTCGATTTGTTTTTGGTCGCATATTCGAGGAAGTCAGCCTCGGCCCGCTTGGTATCCAGGCCCGCCAATTCCCGGCTGACGGTTGCTTTGGCACCGACCTTTTGGCGCAGTTCCCTCAATTCACGTAACTCTTCGCTCGTCCGGTCGTTACTCAGCCCCGTGATCATATCCGCAATCTGTTGTTCTTCGCGAGCGGACAGGACGTCGGCAACGGCGTCGTGTTTTTCTTCCTTCAATTTTGCGAGATCACGCATCAAGGATTGCAATTGGGTCTTGTGACCGGCAACGTTTTTAACGAGCACGTCCAAGTCGCCTTCCAATTCGGCGGCGCGAGTTTGTTTTTCCTCCAGCGTGGCGCTGAAGTCTTGGAACGCCGCCTGGCACTTCATGTATTCGGCATCATTTTTAGTCGCCACGGGATCATTCTGGTGCTTCGAGGCGATCTGTTTCGCTTTGGCCGCCGCACCGGCTTTGAGTTGTTGGAGGCGACCGATCTCTTCGGCCAAGCCACGCAGTTTTTGCTTTTTGGTTTCTTCCTGTGCGACCATCGCGGAAATGGCGTCCTTGTAATGATTCAGGCGATCTTTTTTATCCCTCAAAATACGATCGTAATTTGCCGAGATGACCCCCGGGTTCATGCGAAGCGTTTCGCTGGCGCGGTCGACGCGGAACGTCATCAGATACCACACGGCTCTCAAGTACTTACTGGCAGCGGAAAACATACTAGCATTCCTTATCGATTAAATTCAGAGGGAAGATTGGTCTTGATGCCCTGGTCCATTTGCGACATCCGTTCGTGAGTTCGTTTGGCGACTTGCAAGCTTTCGTCAAGTTCGTGACGAAGTGATTTTAACTCGGTTGTCGACTTGCCACCTGCGAAGGAATAGAACTGCTGGATCGTTTCTTCGAGATGGTCTCGCGTTTCGATGACATCCAGGAGAATCTGTTCACGTTGATTGAGGATTTGTTTTTTCGCACCACCGGCGAGCGTTTCGCTCAATTGGGCCAGCTCCCACGCGCGTTTGAGTTGCTCGACACTGGCATCAAATATTTCTTCGACCTGTAGGATCAGGAGATGATGTTTGACGTCCAATCGTTGTTTTTGACAATTGGCGGTAAATGCATCGATCATTTGTCGCAATTGGTGAAGCACGGTTTCGTCGCGCCGGTCGTTGTCGAATTTCAGGTTTCGCTCGAGATCGTCGAGAGCCGTTTGTCGTGCTTGACGATCTTTTTGCAAATAAGCTTCATAGGCTCGCTGCGTCATGCCATCGAGTCCGAAGACCAGTCGCGATGCGAAGTGTCCGATACCACCGAGCACGCCGATAATCCCGACCGCCCCGGCGATGGAATCGCCACCGATGGCCCACGCGTACATCAACGAACTCAACCCAATCACCAGGGGGGCCAATGTTCCCGGGGATGCAAAGAGGTCCAGCAGCACTTTTTGCTTCACCTCGTCCAACGATACCGCCTCGTTTGCGTCTTAATAATGATGGGCGTCTTCCGATCGATCAGTAGGGTGATTGTCCGAGTTTAAACGTCACCCGTGAGACACCGCTGGGCTCGACGCCGACGGCGCGAATCCGGCGGGGAGACACGCCGTGCCGCACGAGGTATTTTTCGGCCGCGATCGCGCGGGATTGGGCGAGCGTTTTGTTGGCTTGGGCATTTCCGGCCAACGACGCGTTGCCCTGGATGATGACATAATACTGTGGCCAGTTTTTTAATGTTTCGACCAGTTCGTCGAGCGTCAATTCGCTCGGCTGGGTCAGGGTGTCCGTGCCGCGTGGAAAGACGAGGTCACGAACGGATAGGGTCCCAACGGGTGACAGCGATTGCCACTGGGCATCGGACAGCGGTTCAAGTTCGCCGGCGGCACGAATTTCCTCGGTCTCTGATCCCGGGTGGAAACCGTCTTGGCTGAGCTGGCGAAGGATTTTTTCGTAGTACAAACGATTGGGTTGTCCAGCGACCGGGTCGATTTTGATCGCACCGGTATTCATCAGGACGCGAGTGATGTTATCGATCATGTCGGCGATGTGCTGGACCGGTGTGTCGCCTCGCAAACCGAAGTGGGCGAAGTTTTCTTGGGTGTTTTTCCAACGGATGCCCTCAGATAACTTTTTCGCCATCGCGCCGGTAAGTGGTGACTCGGTACCAGCGTCTTGGATGACTAAATTTGTCATCGCGTCGGCATCGCGAAATTCATAGAGGGTCTGAAAGTAAGATTCGACCACGGCTTGCGCGACATCGGCATGCTTGACGAGGAAATCCCGATCGGCGACAAGGCAATCTACGATGTATCCGTTGAAGCGGGAGCTGTCGATGACGACGCCCATCTCTTCGTTTGCCAAAATTTCGGAAACGTACGGTTCCCATAAGACAAAAACCTGACGCGAGTTTTTGGGGGATTGGCGATAAAGCTCGAACACGTCCCGTGCGTCCTTCGCCATCACGAACGGATTGGCCGCAACCTTGTCCAGGGCAAACGTATTGAGCACGACACGGGTGAGCGTTTCACTGGGACTGTCGGGCGTCACGACAAATCGCACATCGGGATGGTTCAGGTCATCGACGTTGCGGATTGTCGATTTCGCGGCAACCATGGCGTCGGCACCTTGGGTCTCGTCAATGATGGCCACAATCGTTGCCGGGGTCGTCCCCGCGGCGGCAGATGTTTTTATCAAGGCATCGATCGTGAACGCCGCCATTTGCGTTTCACCATCGCGAAGGGACGCCAATCGCCTGGAATAATTCGCACCATCATCGACAAGGTTCAGCTTGACGCCCCGCCGGCGGAGCATTGACGCGAATTCGCGGCTGCGCAAAACCGCGTAACCCGAGAACGAATCGAGCGCGAGGGAAACCTCCTGCTGGTATGGCAATTCACCCGCGGTGGCCTGCATGGTTGCGTCTTGGGCGATCTGTTCAGCTTTTTGGGTTGCCTCCTGGCGCATCGGCGTCACCACCAAACGCCACAACGCCGCACCGATCCCAAACAGGACGAGCCAGATGATGCAGACCGCAACGAATTTACCTTTGCTCACAGAATTCTATTTAAACGAAGTGCTGATGATTGGTTGGCATCGCCGATCATCGTGACCGCTTGCGGCCTGATAATGCCAAGTTGGTTAAAACGACCAGGACTACAACGCCGATGCAGCAAAAGCCGCCAACGGCCGCTAGCGCGGAGGATAACAGACCCAGGCCCTGACTTGGCGGACCTTGGACTGGCGAGTTCTGGCCTGGCGATTGTGTGTTCGTTTGCGTGAACAAAGCCTCGTTGTTCACATCGGTCAACGATTTTATGGCATCGCGAGCGACTTCGTCGGGGATGCCCGATAACCACTGGTAGTCGGACTGACCCGCGTCGTCGCGGTCATCGGCCGTTTCGGCGAACACATCGGCGATCGCTTGACGGAGCGAATCCGGGTCGTCGGCGCGACGATAGGAGGTGACTTGCGTCGCGAGACTGTG
>Ga0105045_10006241_pt1 | contig 10544 bp, 12 predicted proteins | sample MAT02_FD_78089 | JGI IMG/M metagenome (GOLD analysis project Ga0105045, IMG submission 78089) | Freshwater microbial communities from Lake Fryxell liftoff mats and glacier meltwater in Antarctica - MAT-02 (megahit assembly) | ecosystem: Environmental > Aquatic > Freshwater > Ice > Liftoff... | reverse complement strand
GTTGTGCGCCAGCGCATTGGCGTCGATGCGGTACAGCGGTTGGGGCAGATGCAGCTTGTAGCGCAGCGTCTCGTTGCTGCGCAGGCGTGAGCCCACCACCAGCATCGCGTCGCAGGTCTGGTAAAAATCCTCTACCGGTTTTTGCAGGTTGTACGAACCCAGCGTCACCGGGTCGTCTTCGGCCACGATGCCGCGGCCCTGCACCGAAGTCACCACACCAAAGCCGAGCTTGACCAGTCGGGCCACTGCTGCGCTGGCACCACGCGCACCACCGCCGAGCCACAGCATCGGCCGGTGCGCCTGGCTCAGCTTGTCAGCCAGCACGTCCAAATGATCGATAGGTGCCAGCAGCGGTACCAGGTCGACAGTTGCCAGATCGGATGGCAGATCGAGCAGGGTGGCCTGCACATCGATCGGTATCTCGATGCTGACCGGGCCGCACGGCGGCGTGCGCGCGATACGCACCGCCTCGCGCAGCGTTGCCAGCGCGGTGGCCGTATCGCGAATACGAAAAGCCGCCTTGCTGACCGACTGCAGCATCGCCAGCTGGGCGGGTGCCTCATGGATGAAGCCAAGGTCGCGGTCGAGGTATTCGGCCTCGATCTGGCCGGTCAGGTGCAACATCGGCGTGCCGGCCGTGAGGGCCTCGACCAGGGCACCGGCTGCATTGCCGGCACCGGTGCCGGTACTGGTGACACACACGCCCAGCGTGCCACTGACGCGGGCATAGGCGTCGGCCATGTTGCAGGCACCGGCCTCACCGCGGGCCGAGACAAAGCGAATCGTCTGGCGCTTGTGGAACGCATCGAGGATCGGCATGTTGTGGATCGATATGACCCCGAATGCAGCGCGAGTTCCCTGCAATTCAAGGAAGCGTACGGCGAGTTCGCCCACCGTGATGCGTTGTGTGTCGGGTGTCATGCCTGGGTCGTTCTGGAATGCAATGGAATCGCGGGACTGGCCGGTGGCAAGTGACTGATGTGCTGCGACAGGCGCTGTGCAGCTTGGAGCACCTGCGCCACCAGTTCATCGACTTGTTGCGTGTCGACCTGCTGCGCCGGGACGGTCACACTCACGGCCGCCGATACCCGTTGGTGGCTGTCGAACACCGGCGCAGCGATGGTGGAGATTGCCGATTCGAACCCGCCCTGGCTGACGCCATAGCCACGCCGGGCGTCGTCATCGATCTGTGTCTGGAGGGCGGCCAGCGTGGTCGGCGTCTGCGCGGTGTAGGCGGAGAGTTCCACACCCTGATACAAGGCGGCGAGCTCGTCGATCGACAGGCCCGCCAACAGCACCCGACCAAGCACGGTCGCATGAGCCGGCAGGCGGGCACCGATCTGAATCGAATTGAAAACCAGGGAGCGGCCAGCGGACTTGGCGATGAACACGACTTCGCGCCCATCCCGAACCACCAGATGCGCCGAAAGACCGGTTGCGGCGCTCAGTTCGTCGATGACCGGCCGACCGAGTTCAGTCAACTCCATCGAGGCCAGGAACTCGAAACCGAGGCGCAACACGGCCATGCCCAGTTTGTAGTGGGCACCTTCACCCACCCGTTCGACAAAGCCCATCTGTTCGAGCGTCTGCAGGATGCGAAACACCGAGGCACGCGGCAGGCCCAGACGACGCGACAACTCGGCACCGGTCAATACCCGCTGATCCCGCGAGAACTGGGCCAGCAGTTGCAGGCCGCGTTGCAACGCGGGGACCCGATAGCGGTCTTCATCGGCGGGCTTTTCCACCGCCACCCCCCGGTGTGCCTGTCGGTCGCCTCGCCCGGCGAAGGCAGACGTAACCATCGGTGCTGCGGCCTGCTTCACGCCACGCCCTCCTGCAGGCCCAACAAACGATTGACCTGCGCTGCGGCCTGCAAAGGGCAACTGTGGCCGACCGGGCCCAGCGACTGGTATGTCACATCGGCATCAAGCGCCAGCGACTGGCAAGCCTGGGGCGGCGTGATCGTATCGCCGTCGCCGCTGGCCACCAGCCTGGGACAGGACACGGCGCGCAAGTCGGGCAGCAAGTCACCGCCCGAAAGCATGCGGGCTGCCTGTATGTAGCCGGCCGGATCAATCTGCGCCATCACGTGTTGCACGAAGGCCAGCTGCTGGTGCGTCGGATTGCCTGCCAGCATGGCACCGGCCCGCGCCTGCGCCATGCCCGATGGCCCGAGATTGGCCAGGTTGGCCAGTCGATCGGCCAATTTCTTGTCGCGCAACTCCGCACTGGCCTGCGCGTAGCCTGCCGCTGGTGCCAGCAAGACCAGTCGCGCCACCCGTTGCGGCTGTTGCCGGGCCGCAGCGGCCGCCATCAACGCACCCAGCGAATGACCGACCAGCGTGAAAGGCTCGGACACCTGCAGCGTATCGAGCCAGTCCCACATCCGCGCCGCATAGTCGGTGGCACGCGGCGCGTTCATCGGCAATGCGGTGCTGGCACCATAACCGGGCGCGTCCCAGGCCAGTACATGACTGGCAGGGCGCGCACACGACGCAGCCTGCTGCAACTGCGCCAGCCAGCTGCCTGACGCGGAGCCGATGCCATGCAGCAGCACGTGTGTCACTGCAGAGCCGGCGCTGGCAGCCCGGGCCCGGCGAAACTGTACGCGCGCATCGGCCGTGACCGACACGGTCTCGGTCGGCAACGCGGACAACTGATCGATCAGCGACATGGTGGGGCGGACGCTGCTTATTTCTTGTCGCGCTTGATCTTGGCCAGCGGGCTGTCGGGCGGATACACCGGCGTGATCGGCTTGGCCGCACCCAGCATCACGCACATCAGCGCATCTTCGTCACCGATATTGGTTTCTTCGCGATAGACGCCAGGCGGCACCGAGATCAGGTCACGCTCACCGAGAATCGCCTCCCATTTCTCGCCGTCTTTTTCGCACACGATCTTCATCTTGCCGCGCATGACGAAGAACACCTCCTCCACGTCATAGTGAATATGCGAAGGGCCGATGTTGCCGGCCGGAATCACCATGGTCGAGAACGTGAAATGTGCGGCTGGCACAGTATTGTTGTCGCTCGATATGCCGGTGCCACCGGTACCCATATAGCGCATTTGCGCACGCCGGTATTTCGGGTCGTAGTCGGCCTGGAACTTGAGCGCGTCCCAGTCATAACGACGCGTCGGATAGCGTGCGACCCGGGACTCCATCCATTGCACGAAGCTCTGGTCGGCCCCCCGCAACATGCCCTTCTGGATCTCGGACTCCGGCGCGATCGTCGCGTCGAGCAGGCCTCTGTCGTTGAAGACGGGCTGGTTGGCTGCTGCCTGGGTGTTCATGGCTTTCTCCTTTCGTTCGGGTGAGGGATCCATCGGAGTCTTAATCGGGGTCAGATTCCAATTTCAGTGCATGACAAAGCCGCCGTTGACCGGCAACAACTGCCCGGTGATGAAGCCGCTGGCGCGCGTCATCAGGAACAGCGCTGCGGCGGTCACGTCTTGGGGCACCTGGGCGCGCGGGATAGCGCGACCTTGCAGGTAGTAGTCATGGCGATCCTGGGGTACGTATGCGGTCGCCTCGACCAGGGTCAGACCGGGTGCGATGGCGTTGACCGTAATGCCTTGGGCACCGAGTTCGCGCGCCATGCCGCGGGTCATGGCGATGACCGCACCTTTGCTTGCGATATAGGCCATCAATCGGGGCGCGCCCCAGAGGGCCGTGTCGGACGCGAGATTCACCACCCGGCCGCTGCCCGATGCCACCAGATGCGGGGTGGCAGCCACCGTCGCCTGCCAGGTGCCGCGCACGTTGACGTCCATCACGCGGTCCCACAGGTCGGCGTCCAATTGGTCCATCGTGCGGCCACCCGAGTTGGTGATGGCCGCGTTGTTGATCAGTCCATCCAGACCCCCCATGGCTGCCGCCGCTGCATCGACCCCAGCGCGTATGGACGCAGCATCGGCCAAATCCATCGGCACATAGGCCGCCGAAGCGCCCAGTTCCCGTGCCAGCGCCTGTCCGCGTTCATGCAGCACATCGCTGACGACAACACGCGCGCCAGCGGCCACCAGCGCGCGCGCGAAGGCCTCCCCAAGACCCCGCGCCGATCCGGTGACCAGCACGCGGCGGCCCTGCAGTTGGATTTCAGGTTGTTCGGTCATGGCACAAGCTCCCCGTCAGGACCCCTGGCGCTGTGCGCTGGGCAGGTAGTGCAGCACCTTGCGCTCGGCCAATACCACCGCGTAGTAAGCGATGATGCCGATCAAGGTGAGCGCGCCAATGACAACGAACACGGCTGCGGTGTTGCCCTGCCCTTCGAAGAACACCAGCATGAAACCCAGACCCATGTTGCCCCCCACCAGTTCACCTACCACCACACCGATCACCGCCAGTGTGCTGGCGATGCGCAAACCCGAGAACAGGGACGGCAAGGTGGTCGGATACTCGATCATGCGAAAGACCTGCATGCGCGTGGCGGAGAACGAACGGGCCAGGTTGATCATGTCGGTGTCCATCGCGCGCATGGCCGACAACACGTTGATCAGCACCGGAAAAAACACGATCAGGATCGCGACCAGGATCTTCGGATAAATGGTGTAACCCATCCACATCACGAACAGCGGTGCGAATGCGACCTTGGGTGCGATCTGCAATGCGAGCAGGTACGGCGACAAGATGGCCTCGACCCGGGGCGACACGCCCAACGCGTAGCCGATCAGCGCGCCCATCAGCGCGCCCAACAAGAATCCGATCACGACCTCCAGCGAGGTGATTCCTGCATGCCACAGCAGGCGCTCGGTCTGCCAGATCCGCACCGCCTCTTCGGCTACCCTGGACAGTGGCGGCAGCACGAAGGCCGGAATACCCGCCAGGCCCGGGCCGTATTCCCACGCCAGCAGGAAAACCAACAGGACTGCGAAACTCCAGGCTGCCGTGACCCACGGCGATGGGTTGTCAGACATGACCGTGCGCCTTGACCTGCTGCTTATCTGGCAGACACGAACTGGTTGGTGTACAGATCTTTGAGCGGCGTGGCCTGGGGCACCACGCCGTTGGAGACATAGAACTTCTGCAGATCGTCGAGGCGGGCTTCATCCATCAGGCCCGGTACCTTCTGGTTGGCGTAGACGTACTTGTTGTACATCTCGAACATCTTTTCAATCGACGCTTCCTTGCCCTTGTGCGTGGGCACATGCGCGACGTACACCTTGGCCGCTTCCTTGGGGTTGGCCATGATGTCCTTCATGCCCTTGATCGTCGCGCGTACCAGTTTCTGGATCAGCTGCGGGTTTTTCTGGATCGTCTCGTCCGAGGCCAGAATAGCCTGCGCCATGCTCTTGAAATAGACGTCGGCTGGCAAGATGTCGACCTGCATACCCATTTCCATCACCGTCACCGTCCAGTCGGGCGTGCTGGCCATGCCATCGGCTTTGCGGGCGGCGAACTGCTGCCAGACGCCTGCCGGTCCGGCAGCCTGGATGTTGACGTCGTTCTTGGTCAGCTGGACCTTGCTCATCATGCCCAGCAAGGCGTAGTAGGTGGTGTCGGTATAGGCCAGCGTGGTGACGGTGCGCCCCTTGAGTTCGCGCGGACTCTCGATACGCAGATCCTTGTGCGTGACCAGTTGCATCAGCGAACCCGCGCCGAGCACGGCCACCGCCTTGACAGGGATGCCTTGCGCCCGCGCGATGATCGGCGTGTCGCCGATGGCCCCGCCGATCACGGCATTGCCGGCACCGACCTGTTTGGCGACATCCACACCACCGCGACCGGTGACGAATTTCACGTCCAGGCCTTCGGCCTTGTAATACCCCTTGGCCTGCGCCAGCATCCACGGACCAAACGCCGGCAAGGTTCCCGGCGCAGGCAGCAGGTAGGTGACCTCTTGCAGGGCCTGCGCTTGCGCGGCCATGGGCGCGCCCAGGCTGGCGCAAACGGCCAGCGCCAGGCAGGCGCGGCGGGTCGTGGACTGGAAGTGAGGGCTTTTCATGTTGATTCCGGTGGTCGGTTTGCGGGTGGAGGAAAGATTACGGGACGAGGAACCGTTTCAATGCACTTCGGTGTTGGCGTCAAGCTTGAGCAGGTCCATCAGTTGGCCCACGAGCGGGCCGACACGGTCATGCTTGCGGCGCTGCATCGGGTTGTCGCGCCCCGGAATGTCCACCGTGATCTGCTCGATGATGGTGCCTGGACGCTCGCTCATGACCAGGATGCGATCGGACAAGGCCACCGCTTCAGCTAGGTCATGGGTGATGAACAGCATGGTCTTCCCTTCCCTGGCCACGGTCTGCGCCAGATCCTGTTGCAAGATCATCTTGGTCTGCGCATCGAGCGCCGAGAACGGCTCATCCATCAAAAGCACCAGCGGATCGACCGCCAGCGTACGAGCCAAAGCGGCGCGCTGGCGCATGCCGCCGGAGAGCTGATTGGGGTAATGCGCACCGAATCCTTGAAGATGGCACTGCTGGAGCAAACGCTCGGACACCTGCCTGCGCGCGTCAGCCTTGACACCGCGCAACTCCAGGCCGAATTCGATGTTTTTGGCGATCGTGCGCCAGGGCATGAGCAGGTCCTTCTGCAACATGAACGCCACATGTTCGTTGGGCCCTTGCACCTCCTGCCCGGCGACCTTGACGGTGCCAGCGCTGGTCTTGGCCAGGCCTGATCCCATGTTGAGCAACGTGCTTTTACCGCAGCCGGACGGGCCAATGATGGAGACGACCTCGCCGGCCGCGACCGAGAAGGTGACATCACGCGCAGCCAGCACCTCCTTGGATTTGCCGCGTGCGGCGAAACGTTTCTCAACCCCGATGAACTCGATCGCTGGCACCCCAGCGGGTGGCAGAAATGTGTTCATGAGGAAACCTTTGCGCAGCGCGCTGCGGCATGACCCTTGGGAACGCCCCGCCGGTTCATGTTGCCGCCGTCTCGACCTTGATCGGGATGCGGATGGAAACCCGACCCGCGTCGACCTTGACCGGAAAACAGCGGATGTCGTGCTGACCGATCTCGTTGAGGCACTTGCCGGTCGCGATGTCGAACCGGGCCGCATGCAAGGGGCATTCGATCTCGCCGTTTTGCTGAAAACCCTGGGACAACAGCGCGTAGGCATGGGGGCAGATGTCCTCCAGCGCATGCACCTGGTGGTCTTGCAGATACAGGCCGATGTTGTGCCCGCCCACCTCCACACCCAAAGGGAAATCCGGGTCGAGCTGCTCGCGGGCCGCTACGTCATGCCATTCGGGGCTGAGGTCATCGTTTTCCATGCTGACGGGTGTTTGAAACAGAATGATGAAATAGCTCGGAGCACGTTTCTTCAATGAAACGCTGATTCACTAAAGATTCATTATTCGCCGCCGCAAGCGACGGGTCAATCAATGCCCCATCACGATACAGGGTCATTCTGACGCCAAATTGCGGCGTTCTTTTCAATCGCAGCGCCTGCACGCGGGCACCCGCTGACAGATTGAAAACGATCCCGTCGCTCTTGTCTGAGCGCGGGAAACTGTCGCCGCATGCACCTGCGGCAGGCACTGTTCAACGCAACAGGATCCCCATGGCCTTTCTCGACTTCACCAAGACCGCCGGCGAAAAGCTGTTCCTGTCCAAAGACAACGAAGCGGCATCTGCCGCACTGGCCTCGGCACCGGACGGCGCCGCAGCCAAGGCCAAGGTCGAGGCACTGAACCGCACGGCTGGTGCTCAAGCATCCGGACAAGATCTATCCGGGCCAGGTATTGCGTGTTCCACCGCAATAATTCGAAGGCCTCATCACGGGCATCCTCTGGACCATTCTGGTTGGCCTGGTGGTCGGCATCATCGCCAAATGGCTGCATCCGGGCACGGAGAACATGGGCCTGATCCTGACCGTGCTGCTGGGCATCGGCGGTGCCATGTTTGCCGGCTTCGCAGGCAGTTTTCTGGGCTGGTACCAGGTTGGCGAGACATCCGGATTCATCGCCTCAGTGATCGCGGCGGTCGCGCTGTTGTGGCTCTACGGCACCAGCGCATGACCGGCCCGGTCAATGGATACCAAGGTGTCGGTGAAATTACCCCTCGGTAATTCGTTTGTTGACTTCCGGCCCTCATCCCGATCAAATTACCCATCGGTAACTCCACCGATCCGACATGCCGAATTCGCCCAACAAATTACCGGTCGGGAATGTCACTTCCCTGCAAGTGGTCCGGTCAGCCGCCGAGCTCGGGCAACTGGTACGCGAGCAGCGCCATGGCCTGCATCTGCGCCAGATCGACTTGGCAGGCATCGGCAATACCGGCAACCGCCTGATCGTGGACATCGAAAAGGGCAAGCCCACTGTGCAATTGCAGAAGGTGCTCGACGTGCTGGACCTGCTGGGGCTGGAGTTGGTCGTGCGGCAGAAAACGCCGCGAGCGCCGTGACGCAACGTGCTAAAGCGCTGGATGTTTTCTACGGCACCGAACATGTAGGCACTGTCCGCGGCGTCACGCCGCTGCGCTTTGAATATGCATCAAGCTGGCTGCAACGCACCGATACGTTTGCACTGTCCCAGATCGCGCTGCAGTCCGGCGTGGCCGCGTCGCCCCAGGTGCAGGCGTTCTTCGAGAACTTGCTGCCCGAGGGCGAGCGGCGCACCTATTTGTCCGGGCAGCGCAAGGCCTCCACCCTGTTCTCCCTGTTGCTCGCAGTCGCCGGCGACACAGCAGGCGCCTTTGTATTGCTGCCTCAGGGGCAGAAGCCGCAGGAGCCCGCCTACGAGCGCGCGAGCTGGGAAGCACTGGCAGACACCATCAAGAACCTGTCTGCCGCAGCGATACAGACGCAGGCAGGAAACACCCGCATTTCGCTGGCCGGCGCCCAGGACAAGGCATCGATTACGATCTTCGACGGCCAGACGCCGTGGCTGCCCAAGGGATCGGCGGCGTCCACCCACATCATCAAGCCGGACATCCGGCGCCTGGCCAAAATTCGGGAATCGGCCGCCAACGAAACCATCATCATGCGTACTGCGGCCTACTGTGGGTTGGCCACCGCCAAGGTCTTCTACCAGCCGCAAACGCATGCCTGCATCGTCGAACGCTTCGACCGCTTCACCCGGTCCGACGGCACGCTGGGTCGGCTGATCCAGTACGACTTCTGCCAGTTCGCAGGTATCGTGTCGGATGGCAAGTATGAGAAGGAAGGTGGCCCTGGCGTGGCCCAGTGCGCGCAAATCATCCGCCAACACAGCGAACGCCCGGCCCCGGACCTGCAGGCCTTCGCACAGTGGATTTTCTTCAACCTCTTTGTCGGCAACAACGGCAGCCACGCCAAGAACCTCTCCCTGTACCAGCGCCCCGGTGAAGGGCTGCGCCTCACCCCCTTCTACGACCTGATGTGCACCCGCATCTACCCTGGCCTGTCAAAAGAATTTGCGTTCGACATCGGCGGCGTGGTGCACCCCGGCGAATTCGGCAAGGCGCAGATGTCAGGCCTTGCGGAGCAGATCGGCATGGGTGCCAGATACCTGCAAACGGTGGCGTTAGCGCTGGCGGCCAAGCTACCGGATGCGGTCGATCAGGCCACCCGCGATACCGCGCCAAGCCTGACCCAGAGCGGTGAGGCCTTTACCACCAAGCTCGCCATGGCGGTCAAGTCGATAACGAAACGGGCAGCGACGCGGATTGGCGCTTAGAGCGGTTTCGCGCCAACTACGGCGACCTCCATTACCGTCGTCACCGTCTACGACCAGCCATATCAGTTCCTGCCCGTTCTGCTACAGACGGTTATGGAAGCTTCTGCCGTCACCAAGCAGGAAGCCTTGTCCAGCGCTTTCCTGCAGCGCGCCCATGCCGCGTTCTTCGGCCACCTGGCGCTGTCCGATCGCATGGTGGAAGGCCATGCGGCAGACCCCGGCGTCATGCGCGAAAAGTCAGCTTCATGGCCCGGATGCTAGATCTGGACGGCCTCAAGCAGCGTGTAGCGGGTCTGGTCATGGTGCGCAGCCAGAAGGCCGGCACCCGTTACCGGCCAGAGGCCATTCTTCCACTGCAGCACGTGCTGGCCACCGGCCCGCTCGCACTCGGCGACTTCAACCGCATGACCGGCCTGGGTGAACGAACCGGCCGCACGCTGATCGCCCACTTGATCCAGGACGGCCTGCTGGTCAGCGACTCGCCCAAGGGCGAAGGGCGCATCGGATTTCCGCTGGATGCGCTGAATATCCTGCTGCCGGATTTGCATCCGGAAGCGGCTACGGCGGTGGTTGAGTGAAGGTGCGATGCGGGCGACTGCAACGTGCTACTGCGCATGCCTTGAAAACCTGCGCATTTCGATAGCTGCCCTCGTCGCACTATCGGTGAACGCGGTAGAGCTTTCGGCTGCGGGCGAGCCACTTTTGAAATCGACCACCGAAATTCGGAGTCAGCTTGGCAGCCGTTGCGGTCGGTGGCGGCCGGCCGGTGAATTCACGGTCTCAGCTAGATACCGGTCATCGCGGCGCGGAGGCGCCGGCCGCACCAACGGCTGTTCTACGGCGGCTTGCAGACTTTCACGGACAGGGCTTGCGCCATTCGTGATCGACAATCTTTCGAATGACTGCTGCTCAGGCCGGCGAACCGACTCTATCGACCC
>Ga0105045_10006240_pt1 | contig 10545 bp, 7 predicted proteins | sample MAT02_FD_78089 | JGI IMG/M metagenome (GOLD analysis project Ga0105045, IMG submission 78089) | Freshwater microbial communities from Lake Fryxell liftoff mats and glacier meltwater in Antarctica - MAT-02 (megahit assembly) | ecosystem: Environmental > Aquatic > Freshwater > Ice > Liftoff... | reverse complement strand
GCCAGCGGGTCGACCGGCGCCGCCAGCCAGGCCTCGGAGAGATAGTCGACCATCAGACCGACCCCGCTCGCAGGCCAGCGAACAAGTCATTCTCGGGTACGTCGGTGGGGATCCTGGCCTGGGCCAACTCGAAGTCCTCCCAGGGGTAGACCCGCTCGACCACCTCGTCGCTGAGGCCGAACCAGAAGGGCTCGGTTGGATCGATCTGGGTGGCGTGGGCTCGCAGCGCTGCGCTGCGCACCGAGTAGTAGCCGGTGATGTCGACCTTGGTGGTGATGCGATGGTCGTGGGACGGTCGATCGAACCACTTCTGGTCGAATGGCGAGGTCAGTCCCTCGTCGGTGAACCCTTGGTGCAAGGCAAGGAACCGGTCCCTCGCCCACGCCGAGTAATACAGCTTGGACGGTGCCCACGGCGCACCGGCTTCGGGAAACTGCTCGGGGTCACCCGCAGCGTCCCAGGCCACGATGGAGATGTCGTGCACGCGTAGGTGGTCGGGATGGGGGTACCCGGCCTGCTCATCGCCGTAGGTGAGCACGACCTGAGGCTGCACGCGCCGGATGATGCGTACCAGCCGCTCCACCGCCTCGCTGAGCGGCGCTCGAGCAAAGCACCGGGGGTCGACGTTCTCGGGCGAGTCAGGCATGCCCGAGTCGCGGTAGCCCAGCATCACCACCTCGGCGAAGCCGATGGCCTTCACCGACGCGTCGAGCTCCGCCAGGCGAACGGCACCCAGGTTGGCGTGCACCTCGGGCCGGTCCATGGCCGGGTTGATGACCTCGCCGGCCTCGCCGCCCGTACAACACACAAGGGTGGCCTCGGCGCCCTCGGCCACGTACTTGGCAACGGTGGCAGCACCCTTGGAGGCTTCGTCATCGGGGTGCGCATGGATGCTGAGGAGTCGAAGATCGGCCGTCACAGCGGGCCACGGTACTGGTCGCAGCGACCGAGGTGGTCCGCCGAATCAGCCGCCGCTTCCGAACACCCTTGCCCTAGGGTGGGAGCAGGCGGCGGGCGCCGAACGACGAAAGGATGGGCTCGTGGACAACGATCCGGACACCTGGCGGTGGATCTGGCTGATTGCCGCGCTGGCCTTCGGTGCGGGCGAGATCGCCATTGCCGGCTCGTTCTTCCTCGCTCCGTTCGCCATCGGCGCGTTAGTGGCCGCCATCTTGGCCTTCGCGGGCGTGGGCCTCGGCTTGGAGTGGACGGCCTTCGTGGTCGTCTCCGCTGCTCTGCTGGCGGCCATGCGCCCCCTCGCCAAGCGCCTCGACGCAGGCGGGCCCACCAAAGGCGTCGGAGCCCACCGTCAGCTCGGCGTACGCACCCGCGTCATCGAGGCCATCGAAGGCGAACACGGCCATGGGTTCGTCATGCTCGGTGCCGAGAAGTGGCGCGCCGAGTCGTCCGACGGAACCCCGATTCCGGTCGGATCGTCCGTCACCGTCACCGAGGTCCGAGGCACGAGGGCGATCGTTTCGCTCGTCGAGCCATCAACCGAAGACCTCACCGCCGACTGAACCCTGACCGCCTCACCAACCACACCACCACCTCAAGGAGTCCCGTGGCACTCGTCGCCGCTCTTGGCATCATCGCCCTCTTTCTGCTGATCCTTGCGATCAGCTCGATCAAGATCGTCCAGCCCTTCCAACGAGGCGTGAAAGAGCGGCTCGGCAAGTACACCGAGACGCTCGACCCCGGCCTGAGGACGATCGTTCCCTTCGTCGACAAGATCCGATTGGTCGACATGCGCGAGCAGGTGGTCGACGTGCCCCCACAGGAGGTCATCACGGCCGACAACGTGGTCGTCTCGGTCGACGCCGTCATCTACTACGAGCCCACCGACCCGCAGCGCCTCGTCTACAACGTGGCCAACTTCATCCTGGCGGTCACGAAGTTGGCCCAGACCAACCTCCGCAACGTGGTGGGTGACATGCAGCTCGACGAAGCGCTCACGAGCCGAGACAAGATCAACCTCGACCTGCGCCAGATCCTCGACGACGCCACCGACAAGTGGGGCGTGCGCGTGGTCCGCGTCGAGATCCAACGCATCGATCCACCGCCCGATGTCATGCACGCCATGCACGAGCAGATGAAGGCCGAGCGCACTCGTCGGGCCGTGGTCACCGAGGCCGACGGCCGTCGCGAGGCCGCGATCACCACGGCCCAGGGCGACAAGGAATCTGCCGTGCTCCGAGCCGAGGGCGAACGCCAGCGCCAGGTCCTGCAGGCCCAGGGCGATGCCGAGGCCACCCGCGCCCTGGCCGAGGCGGAGCGCTTCCGCCAGCTCACGGTGGCCGAGGGAGAGGCCTTGGCCATCACCACCGTGTACGACGCCATCCACGCGGGTGATCCGTCGCCCGATCTGCTCGCCGTCAAGTACCTCGAGACCCTCGGCCGCATCGCCAACGGCCAGGCCACCAAGATCTTCTTGCCTGCGGACTTCGCCTCGGGACTTGCCGGCCTCGGCGCCGTCGCCGAGCTCTTCGCCGGCGATGACGGCGGCGATGCCGGACGCAAGGCGCGTGCCACCACGTCCCAGGCCGGTCTCGAGCGCCACCTCAAAGAGACTGAGCGGATCCGGACCGAGGAGGCCAGCAGGCCCGCCGGACCGTCGACGATCGAACCACCGGTCGTGAACATCCCGACCCCTCCGCCTCCCCCGCTCCCGCCCGCCTGACGCGAACATCCCGCCGCCGCCGCGGATGGAGCGGCGAGGGCGGGATGTTCAGGTTCGTCGATCAAGGCGGTCTGCTCCCGCCGCATGTGTGGACGGGCCCGGTGGCGAGCAGGAGGCGGCGTGGCCGTCTCCCATGCGCATCCGCGGTCCGTAATGGGAACGGGTGGCAGGTGCGCCTTGACCGACGGGGTGATCTTCATCAGCCCGGAGGGGATCGCTCCACGTGTTCGGTGGTCCTCACGGTGGTTCCTGGCCTCCTCACGAAACGGCGTGCGAGTGGTGGTTTCCCGTGCTGCCGGATGCTGTATCCGGACGCAGTTCCACCTTCCTCCTCGGACCGCCCAACGTCAAGAGGAACGGTTGTTCGGAGCTACTCGTTGGCCTTGTCCGCGGCGCGAGCGGCCGCCTTCTCCGCAGCCCTCTCGGCGGCCCGGGCGGACCGAGAGCCAGGCACTGGTCCCTCGACCTTGGCGGCTCGCCACACGCCGTACATCAAGAAACCCACCGAGAACAGGTACATGCTGAACCCGGACAAGATCTCGAACGACAAGACGATCGACATGGCGATCCAGATGCCCCGGCGTCGGGGCGACAAGGTGAACTGAGAGGCCACGCCCATGGCCAAGATCGGGATGAGCAAGATCGGCACGGCGGCAACGTCAAAGAGGTCCCACAGCGACTCGGTGTTCGGGGCGTCCAACGGGGCGCCCCTCGGCCGGAACTTCTGGAAGGCGAGCATGCCCGACAAGATCACCGTAAGGGCCAGGCCGGTGAGCACCTGGCGGCCACCGGGGACCATCACCCGCTTGGTGAACCAGCTGCCTTCGAGCGTGTCGATGTCGACCGGAAGGTCGCCGGGCCGTGGTGGCCGAGGCGGACGATCGCCCTTCGGTGAGAAGAACCCGCCACGCTTGGCGGCGCCGTTGGCCTTCTTGGTGCCGGGTGCGGAAACCGCCGCGGCCGACGCCTTCGTGCGACGGGCCTCGGGCGGCGCGGAGGCCGCTTGTTTCCGAGCCTTGAGCGCGTCGCGCTGGGATCGGTTCTGTCGGGCTCGCTTCTGCTTGCTGGTGTCGCGCTTGTTGGCCACCCACAGAACCTACGGACCCGGACCGTCGCGGAGCCAGGCGAGGTGGTGGACCGTCCAGGTGTGCAGGGCAATGCCAGAGGCGACGCCGGCGTTGAGCGACCTCGTGGAGCCGTACTGGGTGATGGCCCGCACCGAGTCGCAGTGCGACGCCATGGCCTCGGACAGACCGGGTCCCTCCTGGCCGAACACCAGGACGGCAGGGTCGGGCATCGGGCCATCCTCTAGCGAGATCGCCCCGGCGATGTTGTCGATGCCCACGAGCGGAAGGGACTCGGCTGCGGCCCAGGCGGCGAGCGCGTCGACGGACTCGTGATGGTGGACCCGAAGGTAGCGATCTGTGGCCATCGCGCCTCGCCGGTTCCACCGGCGCTTGCCCACGATGTGCACGCCCGCCACGTTGAAGGCGTTGGCGTTGCGGACGACCGTCCCGATGTTGAGGTCGTGCTGCCAGTTCTCTACGGCTACATGCACCGGGAGTCGGCAGCGGTCCAGGTCCTCGATGATCGCGGCCTCGGTCCAGTAGCGATAGCGGTCGACGACATTGCGGCGATCTCCGTGGGCCAACAGGTTTGGGTCGAGGTGCGCGTCGCCGGGCCACGGCCCAGGGTGGGGGCCTACACCGACGCTGCCGGCGGCAACGGCTTCCTCCGCGTGCACGGCTCGGAGCCCGTCGACGATGCACGCGAGCAGGGTGGGAAAATCGCCGTCGCTGGCAATGGATCGAGCCCCAACCGCCTCGCAACTGAGGTGGAGGGCACTGGCGGGCGAGGCAACGACCACGACGTCGCGCACCATGCAACCAGCAAGCGCCGCCCCCGCGGCGAGCAGACGGGCCTCGCCGACGCCGACCCCCATCGACGACGCCGCGAGGACGAACACCCCTTCGCCACGGACAGACGCGGCCAGATCCTCCTCGCATTCCGCCACCAGTCCGAACTGGAGGTCGGGGTCGCCGATGGTGTGGCGAAGCACCGCAATCGGGTCAGCGCCGGACCACGCCGGGGAGACCTCGAGGAGCAGGCATCGGATGGGCACAAGGCGCGACCGTAGGCGAGCGCAGTCGGGCCGGTCAGGGGCGGCGCCAGAGGACGAACGGCAAGATCAAGCCCGAACCAGCCGTCCGCAAGCCCTCGGCCACCACGGTCATGGTCCAGCCCGATGACCACGCGTCGTCGAACACCAGGCCCGGTCCGATGGGAAGCGGTTCGCCGTCGGACCGCCCAAACCCGAAGGCGTCGAGCACGTTGGCTGCCTGAGTGCCCGAGTTCTGCATCTGGTCCTGTGGGAGGGCGTCTTCGCGGACCCGAACAACCGCCTCGACCAGCACCATGGACCCCACCTCGGCGATTCGTTCCGCCACCCCGCGCACGAGGAGTGGGCGGGTGCGCGACGGGACCCACGTGACCCACGTTGGCCGGCGGCCCCACGGCCACGCTTTGAGAGCAGCGGCGACCCCACGGATCAGCTCATCGTCGGGGGCCGCATCGGGCGCGCCAAACCGTGGCTCGAGGACCTCGGACCAACCGGGGTCGGTGCCGAAGCCAAGAGCCCGACCTTCCTCGGCCCGCAGGTCAGGAGCGATGTTGCCGCGCCGGCCCTCGAACCGCCGGGGCCATTGCTTGCGCGGCTCGATCACGACCGGACGAGACCGCAACCAGCGAGTGACCCGTGCGACATCGTCATCGTCGACGGCAACGCGAGGAGCCGTTGCCGTGCATTGGTCGCACCGGCCGCAATCGGTGGCCGTTGCGTCATCGAGTTGCTCGCGCAGGAACCGCAGCCGGCACCCCTGCGTGGCCTGGTAGGCACGCATCGAATCTTGCTCGGATGCTCGTGATGCGCCCAGTGCCCGGTACCGCTCGGTGTCGTACGCCCACGGCTGGTCCGTTCGGTACCAATCCGAGCCCGTTCGGCTGACGGCACCCTCCACATCGAGCACCTTCAAGAGGGCCTCGAGTCGGCCACGACGGAGGTTGACCATCGACTCCAGTGCCGGCAGCGAGCAGGGACCGGAGCGAGCAAGCGCGTCGAGAACCTCGTGCACCGTGCGCTCCGAGGGCATCGAGGTGCTGTCGAAGTAAGCCCAGATGCGCTCTTCGGCCGTGGTGGGCAGCAGTACGACCTCGGCCGCCACTTGGCCACGGCCGGCCCGGCCCACCTGCTGGTAGTACGCGATGGGCGATGACGGAGAGCCGAGGTGCACCACGTACGCCAGGTTCGGGTTGTCGTAACCCATGCCCAGGGCCGAGGTGGCCACCACGCACGAGACCGAACCATCGTTGAGCCCGGCCTCGATCCGCTCCCGTTCAGGAGCGGGCGTGGAGCCGGTGTAGGCAACGGCCTTCGCTCCCCCCTCGGCCAAGTAGGAAGCGATGCGCTCGGCCTCGCTCACGGTGAGGCAGTAGACGAGCCCGGGGCCGGACCGGCTGGAGACCCAACCCACAAGCCAGGCCACCTGCTCGGCAGCAGTCGGCAGCGACACCACCGACAGGTGGAGGCTGGGCCGGTCCAGCGAGCCCCGGAGGGTCAAGGTGTCGACGCCGATCTGCGCAGCCACATCGGCCTCGACGCGCTCGTTGGCGGTGGCGGTGGCGGCGAGCACGGGCACACCGTCCGCCAACCCGTCGAGGACTGCGGCGATTCGCCGGTAGTCCGGCCGGAAGTCGTGGCCCCAATCCGAGATGCAGTGTGCTTCATCGATGACGAGCAGGCCCACCGCTGCGGCCAGCGACGGCAGCACCTCGGCCTGGAATCGGGGGTTGTTCAGCCGCTCGGGCGAGATGAGCAGCACGTCGACCTCGTCGGCCGCGATGCGCCCCTCGATCTGATGCCAGTCATCGATGTTGGCGGAGTTGATGGTGGCGGCGCGGATGCCCGCGCGCTGAGCAGCTGCGACCTGGTTGCGCATCAGGGCCAGCAACGGTGACACGACCAGCGTGGGACCGGCCCCCTGGTCCCGCAGGAGTTGCGTGGCGATCCAGTACACCGCCGACTTGCCCCACCCCGTGGCCTGGACCAGCAGGACCCGTCGCCGATGGGTGACGAGCGCATCGATTGCCGTGAGCTGATCGTGGCGAAGCTGGGCATCGGGGCCGGCGAGGTCATGGAGGATGGTGGCCGCCGCGGTTGCGAGCGCGGGATCGACAGAAGGTGCGGGGGGTGCGCTGGCCGGTTTCACGGGTGCCATCCTCTCACCCGCCTCTGACAACCGAACCGGTGCCGGGAACGAATGCGCCGGTGATGGGGCCGGCACCCGGCCACCCGCCCGTGACTTTCGCCACAACGTGTTTGGCGGCGGACGGCCGCGGGAACCAACACGCACATCCCCCAAAACATCGAGGAGCACCCCATGGCAGACAACGAGACCGGACCCGAAGCGGGAATCAAAGGCGTCGTCGAAGGCGTGAAGGGCAAGGTCAAAGAAGCCACCGGCACGCTGACGGGCAACCAAGAACTCGAGCGCGAAGGCGAGGCCCAACAGGACAAGGCCAGCGCGCAGCGCGACGTCGCTGCGAAAGAAGCCGAGGCCGAGAAGGCCCGCGCCGAGGCCGAGGTCCACGAGGCCGAACAGCGCGCCCACCAGAACTGACCCGTCGGCAGAACGGTCATCGGAAGTCCCGAGACGGGATCGAGACCGTCAGCGGCAGCAGCGACATGGTCTCGGCGATCACATTGGTAACCCCCTCGGCCGTCTCCAGCCGACCACGGACCAACAGCGCCGGTGCCGTCTGCACCAATCGGCGGTAGTGCACCCAACATCCTTTGGACACGATCACGTTGACCAGACCGGTCTCGTCCTCGAGGTTGAGAAACGTGGTGCCTGCCGCCGTGGCTGGCCGCTGACGATGCGTGACCACGCCGCCCACCAGGACTCGGCTGCGGTCGCCGTGGCCGGCCAGCTCTGATGCTGGCACCACCCCCAGCCGTCGCAACTCGTCACGGACGAAACGGGTGGGGTGACCGTCGGGGGAGATGCCGGTGGACCACAGGTCGGCCGACGCCGTCTCGCCGTCGTCCATGCCCGGGAGGGCGGGCACCGTGGTGCCGGTGACGATGCCGGCGAGCTGGCCGGCAGACCCCTGTGCCACCGCGCCCGCCGCCCAGATGGCTCCTCGACGGGTGGCGTCGAAGGTGGCGAAGGCACCAGCGGTGGCCAGCGCCTCCAGGTGGGCGAGCGACACATCGTTGCGCCGAGCGACGTCTTCCATGTCCGCATAGGGCCGCCCGGCTGCGATCTGCTCGGCCCGGTCGTCACCGATCCCCCGCACCGACGAGATCCCCAGGCGGACCGCCACCCCGCCTGCGCTCACCGACTGGTCACACGGCTCCAGCGTGGCGTCGGCCGACGACGCCGCGATGCACGGCGTGCGCACCTCGACCCCATGGCGACGGGCGTCTTGCACCAATGAGTGCGGCGAATAGAACCCCATCGGCTGGGCGTTGAGCAGCCCAGCGCAGAACGCGGCGGGATGGTGGAGCTTGAACCAGGCCGAGGCGTAGACCAGGTAGGCGAAACTCACCGAGTGGCTCTCGGGGAAGCCGAAGTTCGCGAACGCGGCGAGCTTGGCGTAGATCTCGTCGGCCACCGCCGCGGTGATCCCCCGTTCGGCCATGCCCTCGTAGAGCCGACCGCGCAGCCGCTCCATCCGCTCGGTGGATCGCTTGGAGCCCATGGCCTGGCGAAGCTGGTCGGCTTCGCCTGGAGAAAACCCGGCCACGTCGATGGCCATCTGCATGAGCTGCTCTTGGAACAACGGGATGCCGAGCGTCTTGCGCAGCGCCGGCTCCAACAGTGGGTGCAGGTAGGTGACGGGCTCCTTGCCGTTGCGCCGGCGGATGTACGGGTGCACCGACCCGCCCTGGATGGGCCCGGGGCGGATGAGCGCCACCTCCACCACCAGGTCGTAGAAGGTGCGGGGCTTCAGCCGCGGCAGGGTGGCCATCTGGGCACGGGACTCGACCTGGAACACGCCGATGGAATCGGCCTTGCACAACATGTCGTAGACGGCATCGTCTTGGGGGATGGTGGCCAGGTCGATGGTGGGGTCGGCGTGCGCTCGGGTGAGGTCGACCATGTGGTGCAGTGCGGTGAGCATGCCGAGGCCGAGCAGGTCGAACTTCACCAGCCCTATCGCGGCGCAATCGTCCTTGTCCCACTGGAGCACGCTGCGGTCTTGCATCCGGGCCCACTCCACTGGGCACACCTCGATGACCGGCCGATCGCACAGCACCATGCCGCCCGAGTGGATGCCCAGGTGCCGGGGGAAGTGCTCGACCTCGGCCGCCAGTTCCAACACCTCGGCGGGGATCTCCTGATCGGACAGCTCGGCCGTGCCCTTCACGCCCTTCCACGGGTCGAGTTGCTTGGACCAGGCGTCTTGCTGGCCGGGATCGGCACCCAGCGCCTTGGCCATGTCTCGCACGGCAGATCGGGCTCGGTACGTGATGACGTTGGCCACCTGGGCGGCGTAGTGGCGGCCATAGCGCTGGTACACGTACTGGATGACTTCCTCTCGACGACCGCTCTCGATGTCGAGGTCGATGTCGGGCGGGCCGTCTCGTTCGGGTGACAAGAACCGTTCGAACAGCAGGCCGAGACGCACGGCATCGGCCTTGGTGATGCCCAGCGCCCAGCACGCCGCACTGTTCGCCGCGGACCCTCGCCCCTGGCAGTAGATGTTGTTGCGGAGGCAGAACTCGACGATGTCCCACACGATCAGGAAGTAGCCGGGGAACCCGAGCGCCTCGATGACGTCGAGCTCGTGATCGATCTGGCGCCACGCCCGCTCCCGCAACGTGACCGGCGTGGCGACTGGCTTGGTGGGGCGCGAGGAGGTGGGTCGGGGACCGTAGCGGTCGGGGCGGGAAGCACCCCCCTCGACGAGGCGACGGAGGTACGCCATCTCATCGAGGCCATCGGGGCAGGGGAAGGGAGGGAGCCTGGGGGCCACCAGGCGCAGGTCGAAGGCGCACGACCGACCGAGCTCGGCGGCGGCGACGACCACACCGGGGTAGCGGGCGAACCGGCGATCCTGCTCCTCGCCCGAGCGAAGGTGGGCCCCCGCTCCTGCGGGCAGCCAACCGTCCATCTCGCCCAGGCTCCGCCGAGCCCGGACCGCGGCCAACGCCGTGGCCAGCCGACGCTGGGCCGGGACGGCATAGCGGACATCGTTGGTGGCCACGACCGACAACCCTCGGGCGATGGCCAACTGCGAGAGGGCGTCATTGCGAACGGTGTCGAGCGGATCGCCGTGGTCCCACAGCTCTACGTGGACGTTGGCGGTGCCGAACCGCTCCACCAAGTGGTCGAGCGCCCGCGCGGCCGCCGAAGGGCCCTGGCGAGCCAGCGCGGCGGCAACCGGGCCTTTGCGCCCTCCGGTGAGCACCGCCCAGTGGTCGTCGGCCAGATCAGACAGTGCATCGAGGCCGATGCGAGGTGCCCCCTTCTGACCAGCCAGTTGCGCGGTGGTGACCGCCCGCGCCAGGCGCGCGTAGCCCGCAGGGTCTCGGGCCAGCACCACCAGGTGATCGCCGGGCGGGTCGGGCTCTCCCAGCGGCGCAAGAGGTGGTCCGTCGAGCGTCAGCTCCACGCCGAAGACCGTCGGCAGGCCTACCGACCGGGCGGCCTCGGCGAAGCGGACCACGCCGTAGAAGCCATCGTGGTCGGTGACCGCCAGCGCCTCGAGGCCCAAGCGGGCCGCCTCCTCGGCCAGTTCTTCGGGGTGCGAGGCACCGTCGAGAAAGCTGAAGTTGGTGTGGCAGTGAAGCTCCGCGTAGG
>Ga0105045_10006239_pt1 | contig 10545 bp, 11 predicted proteins | sample MAT02_FD_78089 | JGI IMG/M metagenome (GOLD analysis project Ga0105045, IMG submission 78089) | Freshwater microbial communities from Lake Fryxell liftoff mats and glacier meltwater in Antarctica - MAT-02 (megahit assembly) | ecosystem: Environmental > Aquatic > Freshwater > Ice > Liftoff... | reverse complement strand
TGGTATCACAAGACCAGGAACAATGTAATGAGCATTTTTCAGATATTTTTCTTCATTTTGGCTTCCTTCTTTGTTAGCAATTGAAGCAAGTAAATCGAAAGCTCTATAATCATTACTAGTATTAATAGCTTTTGCTGCAGCCATAGTAGCGTTTTTTCTATTTCCTACTCTATAGAAGTTATTTGCAACTATAAGCCAATAATAATCACTGCTATTTAATATTTTAGTAAATGGTTTAAGCCGTTGTAAATTTGTTTTAGCATTAATATCATTTGTGATTGATTTGGTTGTTCTGATAGCTTTTTCGTATTTCAGAGTTGTATAAGTGGAAAATATTCCAAGAAAAAATAATGAAATCAAAATAATGCGCTTAGATATTATAAAGCTCATAATACTTTTGTCAATGATCACTAATGACATAATGAGAATATACCCACACGGTACAATATAAAAAACTGAGTTTGTGATCCCCATTATGATAAATGAAAAGATAGGAATGGCAAGATGTCCAAAATTTTGAAATACTTGGGCGACTAATGCTGCATAAAATAACAAACACAAAACACCACATTCTATAAACAACTGAATACCATCGTTATATGCAATATTTATTTGACTTGTAAAATTATCCTTCTCCGTTTCTGGTCTTTCAGTAGAAAAATATTTTGTAAACTGAACTGCAATTTGTTTCTTGAAGCTTCCAAGACCACTACCAAATATTGATTGATCTTTAATGATTTCTATGGAGTTTTTCCATATAATTACTCTACCATCTGTAGACTCTTTTTTGTCACTGTTTAATGACATAAAACCTACAGTCCCTATGAATAAGAACATAGATATGAAAATTTTAGTACCCATGTCCAGTTTAAAAGGATCCCTATTTCTGATATACAAAATAGATAAGAACACCACTAACATACCCATTAATCCTGTTCTTGACTGTAATAGAAATATCAAAACAGTAAAAAATATATGAATTGCAATTATGTGACCAATACGTAAATTTGACTTTTGGTATATAAATGGCAATGCTATTACAATTGCCATAGATAATATATTATTGTTTGCAAAAGAATATCCTCCTAAATCAAAAGTATAAAAAAGAGCTTGTTTTATACCTTCAAATATAAATGTACACAAAACTAAGTTACTAATGTCGTTGCTGTTAAAAACGCTATCACGTACAAGGTTTTTTAGCAAAATATATAGCAATATCATGTTTATTATATATATTCCCCATATATTGTATTGATTTTTATACACAGTAAATCCCCAGATTATTGCTAAGATGACAATAGGTAATTCAAGAATTGTTTTTTTATTATTACTACCTACATCCGATTTCTTAATAATTTCGAATAATAAATATGTAGATATACTAATGCTCAACAGGATACTACATACCAAGATCGGTCCTGTTAATTCGTATGGATAAAAACTTAATAAAGGAGTAATTGATGCCGATAATAAGCACACAAGCATAACAAAGAAAATAGGCTTTTCATACTTTATAATGTTGCTTTTATATCTTTCTAAATTAATCAAAATTATTTATCTCATTTATAGGATTGTTAATTATAATATTTTTCGATTTCAAAAAATAGTATTTACCGAATCTTTATACAAAGGTATTTTTAAAATTTGCTATCTTTGTGTCAATAATTTGACTTTTTTGTCCAGTTTTTTGATAATTTTGTCCAATATATTGATTTATTTTATATAAATTATTAAAATATGAATGTAGGCTTCAAGATTAGAACGCTAAGGGAAAGTAAAAACATAAGTAAGGATCAGATGTTAGATCATTTAGATATGTCCTTAAATACGTATAAAAAGATAGAATATGGGGAAAAAATTCCAAACATAGATGAATTAAAAATAATAGCTAATGTTTTAGAAATTGATCCTGCAATATTTTTAAAAGATGAAAATACGTCTATTGTAAACAATGGAGATTATTCTACAACTGGAATTGGCAATGTAGTAATAAATGAAAGAGATTTAATATTGAGTCTTACAAATTCGATGGAAAAATTAGCAGAATCTATTGCGACCATTGCAAAAGTGATGGAAAAAAATAGAGACCTTATCGTTTAATCTACAATTAAGAGATTACAGCCTTGAGCAGCAATGGTGATGTCATGGAGCACAAATTCCGTCGAGATTGCCCAAAATATGGCATCAGTGGTATGAATGCTAGAAAATGGATTGATAAGAGGAAGTAAATCTTACCTAAATACAAAATATCGGTTCATAAAGAAGTTGAAGAAGACGCCGATTAGTACAGCCACGATGATTCGGCTAGCTAAAAACGATATATCAAAATTTTCTTTAAAGAAATAAACGCCAGTTGTATTGGCAAAAATGCTGAAGCCACTGATGACCACAAACCGGAATGCTTGTTTGCGAATTCTACCGTTTTTATTGAGGAAAGCCCAGTTCCTTCCAAGGCTAAAACTTGTTGTAGCGCCACAAACCGAACCAAGGGTAGTAGCGGTTACATAATAAATGGAAAAGACATGGTGGAGCAAAATGGATATCACAAAGTCGACACTAGTAGACGTCAGACTTACGATTTGTGCCCGCACAAAGGTCTTCTTGAGCGGAAGTTTTTGGGCTTCATTTTGTTTGGTGATATTCTCCGTTACCATAATAGCACTAAAGGTAATAAAAAACATAAATCTGCAAAACAATATTGGCATATATTCCAGCTAGTACATCATCTAGCATTACAGAATGGTGGGTATGCATTAGGTCTATCTTGCGTATTCCTAATGGTTTGATGATATCAAAAAACCGGAATAAAATAAAACCAGCAATAAAAAGGTAAATATTTATTGGTAAGAATAAGATACTAATCCAAAACCCCAAAGTTTCGTCAATAACGACACGCGAAGGATCTTGTCCCCATTCTTTTTCAAGTTTTTTGCAAGCATATACACCCAAAAAGTATGAAATAACAATTAATGCTACGTGGGTGATTTGAAAATAGTGGTAATCAATGGATGTGAGAGAAAGCAAGTAGCTGAAAACTAGGCCTACCAAAGCACCGAATGTACCTGGCGCCACGGGTATAAATCCTGCTCCGAGAGATGTCGCTATAAGTTTTGCTATTTTCATAAAAAAAAAAGGGACAAAGCTAAAAATATAACTTTGTCCCTTTATATATTTAATTATTGTTCGTAATCCATACCTAGGTTGGTGATCAATTCTTCGCCTGCAAGGTGTCTGATAGTATTTTCTAATTTATTCAATTGTTTGAAAATATCATGCATTGGGTGAACTCCTTTCGGTGCTTGTGGCGACTTAAGGTAGAATGATAACCATTCCTGAATACCTGACAATCCTGCTCTTTTTGCAAGATCAAGGAAGATGGCAAGGTCCAAAACCAATGGCGCTGCCAAAATTGAATCTCTACAAAGGAAATCGACTTTGATTTGCATTGGATAATTGAGCCAACCTCTGATATCAATATTATCCCATCCTTCTTTATTGTCTCCACGTGGTGGATAGTAATTGATCCTTACTTTGTGGTAAAGATTACCGTATAATTCAGGATACAATTCTGGTTCAAGTATATTTTCAAGTACGCCTAGTTTTGAAACTTCTTTTGCTTTGAAATTATCTGGATCATCCAGTACTTCCCCATCTCTATTACCTAGTATATTAGTTGAAAACCAACCTTCGATACCTATGGCCCTAGACTTAAGGCCTGGTGCTATAATTGTTTTCATTAATGTTTGCCCAGTTTTAAAATCTTTACCTGCAATAGGTGCACCGGTTTTTTTGGCAAGTTCTACCATTGCTGGAATATCGCACGAAAGATTTGGCGCTCCATTGGCATATGGAATTCCCATTTTTATCGCTGCATAGGCATAGATCATACTCGGTGGTATGTCTTTATGATTTTCTTCAAGACCTTTCTCAAGAGAAGCAAGAGTTTGGTGAACTTCTGATTCTTGAATATAAATCTCAGTAGATCCGCACCATATCATAACTAATCTATCACAGTCATTTTCTTTTTTGAACTGCTCAATGTCTTTCATGATAGCTTTGGCAAGCTCCATTTTGGTTTTGCCTTTTTTAACGTGTTTACCGTCCAATCTTTTGACATACTCATTATCAAAAACTGCTTTCATTGGTTTGATAGCCTCAAGTTGTGGTTTTAGCTTTTTAAGAAGCGATTCTTCCAGTACTTTTGCATGAATAGCAGATTCATACACATTGTCATCAAACACGTCCCAACCACCAAATACAACTTTATTTATCGGTTGAAGAGCGATAACATCTTTGATAAATGGTTGGCGGTTTTCAGTACGTTTGCCAATGCGGATTCTACCTATTTGGGTGAGAGATCCTATAGCAGGTGAAATACCTTTATTTATTGCAAATACTCCAGCAATTGTAGTAGTAGCAACTGCACCCATTCCCGGCATGAGAATTCCTAACTTTCCTTTAGGTTTTTCGACTTTGATTTGTTTAGCCATTTTTTGAATTAATTCAACAATTATAAATTACACTTAGAGTCAACATACGACATTAAACAAAGGTTTAATCATTTGATTAAATTATCGATTTGCGTTGTAAAAATATGGACAAAATATTAATTTTTTAATTTTCTGCAAATTTTATATAACGATTCAAGTATTTCGATACTTGTGTTTTGTAAAGCCATCCTTCAAAAATAAGTAAAGCTCCGACCGCACAACCAAATCCGAGTACGACATCAATGACATAATGATGGTTCGAATATACAGCTGCAAACCATATGCCAAGAATGTCAATAAAGATAATAATAGATCCTATCTTTAAGCCTTTCTTTCTAGCATAGTACCAAGATATGACAGGATAGGCAGAATGAAGTGAAGGTATAGCAGCAAAAACATTTGAATTTTTTGAGTAAATCTGCGTGAACAAAGGGTAGTCTATCAGTTCGTCAAATCTTATTAGTTGGGCGGGATCTCCAGGAATACTAAATTTTTCTACATCACCATATTTTTCAAAATACCATGGTGGTGCGGCAGGGTATAAATAATAGATACAAAAACCCAAAAGATTTGCAAACAAATATGCAGCACTAAAGCGAAGCATCATTGGCTTGTCTTTAAAAAATAGATATATTCCTAAACCAATAGGGACAGGTACCCAAGTCAGGTAAAAAACACTACTTATGATGTCCAAAAATGTATTAGAATATAATTTTAGATACTCGTTAGGTGTCAATTCCTTAGTACCGTTTTCAATTCCAAATAGATCTAATTCTATAAGGTACGGCTCAATGATTCGCACTTCGTTTACCAGATAATTAGGATAAATACGCATGGAATCGTATATAATCCAGAAAGCTATAAAAAAAATAAAACAATACACCATAGTTCGAGTCCATTGGTGCAAAAAAAACATAAGGAAAATAAAAATATAGAAACTCATATGATCTGTCCGAAAACCTATTACAAAATTAGTCCAGCTCAGATACAAAAGACTGAAGGCTGCAAACACTATAAAATGCTTCTTGTCTATTGGTAAAAATCCAGAAAAGTTAATTTTACTTGATGCGAAAGACATTAGAAATTATATCAGTTTTCAAATAAGGTTTTGGCATGAAGCAATCTTGTTATAGCGGTTATATTTGCCATAATCGCAAGGATAAATATTGGAAATGTAAAAAAGGTGATAGTTTCAATGATAGGAAATGGCAACCAATCAACACTAATCTTGAATGTAGAACCTAGGTACTCTGACATCAAACCGCATACCAAACCACTGATACCAATCAAAAGTATTCTTTCAGGTCTTTGCATAAATCCAATATCTGCCATTTTTAATCCGAGACCTTCTGCTCTGGCACGTGTATAACTTACCATTATTGATCCTATCATAGCTATGAAAGCAAATAGAGACGATAGAAAGTATTTATGTGCAATCAAGTAATAACAAATACCGAGGAACATGATCATCTCGCTATAACGATCCAATACGGAATCAAATAACGCACCATATTTTGAATCCATTTTGCCGACTCTGGCTAGTCTTCCATCCACCATATCCATAAGACCTGCAAATAAAATCACTAAACAAGCCCAACCAACAATGCTGTGGTCATCTCGTTTACCATATTCGCCGCCATAGATAAATATTATGGCAGCAACCAAATTAATAAATAATCCTGCGAAGGTAATACCATTTGGTGTGATCCCAAGTTTTAAGCAAAGATTTATAAAAGGATCTATCCATTTATACACCAAAGCTTGAGCCTTGATTTTCCAGTCGTCAGCCATAATCAGGAAAGGGCTAAATTATAAAAAGTTGATTAAAATTGATTCGTTTTATACAATCCAATATTTTTATTGAGTTCAATATCTGAATGTACATGTTAATAACAATATCTATGCTACCAATGTTCCGATAGGCTCGCCTTTTGCTATGCGAGTGAGGTGTCCAGGGTTGTTAATATCAAAAACAATAATAGGGAGATTATTTTCCTGACAAAGTGTAAATGCTGTCATATCCATTACAGATAAGCCCAAACTAATTACTTTGGCAAATGAGATATTGTCAAATTTTACTGCATTAGGATTCTTTTCTGGGTCACTGTCATAAATTCCATCCACTCTTGTACCTTTAAGGATAACGTCAGCGTTGATTTCATTTGCCCTTAATGCTGCAGCAGAATCAGTTGTAAAATATGGGCTACCCGTACCGGCTGAAAATATTAGCACTCTGCCTTTTTCAAGGTGCCTTGTAGCTCTTCTTCTTACATAAGGTTCAGCTATTTGACGCATTTCGATGGCTGAGATCAATCTAGTATAAACCCCATTTGATTCAAGCGCACTTTGTAGTGCCATTCCATTTATGCAAGTTGCTAGCATACCCATATAATCTCCTGTGACACGCTCTATGCCAGAGGACTCTGCATTTAAACCACGGAAAATATTACCACCTCCTATTACAATGGCTACTTGCGCTTTTACTGCTACTAGTTCTTTTATTTGTTCTGCATAATAAGTAAGCATGTCAGAAGAAATTCCAAATTTTTGGTCTCCCATGAGAGATTCCCCGCTTAGCTTTAGCATTATTCGTTTGTATTTAAGGCTCATTATTATAGGTTAAGGTGATATTAAAATACTGTTTTAGAATGTAGGCATAAAAAAAGAGCGGTAAAAATACCGCTCTTTTAATTCATTACTGATTAACCTAATTTTATATGTCTGAAGCCTATTGCAACAAGCTCCGGATTTTTAGTTTTCAGATATTCAGCCACACTTATTTTACCATCTTTTACAAAGATTTGGTTGAGTAGTGTATTATCTTTAAAGAATCTGTTTAGTTTACCCAAGGCAATTTTTTCAAGCATATCTTCTGATTTGCCTTCTTGTCTTGCGATTTCTTTACCTATTTCTATTTCTTTTGAAATAATATCTTGAGGTACATCATCTTTATCAAGTGCTACTGGCTTCATTGCAGCAACTTGCATTGCTACATCTCTTCCCGCATCTACATATTTTGTATCATTGAGGTTAAGACCAACCAAAACACCAGCTTTGTTGCCCATGTGGATGTAAGATGCAACTAATGGTGCTTCCAAAGTTTGGTAATCAGCAATTTCGATTTTTTCACCGATTCTTGCTACTTGTTCTGCCATAACTGTCTGAAGGTCTACACCATTCAAAGTTAATTTGTAAAGGTCTTCTATTGTAGCAGGATAATTCTTGAGTGCTAAAGCAGCGATCTCTTTAGTGAAAGAGACGAAATCTTCATTTTTGGAAACGAAATCCGTTTCACAACTTACTCTTACTACGATACCTTTTTTAGCATCATCCGAGACTAAAGCGATCACTACACCTTCTTTTGCATCTCTATCTGCTCTTTTTTCAGACATTTTCTGTCCTCTCAATCTCAAGAGTTCAATTGCCTTGTCAAAATCACCAGCAGCTTCTACTAGAGCTTTTTTACAGTCCATCATCCCTGCTCCAGTCTGATCTCTCAGATCTTTTACTGCTGACGCGGAAATATTTACTTCACTCATTTATGTTTACTTTTAAGTTTTATATAATGATTATTAATCTTCTTTAGAGTCAAGTTTTGCTACTCTTCTCTCCTCAAGACCTTCTTTGATAGCGCTTACGATATAATCGGTGATAAGTTTTACTGACTTAGAAGCATCATCATTTGCAGGTATTGCAAAATCAACTTTATTCGGATCAGAGTTTGTATCTACCATTGCTATGGTTTTCATACCCAATCTTTTAGCTTCTGCCAATGCTATGTGTTCGTGGTGAATGTCCACCATAAATACGGCACTTGGCAACCTGTTAAGATTAGCGATACCACCTAGCACTTTCTCGAGCTTTTCTTTTTCTCTAGTAAGTGTCAATCTTTCTTTTTTAGTAATAGAGATTGCAGGATCTGTAAGCATTTTGTCGATGCTATTCATTTTCTTAACGGACTTACGAATAGTAGCAAAGTTTGTCATCATGCCACCTAACCATCTTTCAGTTACGTAAGGCATTTCAGCACTTCTAGCTGCTGTCGCAACGATATCTTTCGCTTGCTTTTTGGTGGCAACGAAAAGAATTTTTTTACCTGACTTTGCCATTTGTTTCATGGCATAAGCTGCTCTATCAAGACATTCTGCAGTCCTGTTGAGATCTATGATGTGAATACCTTTTCTTTCCATGAAGATGAAAGGAAGCATTTTCGGATTCCACTTTCTTTTTAGGTGGCCGTAATGTACACCAGCTTCTAGCATCTCATTATATGTTGGCTTATTCATTTCTTTAATTATTTTAACTTTGTAATAATAATGATGGTGAAAAATAGATTAACGTTTAGAGAACTGGAAGCTCTTACGCGCCTTAGGCTTACCAAATTTCTTCCTTTCGACTTCTCTAGCGTCTCTGGTAAGGTATTTTTTCTCTTTCAGTGGTTTTCTATTGTCTTCACTGATTTTGACCAATGTTCGGGAAATACCCAATCTGATCGCTTCAGCCTGACCTTTGAATCCACCACCATCTACAGTCACCTTGATATCATATTGCTCTAGAGCTTGAGCTATCACCAAAGGGTCAACAATTGTTGCCTGAATGCTTGGCATAGGAAAATAATCCTTAAAATCTTTACCATTAATGGTAATTTTGCCAGTTCCTTTGAAAAAATATACTCTCGCAGTAGAAGCTTTTCTTCTACCTATGCTGTTTATCATTTCCATATCTTATTAAAATTTAAATGGTTCAGGTTGTTGTGCAGTATGCGGATGATTAGCATTAGTATACAAAAACAGTTTTTTAATTTGAGCTTTACCCAATTTTGTTTTTGGTAACATACCTTTTACTGCTAATTCTAGGACCATACTTGGTCTCTTATCTAGCATTTCTTTTGCTGTACGTCTTTTTTGACCACCGGGATATCCTGAATATGTTTGATATTCTTTGTCATCCAATTTTGTGCCTGTAAACCGTACTTTATCAGCATTGATTACAATTACATAATCGCCAGTATCCGCATGGGGCGTAAAGTCAGGCTTATGTTTACCTCTCAATACAGAAGCGATTCTGGTAGCCAGTCTTCCTACTACCTCACCATCAGCATCTACAACATACCATTTATGGGTAGCAGTAGCACTGTTGGCTGATTTTGTTTTGTAACTTAATGTATCCACTTTTTAAAATTATTTATATTACTAAAATACTTTCGAAAAAAACTATGGTTTTACGATAGCGGGCGCAAAGGTAATTTCTTTACTATAAAAAAAAAACTTTTTTGAAAAAATATTTAAAAATATTTACATAACTTACTGAAAAACAGTCAAAATATGGCAACTTTATAAAAATGACATTGGATTTTACAACTTCAAATGAATACTGTTATTATCTTTTTTACGGGGATTTAGGTTCAATGTTATGTGATACTATTTTCAGAGATTAACGCTACAATATATAATCCGCTTATTAATAGGTTAATATAAAAAATATTTTATCAAATTTGAAATACTTATATATCTATTTTCTATATTTGTGCCGAATTTAAAAACCAACGCATATCAAAACGAAGTACTATGGACACGGTAAACTGCTACTCACGGGTGAGTATGCAGTTTTAGATGGTGCTAAGGCACTTGGGCTACCTACCAAATTTGGCCAAAAGATGGTGATAAAACGTACCACGAGCTCTGATTTATTATGGGAAAGCCTGGACATGAAAGGGAAACCTTGGTTTGAATCTACCATTTCACTTTTTGACTTTTCGGCCGTTACGACGAATAATCAAGAAATATCAAACTACTTACAGAAATTATTAAAAAATGCTGTAAGACTCAATTCAGAGTTTTTGTCACAATGGAATGGTTTCAAGATTGAGACACAAGTAGAGTTTCCACTTGAGTGGGGATTAGGGTCTAGTAGTACATTAATTTTTTTGGTTTCTGAATGGGCTGAGGTCAATCCATTATTGCTTTATTTTAAAACTGAAGACGGATCTGGATATGATGTGGCTTGTGCTTTTGCGGACGGACCAGTAGCATACAACAACTCTACAGATGAAGTA
>Ga0105045_10006237_pt1 | contig 10545 bp, 4 predicted proteins | sample MAT02_FD_78089 | JGI IMG/M metagenome (GOLD analysis project Ga0105045, IMG submission 78089) | Freshwater microbial communities from Lake Fryxell liftoff mats and glacier meltwater in Antarctica - MAT-02 (megahit assembly) | ecosystem: Environmental > Aquatic > Freshwater > Ice > Liftoff... | reverse complement strand
TTTTGATCGCCATTTTCAGAGGGGTAGGATATAGGACAAATAAATCCGTTTAGGACTGATTTTTTTTGACCTATCCTTTAAATTATGTGTTTTTAATGATTAAAAATGATCGGTAACTGATAAAAAACAAAGTTCAAAATAAAAAATCCAAGATGTCAATCCTGGATTTTTGTAATGGTGAATGCTTGGGTTAAACTATTCTTTTATAAATTTTCCCGCATTTTGCTCAGATTTCCAGATATAAAGTCCTGGTTTCAAAGTCTCTACCTGAATGGCTTGTCCATTTTTTACCGTAGTTTTCAATGCAATTTTCCCTGCGGCATCAAATATGAAAACGTCTTTTCCATCCATTGCCGATGAAAAATTAATGGTCCTGGCTGCAGGATTTGGATACATGTAATCATTATTTTGAGAAGTAACAATTGGTTTACTGGAAACCAGGAAACTTGACCATGGAAAAACCTGTACAGATAGATAATTGACATCTTCGCCGTTCACAACAAAATAGGCACCACCAATAAAGAGAGTACTGTCGTTATCCAGATAAAAGGTGTTAACGGTTGAGTTATAATCAGGATACCAGGGTGCACATCCGGCTCCATTGTTTATTACCGCAAGATTTTTGAGATTTTGGGCGGCGGCATTTGTAAAATTTCCACCAACAAATGCGATTCCATTTTGAACTAAGAGACCAGATACAGTACCGTTGGTGCCCGGATTCCAGAAGTTAATATTTTCCGAAGTCAGATCTATGGCGGCAAGGTAGTTTCTGTTTAATCCGTTGTTGTTGGCCTGTGTAAACTGACCGCCTATATAAAGTATCCCTTGATCTTTGCTTAAAACATTTACAGAACTGTTAAAATCAGGATTGAATGCTGTCGCACTCCCGTTGGCTAAAGTAAGGCAAGCCATATACTTTCTGTTTTGACTGCCAACTGTAGTAAAAACTCCCCCAACATAAAGAAGGTTCCCATGTTTTTCCATTGCTCTTACCTCCTGATTGGCATCAGGATTCCAGGAATTTGGAACATCAGCTGGTAGGGTAAAAGCAGCTAACCTGTTTCGATTTGTTCCATTTACAGTAGTAAAGTTTCCGGCGATATATAAAGAACCTGCATCTTTTATGATTTTAGAAACCGATCCATTAGAAATATTGGGATTCCAAATTGTAGCTGTACCATTAGATTTATTGATTTCTGCCAAACGATTGCGACTTTGCTGACTTCCAATGCTTGAAAAAGTTCCACCTACAAACATTGTACTGTTTCCTATCGAAGGTTCTATATCATAAATGGCTCCATTTGGCGAAGGGTCCCAGCTTGAAATCATTTTTGTTGTGAAATCGTAGGCTAACATATTACTTCTCTGTGCATGTTTTAACCAATCAAAAGATCCACCAATTAAGATTTTGTCCCCTTGTTTGAGTAAAGAATTCACACCGTTGTTGCATTGAGGATTCCAGGTTGTTGCTGCGCCAGTTGCCAAAGTAACTTCTGCAGCATAGGGCCTTTTTATGGCACCAACCGTGGTGAAATCACCAACAACATAAACAGAGGAATTTTCCATAACTAAATCTGATACGGCACCATTCAAATTTGGATTAAATGTATTTGCATTTCCAGTGGTAAGGTCAACAGCAGCAAGTCTGGTCCTGTTTTGACCACCTATGGATGTGAAATTTCCTCCGGTATAAATAAGGTTATCCTTAAACCCAAAACAGTTAATAGAACTATTTGCTCTTGGATCCCAGGCAGTAATTTGCCCATCGCTTCCAATGGCACCCAAATAACCAGGGGTTCTGTATTTACTATATTCAAAACCTCCCCCAACGTATACGTAATTAGCTCCTGCTATTATAGTATTTACACCAGTGTTAAAGCTTGGATTCCATGGATTTAAATTGCCATTGGTAATATTTATTGCTGCGCCATAAGCACGGGCTTTTGTACCAATATTTGTAAAATCTCCACCCACAAATAAAAGCGTATCCCGAATCGACATAGAATTTACACCACCATTTATATTGGGATTCCAGGAAGTGCCTGTTCCATTGGCAATGGTAACAGCAGCAAGACGGTTTCGGGCTACGTTTCCTATATTGGTAAAATTGCCTCCAGCATATACGTTGGCACCATTCACCAGAATTGTATAAACAGGGCCGTTTGGATTTGGATTCCAACTATTAACTGTTTGATTATTCGTATTATATGAGGAAATATAATTTTTGGTGTCATATTTTACATAACTAAAGCTACCTCCCAGCAATATATTTCCTCCAATATTGGCAATTACTCTTGTTGCGGCATTTAACAAGGGTCGCCAGCTGGAAACAGCGGCCGTACCAGTGTCCAGTTTTGCAACATACTCTCTGGCTTGGTTACCAATTGTAGTAAAGTCTCCGCCCACAAATAAGCTATTTCCCGCCAATGTCATAGTGCTTACAGAACTGTTTGCATTTGGGTTCCACGTGGTGGCATTGTTATTGAAGAGATTAACAACTGCCAGGCGATTTCGGGGTTGACCTCCTATATTGGAAAAAGTTCCCCCAACATACATTTTGTTACCTTTAGCTATCATTATGTTTATAGGTCCGTTTGATGAAGGATTCCATGATCCTAATGTCGCCGTTGCGGATTTGTCAACTACGGCGATATAGTTTCGGGATTGAGACTGAACCTGGGTAAAACTTCCAGATAAATAAAGGTTGTTTCCAATTACAAGAAGGTCATAAACGAAGCTGTTAATGATAGGATAAAAAGAATTAATTGCTCCTGTCAACTTATTTATTGAGGCTATATAATTTCGACTGGTTGTCCCTATTTGGGAAAAAACGCCTCCAATAAATAAATCATTTCCATTAATTTCCATATCATAAATGGCATTATTTGGGTTTGGCAACCAGTTGTTATCCATGGCCCCCGTGGTGGCATCTACCTTGGCTAATCTGGCCGCAGTATTGCCTCCAATAATTGAAAAAGAACCAGAAATATAAATGGTGCTTCCATCTTTAATCATCAGGTCAACAGTACTGTTGGGATTAGGATTCCAATTCAGGTCCAATGTTTTATCTGCCAGAATGTGGGCAGCATTGTTTCGGGTCACCTCTCCAATTTTGCTAAAATTTCCGCCCACGTAGCAACCGCCAGCTCCGTCTGGGATAATGGTATTTATTGTCCCATTGGTAAAAGGAAAGCTGAAATCGTTGAAATCATCAGCTTGTGTGAAACTGGCTAATCCTTTTGAATAAAAGCCTGCATTGGTGAAAGAGCCACCTAAAATCAAATTATTGCCTTCCTGCTTTATGTCGTAAACAAAACTGTTGTAACTTAAGCAAGGCAGCAAAGTACCCGTGGTGTTGTTCACCCGTGCAAAATAAGATTGAGCCCTTCCATTTACTGTGAAGAAATTGCCGCCCAGATAGACGTCATTTCCAACCACTTTTATTGTAGAGACTGTGGCATTAAGGTTTGGATTCCAATCCGTTAATGTACCTGAATTTAAGTCAATTGCCGCAGCACGATTGATAGGAGAACCATACATGGTAGTAAAACCACCTCCTACATATAGTATACTACCATTTTTCGCCAACGAATTAACAGTAGTATTTGGATTTGGACTAAAATTTGGATCTACAGAAAAATCAGGAAGGATGTGGGCCAGATAGTTTCTGTTGACAGAGCCAAGCGATGTAAATGAACCGCCGATGTACCAACCTCCAGAGCCATCTTCGATGATTGCATTTACAGCTCCGTTTGCCCTTGGGAAGTTAAATTCAGGAACATCACTTGAATTTGGATAGTAGGCACTTTTACCAGTCTGGTATCCACCTTGTGTAAAACTACCTGCTGCATATGTTTTTCCGTTATAAGTGTTGATCTTGTAAACAAAACTGTTAAAAGCCACAGATGGTACGACATCTCCGGTAGTCGTGTTAATCACTCCATAATATGAAATGTTCCTATCACCGATTTTAAAAAATGCACCACCAATGGTAAGATTATTGCCAGATAATGACATAGTATAAACTGTGCTATTGGGATTTGGGCTCCAATTATTGGCAGCGCCAGTGGTGGCGTCAATAGATGCCAAACGGTTAATGGCCAGGCCGCCAATGTTGGTGAAATTTCCGCCAACAAATAATGTATTTCCTGACAATAGAAGGGAATGAACAGTACTGTTAACCAAAGGCGCAAAATTCAAATCAACATCATAGTTCGCAGATAAATGCACCAGGTAATTTATAGTAGCGTTGCCAATTTTGGTAAATGATCCACCCATATACCATCCGCCATTTCCATCTGATATTATTACGTTAACTGTACTGTTCGTTTTGGGAAATTTGGGATCTGGAAAGTCGTTTGTAGTGCTGACCATTGCAGCCCGACCAGTTTTGTAACCCGCCTGACTAAAACTACCGCCCATGTACAGAAGGTTTCCCTCCCTTTTCATTGCGTACACATTGCCATTGGTTTCAATAAAATTTTTCCTTTTTGGTTGGGCCAAAACATCATGGTTTAGGAGGCAAAGTACCTGAAGCAGGATGAGAGAAAGGGTAAGTCTGTTTTTCATAAATAGGTTTTTATCAGGATGTAAAAAAGAATAAAAATGTTATTAAATCAAATATAAAAAACAGTTATTGAAAAATCAGGTGGAGGAAACGTTATTTCAGAAAGTTAAATTGTATATTTTAAAATCAATGGCTATAAAGACCAGGTAGGATTTATAAGGGTAAAGCAATTCCTTCTTAATTCTACTTCGCATCAATTCATTTTTTATTTCTTCTCAAAATTTATTATTAGACTGACTGTTCTTCTTTTTTTAATGACAACGCTTGATTTCAAAAAAATGAGACTATTCCATGGCATCTGAACTTAAATTGCATAAAATCAAGCTTTTTAAATTGTGATTTAACTTCTGAAATCCCGATTTTTAATTGGACGGAAAATTTATTCCCATTCCAAATTTTGATTCAAATAGTTTAGCGGTATATTTCCACTTTTAAACCCTAAATCACGGACCAAAAGTCCTGAAATTTAGGGCCTTGTTATTTAACCAAGACAATCAATATGAAGCTGTTAATCCTAGTTACGGGAATAGCATTACTTTCTTTTTCTCTCTCCGTTCAGGCCCAAACCTACGAATTGGATTTTCAGAAAAGAGTAACTCAAATCACCAATCGACTGGCAGATACCGCTGCCATTAAAAATCTTTCGGGATATTTTGGACAGGAATTTACTGGGTCAGGATCTTTGCCTGATCCTGAAAAGCATGTGTGGTCCGTGGCTTTGGCCCGATTAAAAAAATACGGCAACTCAGATTCCTCCGCCAACAGATTGATTGAAAAGTATAAAGATAGGTCTCCTTTCCACTTTCTTTACACTGGCATGGCCAGGATCATAAGTCAGTATCCTCAGGCTCAAAATATGATGGCTTTTAAAGAAACCTATCTTCAAAATGTTTGGAATCGGACTGATAGCTACAATCCCTGGACGGGTGAAGGGACAGAAAACCACATCAATATGAACAAAACCAGTGGATATCTGTATGCCCAGCATTCCTTAGGAAATCCGGCATTTCCACAGGCTGCAAGTCGCCTTGCCGAAACCAAATTATGGTTGAAATGGTATGCCAAAAAACTTTATACCGTGGGCAATTCAGAATGGAATTCTTCCACATATCAATCCTACAACTCAGTCGGTTGGCTTAATCTTTACGATTTTGCCATTGATTTGGAGGTAAAAAATATTGCCAGGGCGGTTTTGGATTATTACGCATGCGAAACTGCCCTGCATTGTTCCCAAGGCCTTACTGGTGGACCGGAGTCCCGCGGAAACGTAATAGGTTGGGGTAGCGGTGAAGATTATTTTTCCTGGGTTTGGTTTGGATATCAAGGCCGCCTGATGGGAACCAACTTCTGGATTAACAAAGAGTTTTCACAAAGTATGCATGCTGCCCTGAGCAGCTACCGACCTCCGATGCTGGCCGTAAAACTGGCAAAAAAAGAAATCGCTTTTCCAGCATTTTTTAAAGGAAGTAAGCCTGATTATGGACAGAATATTGCCTCCCTGGTCAAGCAAACATTGTTTGTGAATCAAAATTTCACCTTAGGTGCTGGCATGATTCCTTTTAACGGATTTGCTTCTGGCAATACCCAATATTGCAACTGGAAACTGGTAGGAAATATTAACCCTGCCGCCTCTCTTAATCCTCAGGTTTTATTGGGGGGAAGTCGTTTTTTTAACGACAAAGACGGACGGGGAAAGGCGCCATGGGATCAATATGTTCAACACGAAAACGTAATTCTTCAACTCCATAAGATTCCGTCTAATGCCAGCCAAATTATAAATTCAGATACATTGGCATATACCACCCCGGGAACTGGTTGGAAAGACAAGTGGGAAACAGATTTTGACATTCGGTTTCCTTCGGATGTCAGGTCAAATCCTGTTAATTTCAGAAGGGGAAGCATTTCAAGGAACATAAGTTATATCTCATTTCCCAAAACAACCCCTTCTGGAGGAAACATGATCAGTACATTCAGAAATGGCATATTCTTTATTCTTTTGGAAAAATGTTATGTGGCCATTCGATCCATTTCCGCCAATCAGGCAACAGCACCTGCAGATGAAAGTACAAATCGAAGTTTTGTATCTGACAATGCTCCACAGGGCAGCCTCTGCGGATTAATTACAGAAGTTGTACCCAACACTGCATTTGTTTCTTTTATTGCCTTTCAGGATTCTGTTATAGCCAAAACGAATTTAGATAAGTCTCAAGTTATGAGCAATAAAATAACGTATAAAAATCTGAAAGGCGATTTACTGGAGGCAAATTTTACAGAAGATGGTCCGGCACCTATTGAACCCATTTATGATTGGGGATTTGGCCCAACCAGTCCTCAGTTGTATCAAACAACACCTCCTTTTCTTCAGCCTGTCTGGAATAGTGGACAAGGTCGTGGAAGAATTCCAGGCCTTCTGGTCAATGGCACTGATGCGGGATATAACAACATCAATTGGGCGGTTTATGACGGCCCAGGTTTCAGTTTGAAAGACAGTACTCTTTTATTAACAACGGACTCTTCAGGCCTGACCGTTTTTTATCAGGTTGACTTTACTGGCAACCTTCCTGTTTTTTCCTCAGGGATATTAACCCAGACAAAAGACATTTTTGGTGTTGAAGCAAAAGCCTTGGATTTATTTCCAAATCCACCCAGCCATGAAGTGACAGCAAAAGCCAGGGGTATTTCAGAGGGAGAAATAGTACAGGTTTCAATTTTCACCTTAAGTGGTTCTACGGTTTGGTCTGGTACCGACCTTTCATATCCTGAAAGTGGACTTAAAATTCCTACTTCCCGTTTTGGCTTTGGCGTTTATCAGGTTGTTTTGAAAGCCCGAAACCAAATCTACACAGGTCGTCTGGTGCTGAATAAATAACTGAATTTAAATCAATATCTATGGGTTGCTTTGTATAAAAGGGTCAATTGACCTCAAATTCCACTATATTTGCAGGCAGTAAATTAAATTCAATGCCGAAAATAGGCCCCATCGAACTTCCGGACTTTCCACTATTACTTGCCCCAATGGAGGATGTGAGCGATCCGCCCTTTAGGGCTGTTTGCAAGCAATATGGGGCAGACCTCATGTACACGGAATTTATTTCATCTGAAGGTTTGATTCGGGATGCAGCAAAAAGTGTTCAGAAGCTTGATATCTTTGAATATGAACGTCCGATAGGGATTCAGCTTTTTGGTTCAGATATAGAAAGCATGCGGCGGTCATCAGAAATTGCAACTTCAGCTTCTCCTGATCTGATAGACATCAATTATGGTTGCCCTGTTAAGCAAGTAGCCTGCAAGGGTGCCGGAGCTGCACTTCTTCAGGATATTCCAAAAATGGTTCAAATGACCCAGGCAGTGATTGATGCCACCCATCTACCGGTTACAGTAAAAACCAGATTGGGATGGGATGATAGCACCAAAAATGTGCAGGAAGTTGCTGAACGTTTGCAGGACATTGGAATTCAGGCGCTTACCATTCACGGAAGAACCAGAGTTCAAATGTATAAGGGCGATGCAGATTGGACTTTGATTGGAAGAATCAAGGAAAATTCGAGAATAAATATTCCAATTTTTGGAAATGGAGACATTGATTCTCCCCAAAAGGCCCTGGAATATAAAAACAGATATGGTGTAGACGGAGTTATGATCGGAAGGGCAAGCATAGGTTATCCCTGGTTTTTTAATGAGGTGAAATATTTTGTTAAAACCGGAATGATGTTGCCACCACCAGATATCCACCAAAGGGTTGAGGTTTGCCTTCAACATTTAGAATTTTCTTTAAGGTGGAAGGGTCCTGTTTTGGGTCTGATAGAAATGAGAAGACATTATACCAATTATTTCAAACATATTCCTGATTTTAAGCCTTTTAGAATGAAGTTAGTCACTTCAGATTCTTCCGACGAAGTCATTGCTACACTTTACGAAATCAAACAACAGTTTGCATTGGTAGAGGCCTGATTAAATGGCTAAAAATCCCAACAAAAACCTAAGCCTGATTTTACTGGCTGCCACTTCCCTTATTTGGGGTACGTCATTTATTTTAATTAAAAAGGCCAGTCTGGTCTTTGCGCCGCTTGAAGTTGGTGCATTAAGGATTTTTTATGCGTTCCTGGCATTTATTCCAATTTTTTTAGTTCATAGTAAAAAGATTCCAAAAAAACTTTGGGGCTGGATTTTATTGGCAGGGCTAATTGGAAGCTTATTTCCAAGTTTGCTTTTTTCCTGGGCAGGAAGTAAAATTCAAAGCTCACTTTCTGGAATGTTAAATGCAATAACACCTCTTTTTACCGCTTTGATTGGAACCATTTTCCTCCAACAAAAATTTGCCTCTAAGAAATGGATTGGTTTAATCATTGGTCTTTTCGGGGCAATTGTCCTCGGTTTTATGAAACCAGGCGGCAATCTGGAGCTCAACTGGTTCGTGCTTCCTGTCATTTTTGCGACCTTGCTCTATGCCATAAATGTAAATTTGCTCAAAATAAAATTTTCGAACATTCCGCCTTTGGTGCTTTCTGCATCTACCATTGCAGCTGTTGGGCCCTTGGCAACTATTATTTTATTTGGTTTTACAGATTTTTCTTACAAAATTTCCCATGTAGAAGGGGCTTTGCAGGCAGCAGGATATGTGGCCATATTGGGCCTTTTTGGCACTGCACTGGCTTTGGTATTATTCAACAGACTGATCCAGATTTCCGGCCCGCTCACCGCCAGTTCGGTCACTTACATCATGCCGGTAGTTTCTGTTTTTTGGGGGATAGCAGATGGTGAGCCTTTCGGATGGGTCCAATGTCTTGGATTATTTGGCATTCTGATTGGCGTTTACCTTGTCAATAAACGCTAAAACAGCAAAAATATAAGCCCATTTCCTTTCCTTCAGAATTTAAGCATTTTGACTAATTCAGTTCAATTCCTACATTTGAGCTTTCAATTTTTAAAACAACACCAATGACCGATACCATTTCTAAAAAAGAGCAAATTCTCCAGGATAGCCTGAACTATACCATTTTCTCCTGGTCAAAACAAAAGGGTCTTAACCCGATGAACATCGAAAAAGCAAAGGGTGTTTATTTATATGACCGGAATGGCAAACGAATCCTTGATTTTTCATCTCAATTGATGAATGTAAACATTGGTCATGGAGACCAGAGGGTTACAGAAGCAGTTATTCGCCAAATGCAGGAAGTGAGTTATGTCCATCCCGGAATGACAACAGAAGCCAGGGCAGAACTGGGAAAAAAATTATCAGAAGTGGCTCCGGGAACCTTGAATCGGACATTTTTTACCAACGGAGGTACTGAAGCCGTGGAGCATGCCATGAAACTGGCAAGAATGCACACCGGTCGCCATAAAATTATTTCACTCTATCAAAGTTATCACGGGGCAACCTATGGTGCCCTTTCTGCTGGAGGCGATCCAAGAGGCTTGCCACATGATAGTCAAGGTGTTCCAAATATCATTCATGTTGAAAATCCATATTTCTACAGATGTCCATGGAACAGTAAAACCCAGGAAGAGTGTACAGACAATGCTTTTGCCCACATGGAAAGGGTGATAAAATATGAAGGCCCTCAGAACATTGCTGCAATCCTAATGGAAGGCGAAAGTGGATCTTCAGGCTGTATTAAATATCCACCAGGATATTGGAAAAAAGTATCTGAAATAGCTGCCCGATATGGAATTCTGACCATTGCCGATGAGGTAATGAGTGGATTCTGTAGAACTGGCCAGTGGTTTGGTATTCAACATCATGATGTAGTGCCTGATATGATGACAATGGCTAAAGGAATTACCAGTGGTTATGTTCCATTGGGTGGATTGATTGTAAAAGAAGAAATCATTCAGGCATTTGATGACAAAGCACTTCCACTAGGATTAACCTATTCAGGCCATGCTGTGGCCTGTGCTGCCGCCAATGCAGTCATTGATATTTACCATGAAGAAAATCTGGTAGACAGGGCTGCTGAAATGGGTAGATATATGCAGGT
>Ga0105045_10006236_pt1 | contig 10546 bp, 9 predicted proteins | sample MAT02_FD_78089 | JGI IMG/M metagenome (GOLD analysis project Ga0105045, IMG submission 78089) | Freshwater microbial communities from Lake Fryxell liftoff mats and glacier meltwater in Antarctica - MAT-02 (megahit assembly) | ecosystem: Environmental > Aquatic > Freshwater > Ice > Liftoff... | reverse complement strand
TTACGCACCTTGCAAGACGTTCCGGAAGTAGGCCAAGCCGCGATCCACATTAGCGACTTCCTTGCGCGCGGCGAGCATCGCCTTCAAGCGCAAGATGAGTTCCGATTTATGAACCGGCTTTGTGAGGAAGTCATCCGTTCCGGCCTCAACCGCACGTTCAATATCGGTCACTTGGTCGAGTGCGGTAATCATTAAAATGCCGATGGTTGCGGTTGAGGCATCGGCGCGGAGCATCTTGCACACCTCGAAGCCGCTGAGTTTGGGCATCATGATGTCCAGCAAGATCACATCGGGCTGCCATTCACGGGCGATCTGCAAAGTCTCTTCGCCATTCGCGGCGATGCGAATTTCGTAATCGCTGTTGTCGAGATTGGCCTCGATCAACTCGGCGTTCGTTGCAATATCGTCGGCAATGAGAATACGTGGCATGATTCCCCCCTCGGTGATGCAAGCAATTCTATCTCGTTTTCGGCACGCAATTTATTTTCCAGAAATTGCTCTTGCAAAAATATGGAAAATTTGGCAATACCGCGCTTGGAAAGTGTACGCTTGTCGAATAATGTTCTATACACTATGGACGATTGTTGGGTAGTTGTTCGGAACTCCCTTCTCGCCCTCGGTGTTACCCCAACCGGAGCAGAATGATGCCTGTTTCAATCCATCCGTCGGAAAAACCCGCCCTCACCGCGCCTCAGCTGAAGATCTTCGACTTCATTCGGAGCTACATTCAGCAAAACGGCTACCCGCCCGCCATTCGAGATATTGGCCGGGCGTTCAAGATCGCATCGCCGAACGGCGTGATGTGCCATCTTCGAGCATTACAAAAGAAAGGTTACATTCACCGCGACGAAAAGAACGACGACCGCGGTGGCCGGGCACGAGCCATCACGATTCCCGGCGTAACCAGTGGCGGCTTTAGCCTGCCATTACTCGGCGTGGTCGCAGCAGGCAAAACAATCGAAGCCGCCGAAACCGATGAACGTCTGGAACTGAAAGATCTCTTCGGCAACCCCGGCTTGTTCGTCTTGAAGGTTCGCGGGCAGTCGATGATTGATAGCCAAATTGCCGATGGTGATTTTGTCGTCATCAAGAAACAAGAGAATGCAGACAACGGCGAAAAAGTGGTTGCGATGGTTGACCGCGCCATGACCTTGAAGAAGTTCTACAAAAAGAAAGACCACATTCGGCTCGACCCATGCAACACCACGATGGAACCGATTGTGGTCGATCCTTCTCAAGAGAATGTCCAAATTCTGGGTGTGTTGGTCGGTGTCATTCGCAAATGCTAACCCGACAGCACGCCCCAGGGTGATGCCTTATGGCCGATACCGTTCAGTGCCCGCGCTGCCGTGAAGAACTCGAGATACCCGAAGCTTTTCGCGGTAAGCCTGTGCGTTGCGCGGGCTGCCAGAATGTCTTTACGCCAGGGATGCCGACTGCTCCGGTGAACCGAACGCAGCGCGACACGTTTCGCGATCCCCTTCCCGATGGCGAACGCGATACAGTCCCCACAAAGCGTAGTAACGCGGGCGTGTGGATCCTCATGTTGCTGACGTTAGTGGTAGTTGGTGGCGGGATCATGGCCCTCGTCTTCGGCTTATTAGACATGGTGAAACAGCAGTCACACCCCTATTCGGACACTGAGGGGAAGTACAAAATCATCTTCCCCGGCGATGGCCCCAAGCCCATGTCGGCGCTGAGCAATAACGACGACGTGACCGTGAACGGCGTGCAATCGACACAAAACGATGGGCAATTCCGCTATATCGTGAAGCATTATGACTTGCCTGCCAAAGAGCAAAAAGTAGATGCTGCGAAGTCGATCGAGAAAGCCATGAAAGAAGAAATCGCTGCTGCGGGCACGACCTTCAGTGAAGTCTCGCGGCAAGTGACTCAGCACGACACTTACCCCGCACTCGATGTTTGGCTGCGCGGCGGAATGTTTAACCTGGAATCGACAATCCTTCGCTGCGTGCGAGTCGGGAATCGTATTTACATTCTGAGCGCGCGAGGGGCAATCGAACCCCGCACCGCCTGGGTGCAGAGGTTCTTCGTCTCCTTCACACCGACACCGTAAGCATGAAAACGCAGTCCTCTTAAACCGAATTCACGACGAGAAGCGGAGTTCTGAATAGTATCTCTTCGTTAGCCCGAAGCGCGAGCGAGGGGTTCCGGGAGGATGTGGGAAACCGAGTCGAGCTTCACGAATTTCAAGAATTCTTGGGGATCCCCTCGCTCGCGCTTCGGGCTAACAAGAGTTCGATTGATATCGGCTTGATGTTCAACAGACTCGGCGTTGAATGAACTCCAGTTTTCGTCGTGGAATGGGTTTAGATTGTGTAGATCTGGCTTGTCGGGTTAGCTCAGCGCTCGTTAAACGTCTTCATGGAATGGAATCCGTGTACCTCTCACGATGACCTATCACCCCAGGTATTCCACGATGGTTTCCGTATCGCGCTGGTTCCTCCTTGTTGCAGCTGCCTTTGTCGGCACAGATCGGGTTTCGGCACAAGCCGCACCGAAGCCCGATTGGGTTTATGCCCACGATCTCAAGGTGCGTCGTGGTGGCGATACCGATTGGGACAAAGCTGCAAAAACGGGTATCGAATTCTTTAAGGATAAATCGACCGGCGCGCTGCTTGCGCTCACGCAAGCCGGGAACCTCGCCGTGGCCAGTGGCGTAGATGTCGGTGCGAACAAGAAGGCGGACTGGCTCTTCGCACAAGACCTTCGCGCTCGCAAAGCCGATGAAGACAAATTCACGCAGAACACCACCCGCTACGGCATCGAAGTGTTCAAAGACATTGCCAGCGGTAAGTTGCTGTACCTCACGGAACGCGCAACGGTGGCGTTCTCCGATGTGCCCGGCGCACTCGCCACAGATAAAAGCCCGGAATGGCATCACGGTTTGCTGCTCAAAGTGCGTGGACCCAGCGAAGAAAAGTTCACCGCTGAAACGAAGAAATTCGGTGTTGAAGTGTTCAAGGATGGGAACACGGGCAGCCTGATTTACATCTCGGAAGTCGGGGCAATCGCAACTGGCCCCGCACCCGCGAAGGCCCCGGAAGCCGACAAAGTGAAAGCTCCGAAACCGCTCTACGGCCTGACGCTTCGCGTTCGCAAAGCCGATGAACCGGACTTCACCAAAGATACCAAGAAGATTGGTGTCGAAGTCTTCCTGGATGAAAACACCGCGACCTTGCTTTACATCAGCGAAGTCGGTTCGATTGCGACTGCACCAGGTAGCGTCGAAGTGAAGACTGGCCAAGATGTCGATTGGAAACATGCGATGACATTGAAAGCCCGACCCGGTGGCGTGGCTGAATTCGCCAAGGCGAACAAGTTCGGCATCGAAGTATTCACCGATAAAAACACCGGCAACACGATCTACATTTCCGAGACCGGTGCGATTGCTGTTCTGCCGAAGAAGTAAATCGAGCTTTGCACCATCACAGAGTGAAAGGCAGCATACTGCCTTTCACTCTTACTCGATCAACTTCCGCAAAACTTTGTAATCGGTTTTGCCTGTGCCGAGGACGGGAATACTTTCGACTTGTTGCACATCATCGAGGCGCATCACGCCACGGAAGCCAGCTTCTTGCAAAATCGCATTCGCCTCGCGCAATGTCATCTCTTCCTTAGTGAATAACACGATGCGTTTGCCTTCAGGAAGTTCAATGCCTTCCACAGCGACTCGCGGCCCTTCGTCGCTCGGGGGGTAACGCAAACTGAATGGTTCTTCGAGTGCGGGTAACGAAATCATCTCGCCGCCGGCTTTGATGAACCGCTTGAGCCTGCCGTGAAAAGTCACATAGCCTTCCTCATCAATCGCCGCGAGGTCACCCGTGACATACCAGCGTTTACCTTCGTGTTCTTCAAATGGATCCGGAGCATCGCTGCCGATGTAACCGGAGAAGATTGTTGGCCCGCTTAAATAAAGCATCCCCATGTTGCCTGTTGGCAATAGCTCGTGCGTTTCGAGGTCGCGGATGCTCAGTTCCACGCCGGGCAACCCCCTACCGATAGTGCCATGCTTAGCGGTACGCGGAGGATTCACGCAAACCACCGGCGAACATTCCGTGATGCCGTACCCTTCCATCACCACGGCATTCGGAGCGAACTGCTTCACCTTTTCAAAAATTGAATCGGGGCATTTCTCGGCACCCACAACGAGGTAACGGAGCGAATCGAGTTCCCCAGGCTTCGATCGCTCGAGCAAGAAACTGAGGAACGTCGGTGTCGTTGCGAGGAGAGTGGGTTTGTAGCTTGCCACTTTGCGCGCCAGCCCTGTGGCATCGGTCGGGTTGGGGTGGTGAACGACTTTCACGCCACCGAGTAGCGGGAACAACCCCGTGACGGTATGGCCGAAACTATGGAACAACGGCAGAAACCCAAGGACACTATCCGAGCGATAAATTTCTAAGATGGGAACGCACGCCTGCAGATCAGCGATAATATTCGCATGGGAAAGCGGAACAGCCTTCGGCGCTTTCTCCGAACCGCTCGTGAATAACACGACTGCCGGTTGCTGCGGATCGCGTTGCGCATGTTCCAACGCCCGCCTCGCGGAATACCTTGGAAACCAGCGTTGCAGCAGGAGCAAGCGGAGGAGTTTCCACTTGCTAATCGTCTTGCGGAGTTCTTCGAGGAACACGAACTCCGCGCCGGGAACTTCAATATGCGTGCGGTCGATGAAAGCGCGAGAGGTAATCACATGTTTCAGGTTCAGTAACTTCACGGCGTGCGCGAGGTTGCTGGGGCCGGTCGTCCAATTCAAAATGACGGGCAGTTTGCCTGCCAGATGCAACGCCATCAATGAGATGTCGCCCGCAACGGATGCAGGCATTAGCAAGCCAATATTCGGTTCCTCGAATTTCCTAAAGTGTTCCGCCATGACACGCGCGCCGACGAGCAAGCGTTCGTAGCTCAGCGCGCCCGCGATGTCATCTGCTGCCGCAACATCGCGCGGATTGCGTTGAACACGAGCGACGAACGCAGCAGGAATGGTTTCGCCTAAAACTTCGATATGGCCGACATCCGAAGGAGGGGTGAACCAGAATTCGGGTGCCGGTTTCGGTGGCCCTTGCTGCGCGATGCCATCCGCGAGTGCCCACAATTGCCCCACGGTCGTTGGTACGGTATCGCCTCGAAAACCGAAGCGTTGCTCGACGGCCAACGCGATGTCCATGCCATCCAGGCTATCAATACCGAGTTCCAAGAACGTCGTGGTCGCCAGAGAATCTTCAGCAGCAATCGGGCGTTTGAGTTTCTCGGAAAGTATCTCGGCTACGGCTCGTTTCGTCGTTGGTTTCACCCGCGAAACATCGAGTTGCTGTTCCTTCGGCGGTGGGGGAAATTCGTGCGTGCGCGACCCGAACAAGAAGTGATAAGGAACCCAGGTCGGCTTCTCTGGCTCGCCAGCGAGGTCCGCATTGAACCATGTTTGCAGCCAAGGGTTGATCGCTTCGCGTGTCGCTTCGGGCCTAAGATTTTGCGGAAATGCTTCGAGCGTGATCGTGACCTTGCGACGCGGTAGAAACAGAATGAGGTTGGCCAGGAATAAGCCGATCGACTTCAACATCAGCCAGATTAAAGAGGGCATGCGTGCGGGGGCATCGTCCGGTCGCTCCGCTTGCGCCCAGGAAAACATGCTGCCCCAGAGGCCGCGAGTACGCACCAGAACCACGGTGGTTTGCGGCACGGCAGCGAGTAGATCCGAGACGGCACGGGCGCCGCCCATCCGTTCGCGGCCATCGCGCATGAGTCGGCCACTCGGCCAAAGCAAGACGTTTTCGCCGGCTCGCAGTGCCTTTACCGCCTCGGCCAGGGCTTCTTCCGCGCGTTGCCTGGCTTCGGTACTTGCTCGTTCCAAGTCCGGGATTTTAATCGCATTCGTGAGCCAGCCAATCGGCGCGAGAACCGGATTCTGAAAGTTCGTTTCGAGAATCATCGGCCGCACGCGGAACCGTGCCCAGATATGGATCATCACGTTCGGCGGATCGCAAAATGCGGGGTGATTCGGTAGGAAGAGGTACGGCCCCGGTTGTTGCTGGACCGCTTCTCGCCCCTGCACCCGCACGGAGTACCGCAACCAGAGTATGAACTGGCCGATCCATAACATGAGCCAGCGGAGAGGTTGAAGCATAGGAAATCATGTTCAATGGTGAACGGAATTATATAAACGGTGAAAGTCATTTCGCCGAGAACGACATCGCACTAGAATTCTTTAACATTCCTGAAGCCAAGCTATCCCGAGGAACTCCTAATGGCATCCCCCGCGTTCATCGTCGGCTGTGGTTATCTCGGCTCGCGCGTCGCAACTGCATGGCGTGATTCTGGCCGGACCGTCTTCGCGCTGACGCGCTCACGCCCCGAACCATTGCGAGCGATGGGCATCGAACCGATCATCGGCGATGTCATGAAACCCGAAACACTTGCGGTACTACCTCACGCTTCTACTGTTTTATATGCCGTGGGTATGGATCGCACGAGCGGCTACAGCATGCGCGAAGTCTACTTGCAAGGCTTGGAAAATGTGCTGAAAACATTGCCCAATTGCGAGCGGTTCATCTCCATCAGCAGTACGAGCGTATACGGGCAAACGCAGGGTGAACTTGTAGATGAAGCTTCCGCGACGCAACCGATCGAGGAATCCGGTTCCGTAGTTCTGGCCGCTGAGGAATTACTGAAACGCTATGTGCCCCACGCAACTATTCTGCGATTTGCGGGCATCTACGGCCCAAACCGGCTCCTGCGACGCAACCCGATTTTGAACGCGCAACCGCTTGTCGGCGATGCGGAAAAATGGCTCAATCTCATTCATGTGGAAGATGGCGTACGCGCGGTTCTTGCTGCGGAAGCCGCAGCTGCTCAAGGTTCGACTTTCAACATCGCCGATGATACTCCCGTTTGGCGCAGAGACTTCTATACGCGTTTGGCGCAGCAGCTGAATGCCCCACCGGCATTGTTCGAGCCGCACCCGCCAGGGCATGTTGCAAAACCCGAAGCGAATCGCCGCGTGAACAATGCGAAGGCGAGGGCGGAACTCGGGTTCGCACCGCAATTCCCCAGTTACATCGAGGGGTTGCAACATGCCGTGAATGCGAGCGTTCAGGAAAACTGAAATCGTTTTCGACAGTTCTTGCCGATACCTGCCCATGTGCATTGCGCAACCGCTACAAACCGCAGAGGAATTCCGATTCCTCACGAAGTTCCGTTTGAGTCGCCTAGGGAATCCACGCACTTCGTTCTAGAATTCAACAAGATTTCTTACGTTCATTCCCGAGGTGCATCATGCCTCGTTACTGGCCCCATATCCTCATTGCTGCTTGCACGCTTTTCGGCAGCGTGAGTTGTCGGCATTGGCGCTGTTGCAACCGAGATCGTTACGACATTCCCTCTCCACGCAATCCCGGCGGACTTTCTGAACCCGTGCTGCCGGGCGTGATTCCTCCGCGCGATACGATTCCACCCGCGAGCGTACCGACAACACCAAACCGCGGAGGCGGCGGCTTCGACGATATTTCGCCGTTGCCTTCGCCCGATTTCTCGATCCCGCGTCGAGATACCTTCAGCCCTGGCCCTATTCTTCAACCAGCACCCCTTCCCCAACAGCAGATGCCTTGGCTACTGCCTCCGCTCCCGCCGAGCATCGCAGATTCCCCGCAGCCTACCCCACAGATCGTGCCCCCGACCCGCACGGAATACACACCGAAAGGTCTGCCAACACCGGATCGACTGGTATTCGGCGAACCGATCGCTCCTCGGATTTCAAATGATCTGCCCAATGAACCGAAGCCGATCCCCGATGCGATCATGCCGATTCCCGATCTTCCTGCGCCACCGAAAACGACCATTCCGAATGAGTCGAAGAAGGAAATCCTGCTCCCGGATCAACCCATAGTCAAGCCTGGTCCACAACTGATAGCACCGCCCGCCGCAGATTCTGGCACGGGGTTGCCGAACTTCGCGCTCGCATTGGAAAGCGGAACCGAACGTATTTACGCTGGCCGAAAACCCGCAATTGAAGGCCTCGACTGGTTGCAGAAGCAGAAGTTCCGCACGGTGGTTTACCTGCATACGCCGAATCAAGACATCAAGCCGACACGCGATCTTGTGGAGAAACGCGGGATGCAATTCATCGGTATTCCGATGAGTCCGGGCAACTTCGGCGAAGCAATGCGAACACTTTCGCCTATCTTGAAAGCACGCATGAATCGCTCGATGTATGTCTTCGATGATGATGGCGTTCGCACGGGCAGCGCGTTCTACTGGTACTTCCGCACCAGCGAATCGCTGAGCAACGACCAAGCCCGTGCCCGAGCTACAGCACTGGGCCTCCGCGATTCCACCGATTCCACCGAGCAGAAACTCTACTGGCTTGCGATTCAGAATCTGCTCGCCAAGCAAGATTAAACTGCCCTCTCGTGAGCGCACCATGCCACCCGCAAAGCTCCCACTGGTTCCGTTGCACCTTCTCCAACCGCACGTCCTCGCGGATTGCTTCGCACTTTTGATTGAGAAATCGCCCGGCACTACCCGCGATGGCAAACCTTTCTTTTCTTGCAAGTTCCAGAACAAACAACGCACGCTCTCCGCGATGATCTGGGCCGATCATTCGCTCTTCGCTTCGGCAGAAGCATGGTCTCTCGGTGGCTACTTCAAGCTCCGTGGCATCTTTACGTTGAGCGAACGCTATGGCCCGCAAATCGAACTGCAGCAAGCGTGCGAAGCGACCGATGCCGATCGCGCGGATGGCTTCCGTGAAGCCGATTTCATCATCTGCTCGCGCTTCGATCCCGAAACGATGTTCACCGAACTTCGGCAACTCGTCGAAACGGAAATCACGGATTTACCGCTCCGCGCGCTGATCCTGAAAGTGCTGGACGATCACGCCACATCGCTGAAGAAACTCCCCGCCCACGAGAAACGCTTCTACGCATTCCCCGGCGGCTGGCTCGAACATACGCTCTCGGTGTTCCGCAGTTGCATGATGCTGACCGACTATTACTTGAAGCGCTATGATGACCGCGAGCGACCCCTGAATCGCGATCTCGTTCTGGCCGGTGCCGCGCTACACGATGTGGGCCGCGCCTTGCAATGGAAGGTGCCGACAGTGCCGGGACAACCGGTGGAACTCACAGTGCCCGGCGGATTGTTCGGGCACATTGCCTTGGCCCGCGATGTCGTGCGCGATGCTGCCCGCGAGATTACCGACTTGAACCCGGAACTGCTGCAACTGCTCGAACACATCATTTATGCTCATCTGGAATTGCCGGCGTGGGGTTCGCCGAAGCTTCCCGCGATTCCTGAAGTGCTGGTTCTGCACCATGCCGATGACCTCGATGCCAAGCTCGAAATGTACCTGCGGAGTTTGCAAAACGATGTTTCTGAGGGCGATTTTACAAATTACGACCCCACGTTGGGCAAGCTATTACTGAAGAAACGCAGCGTTTGAAAGGCTTCACACAGTTTTTTGCAAGTACCACTTTAGTTTGCGCGTTGGCTCTTCTATAATCGGTAATCTCCTTCATGGAACGGTTGGGTGCGCGAGTCTTCCTCGGCGATCATCTTCATGAACGACGAACGAATCCGCAGCATTCAACCCCCGAAACTCCCCACCCGGCCGCCTCGCCGATTCGATGGAGTGTCGCCTTATGTCTTTGCCCTTGCCCGGAATGGACCCCTACCTCGAACAGCCAACACTCTGGCCGATTTTTCGTCGCCATCTGATGGCATCGCTCCGCGATATGATTCTGCCTGGCCTCGGCCTCGAGTATCGCGGCCACGAGAAATCACGGAATTTCGTTTCGGATTTCATCCTCTTTACGACCATCGAACGCCACGGCCACGAAGAAGAGTTCTTGGAAATTCGCTCCCGCATCAGCCGTAAATTGATTGCGCTTATTGATGTCACGTCTATTGCGACGCGCACGACCACCGCCGGGCGCGAAGCGTATCTAGAAACGCGCCGCGCCACACTCGATGAACATGCCGCTTATGTCGAAATCGATCTGATTACCCAGGGAAAGCCGATTCTCGATTTTGATCGATCAGGGCTACCGCAACACGATCACACCATTACGGTGACGCGCGCTGCCACGCCCGATCGCTACGAGATTTACACTTCAGGAATTCGCAAGCGATTGCCCAAGTTCAAGCTTCCGCTCGCGGCCGATGACCGCGATATGGTCCTCGATCTGCAGGCGATCTTTGCGAATGCGTATGCCGCCGGGGCCTTTGAATTGCTAGTGAACTATCAACAGGATCTCCCTGCCGAGGTGAAACTGAGTATTGCGGACCGCGATTGGGTGTTGGAACAAGTCCGCCAAAATTCGGGAATGTAAGGTCGAGTTTCTTGGCAAGCGGGGAGCGTTAGCTCCCTGTTTCTTCCTGAAAATTCGATCAAAAGAAACAGGGAGCTGACGCTCCCCGCTCGCCCCGGAAGCCCAACAGTCGGTCACATTACTTCGGCTTCTGTTGCAGCAGATACGCCATTAAGTGAAAGTACTCCGCTTCGGAAATCAGCGTGTCGATGTTCGCGGGC
>Ga0105045_10006235_pt1 | contig 10546 bp, 12 predicted proteins | sample MAT02_FD_78089 | JGI IMG/M metagenome (GOLD analysis project Ga0105045, IMG submission 78089) | Freshwater microbial communities from Lake Fryxell liftoff mats and glacier meltwater in Antarctica - MAT-02 (megahit assembly) | ecosystem: Environmental > Aquatic > Freshwater > Ice > Liftoff... | reverse complement strand
TTGCAGCCCAGGGAACCGGCTCACCACATGAAAAGTTTGGTGCGGCGGCTTTCCCTCGACCCGGAGCAGATGCGCAAATGTTCGCGGACCTCCGTTGTTCACGCCGTCATCATCAACCAAGTAGAGCGCACCGTCGCTGCCCCAAGCGTGCCAGTGCATGTCGGATGCCGATCCAGCCACTTTGTGCGCCGGGCCCGTCCACTCCAAGCGGTCAATCAACTTGCTCCGAGGATACATCAAGACACGAGGATTCAAGGACTTTTCGAGGTCTAGGTTGTTTTGCATAGTGGGGTCATTGAGAGCCTGAATCGTTTCTCAAAAGTCGTCTCTACATGATTGTTCAAAGCTTCGTCGCGGCCAATTAATTCCCGCGCGGAGAAGTGCGGTTTTGAAACTTGGCCACCACGCGATGCAGGTCATCCAACACGGAGTAGAGGCAGGGAATCAGGATGAGTGTGATGAGCGTTGCGAAGATCAGCCCAAACACGATGGCTTGAGCCATCGGTGCGAGGAATTGTTCTTGGCCTGAACTAAAAAACGCAATGCTTGCGAGACCGACTACGGTGGTGGCCGACGTTAGAAACACTGGACGAAAGCGTGTGCTAGCACTTTGGAGGATAGATCGCCACCTCACCATGGGCGTCAACACAAGGGGTTGGCTGCGGCTTTGAGATTGAGGTGCCCCAGCAGCTTGGCGGCGGTACTGGTTGATGAAATCCACAAAAACCACCGAGTTATTTACGACAATCCCAGCCAGCGCGACTGTGCCCATAATGGACATCAGACCCATCGGCTCGCCCATCAGCAGCAAGCCGAGAATCACCCCGACGATTCCAAAGGGAATCACAGACATAATCACGACGGGTTGTAGGAAGGAATTGGAGATGATGGCCAGTAGGGCATAGATGAGGAGCATGGCAATGATGGCTGAAAACTGCATGCTCGCGACGCTGCGATCGGAGTCCTCGTTCTCTCCGCTCAAGTTGGCTTTGACATTGGGATGGTCTTTCAAAATCTCGGGAACCCACACGGCGATGAGTTTGTTGACCTGAGCCGAGGTCGTAAGTTGGCTCTCAACATCAGCCGAAACAGTAAGCACGCGTTCTTGATTGGTGCGCTTCACCCGGGAAATTCCGGTCGTGCTTTCCACTGTGGCAACCGATGAGATATCCACCGGATTTCCCTCGCGGTTGATCAATCTCATACCCATGAGAAATTCCGGATCCTGACGGTAACGCTCCGCAGCTTTCACGCGGAGGACCACCTCCTCATTTCCCCATCGCATGCGATCTGCTTCCAACCCAAAGAAACCGCCCTGCAACGCCCTCGCGACAGTCGTCGCATCCAACCCGGCTTGAGCTGCCCGTGTCTCATCAACCTTGACGCGAAATTCGGTTTTCCCGCGTGGAAAATCATTATCCACATTATAGACCCCCGCCACGGCTTCCAAACGCGACTCAAACTGATCAGCCACGGCCAAAAGTTCCGTAAAATCTGGGCCACTGAGTTCCACATTCACGGCTCGTCCCACCGGAGGTCCTCCCTCTTCCACTTGGATGGTGAGGCTCACAAACTCGGGAAATTCTGAAAGAATCCGCCGCAGCGTTCGCGCAATTTCTGAGGGTTTGCGGCAGGCCGGGTTTTGCTCATCAATATCCACGGTGACCAGAGCCAGATTCGTGCCGTATTCAAGGAACTGATTCGTGGGGTCAAATCGTGCACCCACACGCGTCACCAGCGCCAGCAAGTCATCCTTAGGCAAGACCTCCGCAATGCGTTTTTCCAAACGCGCCACGGCATCACCAGTCTGGTCGAGACTGAAATCCGATGGCAACTCGGCTTTGACAAAAATCGTGTCCGCAAAGTCCGTCGCGAACAGTTTGAATGGCACAAGCCCAACAGCCACCATTCCAAAAACTCCCACCAACAGCGCCAGAAAGGCTCCCACCGAAAAATAGCGATACCGTAGTGCCAGATTGAGCAGATGTCGGTAAATGGAAACTATTGTCGCTAGGCCACCATCAACGCTATCGCGCATGTCGCGATAGGTGACCGCCACCGCTCTGGAAAATTTGCCGAGACCCTTGGCGGGAGGAAGTTCGCGGAGTTCCTTGGCGGTTTTTCCTCGCCTCACGAAGTCTGCAATATGACTGGGCAAAACCAAGAAGGCTTGGATTAGCGAAAAAACCAATGCGGAAATCACCACGATGGGAACAATCATCAGAAATTTGCCAATGATGCCCTCTGCCCAAATCAGCGGCAGAAATGCGGCCACTGTGGTAGCCACGCTCCCAACAACCGGCCAGATTACCTCCTGAGACCCTCGGATGGCTGCGTCCTTTGGCGAAAGCCCGGCTTGGAGATGCCGATAACAATTTTCCGCCATCACAATGGCATCATCCACAACCATGCCCAATGCCATGATCATTGCAAAAAGCGAGAGGAGATTGATCGTGAAGCCTCCAATATAAAGAACAAGCAACGCCCCTGCGAAGGAGACCGGGATACCAATCGCCACCAGAATGGCCAGACGCCAGTTGAGCATCAGCACTAAAAGAATGGTCACCAACAGCAAGGCTTGAAGCCCGCTCTGCACAACGGTGTTGATGCGCACTTTGATGAATCGCGTCGAGTCGCTCAGGACTCGTGTCTCGATCTCGGGTGGCAGAAGTTTCGCTTCTTCCTCAAAAACCCGCCGGCACTGGCCGACAGTCAAAATAGCATCGGCACCCTTTTTTTTCACAATCGTGAAAGTGATGGCCGGACGCATGTCCGCTCTGCCGAAAGTTCGGGGCTCCTCGCTGGTGTCCCGAAAGGTGGCCACATCCCTCAGAAGAATCATCTTGCCGTCCGAAGTTTGAACCGGCACCTCCGCGAGTTCTTCGGGCGAACGAATCTCCCCAATCAACCGCACCAAACGCTGTCCTCCCTCCCCATCCAAACGTCCGCCCACCGTATTCACGTTTTTGCGTCGAATAGCCTCCGTCACCTGATCCAAGGACACCTTAGCCAACTCCAGTTTGTAAGGATCCACTTCCACCCAGACCTCCCGGCGGTCCAACCCGTCAACTAACACATTGGAAACGCCTGGGATGATCCGAAGTTGCCGCTTGATGCGATCAAGCTCTTCGCGGAGTTCCATGGGATCATACCCCAGCGGATGGGAGACGGTAAACGTGATCAGCGGCAGCGGGATATCAAACTCCTCAATGATCGGCGGCTCGATGGTTGCCGGCAATCGGCTCCTCGCTTTGTCAACAGCCTGGCGCACCTCATTCAGCGGCGGATCGAGGTCGGTTACCGAGGCATCCAACTCAATGAAAATATTAGAGAAGTTATCCTCCGAAATGGAGCGGATTTTTTTGACCCCACGAACCCCAGCCAGCTCTTCCTCGATCGGAACCGTGATCGTGCGCTCAATCTCTTCCGCCGCACTAGTTGTGGGATCTAAGGTGGTGACTTGGATGAAGTTTGTGGAGACATCGGGAAAAAGATCCAGTTTCAGCCGGGTCGTAGCGGTTAGAAATCCCGCGACCAGAAGCACAACGACAAGCAGGTTGACCGCAACCCGATTTTCAACACTCCAGCGTGGCAGGTTCATCGAATAAAAATCCGGTCACCCGCTTTTAAGCCCTCAAGAACTGGATACTGCCCATCAATTTCCGGCCCTACCGTGATTCTCGTGGAAACCGGCTTGGCATCCCCTACGTCCACGAGCACTTCGGCGTCCCTCCCAGAAAACCGAACCGCCGCCGCAGGGGCCACTGGCCCATTCGGGAAACTTTCCACCTCCACCTCGACCACGCCTTGCAAACCTCCTGCCATCGCCCCCCCGGCATTATCCACCACCGCCTCCACTTGGAACATCTTGGTGACCGGATCCGCTGAGCGACTCACATAATCAACCTTGGCTACCGCTTTCTCGCGCCCTCCGGAGAGAAGCCTTACCTCCACCTCACGGCCCGGTGAAAACGCCGCAAGGTCATTTCCCGCCACCATCAATTTCACCCGCAATCGCTCGACATCCACCAAATGTACAACGGGCTCATTCACATTCACAGCATCACCCTCATCAACCAATCGTTGATTCACGACCCCATGAAAGGGAGCTTTCACGATGTGCCGCTCCCAAGTGTCTTTCGCCTCATCGAGTTGAGCCTTTGTGATTTTTGCCGCCGACAAGACGGCCGCGTATTGCGTTTGTGAAACCACGTTGGACTTCTGTAACCGCTCGGTCTCCCCCAACAGCCGCATCGCCTCCTCATGCCTCGCCTGAGTGAGCTCCCATGCGATCTGCGCACGACGATCCTCGACCTTCACTAGCGTCTCGCCCTTGGAAACCACCTGCCCTGCCTCTACCAAGGTCTCGGTCACCCGGCCAGCCACTTCCGAAGGCACCGCAGCCTGCTTCCATGGCACCAACTCCGCAGCATATCGCTTCACGCGCACCAAGGGCATCTCAACAATTTCCACGGAAAGAGGCTCTGGCGGCTTCAGCTCCGCCCGCTCCTGCTCAAAACGCTGACGCTCCGAAACCCCGCTCAAATACCGCCCCGCAGCTACCAGAACAAAAACCACAAAAATCAGAATGGCCGTGAATCCCAAAATCACCCGCTTGGTGCGCCGCGTAAGTAACATAATTTATTAATCCCATTAATAAAACCGCTCCTCTCTCTTTGCAAGGACGCAGCCACTATCGTGCTGAGGCGCGCAGCCGCATCAAAATCCCACGCCATCGAGTTCGCCGCACCATTCACCGTCCGCGAAATCACGCGCCCGAGATTGTCATAGGTAAATCCCAACGTCGCATTCCCGAGCCCGCTGTTGGAAATACTCTCGATCTCCCCTCGCCCATTGACCGCACCAGCAAAGGCACTCGTGGTGTAGGGCTTGTTGTTATTAATCTGGCCGTTGGAGTTCAGCAAAAGACTAAGTTAACCGCTATTTTCCAGAACTGACTTTCTTCTTTTTCCTCAGATTTTATCAAGATTTGCACACTTACCCCTAGTTCCCCTCCGGCATATTTTTGCAAAAACGCAGGAATTTCGCCATTTCCACCCCCCACCAGCCCAAACGCTTTTCCCCATCCAATGTGGTAGGCAGCGCAACCCCCGAAGCCTCCACCACGCGCCGCACCCAAGGCTTGACCTCCGGCGAAGACTTTGCTTGAATTGGCTCATTCATCTGAATAAGACTTCAAAGTCATACCGAAGATTGTGGACGAATTCAACCCAAAATCCACATAAAACTGTCAGCGAACCAACCAAACCACAGTTTAGTGTGACTAAACAACGTTCGCAAAACCAAAAAACAACGATACTACCATGAACTGGAACAACAAAGAAGAAATCAGCAAGTTAGCAAGCGTCGGCCCCGAAGCGCTTGTTGACGTCTGTGGGATGATTAAATATACAGCCGATTGCATCATCCGTGAACGCGAACGACTGGCTTCAATATTCGAGTCAGAATCCGATCCATCCAAGATTGCAGCAGCTATACGGGATAACTCAAAGGATGCAGAACACTTCATATTCAAATATCCTGGCAAGTAAGAACTTCAGTCCAAACGAATTTCCTTTTGCCATCCGAAAGAACGATTAAACTCTTGACGTATGCTCCAGGTTTTGTAGGCATGGACTCTGAGCATGGCCGCTTATTTTTAGTAGTAGCTAACTTCTTCATATACAGTAGTGGACATACATTCCGAACTCACCACTCAACGGCAGTTGACGCCCTGAATGAAAACTATAAAATGCGAACCAAGCGATCCACCAAACAGCCGTCCCTTCGGGACTTCTGTCACGATTCCTGCTGACGCAGGAAGTCACGCCAGAAGCAAGCGGCTGCTCGTGATCACGGACGTTAGCTGAAGAAAATGAAGCCCCACTTCCAACGCATCATTGATACGGTCGAACCGCTTGAGGATTCGATCTATGGCGCAAAGTATCGATGCGCTCTGACATTGAAGGATGGAACGGAGCTGCCCTGCGCAATTTTGCAGTCGAAGAGCAAATTAGTGGATTTGGCCAAGCGAAGAATCAAAGAGGAACAGAGTGGGAAGGGGTGCATAGGTGGCGCAGACCCATACGGGCAGATCGTTTCGGTTTTTGTCACCGGCGGGAACAGAATCAACGACTACGATGTAGTGGATGCCGCGCCATCCCGGTTTGCACCTCCACTCGCACTTCTCAAGCAGATTCACGGGGAAACCACCATGGCGTGGACAGGATGGGTTTTCGAGATGAACGACGGAAGGATGTTTCCCTATGGTTCCAGCTTCTCGATGGAGTTCTTCCAACTTCCAGACGGATACAGCTTTAGTGATATCGCCAAGGTTCACAATCACAGCTTCCTTTCTGCTGCTGGCGAGCTTCGGACATTGGAGCAAGGCGGAATGCCCCCAGATGACTACGACCGAGACAACCTTTTCCACGAGAGAGTTTACTTCACCTGCGCAATCGAAGACAGCTAACAAGCCGTGGATGGCAACCCCCACTAGCCCTTCTGTTTTCGATGATCACACCTATTTTCAACCCTAACCCCGCGATCAACGCTGGCTCTCGCTAGTGGGGTTGCCATCACTCAAGCGTTCGGAAAAAAAAATGGGATCAACCAATCTCACAGATAAAGAGCAAAAAATTGTTGGCTCATGCTTACGCGCGGCAGCCGATGGTCCTTTCTTTCCGGATTGGGAGTTCCAAACCCTCTTTGGCCTTACGCGTCCAGAAGTAAAGGCGATCGCGGATCGATACCCGGATGTAGACGAAGAGGATGATGAGCCGGCTGGAAACGACGATTCTTGGTTGGCGATCAACAACACCTTTGCAAACCTATTAGGATACCCGCACAGACAGGAGCCCACTTGGAGCTCTTGGATTGATGTTTCGCCCGCCGAGGTTGAACAGATTTTTAAAAAATGGAGACACTGAAGGCCGAACCAGTTCGTGCAGCCAAGGCAGCAAAGCTGCCTGGCTGACGAAGGACGTTCGCTAGAAAATGGATACCATACTTGAATCCTTGTGGCGGACAGGTCAGAAGCCTTTCCACAGCGAGACGATCTTTCCGTCGAAGGACGTCTTCGTGAGGGATGCGATAGTGGCCATTTCCAGCGCACTGAACCACATCGAGAGCTATTATCCGTCGAACAGACTTTTCGCTTTCGATGATTGGCACGAGCACGATGGCTTCGTCACACCTGCCAAGCCGACTTGCTTGAAGGAGCTTCGGGAGCAGATCATGACTCCGGACTCATACGTGAGGAGCCTCTCAGACGACACTTCGGTATATCGAGCGATTTACCCTGTTTCTCTGGATTTCGTTTTACGCTACGGCGTTGGGGATGATGATTCGTTGGAGGTAGCCGACCGAGATGTTCAGTGGTCTTTTACAGGATACGGGAATGGCATTGCAGAGCTTCAGAAGCGATGGCAGTGTTTCGGTCTGACGGCTGAAGTGTCGTCCGAGTTTTTCGACAAGCGCTATGCCGGCTAAAGAATCAAAGAAGCGAACAAGACGAGACACAGCAACCACCACTAGCCGTCCTGTCAGCAACATCACCCGTAATATGAACTTTTTCCCCCGTCTGAACGTGCCCCCGCTAGTGGCGGCGCGTGCTCTTCGACGTTAGCCGAAGAATGAGAGCGCTCCGCCAGACATGAATGCGATTGGTCTTCTACTTTGCGCGGGTGGCGGATTCTTTATTCTCGCGAATCTCGCCTGCCTCGTTTATCGCCGCTCATTGGTTCCACCGTTGGGCGGCATTCTGTTTGTCGCTGGATTGCTTTTCCTGCCGGAGTGGCGGCATCTTTGGTGGATCGGGCTGATCATTGATGTGGGCTTTTGGATGATGCTTTTCGCTATCCCAGACCTGATTTCACAGTATCGGCGTTCATCATCATCGCGCCTTCACCTAGCGCTTTACGGAACATTTGACGGTCTTGAGGTGCGCCTCAAGTTATTCCGACCTGACTATTATGAGATCAGACTCTCTCGTCTCACTCCACCCACCGAACCGGGTTGGCAGTCTCGTGGTTCGCTCGGCACTTGGTCGTGCCGAGGGCAGAGCACCGAGCTGATTTCACACACCGATAAGCCAGAGAGTCCAGCTAGAGCAGTTTTGACGCTCTCTCCCGATCACGACCACTATGAGGTTACTGAATCCACCTTCATTGCTCCCGCTGGGTTCACTGCTCCCGAGTATCCACCAATTCATTTCCAGTTCAAGGCTACCACCAAATCCAGCGGCTAACAAGACGCGCCAGAGCAACCCCTACCAGCCGCCCAGTTTCGATGATTTCCCGTAGCTCCAACCTTCACCCCGCGTCCAAAGTTCGCCCCCGCTGGTAGGGGTGCCAGCGCTATTACGTTAGGAAGAAATGAAAGAGATTGAGAACATCATCGGCAAAGAGTTCGAATCGCCAATCTCAGGCGAGTGTTACGCCTTTGACACGCTATTTGACGGGTCGTATCCCGCCGACTTTTCGGTAGATCGATTCGGTATACCATTTGCGGGTGATTCGTCGGGGAACCTATTTACCCAGCGGAATGACAAGAAGGTTTACTTCTGGGACCACGAGATTGATGAGATCTTGATGATCGCAGCTTCATTCGACGAACTTTACGCAGGGGTTGTAGAACCAGCCTCAATCGAACTTCAGGAAGGTCAGGTTAAGTCGGTATGGATCGATCCGGAGTTTGCGAAGCAATTAGGAATCGAAGTTCCCTCTGACGGATGGAAGAAGAAAGAATCCTAACAAGTCGAGACACGCAACCGCCACTAGCTGCCCTGTTGACATGATTTACCGTAACTACAACCCTAACCCCGCGTCCGACGCTCGCCCCCGCTAGTGGTGGCGCGTGCTCTTTGACGTTGGGCGAAATAATATGACCGCAGACGAAGCCATCCAAGACATCGGCGGAAGGATGTATGATCCGCCCCTCGTCGGCATTCGCTATCAGCAGGACTACCCCGATCTAGAGAATCCGCTTCACGTCATTTTCTTACTTTGCGACTGCGACATCGAGATTCAAATGAATGGACTTTTGGGATTCCTCGAGAATAGCACTGGTGAGCATTTGCAAGCCACTATTAATGCTCTCTCTGGGATCGGAGCCAACCATGCGGCGGAGGATTTACGAAGGATTTCTGACTGCATGTCGCGGCATGGGATTACTTGGGCGGGATTGCGAGCCGACCTTGAGGATTCCAAGGAGTTCGAGATCACCACATTCGCCAAGACACATGGAGATAGATTGAGGCCATTCACCGAAGAACTCAGAAGTATTGCTCCAGTGTTTGTCATCTTCGCTCATTCGTCTGGAGATCCTGTTTACGATCTTCTTTGTGCGTATATTGAGCCTCGAATGGAGCATCTAGCCGAGATAACCGCAAATGAAGAAGCCCAACAAGACGCTCCATCCAACGGCGGGTAACGCTCCAGTTTGAATTCGGGCTTCCATTCCTGCCGTGGATGAGCTAGACGTTCGTTGAAGAAATGAAACCCGCAGCAGCAATCCTTCTCGTCTCGCTCGCGGTTCTTATTCCCGGTTGCGACAAGCCGCCAGCTCCGCCGATGAGTGATCCAGATTCCGAACCCGAAGAACTCACGATCGAGACCGATGAGGGAACGGTCGTGGGGCACACGACTGACGTGGAGGACTTTCCTCAGAAGGTCGTTACCGTTAATGCCGCAGAGTCCCGCCAATTCGCGGCATGGGCAACGGAAGCCAAGGCTTTCCTGAGCGCCTACGGAACACCACAATCCGAGAACGAACTGAAGCAATATGATGAAACGTTCAAGGCATGGCAGGATTCCACCCGGAAGAAGCACTCAGATCAGGATGTCATCAACGCTCTCGGTGCCTACCTTGGACAGCGTATGGTTCAGGACTTCGACATGGAATGGGTGATGGTCACAGACCAGTATGGCCAGGACTACGCGGTTCGACACAAGACCTCGGAATTGATGAGTTTCCCTTTCTCAAGCGTGATGAAGCGGATTGAGGACAAGGAACATGATTTTGTTCATGGGGTGTATCACGTCCTCAAGCATGAGGTTGAGAACGGCGAGTGGAAGCAACGAGCCAGCAGCGAACAAGACGGTGCTGGACAACCGGCTACCCGCCCCGAGTCGAAATGACCCTCTTTACTACAATTCTCAACCCTGTTGCGGAGTGGCGCTCCCGGTAGCAGGTGCCACACCTTGACGTTCAGAAAAATATCAAGCCGCTTAATCACAACATCGCACTGTAAAATAATACTATGACATTTACGCCTGAAACAATGGGCATTTTTGGGGTAATCTTATTTGTAGGTTACTTCGTATTCTGCATCGGAATTCTCATTTATGTGCTTATTCTCCTATCTCGCTTTGTTAAAGCGCATGAGCAGATATCAAGACACATGTATGAGATGACGTGTGACTTCAAATCCCTTTCCAAGAACCTTATCAACCGAGATCAAAAATAAATCCGAACCATGCGATCCACCAAACAGCCGTCCCTTCGGGACTTCTGTCACGATTCCTGCTGGCGCAGGAAGTCGCGC
>Ga0105045_10006234_pt1 | contig 10547 bp, 2 predicted proteins | sample MAT02_FD_78089 | JGI IMG/M metagenome (GOLD analysis project Ga0105045, IMG submission 78089) | Freshwater microbial communities from Lake Fryxell liftoff mats and glacier meltwater in Antarctica - MAT-02 (megahit assembly) | ecosystem: Environmental > Aquatic > Freshwater > Ice > Liftoff... | reverse complement strand
GCCCCAAACCCCACACGCAATGCAATTGAGAAACAGTCGTTGCTTTTGGTTTTTGCAAATTGGAGATGAAGATGTCACTGTTGCCGCGACTAGCAAGCTCCCACTGCGCCTCAAGCCGAACACGTCGATCAGCGTGATTCAATAGATCTCCTAATTGGGTGACAACGCGCGACTTCATTCCGTCGCGAAGCAAAGCCTGTGTGCTCTTAACCACGTTGCTTGCCTGTGCCTCTTTATCCGCGAATCGATAGATACGACCTTTGTTTTCACCGTCCCACCCGTTGACCCAGTCGCTAACAAACATTCCGCCATCGGGCCCGAAGTCGACGTCGGTTGCGAGAATGTTCCACACAAATTGTTCGTTGCTCTTCAATTCAAAGAAAGCACCCTTCGGATCGACCTTCACCATGCGTATTCCGCTATTGGATGACTGCCCTCTAAAATCGCAAAGAAAAAAAGCATTGGCATAAAGATCGGGAGTGGCTTTAGGAGCGGTAAAACCTGTTCCCGGATAACAGACCAAACCCGATGGGCCATCTGCAATGTTTGCAATTGGCGGCACAATGTACACCGGCGAATCCTCGCTGAATGGGTACCAAATTTTTTCTCGATTGAATGGCCCTCGATCGGATATGTACTGGTACATCATTCGCCAGCCAGTATCGCCTCCACGAACGACAAAAACCCAACGAGCTTTGTCGCCAGAGTCCGAGTTGTTGTCGCCTGTGAAGAGATTTCCAAAATCATCAAAAGCGAGTTCTTGAGGGTTGCGAAGTCCGCTCGCTACCACTTCTAGTTTTGACCCGTCCAGTTCGCATCGAAAAACGGCACCACTTTCCGGATTAGCGATCAGACCGTTCGGCGTTTCGACATGGTAACCACGATCACCAATTGAAAAGTAGAGTCTTCCGTCCGGCCCAAGGATGAGTCCATGCATGTCGTGGCCACGAAAAGCGACGCGCACACCAAAACCATCTGCAAGCACGATGCGTTCGTCGGCCACGCCGTTACCATCTTTGTCAACGAGCGCCCAAAGCTTTGGAATGTTGGTATAGTAGATTCGATCGCCACGAACCAAGACACCTGCCCCGGTTCCTTCTTCGATACCATTGAAACCGGACGCAAAAACTGTTGTTTTGTCGGCTTGATTGTCCCCGTCGGTGTCGACTAGTATTCGAATCAAATCATCGTACTGTTCATACTCTCCAGCCTTGTCGCCAAGCAGTTCCCGATGATAACGAATACGGTCGGCGACTGTTTCGGCGGCCAAGTCAGCAGACAGCCATTTTTCATCGTGTCCGCGATTGTCTGTGACTCCTTTGTTTTGTCTGTATGATTCGCAAACCACAACGCGACCTCGATGGTCAATCGTAAAAGCAACCGGATTACCCACCAACGGTTCGGCCGCAAAAAGTTCGCATGAAAAACCAAGCGGCTTTTTGAATGAACCGATAGCTGTCGCGCCTTCGGCAGACTTCTGTGCCAGTTGAGGTACTTCTGGACTCGTCTTCTTCAAAGAATCATCGGCATAAAGAGACGCGACGAATGAAAACGGTAATGTGAGTGCAAAAAACGAAGTGGTCAATTTCCAGTGGAGGAGGTCCAAGAGAGCCATGAGTGTACAAATTCGCTTGAGAATTGAGAGAAACATGTTCTTTGTTCTAGTTTTAAAGAATTGAAATCTATCCAGCGAGTGTTGCTAGCAGTACGTGTTGCCTAGCAGCCTCGCCGAATTATCGTCGGGTGTCGCAGAAAGCGATACCTTCGATGATAAATAATCTTCCCAGCTTTTTCGCCCTAAAGTGGTAATCATGGCGACTAAGCTTGGTTCCGATTTCGAGTAGTACCAAGACTAATCAGGGCACTTCAAATGAGGGTGCCCTTCGGTTGCAAACCCCACTAGTTTTAAGCTGGACAAAAACATCGAGAAAGACTGCCAAGCTCAGGTAACTCCGCGATAACTGAGTAATTCGCGAATCGTCCATACGCGTCGCTTCCGGCTGCTTTGGACGCCAACTTTTTCAAGGCCATTTAACGCGTCCGTTTCGACGAAACTCAAGGGCTCGATGTCGCAGGTCGGCCAATCGCGAATCTAATAGATATTTTCGTGCTAGAGTCGCTGATGCCAAGCTTGAACAGCGCGAAGGAGAGACGCTGGAGTTCGGCGGTGCTTGTTCAAACCACGGCTGAATCCCCGATCGGCACACCACTGTCTACACCGCGTCACACTTGCCAAACCAATTGAGCGCATATGTCTCAGCGCTCGCCTGTCAAGATTTTCGAGAGTAGGCTGCGTAATAGGCATGTCCATCCCGACAGCCGATCGGAAAATTGGTTCGCCCGAATCGAAGGGTTAGAAACAGAGTTTGTTAGAAACGAGAGAGGCGACAAGCGAAGTCGAGGTTTCGAACGATTAAACTCGGCTAGAAATTTGGATTGAAACTGTCTTGGCGGGCGACTGGCTTTTGTCGCCGTCAGCCCATCTTGCTTAATGATAAGCCAAAATGACTCTGCCGACGTCGAGCTCCAAGTAGCCATGCCCCCTACCAACCTATGCGGTCCAGACCAAAGTGCTCCACCTAAAAGGAAGCTACTTTTTCAATATCCTTAACGAAAAGGATAACAGACCTCATTCGCTTCGACTGTTTCCTAAAAACTTGATCGCAGCGGGAAAAGTCTCTGATCCAATTAAGCAAAGAGTTCTGGAACAGCAAGCGCCTTGACCAGTTCGCGCGGTTGATTGAGGTGATTGTAAACGATGGTTTCTGGATCGATGCCGAAGGAATGATAGATCGAAGCCAGCAACTGCGCTGGGTGCAAGGGTGAATCAACAGGAGCACTTGCCGTTTTGTCGCTCTTTCCGTGCACGTAGCCCCGTTTGATGCCTGCCCCAGCAACCACTGCCGTGTAACAGTACGGCCAGTGATCTCGGCCGTCGTCCGTGTTGCCATTGCCACTAGTACTGACGCCGCGCTCAGGTGACCGCCCGAACTCACCAACGGCGACGACCAGAGTATCCTCAAGCATTCCGCGTTGATCGAGGTCCTCGATTAGAGTGGTCAAGCCTGCGTCGAGCATCGGCGCAGACTGATTTTTCATGCGTTTGGACAAATCGACGTGATGGTCCCACGAATGGTTATCACTGTTGGCAACCTTCGGCCAAATAACTTCGACGACACGAGTGCCAGCCTCGACCAGCCGACGCGCCAGCAAACAACTTTGGCCAAACGCGTTTCGGCCGTAGGCGTCGCGAAGTACTTCGGCTTCCTGGCTCAAGTCAAATGCTTCTCTCGCCTTGCCAGATACAACCAAAGAAAGCGCCTGCGAAAAATATTCATCCAGTTGTTGATCTTCGACTGCCGCATTAATGATGGGCATTTGAGCATTGATCAAATCACGCAAGGCCGCTCGGCGCTGCAATCGGACGGCAAAAACCTCGGGTCGAAGCTGCAAATCGCTAACATTGATTCGATCCATTTTGTTAACGTCTAAATCGTCTCCGTCTGGAAAGAGAGTGTATGGATCGTATGCCTTGCCAAGAAATCCTGCATAGCCGCCTTTGCCTACCACGTTCGATTCTTGAAGCGGTCTTGGTAGAGTAACGAATGGCAGCATCGGCTCGTCTGCTGGTCGCAAGCGAATAATGTTGGAACCAAAGTTAGGAAAGTCTTTGGGTGTCGGTGGCTCAAGTTGGCCCGACGGACTGACCTTGTCGGTCGTGTATCCGGTCATCATCTGATAAATGGCAGCCGTGTGATTGAAGAGGCCATTGGGCGTATAGCTCATCGACCGAATCATCGTAAAGCGATCGTTGATCGTGCTTAGACGAGGCAAATTTTCCGTGAACTGGATACCCGGTATTTTGGTCGAGATGTTAGTGAAAACACTTTTAACCTTGTCGGGAACATTTTCTTTGGGATCCCAAAGATCCAAATGGCTTGGTCCGCCTTGTAAATAGACCATAATCATGCGTTTCGCTTTGTTCCAGCCGGGAGCCTTTTTGCCTTCGCTTCCTTGAACGGACTGGAGCTTGATTAGATTCGCTAGGCTTAACCCAAGCATGCCCGAAGCGCCAACTCGAAGCACATCCCGCCGCGATACGTTAAGGTGACTATCACAAAGATCTTTGCCAGCACTACCAATCAATCGAAACATCGTATGAGCCCTTTAGTAAGTAGTTTTTGATCGCTCCGCGATCGTTACCATGGATTTGTTGTATCGAGGTTAGGAACAGTCCAGGTCTTTGGACTGTTTCCGGCTAGTGGTTGAACAAAAATGCTGGGCTGTTGATCAATGCCCAAGCGATATCCTCAGCGGCAGTCAGTCGCGACTGGAGGAATTGGGATTCACTCTCTTTGACGTCACTCCTTAATCTTAACAGTTTATTATCATCCGGGAGTTGCATCGAGAGTCGTTCAATTCGTTTTTTCAAGGCAATTACGTTCTGGTCCTCGGGAAGAGGCTTCTCTTCGTTGGCCAATGTTTCGTTCAATTTCTTTAGCTCTGTAGACGAGACGCGGAAATATGCCAGTGAATCTTTTGCAATCAATTCGGTCCGGTCTTCTTTTGCAATTTGAGCGACTGCAGAAAGCGATTCCGGCAGCCCCAGCACCAACTCTCCCTCACGGCTTGCAACACTCAATCTGAATCGTCCCAGGCGATGGCCAACTGCATCATGGAATTGATGGATTCGCCATTGAACCACTTCACCAGTCTGCAATCTTACGGGCTCGTCGATAGAGAAAACCGCCCAATGATCAGTCCCTTCTGCGCCATGGATTGCCCAGCCGCCTTGGTCCTTCGATTTGTTGTCAATGATGGCTGCCGCCGAGAAGCCAGCTTGGTCAAAGTCGGTCAGGCCCTTGGTCAGCTTTAGCTTTCTCATTTCCTTCGGCTTGTCCGGCTTGCCAACAAACACCTCCAACTCGGTAAGAACAAAATTGCCATTGTCAGAAAGTCCCGGACCGACTGTTTTGAGCTCCGTGTTCGCTAATGCTTCAAGGCGAACGGTATTGAACTCCGATGAGTCAGTCAGTGTATCGACCGTATAAACCCCTTTTTCCGATGACCCGCGAGCAATGACGGATCGATCAGATTGAGGTGCCAATACAGCTTTATTCGATGCTGACGATTTGGTTGCCATAAGCGTCCGCCAGAGGGTCGAGGTCTTTCCTTTGACTAAAAATGCCTCTAACTTGTCCGGTAAAGCTTCTTCAAAAGCAGTGATCGCAACTTTGGCCGCAATACTCCGATCGACGCGGTTCTTTTCTGCCACTTCTTGCTCAGGCTTGATCGCCTCAATTCTACTCGCCAACTGAGTTCGTGATTCCGTCAGTTCGCCATCCTGCTGCGTTTGACGCTTTGGCTTTTCTTCTAACCACCAAGTTTCGCGCTCGGCAAGTGACTGCGCGAGTGTCTTGTGATCGTCGGCAATGAGGTTAGTCACCGTCGTGGCGGCCGCGATTTCAGCGGGTTCTGCCGGGCGATTTAATACGCGCATAAAGAGCTCATTGATCATCTCTGAATCGATCGGATATTGTTTGACCAATTGGCCAATCGAATTGGATTGGTCCGAGATGGCTGACCCAAGAGTAGGACCACTGACCAAGGCCATGATCGAGCCAAGTCGCAACTCGCTCGACCGCTCACACTCGCAAGCGCTTTCGCGTGGCGGTCTACCAAGGTTGGTTAGGAAACCATCCTTCAATCCGGACTCAGCGTCTGAAAGAGATGCCGCGCGTGCACCGGGCTCCATGCCTGGAAGCTTGGATAATGAACCGGTCACCTGATGGATCGCGTCATAAAGAACCTCGGCTGGCAATCGACGAGGCATCGCATGCGAGTAGTTTCTGTCATCGTCGGAATTCCATTGATTCGACTCCATGGACAGCTGGTAAATATTGGAACGACAGATGGTTCGGATCAAATGTCGAACGTCGAATTCATGATCGATAAAGTCCTTTTCCAAAAACGCCACCAATTCAGGAATGCTCGCTGGGTTTCCGGCTCGGATATCGTCGATGGGTTCAATCAAACCTTTTCCGAGCAGATATCCCCAGATTCTGTTTACATAGCTTCGGGCAAAATAAGGATTTTGTGGACTGGTAAGCCAAGACCCAAACTGCTGTCGGCGAGAGGCGTCGCTCGTGACTGAATGATCTGCAGTAAACGGCAACTTCGGTGGAACGACTTGTTGCGTCTTCGGATGTTTCATTTCCTCCGAGCCAGTATCTGTTACCTCTTCGTAAAGCGGTTTCGCGCCATCGACTGCTGTACCCCCGATAGTCTTGTCGCCGGACTCTTTGTCTTTGATGAGAGAGACTTGTGAGAAGAATGCAGCCGTTTCGTAATACTGATCTTGAGTCCATCGTTCAAATGGATGATCGTGGCATTTGTTGCAATTGAACCTCACGCCAAGGAACAAATGGGTAGTGTTCTCAAGCGTGTCTTCAGGGGTTCGAAGGATTTTGTAGTAGGAGGCGGCAGGATTCTCGCGATTGGATCCTTTGGCAGTAACGATTTCATGCACGAACTTGTCATACGGCTTATTTTTTGCAACGCTATCTCGAATCCAATCTCGAAACTTGGTCGCTCCCTCTTTTCCAAGGAACTTCGAGTTCACTTGCAGGAGGTCGGACCACTTGCTCGTCCAGTGGTCAATGAAAGCTTCGCTCCCCAGCAATTTATCGATTAGCTTTTCCCGTTTCATTTGCATGGGCGTTGTATCTGCCAAAAACTCTCGCACTTGATCGGCTGTTGGTGGGAGTCCCGATAGATCGAGAGTGACCCTTCTCAAGAAATCAGCATCGTTGCAGATTCCAGCCGGCTTAATTTTCATTCGCTCCCATTTTGCAGCGACCAAGGAGTCAATGGGGTTTTCGATCTTACTTGGTTGCCAATCGAAACCTGTTCGGTCTCCCATCACGGTTAAAGTGGTCGCAGAATAAGCACCTTCGTATCGAGCCAAAATGGGGGCTTCGCCACGGCGGAGCGACTGGATCCGTCCACCCTCAATCACTGCAGCAACTTCTCCATTTCCTGTTTCAATGAAGGCCTCCCGCGTCACGTCTCGAGTTCTTCCGTCGGGATAAGTGGCAACGACGCGAAGCTGTTGGATGGTTCCGGGCATTGGAGCGATAGGATTCACGGGCGTAACCTCGAGCTTGGCCACGCGAGTACTCGCGATATCGACTTTCGCACCTTCTGCGATCCACTGACGAATGACCAACGCTTGATTGTCGCCCTCATTGAAAAGCTTGCCGCCCACGTGTGGCACTAGACCTAACGGTTTAGTCATGATTAGGCTGTCGGTTGGAGACGCAGGAGTGATGCGTCGGCCGGCCAAATCATCGGCCAACGACCGGACATCGTAGACCGGATCGTATCCGCGAAGCGACAGTTTGAATCCGCTTTTGCCAGCTTGTGCTCCGTGACATGTTCCTGAATTGCACCCAACGCGAGAAAGAACTGGGTTCACATCGCGAATGAAGTCCATCGGCTTTTTGGCGTCCATCGAGACCACAATTGGCAAGGTTTTTTTCTGGCCGCCGATTTGGATTTCGATACTGCACGCCCCGTTTTCAAGGGGTTGAACCCAACCACGTTTGGAAATCCATACGTTTGAGGATGACGCCATGAGAGATGCGACCCGAGTGGCATCACGTACTTCACCGTTGTCCAAAGTTGCTGACACTGTGATTTGAGCCGATGCGTTCCATGAGTCCAGAACCAAGGTTGTTGGCTGGACGTCGATCGAAGTCACTCGTGAAACAAGAAAGCTTCCTGCTTCTTTGACGAAGTCTGGTGAATTGCGCTCATTTGAGTGGGTCTCTGCGATTTCGCGAAGTCGATCGGATCGCAATCCCGCAGTCAAGTCGGCAGCGTTTGTTTTGGTCGTTGAGATGGGTGTTACATCCATGTCCAAGATGGTTTCGCTATTGACGCAATTCCAAATCCGCAGTCGACCGTCGGAGCCGCCTGCTGCCAGCCTGCCGTTGGCGTCGAAAGCAATCGAGTAGATTGCCGCTGTTGGAATCGTCCATGACGCAACCACTTTAGGTTGGGCGGTAATGTATTCTTCCAGTTTCTTCTTCTCGGCCGCATTGAGTGCCGCCACACGCTTGGCTTGGATGTCCTTGATCTCTTTTGGAAGATCTCCGTCGACATCGTACGACCAAACCTTCACAGTGCTCTGGTTGTCAACCGTAGCGGCAGCCGCTAGGTATCGACCATCGGGACTGATTGCAACTCCGAAAATGCGACCAGGCAAGCCGTCTAATTGCCGAATCAAATTCGCATCGTCTCCAATCTGCCGGGCTGTTTGCCGGAAGACACGGTAGATCTTAGGGGTACCATCTGCACCACCGACAAGGATCTCGTTCCGTAGTGGGTGCCTTGCCAAAGCCTGAACGCCGCCGCGAAGAGCACCAGGCGTAATCGAGGTAATGTTGTCAACAAAGCGTTCGGTTTCTACTTCAATCAACTTCACAGTCATGTCGCGGCTAGCGGAAATCAGATACTTGCCATCCGGTGTGAATACAGTTGCGCGCGGCCAATCCTCGTGCGCTCTTTGATAAAGCTTCTGCTCACCGGCCAGGTTCACTGCACGGACCGTATTATCGGACATTCCAAACGAGATTAGAGAGGAGTCTGGAGACCAACTCAATCCAAATAGCGTGTCGCTTCCGAGAGGTAGACTCAATTCGAGCGAGTAGTCGGAAAGGTTCCAAATTTGCAGCTCACCGCAAACACCTTGTTCACCAGCAGCAACCGCGAGCCATTTGCCATCAGGCGAATAGCCTATCGACTCAACGCGAGGGCTTTGCCCGACAAGTCGTTGAACGAGTTTTCCATTCTCTGAATCGATCAGGATCGTTTCATGAAAGCCAGAAACAGCAACTTGTTTTCCATCCTTCGAAAAATCTAAACTTCCAATGGTTTGCGGCCTTGCGTAGACAGGCGGTTCAGCCGAAGAATAACGTGGGGAAGTCTGCGCTAGATCGTTGATGGCACCAGCGTCAATCCACTTTTTGATGACCTCAATTTCGATATCGCTGAGCGGCTTCCCCTTTTTGGGCATTTCCGCCTTGCCCTCCACCGGAACGATTTCGTGGATGAGATAGCTGTCGCTGGAGTTTCCTGGAACAATCGCCGCCGAGCCGGATTCACCACCTTTGAACATGACTTCAAAATTGGTCATCAAATATCCGCCAAGTTTTTTTGCTTCTTGATGACAACCGAAGCAATTCGATCGCAGGATTGGCAGAACATCTTTCTTAAAACTAGGAGCAACTGCCTTTGAGTTCTCATCGCCCGGCAAAGAACTCCAAGTTGCTGTAAAGAACAGGACAGCAAGGGAGGTTGTGCGGCACATGACAAGCGACATAGGTTCCAATTCCTTTTTGATGGATATCCGCTAATTAGCACGGAGGTTCCAGGGATATTTGGTAAACGAAAGTTGGTTGCGGGACGAATTCCGAAGTTCAGTATTTGAGCCTAAGTCTTCGGCAATTCTGAGGTGGGGCGACAAAACGGAACCCGTTCAATCATTCAATACTTTAGCTCCTTGGATCTCCCAAGTCAACGATGGTGGGTTATTTACCGTTGGTGGATTCTTGACGGCCAGGACGCCATTGCAAACCGATTAGAGGTTTAATTTGAGAGCTTTTCCCTACGAGTTGGTTTCATCAAGCAGAGAACCGTTGGTCATTCGTCTTTTGTTAAGACTTAATGATAATTTGTCCCGTTTGCGCAAATCATGACACCATGCGTTAAAAAAGGCCACTACGAATCAAATTAAAATTTACCGCCCTCATTACTCCTACGATCCAAAATTTATCCAAATGAGCAAAATGAACCTCCTTTTTCGCCGGCCAGCGATAGTCACGTGTTTTGCGGTCATCAGTACGGCTTGTTCCTCAAGTGTCTCGATTTCGCAAGAAGGACTCAACGAGAAAAGTCCCATTCAGCTTCCTGGTCTTCAGTCCAATGGGCAAATGCTTTTACCAACTGGATGGTCGCTAAGGCCAGCAGGCGAGCAGATTGACCTCGGCGATTTCCCGAGTCATATGGAGATTTCTCCCGACGGAAAATATGCGGCTGTGCTGCATTCAGGTTGGGGTACACACGAAGTAAGAATCATCTCCATTGTAAATAAAAAGATGATCTCGTCAGTGGTTGTCGATCAGACGTTCCAAGGACTTCGGTTCAATAGCGACGGGACGAAACTATTTGTCAGCGGTGCTGAGGACGAATGCGTTTACGTCTATGGATTCAAAGACGGATACCTTGCACGCGAAAGCAAAGTTCAGGTTGTGGATCCAAAACAAAAATTCGTTGTTTCCGCAGTGGCTGAAATTAAGGACGGTAAGAAACTTTTGGTTTGTGGATTGATTGCAGACCAGCTCGTCGTTGTGGATGTCGCGACATCGATGACGTTAGCAAAGGTGCAGCTACCTGAGAAAAGTTTTCCGGTAGAAGTGATAGTCGCTCCGGATCGAAAGCGAGCCTTCGTAAGTCTTTGGGGACAAGCGACCGTTGCCGTCGTT
>Ga0105045_10006232_pt1 | contig 10547 bp, 9 predicted proteins | sample MAT02_FD_78089 | JGI IMG/M metagenome (GOLD analysis project Ga0105045, IMG submission 78089) | Freshwater microbial communities from Lake Fryxell liftoff mats and glacier meltwater in Antarctica - MAT-02 (megahit assembly) | ecosystem: Environmental > Aquatic > Freshwater > Ice > Liftoff... | reverse complement strand
GGGCTGATCGGGTTGGCTTCGGGCGTCATCACGGTGACGGTGGAGCAAGCGAGGCCTTGCTGGTCGAGTTCGGCGCGGATCATCTTGTAATGGTCGGCGGTGCCATCGAACAGCGGCAATTCGACCCCATCGAACCCGGCCGCCTTGATTTTGGCGATGGTGGGGAACTCGGCCTCGGTGACGAAGCCGGTCCACAGGAGCAGGTTCATGCCGATTTTCATGGGGCACTCCGGAGCGATGGGGCAAGAGAGACGGGCATTGTCCGCGCGGCGGGGGATCAAGGCAAGGTGTCCGGCGCTACGACTCGGGGAGCTCCGCGTTCTCGGCGAGCCGGGCCTTCACCAACTTCTCGACGAGCTTGGCGGGCAAGGGGGAGTCGGCGGCGAAGCGTACGGTTCCTTTGCTAGTGTCGTAGTCCGCCAGTTCCTCGGCGTGGGCTTCGACCATCGATCCGCTCATCAGGTAGAAGGCGCAGTGCTTCGCGGAGGCGCCGATGGCCACCAACGGTTTGCCATCCACGCGGAAGGCGGCAAGGCCAGAACCGACGTATTCCTCGGCCGCCGGCGCCGCCGCGCGGATGAGTTTGCGGCGTGTCTCGAGGGCGGCGCGTTGATCGTCGCGGAGCGCGGCGAGGCATCCGTCGAAGGTTTTGGGTTTGCTGATGGTGACAATTTACGATCGCGCGGCAGCGGCGTCAAAATTATCGGCGTGCCCGCGAATTCGCACGGCCCACTTGCCGGGCGCGGGCGGTTCTGTCAAGAATAGCGGCGACAACCCGCCGGGAGTGTGCCAAACTGGATTCCACACTCTCTAGGAGCCGCCCATGCCCCACGACGATATGGAATCGGACGAACCGGAAACCGAACGCAAGCCGGCGATGCCCAAAGGCGAATGGATACTGGGCATGTGCGGCGTCGGGGCGATTCTGCTCTTCGGCTTCGGCCTCGGGGTTTCGCTCGGCCAGAGCAAGACCGAACCGAAGGCGAAGATCATCACGGAAGTGGTTCACAACGACCCCGCCAAGCCGACGGTGCCGGAAACCGAGCCGACGAAGCCCGCGACAGTCGCGACCAAGCCGAAGCCGGAACCGACCAAACCGAAGCCGGAACCGGCCAAGCCGAAGCCGGAACCGACCAAGCCGGTGACTCCTCCGACGAAGCCGAAGCCGCCGGAACCGATGGCGACGGAAGTTCTGTACGTCGCGAAAATCAGCGCCATCTTCAAAGCGAAGTGCAATGGCTGCCACGGCGACGGTTCGATCAAAGGCGGCCTCGACATGCGGACGTTGGCGTCGATTGCCAAAGGGGGCGACAACGGCTTGGCGGTCGTCGCCAAGGACTTGGAGAAAAGCTACCTCTGGGGCCAAATCGAAAGCGGCGCCATGCCCCCGGCCGGCAAAGAGAAACTCACCGCCGCCGAGATCAAGCTGATCAAGGATTGGATCTTGTCCGGGGCGAAGTGACTCCGACGATCGTTCCAAGAGGTGGCCGCCCGTGCGACGATTGCCTGTCATCCTGCTTCTATTCGCCGCGCTGCCCGCCCAAGCCCAAGAAAAAAAGCCCCTGCGCTGGGGCACCGACCCCACCGGCGGCGCGCCGTATATCTACGTCGATGACAAAAGCCCCGACAAGAAATACATCGGCTTCGAAGTCGAACTTGCCGAGTATTTGGCGAAGAAGCTCGGCCGCGACAGCGCGATGGTGGACGGCGACTGGGCCAACCTGCCGAAGCAACTCGACAAACCCGCCGATGTCGAAAAGGGCCTCGACATCGTTCTGAATGGGTACGAACTCCGCAAAGACCTGCTCGCCGAATACGCCGCGACGCGGCCGTACTACGTCTACCGCCTCGTGCTCATCAGCAATCAAGAAACGGCCAAGGACAAAGAACTTCGCGGCTGGGCCGACCTGTTCCCCAACCCGGCAACGCCCGTGAAGACCGTCGGCGTGCTCGGGGGCAGCGCCGCCTACAAGCACATGAAGAAGACCTACCCCGAAGGGGTGAACCTGCAATCGAACCCGGATGTCGCCAACGTCTTCAAGCTCGTACAAGACCGGCGCATGGATGCGACCGTCCAAGACAATCCCGCCGCGAGCTACTTCCTCAAGAACGAAAAAGGCCTCGTTGCCATCGGCGAACCGGTGAAGCCCGGCTTTTACGTCATCTACTACCGGAAAGACGACAAAGAACTCGGCGCCGCCCTCGACAAAGCGATCGCCGAAGGCTTGCGCGACGGGACGCTGCCGAAGATTTACAAGAAGTACGGCCTCTGGAACGAGGACCAAGAGCGCCTCTGGTACTGGCTCGAACAACCGTGGCCGCCGGAGGATGTCGAAGAAGACGAAGACGTGGACGATGACGGCCAAGCGGTAAATCCGTGGCCCCGGCTTTTCCGCGAACTGCTCGGCGCCGCCGGCATCACGGTGCTCCTCGCGGTCGTCTCGTTCCCCTTGGCGATGCTCGTCGGCCTGCTCGTCGCCGTCGGCCGGGTCTACGGCCCGTTCTGGCTCGGCGTCCCCCTCGGTATCTACGTCGAAGTCATCCGCGGCACGCCACTGCTGTTGCAGTTATTCATGATCTACTACCTCATCCCGGAGTTGATGTTCCAGACCGAATTCGGCGCCTTCGTCTGGCTCGCCCAGAACCTCACGCCGTTCGTCGCCGGCGTCCTGGGATTGGCCCTGAACTACAGCGCGTACGAAGCGGAGAACTACCGCGCCGGATTGCTCGCCATCCCGAAAGGCCAGATGGAAGCGGCCCTCGCCCTCGGCATGACGCGCGCCACTTCCATCCGCCGGATCGTCGTGCCGCAGGCCGTGCGGTTGGTGATCCCCCCGGTCACCAACGACTTCATCGCGCTCTTCAAAGACACCTCCGCGTGCTCGATCATCCTCGTGGTCGAACTGACGCGGAAGTACAACGAACTGTACAACTTCAACCGTTCGTTGATCGTCGAACTCGCGTTCGTCACCGCCGGGTTGTACCTGCTGATGAGCTATCCACTCTCCATCGTGGCCAACCGGCTCGAACGGCGTTTGAACGCACCGACGGGGGGCCGTTGATGATTCAGATCACGAACCTCGTGAAGTACCACGGCGCCCACCGCGTGCTCGACGGCGCCACCGCGACATTCCGCGCCGGGGAACTGACTGCTCTCGTCGGGCCTTCGGGCGGCGGCAAGAGTACCCTGTTGCGCTGCATCAACGGCTTGGAGACCTTCCACGAAGGCCAGATCCAAATCGGCGACGACCTCGTGCTGATGGGCACCGGCGGCAAACCGTTCGACCCGCGGATGCTGCTGTCGATCCGCAGGAAGGTCGGCATGGTCTTCCAGCAGTTCAACTTGTTCCCGCACATGTCGGCCCAAGAAAACGTGATGGCCGGGCCGGTACACGCCCTCGGGAAGAGCCGCGCCGAAGCGGCCGAGACGGCGAAGAAGCTGCTGGCGCGCGTGGGCCTGTCCGAGAAACTCGACGCCCGACCGGGGAATTTGTCCGGCGGGCAGCAACAGCGTGTTGCAATCGCCCGCGCTCTCGCGGTTAATCCGACAGTGATCTTGTTCGACGAACCGACGAGCGCCCTCGACCCCAGCATGGCCGGCGAAGTGCTGGCCGTGATGCGCGACCTCGCCAAAAGCGGCCAGACGATGATCGTGGTGACCCACGACATGGACTTGGCCCTGCAAGCGAACAGCGTGTTGACGATGCGGGCGGGACAGGTGCTTCCAGAGCGGTTGGCGTAAGCCTTCCGAGTGTTCTGACTGTGACTGAGTGCGAATATCTCGGAGGGCTTACGCCCACCGCTCGGCAAGAATATCGGAGACAACTATGAGTCAGTTAATCCGCGTCGGCCATTCGCCCGACCCCGACGATGCCTTCATGTTTCACGCCTTGGCGAACGACAAAATCCCCACGGGTGACTACCGCTTCACCCACGAACTTCAGGACATCGAGACTCTCAATCGACGGGCGCTGAAGGGGGAACTCGAAGTCACGGCCGTGAGCATCCACGCCTACGCGTTCTTGCTCGACCGCTACGCCCTGCTGCCGAGCGGATGCAGCATGGGCGACCATTACGGCCCGATGATCGTGGCGAAACAGAAATACTCGCTGACCGATTTGCCGGGGTTGAAGATCGCCGTACCGGGGACGCTCACGACCGCGTTCCTCACCCTCAAGCTCCTCTTCGCCGATGTGGCGCCCGGCCAAGAGATCCAATTCGAAATCGTGCCCTTCGACGAAATCTTGAACGTCGTCGAAGCCGGGAAGTTCGACGCGGGCCTGATCATCCACGAGGGGCAGCTCACCTTCAAAAATCAGGGCCTGCAACTGATCGTCGATCTCGGGGTCTGGTGGCAGGAGAAGACCGGCCTGCCGCTGCCGCTCGGCGGGAACGTCATCCGCAAGGACCTCGGCAAACAAGCGATGGCCGACGTCAGCCGGTTGCTCCGCGAAAGCATCGTCTACGGCCTCGAGCACCGCCGCGAAGCGCTCGACCACGCGTTGCAATACGCCCGCGATATGGACGTGACACTCGCGGATAAATTCGTGGGTATGTACGTGAACGACTGGACGCTCGACTACGGCGATCGCGGTCGCGCGGCCGTGAAGCGATTGCTCGATGAAGCGCACAAGGCCGGGATCATTCCCGCTCCGGTGGCGGTGGAGTTCGTGGAGTAGCGGTTGGCAAACTCAGATACCCCGGCCCGCGAGATGGCCGGTGCTCCACGCGCTTTGGAAGTTGTACCCGCCGATCCATCCATCCAAATCGAGCACTTCACCGGCGAAGTAGAGGCCCGGTTGCAGCTTGCTCTGCATCGTGCGCGAATCGACTTCGTCCAAGCTCACGCCACCCGCCGTCACCTCCGCCTTCTCGAACCCGAGGGTGCCTCGCAGCGGCACGCGCATCCGTTTGGCCATTGCAGCCAGCTTCTGCCGATCGACTTTGCTCAGCGCCGCCGCTTTGCGATCCAAGGGCATGTCGGCTTGCGCCAGCATCGCATCGCAGATTCTGCGCGGCAGGCGCTCGGCCATCACCCCCGCGAGTTGCTTTTTCCCTTGGGCTAGGGTTTCGACTTTGAGGAAATCGTCGAAGCCCGCTTCCGTCTCGCTCGGCAGGAAGTCCATCTCCAAGCTCAATCGATTAGGCGTCGCGTGCCCGCTGACCGCGCGGCTGACATCGAGCGGAGCCGGGCCGGTCAGCCCGAAGTGGGCGAAGAGCATCGACCCTTTCCGCGCATCCAAGAGCTTGTTCTCGGGATCGAACACCTTCAACCCGGCCTGCGGCACGGTGATCCCCTTCAACTCGGGCACCCAAGCCGCGTTCACCGTGAGGGGCACGAGCGCAGGCCGCGTCGCGGTGACGGTGTGGCCGAACTGCCGGGCGAAACCGTAGCCATCGCCGGTGGTGCCGCACCCCGGGTACGACAGGCCGCCGGTGGTGATGAGCAGATGCTCGCAGGTGAGTTGCCGGGTGCCGGTCGAAACGCGGAAGCCGCCTTCTGCGATTTTCTCGACAGAGAGCGCCGGTTCGGCGAGGGCGAGCTTGGCCCGGCTGCGGTCGAGCCGGCGCAGAATGGCGTCGAGCACATCGACGGCGCGATCGCTGACGGGAAAGATCTTCCCCGTGTCTTCGACTTTGGTCATCACCCCTTCGGCGTGGAAGAACGCGAGCACATCCTTGGGGCCGAACGCGGCGAGGGCCGAGTGGAGGAAGCGACCGTTGGAGCCGAAGGCTTCGACGATGCCGCGGTTGTCGCAGTCGTGGGTGATATTGCAGCGCGTGCCACCGGACATGAGGATTTTGACCCCGGCTTTGCGGCCCTTTTCGAGTAGCAGCACGCGCCGCCCCCGCTCCGCGGCGAAGATTGCGGCGAACAACCCGGCGGCCCCGCCACCGACGACGATGGCGTCGTAGTCATGTGTCATGGGTGAGTTTTCGGTGCGCAAACCTGTTCAATTGGTATTGCCATGGTATATACCGGGTGCATACTAATTCTGGTGACTCGGCAAAGGGGAGAGCTTCGGCTGATCCCGAACGCGTTGTCTCTTTTTTTTGCGTCCTACCCGGAGCACACGGATTCGGGACGTAGCAGATTCCCCACATTTCAAGACTTTCCCGTCCTTGTGTCCGTCTCGTGGAATTGTGTTTGCCGAGTCCAATCGACGAATTCGGATCGGATCTCCTCCCGAGCCGGTTCGGTCATGGCTTGGGTCGGGATGCGAAAACCCCAATTGATGCAGTAGATACAGAGATTCGCCGCTTGAATCGGGTACGCCATATCCGATGAGACGAAAAAGGGTGTGGGAACGATCCACTGCGTCCGTTATCGACCAGTGTTCGTTACGGTGAAGTCGCTTTCGAGCCGCCCCATCACTGTTATTGGCAATTCGTCCGTCAACATAGATCCAGCGGATTACTGGTCGTCTCCAAAGCAGAATTAAGTACGCCACCACCCCCCAAACGGCGCATCACTACCGCACTTTGCTACTACTCTCATTTATCAAGTAACATTGTCATACCGAGGCGCTACCCGAATCAGGCGATGTGCAAATAGGCCTTAGCGTATGCCCGATTCCGATTTCAAACTGAGACACTAATTGTCTGCCGCGCCGAGCAAATTACCCAGCCGGTTGCTTTGCGGATAGCTGTGGCCCAAGTGCTGGCGGAAGCCTTCGGCGTAGGCGACGCCGGCGAGTACGCCGCGCGACCGCGACCAATCCCGCATCGATTCGACGAGGTTATCGACCCCGTGGTGCTGGCGGAGCCACGCCCGCTGGCTTTCGTGACAGGCCAACATGGTCGCTTTGGCCTCGATGGAGCCAGTGATGTCCACGGTGAAGGCCGGCGGCACCGGTCGGCCGAAGATGTCCTTCCCTTCCATCGGGTCGCAGTAGTACAGGTGCGGAATCGCGTCGAGCGCCCGGTGCGCTTCGGTGTGGCCGGGGCGGTGGAGGAAGTTTTGGATTGGGGCGGCGAACGTGGCTGCGCGGACCAGTCGGCTCGTTTGTTCGTGGTCGAGGTGGTAGTCGTCCGGGCTGTGGGTGAGCACCAATTGCGGGCGTACGTGGTTGAGCAGCCGGCACACGGCTTCCAGTTGGGCGTCGCAGTATTGCACGCGGAGATCGAGCACTTCGAGGCAGTGGTACGCCGCGCCGATCTCGGTCGCGGCGGCGAGGCCTTCCGCCCGGCGGATCGCGGCGATTTCGTCCGGTGGCAATTCGGCCGAGCCGCAATCGCCCGCCGTCATCGTGGCGATGTGGATTTCGAATCCGCAATCGCGTCGCAACCGGACGAGCGCACCGGCGCAGAGGAACTCGGCGTCGTCCGGGTGGGCCAAGATGGCGAGGGCGATGTCAGGCATGGGATCAGCGCCGCCCCGGTTCGCCCGGCATCGGTTGGACGCCCGGCGGTGGCAGGGGATCCGCCGGACGGCGCATCAGGCCTTCTTTGATTTTCGCCGCTTCGCGGATGCCGGGGTTCATCCAACGGACGTCGCGGCGCTCGGAGGTGAAGTTTTTCAGCCACGAGTACGCCCCGTTTCCTTCGAGTGCCTCCGCCGCGATGCCGGGGTAGCTGAGCTCGAGCATTTTCTTCGCGATGCGGTTGGTCGCCTCGGCTTCCGCCAGCGCGATCCCCGCTTCCCGCCCGTCGGCCATCTGCCCGAGGACGGCTTGGAGCGCCGCGGCTTTGCGGTCGTCCATGAGCAGCTTCATCAGCTGCAACTCGATCTCGGCGGTGAACTCTTGGACGGTGTCGGTGCGGTCGCCGTTGTGGAATTTCTTGTGCGCTTGCAGGGCCAACCGCCACTTGGCGTTGGCCTCGGTGAAGCGGGCGGCCGCCCGGCTGTTCTCCGCGGCGTCGCGGTCGCGGTTGGCGTCCCAAAGCAGCTTGCGGGCGTCCACCATTTCCCGGCTCTTCTCGGCCTCCGCCGACGCGAGGAAGTACGGGAAGTTGCTCACCGATTTGTTCTGCTCGTAGTACACGAGGATCTTGCGGGCGTTCACCCATTCCCGTTTGAGGTTCAATTCGGCGAGTTGCTCGTCGGTGAGATCCGGTGGCAGACCGCCGGGCGGCCCGAGAATCGAGGCGTTCCGGGCCAAGTCGCGGTAGCGGATCAACTGGTTGTCCGAAAGGAGCAACCCGTTCACGACGCCGTAGTCCGTCCACATCGCGTGGGCTTCGGCGTAGGCGGACATGGCGGACATCGGCGCCGGCGCGGCGCCGGTATCGAGGGTCGAAGGCTTTGCGGGGATGCCCAACTTGGGTTTGCCATCTTTGGCGAACCACGCGTTCACCCCGTCCACGAGTTCGTCCGGGTACCACAGGGTGGTCTCGTCGAACCAGCCTTCTTTCTGGAGGTATTCGGCGAGGTACGCCTGCGCCCGCGACGGGTGCATGCGGAACAAAATCAGCGCGGGCTTCGTCGGCACCCGGTACTTGTATTCGTCGTATTCCCCGCGCCGCGGGGCGGCGGCGGGTTCCCCTTCCACCGGCGGCGGCACGATCGACTGGGCGTATTCGTACCAGCCCCGGCTCGCGAAAAAGGCGTCGAAGGAATCGTTCGTCTCGTCGCGGCCGGTGACCTCGCGCCGCTTACTCTTGAAGGGCGGCGGCAAGATCGGGAATTGGCTCTCGTCTGCGACCAGCAGATCTTGGCCATCCGCGCTCGTGCTGTCGATGTTGTACCGCGTCGGGATCGTCCGGTTCGTGCGGAGGAAATCGACCACCGAGGCCGGGGACTTGCGGTTGAGCTTCGTTTGCAGCCGGCGGACGAACTGCGGGTTGCGCTCGCAGAACTCTTGGAATTTCTTCTCGTCGACTTGGCCTTTGCTCATCAGGGCGTCCGGGTCACGCTCCGACGGCTTCATCGCACTCACTTGCATCAGGCTGCGGAGGACATCGACTTTGTCCGACACGCTGAATTTGTTTTGGTAATAGAAGCCGATCATGAAGCGGATGTCCGGCGAGCCGACTTTCCAGTCTTTGTCTTCGCCGCCCCGGTAAACCTTGGTGTTGCGGCGATCGCCCTTCGCCAAAAGATCGATCCCGCGGGCGATGTAGAAGTACATATCGCCGAGCTTTTCGTTTTCGACCGACACGTTGTACGAGATGTTCCAGCTCTGGAAGAGCCAAGGCTGGATGAAGTTCGGCTGAAGTTCCGTGACGATGTTCACGAGCAGTTCGAAGTCGTGGTATTCGCCGCGCTTCTGTTTCTCGATGGCTTGGTTCCAGAGCACCGTGATGACGACGCCCTGCAACCCGAGCATACTGTGCCGAGCGGCGCTGCCCGCGACTTCCGGGTCACCGCTGTCGAGTTCGCGGAGCTCGAGGGTGTCGGCCTGCTTCAAGATCGGCAAGCGGGCAGCGCGGTCGTCGATCCGCCGGCTCGGTTTGCCGTCTTCACCCGCGCGCAGCGGATTCCCAAATGGCAGCGCGATGACGCCGCGCCAGAACATGCTGACGGTGAACAGCGCGAGGATCAGCCCGAAATAGCTCGCCTTGCGGATAGTCGCCCGGCGGCGCAGGTTGTCGGTCATCGGTCACTCCCGGTCATCTGCGTAGGGCGGGTGGAGTCTTCGGAACCCGCCGCCATTCGACCAATCCGGCGGGCTCCGAAGACTCCACCCGCCCTACGAACCATTCTAAGCCGCAACTTCTCTGCTTCGCAGTAGGTAAAACCCGAGCAGGAACCACGGGAACAGGTATCCGAACAGCGATACGAGGTTCATCACCATCGATTCGAGGGGGATGTTGAACCCTTCGGACACGAACGGCGTCCAGTTGAACGCGTCGATGTCCGGCATCAGGTTGAAGATCCGTCGCATCGTCCAGCGGAAGATACCGTCGCCGAAGGCGGCCGCGCGGAGCGTCGCGGAGCCGTCGTCTTGGGCCGTCGATTGCTGCGCTTGGAACAATTGATTCGCCGAGCCGAGGGGGCCTTTGACACCCGCCTCCCCGCTGACGAGTGTCTTCAGTGTCTCGGCGAACATGCCGACGAGAAACAAAAACGCCGTGGCGAGGAACGTCACAACCCCGGCGAGGTAGGTACTCAAGCAGACCGCCAAACCGATCACGATCATCACCCGGCACCAGATACCGATGGACGACTTCAGGTAGTTCGACCAGAACGGTTGCTCGGCTTCCAATACGTAAAGATCCCCCTCGGCCATGCCTAGTAGCTGCGACGTGCTCGTGCACTTCACGTAGACCTTAACGCGCGGCGGCGGCGGCAGGGTCTTGCCTTGGTCGTCTTTGCGGACGGGCGGCGCTTCGGAGGCATTCTGGAACAAGCCGCTCGGCACCATCACCAATTCGGGCTGGTAGTCGTAGACGTTCTTCGAGCTGATTTCGAAGAAGCCGTAGTCGGCCGCGAGTTTGTTCGCGACTTCCCAGACTTTGCGGTCGCTGTCGTCGGCCTTGTCGGTGAGGATGGCGTCCATCGCCGTCGTCATCCGCGAGATCGGCTCTTTGTAATCTTCCGGCCGGCCGCCGAGTTTCTCCGCCAGCAGTTTGCGGGCGTCTTCGAGATATTTCTTCTCCGGGTC
>Ga0105045_10006231_pt1 | contig 10549 bp, 9 predicted proteins | sample MAT02_FD_78089 | JGI IMG/M metagenome (GOLD analysis project Ga0105045, IMG submission 78089) | Freshwater microbial communities from Lake Fryxell liftoff mats and glacier meltwater in Antarctica - MAT-02 (megahit assembly) | ecosystem: Environmental > Aquatic > Freshwater > Ice > Liftoff... | reverse complement strand
TTCGAGAGTTCCACTCGAGACACAATGTGTCTCAGTGACTCGTGATTACGGACTCTCCGATTCAGTTTTCAAGGACCGTCTTTGGTGTTCAGAACACCAAGTGTCGTCTGGCAGAGTTACTGCTTCGCTTTCCTGCTTGGTCAGCGGAGGCGCTTTATACACTCTTCTCTACGGGGGTCAAGAACTTTTCGCTCTCGACTTGCTTCAGTTTTCAGTCCGCATCGGCGATTTCTTCGTCAGCGGGAGCGGTTACTAACATCGAACCCGGAGCTATCAAATCCGATCATCGAAAAAGTGATCACGAGCGAGTCTTTTATGTGAATTCATGGGGATTATCGATCCAAAGGCAGCGTGATAAGTGGCGCTCCGGTCCTTATTTGGAGACTCTCGGCTGTTTCCGCGTCGACGATTGAACCATCGGCTGTCGCCTGAATTGGGACTGCTACGGCTCTGAAATAGGGGTGAACTCCTGATTCGACGCAGACCAGGGCGCGGGTCGCCGTGTTTGGATGGCCGACGATAGCGGTCGAACGCGTGGTTCGCTGGATCAGCGAGACTTCGTCCATGTTGGCGACGAAATGAGGGCCACCGTCGAACGGATCGACCCGGCTCCAGTATCGAAAGCCAACTCGTCGCAACAGCTTTTCGACACCACGCGTTTGTATGCCCACTTTGCCGATGACTGCGCGGGCGTCGTCCGGCAGAAGGGAGACGTAGATGTCGCCGCTGGGGAACAGACCGCGGATGAACTCTTTGTTGAGTTTCGAGAGACGGTCCGCGGTGTTGTAATCGAGACCGGTAAACTTGCGGCCGACTGCTTCCCAGAGGCGGGAGGTTCCGTCGGGCTCGAGTGGAGGCAGGAGCTCGGCAAGGACGCGGGTCTGGAAAACGCTTCGATGCGTCGCGAGGAAAGCGAAGCGTACGTACGAGATGAGCATTCCGAGCTGGTCCGGAGAGAGTCGTACATCGGGATGGATGACGAGGCCGCCTATCTCCGTGGGACCATCGTAGGAATAGCCGATGGACAGGACGTCGTGGGAGAAGTGGCGATCGAGTGTCGCGCTGTAGCGCTCCTCATTGCGTACTTCGAAGTAGATGTAGGGCGCGTCGCGGCGGCCGAGTTGCGAGACGATGAGGGAGGTTCCGACGGCGCGTTGCGTTGTGCGGTCGCGCAGGACGAAGATGTATTCGCGACGCGTGACGTCTTCGATCTCGCCTCGGAAGGACTGTTCCGAGTGCAGCAAGATGCGGCGGATCGTGTCGCGGTCGTGTGGGAGGTTGACCGAGTTGAGGTAGCGCGCGAGCTCAAGGAGATCGTCTTCGTCCTCGGTCGTGGCGGCGCGAATTTCGTAGCGAATCACGCGGTAGCTTGGTCAGAACGACTTGCGGCTGTCGATGAGAATGGTGATCGGGCCCCGGCCTTCGGAGAGCACGCACATGTCTGCTTTGAAGCGTCCGGTTTGAACAGGGACGCCGAGCGAACGGACGGACTTGCAGAGGTCGTCGTAGAGCGTGAGTGCGACGTCTGGAGGCGCCGCGTCGTCGAAGCTGGGGCGTCTTCCGCGGCGTAGATCACCGAAGAGCGTGAATTGGGAGACGAGCAGTGCGCCGCCCGCGATGTCGAGGAGCGAACGCGACATTTTGCCTTGGTCGTCCTCGAAGATACGGAGGTTCGCGATCTTGTCGGCGAGGTAGCGGACGTCTTCTTGGGCGTCGCCCTTCATCGCGCCGACGTAGACGAGGAGGCCGTTTCCGATCTCCCCCGTGATTTCATCGTCAACGCGAACGAGGGCGCTGGAGACACGCTGGGCGACTGCTCTCATACGGCGATTCTACTTCGCGAAGGAGTTGGTGCGGCGGCGTCTCCACCATACATATAGCAACATGGCGACAAATGTTGGAGCCGCGACGGTGACGAAATGCGCGAGAACTTCGCGCCAGACACCGAGACGAACGCGCGGTGGAAGCGGAGGCGGGAGCGTGATGGGGACGACGCCTCCGAGGGAGTCGTTCGAGCCGACGACGGGGACATCGAAGGGGCTTGCGTAGATGCCGAGGTGGTTAATCACCTCTTGCTCGCGACCGCGCACGAAGACTTCGGTGCCGTTGGCGGAGGTGCGTGTGCCGTCACCGCTTCCGAGCACTTCGTCGACAGCGACCTCCCATCTTCCGCGGGCAGGAACGTTCACGATGCCGCCAAGGTGACGCACAAACATCTGGCTGGATGCTCCCCCATCCAGGTTCATGGCGTCATAGGCGCCGAGCTCAGACATGATCTGTGCGAGCTCGTAGAGATCCATGCCACGGCTCGCGCGTTGACGTCCGTCGACGACGACCACGTAGAGCGTGTGTCTATCTCTGGAGAGGCCTACCGCTGTGCGTGGGGCGCGCTGGTTGGAGGATGGAAATGCGAGCAGCGTGGGTCCATCGATGAGGCCACCGATGACGAGCATCGGCCTTCCGCTGACGGCTTGGGCGATGGCCGTGAGGTCTTCGGGGGGGAGCTCGGGTGGGTGGATCTGGGCGTGTCCTTCGTTGTCAATCGCGAAGGTACCGAACTCGGGATCGGGCGTGGTGTTGGGCCAGACTTGACCATTACCTGCGGCGAGTCCGCATGGGCGTTGGAAGGTGCTCCAGAAGCCTCCGTTGACGACGACCTCGACGTTGCTGGCGGCGGCGCGCTCCGTGATCGTGCCCCAGCGATCGCGGTGCGATGTGGTGGCGACGCGCAGGCCGGGGTGGCGCAAGTCAGCGACGATGACGTGGATCTCGGAGGGTGTGGAAGTCGTGCGACGAAGGTAGCGAAGTCCTTGCGCGGGCTCGGACCAAACATCCGAGACGACGGGGGGAGGACGCTCACGTGGCTGCGCGGACACAAAGCTCGAGGCGAGCGTTGATGCAAGCAATGCGAGGGTGGTGAGGAGGGCGCGACGCGTGATCACGAAGGGTGTTTGAGCAAGGGCGCGACCAGCTGGGATCACACGCGATTTCTTGTTTTGGAATGACGAAGCGCGGGCTCGGAGAGACGCTGATGTGTCTCCAAGTCCGCGCTTGTGGTGACCAAGACGCCGTGGTGATTGCTCAGCCGTGGAGGCCTTGTGCACCGAGCCAGCGCTCCACTTCCATTGCAGCCATGCAGCCGGTGCCTGCTGCGGTGACGGCTTGGCGGTAGACGTGATCTTGCACGTCGCCGCATGCCCAGACGCCTTCCATCGAGGTGCGCGTGGAGCCTGGGACGGTCTTCAAATAGCCGAGCTCATCGGTCTCCATGAGGCCCTTGAAGAGCTGCGTGTTGGGCTCGTGTCCGATGGCGATGAAGAGGCCTGTGCAAGCGATCACACTCTCCTCGTTTGTGAGGAGATTTTTCACGCGGACGCCGGTGACTTTCTTCTGGCTTACGTCGAGCACTTCGGTGACGGCGGAGTCGAGCACCATCTTGATCTTGGGATGCTTCTCAGCGCGATCGATCATGATGCGTGAAGCGCGAAACTCTTTGCGACGATGGATAAGCGTGACGCTCTTGCAGAGGCCGGCGAGGTAGAGCGCTTCCTCCATCGCGGTGTCACCGCCACCAACGACGCAGACGTCTTGGTCGCGAAAGAAGTAGCCATCGCAGGTCGCGCACGCGGAGACGCCGTGGTTCTCAAGCTCGTGCTCGCTGTGCAGGCCGAGCCATTTTGCCTTCGCACCAGTGGCGATAATGATCGCGTTGGCACGGTGGATTTCGTCGTCGGCGCGGACCTCGAAGGGGCGCTTGCTGAAGTCGACTTGGTCGACATCAGCCGTGATGAACTCAGTACCGAAACGTCCGGCCTGTGCGCGCCACTTCGCCATCAAATCTGGGCCGGTGATGCCCTCTTCGAAGCCGGGGTAGTTTTCGACGGTGGTCGTGATCATGAGCTGCCCGCCTGGGATGCCACCCATCTGGAAGCCCTCAATGCAGAGGGGCTTGAGGTTGGCGCGGGCGGCGTAGATCGCGGCCGTGAGACCTGCAGGACCGGAGCCGACGATGATGACGTTATGGACTTTGCTCATGGTCGGCATTCGTACTGTCCGCTGCGGTCCTTACGCAAGCGGGTTCTACCCGCCTTCCGTGCTAGGCGAGCGCGATGTGGAAACCTCTTTCGCGTGCTGAACGCGATGCGCTTGTGGCCCGTGAGCGCGCACATATTTGGCCGCCCTATACGTCCCGCGATCGACATGAATCCCACGACCCGTTGGTGATTGTTTCGGCGGAGGGCTCATGGCTTGTGGATGAGCGCGGAGGTCGCCATTTTGATGCGATGGGCTCTTGGTGGACGTGCACGTTGGGGCATCGTCATCCGCGCTTGGTGGCGAGAGTGAAGGCGCAGGCCGATGTGCTCTTTCACGTCGCGGCGGGGGGCATCACGCATCCCGAGATTGCTTTGCTTGCGGAGGAGCTCGCGACGGTCGCGCCAGCGGGACTCGTTCGAACGCATTTTTCAGATGACGGATCGACCGCAGTCGAGGTCGCTTCGAAGGTTGCGTTTCAGTACTGGCAACAGAACGGCCGCCCCACGCGCAAGCGCTTCATTGCCCTCGCCGGCGCCTATCATGGGGACACGTTGGGCGCGATGAGCCTCGCTTCGATCGAGGAGTTCCGCGGCACGTTTGGACCGCTGCTTTTTGATGTGATTCGCGCACCGCACCCCTCGGAGAACGGCGGCTGGGATCGCGTGGTTTCGCATGTACGCGAGGCTTGCTTGAAGGAGCAGGATGCGATCGCCGGGCTCATCGTCGAGCCGCTCGTTCAAGGCGCTTCGGGCATGCGAATGCACGACGCGGGCACGCTGCGCGCGCTCTTCGACATCACCCGAGAGATCGACACCTTCTTCATCGCCGACGAGGTGTTCACTGGCTATGGGCGCACGGGCTCGATGTGGGCGTGTGATCAAGCGGGCATCACGCCCGACTTGATGTGCATCGCGAAGGGCTACACGGCGGGCGTTCTTCCGATGGCTGCGACGATGTCAACGGCGCGCGTCTATGACGGATTCAAGGGCGGCGCGGATCGTACGTTGATGCACGGACACACCTTCTGCGGGCATGCGTTGGGCGCCGCCGTCGCACGAGAGGTGCTGGCGATCTATCGCGACGAGAAGGTCCTCGAGGGCATCGCAGTGCGCGCGGCGATGATCGCGTCCTGGACGGAATCACTTCGCGACTTGCCCATCGTGAAAGGGGTTCGCGCGCTTGGAATGATTGGCGCGATTGACCTTGGTGAGGTTGGATATGGCGGCAACGGCGTCGGGCTTCGCGTCTGTGCGGAGGCTGCGAAGCGGCGCATTCATATGCGTCCGTTGGGCGACACGGTCTACATCACGCCGCGTTTGAATGTGCCTTTGGATGAACTCTCCTGGCTCCTCGATGGCCTGGAAGATCTGGTGCGCAGTGCCCGTGGCTGAGCGGGCGCTTGCATCGCTAGGGTTGGTCGCGATGGCTTGGCTCTTCGGAGCCAGTGCGCATGCACAGCCTCGTCCTCGCACGCTGATGCGTGTGCTCGCCACGTCGGAAGTGGAAGGGCGTTTTGGGACGCCGGTGTGTGATCGCGGGCGCGATCTTGTGCCTCATCCATCGGCGCTCTTTACCTATGCACTCTCGCGTCAGAGCAGCGCGGGAGATCAGCCCCTGATCATCGACACAGGAGGGCTTTTTGAGCCGAGCGGGGTTGCACGTTTTGCCCAAGAGCATCAGCCCGATGCGCTCGCTGAACTGGCCGAGCAGTTGGGCTATCGTGCGCTCTCGATGGGCGAGCGGGATCTCGCTGGTGAGCGGGATCTCATCACGCCGGTGTTCGCGGCGTTGCGGAGACGTGGAATCCCCGTCGTCGCCACGAACCTTCGTTGCAGCGCAGAAGCGGGCGCATTGTGTGAGGCCGTCGTGGATGAGGGCGATGCTCCGATCACGCTGGAGTCGGGTGAGCTGACGGTCTCCGTGCTTGGCTTTCTGGACCCTTCCAGCCTCACGCGTGTTGCGCCCGATCGCGCCGAGGGAATTACACTCACACCGATCGCCGATGCACTTCCCGTTGCTGTGCGACGTGCGCGCTTGCAGAGCGAGATCATCATCGCTGTGCTGCCATTGGGCACGGACGAGGCGATTGCGCTTACGGAGCAACTGAGCGGATTGGATCGACCCGATCTGGTGATTCTCTCAGGCTCGCAGAGTCGACTGCTCTCTGCGCGGCCGGTGAGTGTGGTGCCCCCGATCATCGCGGCGCCTCCCAGCGACACGGTGGAAGTGCTCATCCGAGAACCCTCCTATGAGACACCGGGGGTACTCGATATTTTGGCGCATCCGCTGGGTCAACGCGGCATCACGGTGGGCGAGTCCGTGCTCGATTTTCTCGATGAGATTGGACCTGCTTACTGCGCGATGTGGGGGCGACCGCTCTTGGGTGGACGTCTTGCACGTCCGATTGATCCAGACGGCGTGACGGCGCTGGTGGCGGATCTGATGCGGGAATCGATCGATGCCGATGTGGCCGTGCTGAATCGCGCGATCGTGGATGACTCGTTTCAACCTGCCCATGAGGATGAGCTTACCGAGAGCGATCTCTACGTGGCGCTTGAGCACGATGAGCCGCTCTACGAGGCCTCGGTGCCGCGTGAGTGGTTGGTCGAGCTCGCGAATCGACGCGACGACGCGGGCCTGCTCACCCCGGGCTTGACGGGGCGTGACGGAGACACGCGCGTGCGCGGGCGGCCGCTCATCTCACGTGCGGGATATCGCGTGGTGACGGTCAGGTTTTTAGCCCAAACGGGACAGCTCCCTCGCCTGCCGCGGGGCGTGGATTGGCATATCGTGAATGCGGATTCACTTCGCGAGCGTCTCTTGGTGGAGCCCACATCGGAGACGAACAGTGAGGATGGATTCACCCTTCGTGAGGTCGCGCTCGCAGCGCTCTCGAGGCGAGACACGCGGGATCCGCGGGATGTGCGCACGCCTCCTGGCGATTCACCCGAGTGGCTCGTGCAAGGCACGGTGGACGGCACCTTCTCAGGCTCATCGATCAGCAATCCCGATCGCTACGATGTCGCACCACTCAACCGTACATCGACTATCGCGCTGGGCTTCGAAGTGAACTTGCGCGCAGACGCCACAGCACCTGATTGGACCTGGGAGAACCTCGGCATCCTTCGCTATCGCACGCAGTGGACACAAGGAGCGGTGACGCCGACGGGTGCAACGCCTGGCACGTTCACCGAGGCGATCGATCAGATCCAGCTTCGCTCGGCGGGGAGCTATCGCGGCTTTCGCGCGACGAACTCGGAGTGGTTCGTGCCGGATCCGTACGTTGAAGTGTTCATTGAGTCTGAGCTCACGGAGCCAGGTACCCGCGACTGGCATTGGCTGCTATTTCGTCCGACGCTTGGCGCGCGTTTTCCGCTCACGACCGACCTTGAGCTGAAGCTGCAGACCGGTCTTCAGGCGCAGCTTCTTCAGCCCGGAAACGAGGCCGACCTCGGCCTTGGTGCCGTGCTTACGTTGCGCCCTTGGGATCTGCTGCGTGATGGCGATCGTCGCCTGCAGTTGCATGGTTTGATCGACTTCTTCTTCGCCGATCCAGGCGACGCGAATCGTCTTCAACTGCGAGGCTCGCTCGACGCATCGCTGGATCTCGCGGGGCCGCTTGCGCTGACCTTTGGAGCACGCGTCTATGTTCAACAAGAGCGCGGTGGCGAGGTCGGTTTTGCGCTCGATGCGACCGCTGGGTTCCGCATGGGAACACTCACGCGCGTGGTTGGGCCGTAAGATGAACTTGCTGTGAGGCCCCTGAAGCGGAGACTTCAGCCACGGACGAATGGGCCTACAATCGAGACGTGTCCGCCCCCAACACGCCCTCACCCGCCGCCTCCGTGTCGCTCTTCTCAAGGCGCTCGCTGCTTCGGGGAGGCATCGGTGGAAGCCTACTTCTTGGCCTTGGAAGCGTGGGCCTCGCGCTCCAATCCACGACGCGAGGGAGGGCACCCAGTGAGGCGCTTCGTGTGCTGACGCGCGACGAGTACGCGATCGTGCAGAGCGTCGCTTCACGCATCTGTCCACAGCCCGCCCCCGACGTGCCCGGCGCCGATGGCGTGGATGTCGGCGTGCAGGTGGACCGGCTCTTGGAATATGTAGGCCCTGAGGGCTCGGCCGATGTGAAGACGGTGCTCGCGCTCTTCGAGAGTGGCCTTGTGGGCGCTCTCTTTTTCGAGCGGGTGAAGCCCTTCACACAGCTTGATCCCGAGTCGCAAGATCGCGTGCTGCTCGCGTGGAGAGACTCATCCATCGCGCTTCGTCGCACGGTCTACCGGGCGCTCTCTTCGCTCACCGCTTCGACATACTACGCCGACCCCCGCACCTGGCCGGGCATTGGCTATCCAGGGCCTCCAAACCCAACTGCGCTGAGGGAGGCGTATGCGGATCAACTCGTGAATCTCGCTGCGCTCCTCGAGCCCGGCGGAGAAGGTGAAGGCGCATGACAATTCGAACGGGCGCGCAGATCGATCGAGACCTTGAACTCACTTGCGATGTCTGCATCGTCGGCTCCGGTGCAGGCGGCGCTGTCGTCGCGCAACGCCTTGCGACACAAGGCAAGCGCGTGATCGTGCTCGAAGACGGTGGCTTTCATCAGAGCCAGACCTTCGACCTCACTGAACGCAATATGTTTGCGCGCCTCTATCAAGATGCGGGTGCACGATCGACGGCGGATCAGAGCATGTCGATCCTTCAAGGGCGCGCTGTTGGCGGGACGACCGTCATCAATTGGACGACGTGTTTTCGGACGCCCGAGCGCGTGATGCAGCATTGGGCCGAGCACCACGGCGTCGAGGGGCTCACGCACGAAATGCTTGTGCCGCATTGGGAGCGCATCGAGCAGCGCCTCAACGTGCAGCAGATGCGCCTCGACCAGGTGAACAAGAACAACATGGTCACGTGGCGCGGCCTCGATGCGCTCGGCTGGCACAAAGATCTGCTCTACCGAAACGTGAAGGGATGCGCGCATACGGGCTATTGCGGCATGGGCTGCGTGATCGATGCGAAGCAGAGCATGCTGGTGACGTTCATCCCTGAGGCGGTCGAAGCAGGCGCGGACATCTACGCCAATGCTTGGGTTGAGCGCATCACCTACGACGGTCGTCATTGCACGGGCGTCATCGCGAAAGTGCGCACGCTCCGCGGTGATCGATTCACCGGACACACCATCACGGTGCGCGCCACGGTGACCGTCCTCGCAGGGGGCGCCATCAACACGCCGGCGATGCTCCTTCGCTCAGAACTCGACCCAAGTGGACGCACCGGCAAGCGCACATTTTTCCATCCAGCCGTGGGCGGTGTGGGCGCGCATGCCGAGCGCATCAACCCCTTCGTCGGCTCACCGCAATATGTCTACTCCGACGAGTTTGTAGATCGTGGCGAGCGCATGGCCTTCCTCCTTGAAGGGGCACCGATGTTCCCGATGACGACGGGTGGATTCCCGTTGAGCCTCGGTGCTGAGCGCCAAGCGGAGACCGAGCTCTTGCCCTATTCCTCGCTCACAGGCGCCTTGCTTCACGATGGCTTTGACATCCACGACATCGACGAAGGCGCGTCCATCTCGCTGCAGAGTGGAGGCCGCCCGAAGATTGACTACAAGTGGACGGAACGCCTTGTGGAAGGGCTGCGCGAGAGCACACGCGCGGCGTTGCGCGTTCAGCTGGCAGCAGGCGCGCAGCAGGTGTTTGGCCTTCAAGGCTTCTATGCGCGGACGAATGAAGAGATTGATCAGCGTGTCGATGCCGCGCGATTTGGCCCGGGTGAGATCCCCATCTTCGTGGCTCACTGCATGGGCGGATGCGCGATGGGCACCGATCCAGCCAGCAGCGTCGTCGACTCGCGCTCGATGCGGCATCACGCCCTGGACGATCTCTTCGTGATCGACGGTTCCGTCTTCCCGACCTCATGCAGCGTGAACCCGCAGATCTCGATTTACGGTTTAGCTTCGTGGGCAGCAGAGCATGTGCGCGAGGCGGTGGGCTGATGCGCTCACGCTTCAAGCTGCCACTCAGTATCTCAGTTGGACTGGCACTGACACTGGGGCTCTCCGCATGCGGGAATGAGTCTTCCAACGACCCTTCGCAGTGGCCAATCTCACGCGTGGAGCTCGAGCGAGATATCCCCACCGACGACCCTGCTGAAGAGACCTACCGCGCCCATTGCATCGCCTGTCACGGCGTCGATGGGCGAGGCGCGGGGGCGCGCACAGGTGCTGATTTCACCTCGCTAGAAGGTCCGCTCACACGGTCGGACAGCGAGCTACTTCTCTCCATCCTCAACGGCAGAACGGGCGCGATCGGCGTCATGCCCGCACATCGCGCGATGCTGGGAGAAGAGCGCTGCGAGGCCGTTTTGGCCTATGTCCGCACGCACTTTGGCGAGGGCATCATCGTCATCCGCGAGGACACTGGTGCACCGGACGACGCAGGCGTGGACGCGCCGTAGCGACCGCCTTATGCGATTTCCTATTTCAATACTATTGCTACACGAATGTAATAACATTGATTTC